>Ga0256865_1000105_pt1 | contig 31179 bp, 30 predicted proteins | sample RVTome_14_FD_187337 | JGI IMG/M metagenome (GOLD analysis project Ga0256865, IMG submission 187337) | Soil microbial communities from uranium-contaminated site in the Upper Colorado River Basin, Wyoming, United States - RVT145D125 HiSeq ... | reverse complement strand
GGAGTCCTTGGTTGTTAAAAAAAGAGGATTAAGTAATGATGTTATTTCAGTATAATCCTTCCTGCCAAACACGAGCCCGAGAGCGGTCTATATAATTCCTGGATTCCCGTTTCCACGGGAATGACGGCTTTTTAGAAGAAGTGGAATCCATTTAGGCGGTGCACACACGGTTTCTCCCGGTCTCCTTTGCGCGATAGAGTGCCCGATCGGCGGCGGATACGAGCGTTTTAGTGTCACGTCCGTGACCCGGGGCATTTGAGACACCAATGCTGATGGTGACCCGGATGGTTTTATTGTCGAATGTAAATGGATGTGCTTCGATGGCGGCTCGGATGCGCTCAGCAGCCAGCCGTCCCCCTTCCAAATCGGTTTCGGCCAGATAGCTGATAAACTCCTCCCCGCCGTACCGACCCGATACATTGGAGATTCGAATAGACTGGCGAATAAGACGGCCGACCTCGGCCAACACGTGACTACCCATCAAATGTCCGTTTTGATCGTTGACCGATTTGAAAAAATCAAGGTCCATCATTAAGACTGCCAATGGCAGATTGTAGCGAAGGCAACGCTGGAGTTCTCGCTCAAAAGCCAAATAGAGCGATTCCTTGGTTAACAGACCCGTGAGTTTGTCATAGGTAATCAGATCACGAACCTCGGCGTGGAAGGCCGCTTCGATGTCGTCCAAGACGACGAACTTCAACACCGTTTCCCCGATCTGGATCTTATCTCCATCCCGAAGCTGGGCGGATTTCACGGGCTGGGAGTTTACAAAGGTGTGGTTCTTGCTTCCGAGATCAGTGACAATGTAGGTTGTTTTTTGGTTTTGTACATCCCCTTCGTAGTTGATTCGTGCGTGTTCCCGGGAGGCCCCATGGTCCGGAAGACGGATGTCCGCTTCAGGGCTACGCCCGATGATTTGGCGGGTTTTTCTAAGAAGGAAATTTCGGCCGATCTCTGCACCCTTCAAAACGATGAGGGAGGCGTGATTTTTGCGAAATCTCTTGTCGTCCAGGTTAGGGTTGCGTTTGATCAGTGTTGGATCTTCGTCGAAAAGGGGTTTCTTTGGATTGTTATCCATCATTGGGTAAACCATGGCAAAAAGATTTAAAAAAATTAATAACCCTCAAACAAGGGAAGATCATCTTCCATCTCCTTCAACCCTTTGAAAGAGGCATCTTTTGGGGAGAGGAGGGGTGAGATGATTGGCCATTGGATTCCGATGGTGGGGTCATTCCAGATAATTCCGCGCTCATCTTTGGGGGAGTAGAGGTCGGTGCATTTATACACAAAGTTGGCCTGATCCGATAGGGTGCAGAAACCATGGGCAAATCCAGGGGGAATGTATAGTTGGAGTTTATTTTCGCCGGATAAGTGAACCCCTATCCATTTCCCGAATTGAGAGGAACCCTTACGGATGTCCACTACCACATCGAAGACTTCACCTGAAAGCACAAAGACCAGTTTGCCTTGGGGTTTCCCGAGTTGGTAATGAAGCCCCCGAAGTGTTCGGGTTTTTGAGTTGGAAAAATTATCCTGTACGAAAAATTCCGGAATTCCGGCTTCCGCGTATTTTTTCTGATGGTAAGTTTCCATAAAGAAACCCCGTTCATCCGAAAAAATATCGGGTTTAATCAGAACCACTTCTTTTAAATCGGTTTCTTTAAATTCCATTAAAAAACTTTCCAGGAACAGCTTTGCTCTATTAAAAGAAATAATGAAGAATATACCTTATTTAATCAATATTTCAAAATAGAATCTTGGTCGGGTTTTGGAGGGAATAAATTTCCCATTTAGCAAAGGTGAAAGGAGGGGAATTAGAATATAAAATCTCCCCCGGCCCCTCTTTTCCAAAGAGGGGAAATTGTGGAGGCATCTCTTTCTCAATTGGGGAGAATTACGTGGGCAAAGGTGGAAGGAAGGGAATTAGAATATAAAATCTCCCCTGGTCCCTCTTTTCCAAAGAGGGGAAATTGTGGAGGCATCTCTTTCTCAATTGGGGAGAATTACGTGAGCAAAGGTGGAAGGAAGGGAATTAGAATATAAAATCTCCCCTGGCCCCTCTTTTCCAAAGAGGGGAATTTAGGGAGGGGTCTTTTTTAAAGAAGGGAAGTTTAAATAGTTTCCCCCTTAAGAAAAGGGGGAATAAGGGGGATTTGAGATTATAGAATCTCCCCTGGCCCCTCTTTTCCAAAGAGGGGGAATTGGAGGGGACCTCTTTCTCAAAGGGGGAATTGAGGGGAAAGGAGAGGAGGTTTGGCTATTTGCTTTTAAACGAGTTTAGCCTTTAGCTTTGAGATTGGGGTAGACAGAAGTCGGATGGATCGCTTTTCGTAGATTCTTCACTCGAATTGTGAATTCTTCAGGTTCTTTAAAACGGAAGCGCTTGTTAATTTCTAACACCCTTTCCAAACAGCGAAGAGAAAGCTCCCTTTGCTCTCTCAACTCGTATAGATCTGCAAGATAAACCAGTGCTTCTTTTTCCCCTGACGGGTGACCGATGTGGCCGAAGTGGGTGTATGAGAAATTAAAACAGGTCTCCGCTTTTTTGAATACTTTTAGAAACTGATAAGCCTTTCCGAGCTGTCCCCAGGTTGCCGCTAAACCCTCTTCATTTCCTGTTTGCTTGTGGAGGTCCAAAGCCTTTTTAAAAAAAGGAATGGCTTTTCCAACCTCTCCTGCGTGCATTTCTAAAAGGCCCAAATTGCTAAAAAGAGTTCCTAGGGAGTGATTGTCCTGGGCTTTTTCTATGAAATCTTTTGCCTCCAGGTAATACGCACGGGCACGATTTGATTCTCCCTTTTCCCTAAACAGATTTCCCAGATTAACCAGGGTCTGTCCCACGGTGCGATAATCCGGGGCTTTCTTTTGAATGTCTAAGACTTCTTGATAAAACGCTGCCGCTTTTCGTGTTTCTCCCAGGGTGGCACATATATTTCCAAGGTTTCCTAGTATTCCTGATAAATGCTGGAGATCTTTTTGTTCCCGAGCCTCTTTTAGTGCCAATTCTAAGAGTCGTTGGGCACCGGGGAAATCTCCTCGATGAAAAAGGATCATTCCTTGTTGAAAGTACCCGGATCCGGTTTTTTCTGTATTCATCATCAATGCAGCGGTAGAATGCGTTGTAGGATTTAAATTGTAATTAATGGTTTCCTTTTTGGGGTTGTTTTTTGAGCCTTTCCTCCGCCCATTCCCTTAAGGCGTCTGATAGGCTCATTTTTTCTGTTTTTTGTAATGCCCCTTCTTTATTGGCTTCGGCCAGGTTGGCTCCATCGAAATTACCCTCCGATATATTTACCTCCCTAAAATTCGCCTTTTTAAGGTTCGCCCCTTTAAAGTTGGTTTCATATAAAACGGTTTTTTGAAGATTCGTTTCGGTTAGGTCTGCTTCCGAAAGATCAGCTTGGGCTAAGTTTGCTTCTTGAAGGGTGGCATCTTTGAGGTTTGCCTGGGTAAGGTTCGCTTTGAGAAGATTGGCTTCGGATAAATTGGCCTCCTCCAAATTTGCACCTTTTAAATTGGCAGAACCGAGGTTGGCTTTGGAAAGGTCCGCTCCTGAAAGATTGGCACCCTGGAGATCAGATTGTGACAAGTTGGCTTCGGATAAATTGGCCCCTGAAAAATTGGCGCCGGTGAATTGACAGCCTGCAATATTCCCTCCGGAAAGGTCAACCCCTTCGAGATTTTTCTTCTGCATCACAAAAGTGAGAATTTGTTTTCGCGTGTATTGGGTGGTCATTTTCCCCAAAGCCCCGTTTTTTTAATATTAGTTTTTAATTATACACGAAAGGGGATATGAAATTCTCGGGTTTTTCCAGAGGTCCTTTCCTTCAGGGTGGTCTGAACAGATGATCATATTGCTGTTTAAAATCAAATTAAACTAAAAGGGTTAAAACCTATTGAAATATTTAAAAAAACTTATCTTAATCCCAGATAATTCAAATTGGCATCAACTCTGCAATCCAAGGGGGTTGTTAACAAAACAACATCTAACTTAAATGCAAAACTAAAAAGGAGGTCTAACCATGAACCGTTTATTTGCTTTAGCTGTTGCAGGGATGTTGAGCCTATTTTTGGTTCCTGGGGCCATTGCCCAAACGGGAGCGTTAACATCTATCATTGGAAGTGGTGAGGGCCAGCAAGTCATCAACACCGATAAGGCCCGAACCATGACAGGAGAGATCCTGGCCATCGACCCGGATCAGGGTCTCCTGGTTGTTAAAAACCGAAGATTGGAAAAGGGGTTTCATTTTAATGACGAAACCCAAGTGAAAAAAGGAAGGACCTTTCTGACCCAAGAGGATTTAAAATTAGGAATGAAGGTCAAGGTGGCGTATACGGAAATCGATGGAAAGATGAGAACATACCTGGTCCGGATACAAAAATAAGGAACAGGGCTGTTCTGCCGCCAAAAAAAAAGGGGGTCTTTCCATCCCGGAAACGCCCCCTTTTTGATTCATAATTTAAAAGCTCACATTTTCAGCAAAAAAAGGGGTTGAGCAGGAAAAAATTATTCTTCGGAATAGCGAAGTGCTTTTAGCCTTTTTTTCCTTGCTTCTCTTTGCTTTCGCTTTTTTTTCACCGATGGTTTTTCGTAAAATTGTCTTCTTTTTAATTCCTTGAGGAGACCCTCTTTTGCTAATTGCCTTTTGAGGACCTTTAATGCTTTTTCAACCTGATTTTCGTGCACCTTGACTGCCAATACCTTCTCCCCCCTTTACATTATTAGAAGTTTTTTAAGGTGAAATAAATGATGAAACCGTTTCTTTTGACAATGAACTTTCAAAACCTAACTAATACAACTCAAGGTTTTTTTTAAAAAAAGCCTTCAAATGAAGAAGTTATACAAATAGTTAATATGTGCCAACCCTGTGGGTTTTGTCAAGGAATAAAGAAATGAAATGAGAGGGAAATTTAAAAGTCAATAACACCTTGAATTTAATGAAGTTTTTAGGCCATGTGAAATAATTTCAAACTAAACGTAAAAAAACAAGGGGTTCCATAAAGAAAACCTTTGTTTTTTTTTGTCCTCTTTAAAATATTTCCGGTTTTTCCCTTGAAGTTTTCTTAAAAGCTTTTGGGTCTAGGTCAAACTGGAATGGGTTCCGTCACAAAAAGGCGGCGTTTTTGTGTGCTTGCATCCACACCAAGCAACCGTTTTCTTTTCTTCAATTTGAACAACCTCGGGGGACATTCCTGTTCCTTTGTGGGACCCATCACAATAGGGTTGTTTTTGGGATAATCCGCACCGGCACCAGGCATAGGTTCCGGGTTCAACTTCCAGGACATAAGGACTTTTTTGTGCAATTTTAGGTTCAGCCATTCTCCACCTCCTTGTTGGTTATATTAAGTTAATCCATGCGGGTTTTATTTAGCTTACTTAGTGCTCTTTTTCGTAAATTCACTAACGTATTTTGGCGGTGTTGAAATCTGAGTCTATCATTCCCGAATGTTTTATCGGGCCCGCCTGCCGGCAGGCAGGAATCCAGGCTCTTTAAAATCAACAACTTCTGGATTCCCGCTCCCCGATAGAGGCATTCGAGGACAGGTTTCGCGGGAATGACGGCTAATGCATAGAATATAGATTGTTCTTGAAAATCTGTAGTGCTTGCAGCTCAGAGGGAAGCTCCGCGCTATACTTTTCGGAGGATAATGTCATCGTAATTATGAAAAGGAGGACTTAGCTTAGCCCCTTTGGGTTTGACCTTCCCCATTTTGTTTTCCTTTTTGTTCTAATTCCAGTGAAAGCTGCTCCCATTTCTCATTCAGTTCTTTGAGCTTCTTTTGGGTCTGATTGTATTGCTTCAGGGTTTCAAAATATTTCTTATTATCTTCGTAGAGTTCTGTTTCGGATAGGGCCTGAGTCAATGTTTTGTGCTTTGCGGATTCTGATTCGAGTTCTTCTTCGATATGAGTGATCCGTTTTTTTAAAGGGGAGAGTTCCCGATACCGACGGTTCCTTTCCTCCGCTTCTGTTTTCTTTTGTTCCCTTGTTTTTCTCCCCTGAACGGAAGGGATAGAGGCTTGTAAAGAAATTGTTTCGGGTTCCGGCCGGGGGGGGGCTGGAGGGGTTTCTTTTTTATAAAGGTAGTAGTGATAGTCTCCAGGGTAAACGGTCACTTTACCATTTCGGATGTCAATAATTTTATTGGCCAAGGATTGAATAAAGTGGCGGTCATGGGTAATAAAACAAAGGGTTCCCGTATATTGTGACATCGCCCCCTCCAAAATATCTCTTGATGTGATGTCCAGATGATTGGTGGGTTCATCCATCAAAAGGAAATTGGCAGGCCGGGTGAGCATTTTGGCGAGGGCCAGGCGGCTTTTTTCACCTCCCGAAAGGGTTGAAACCTTTTTATTGACCTCATCCCCCGTAAAAAGAAAAGAGCCCAAAAGGGTTCTGAGAGTGGTTAAAGCTTCTTCAGGGGCGATGGTGGTCATTTCCTCCAGGACCGTGTTACGTGGGGTTAGGAGGTCCAATTGATGTTGGGCGTAATAGGCAAGGGTGACGTTGTGTCCTAATTTCCTTTTTCCTTTGTCAAAGGGGATGGCCCCGGCCAAAATTTTTAAAAGGGTTGATTTTCCTGCCCCGTTGGGCCCGACCAGGGCAATTCGGTCTCCCCGCTGGATCACCATTTCCAGGTTTTGGTAAACGGAAACCGGTCCGTAAGATTTATAAACCTCTTTCAAACGAAGGACTTCTTTCCCGCTCCGTAAAGGCTCGGGGAAAAAGAAGCGAATTTTTTTGTTTTCCTGTGTGATTTCGACCCGTTCCATTTTGTCCAGCATTTTGATTCGACTTTGAACCTGCCGGGCCTTGGTGGCCTTGTAACGGAACCGGTCGATGAATTCCTGGGTGGCTCCAATTTTCTTTTGTTGGTTTTTATAGGTGGAGACTAGAATTTCTTTTTCCAAGGCCCGTGTTTTTAAAAACTGATCGTAGTTTCCCTGGTATTCTTTCAGTTTGTATTGGGTGACTTCTACCACCCAGTCCACGAGGTGATTCATGAAATGACGATCATGGGAAATCAGAAAAAGGGTTCCTGTGTATGTTTTTAAATACGACTCGAGCCAAATGACGGATTCTAAGTCAAGGTGATTGGTGGGTTCATCCAATAGTAAAAGATCGGGGTTTTTTAATAGAAGTTGTGCCAACAGAACTCTCATTTGCCATCCGCCGGATAGTTCCTGGACTGTTTGGGTTAAATGTTTTTCCCGAAATCCCAACCCGAACAGAATTTCCTTGGTTTTGGCTTCCCGGGCATAACCACCCAATCGCTCAAATTCTTCCTGGAGACGACCATATTCTTTGATGAGGGTTTCTGACTTCTCAGGAGAAGTTTCCGAAATTTGAATTTCCAATTGGCGGAGCGTCCGCTCAATGGATGGGGTTTCTGGACTTTGATCCATGACCTGATCTAAGACCGTTCGATCGGTGCCTGCCGGCAGTTCTTGGGGAAGGTAACCCACCACGGCCTGTTTACTCAAAGCGATCGTCCCGCCGTCAGGGGAGAGGTTTCCAGCGATTATTTCAAGGAGGGAGGTTTTCCCGGACCCGTTGGGGCCAACGAGGGCGACCCGGCTTTGAGAAGGAATGTTGAGGGACGCCTCCTGGAAGAGAATCCTTCCCCCGTAGGATTTATCCAGATTATGAATGGTGAGCATCGGATCGTCTCATTTTAAAAATCTGTCAATATTTTGTTCCATTGATAACCCATAATAGTAACAACAGGTCAACGTCGATGTCAATTTTAGATGGAGAATTTTTCTATGGGCTATCTAGATCTGGGAGGGCAGGCGTTTCAAGGGAGGCTTGGGAAAAAATTTTTTCGCGATGAAGCACATATCGTTTCGAAAAGAAGAAAATTTGGGCTTGGTAGTAAAGGTCGATGGTTAAAAGGCGGTTGGTTTGCTTAATCCATTCAGAGTCAATCATCGCTCCTGCAACCGTTTTTTTATCGGTGTCTTCTACCTTGATCTGAATAACTTCCGGGATTAAGGGGATTGCCCGATCCTGGGCCATTCCCATAAAAGATTTCCTTAGATCCTCGGGACCCTGGAGTGTTTCCACCATGATGATTTCATCCATCATTGAATTTAATTCAAGGTAGTAGAAGAACGATTGGAGCGTTTGCCACACCCCGACCACTACAAACATTACAATAAATAAACCGATAAATTTTTTCATAGGTGTTTTGAAGTATGTTGGATTTTGAAGGAAAAACCTATTTTAGAAATAACCGAGAGAAAAGTCAAAACCAATTCTTTTTTCAAAACCAACCTAATGATAGGGGTGGTGGTTTGAAAAACCTCTTTATGAGGGGGTTACGATCCCAATAAAGCCTCTACAAAGGCCTCCGCCTGGAAAGGCTGTAAATCCTCCGGGGCTTCTCCCACCCCGATGAACCGGATAGGAATTTTCAATTCATCATAGATGGCGACGACTATTCCCCCTTTTGCGGTCCCGTCCAGTTTGGTCAAAGCCAACCCGGTCACACCCACCGCTTCATGAAACAGTCTGGTTTGTGAAAGGGAGTTCTGCCCGATGGTTCCGTCCAAAACCAATAAAATTTCATGGGGACTGGCGGAATCCTCTTTTTGCATGACCCGTTTGATTTTTTTTAGCTCTTCCATCAGAGGCGCTTTTGTGTGCAAACGACCCGCTGTGTCCGCAATGACGATATCGGTGCCTCTTGCTCGCCCCGCGGCCAAAGCGTCGAAAATGACTGCGGCGGGATCTGATCCGCTTTGTTGTTTGACCACATCGGCCCCTACCCGTTTGCCCCATATTTCCAATTGTTCGACGGCGGCTGCGCGAAAGGTGTCACCGGCGGCCAGTGTGACCTTTTTCCCCTCCGCTGTGAATCGATGGGCCAGTTTTCCAATGGTGGTGGTTTTTCCAACGCCGTTGACACCTACGACCAGTATCACAAACGGTTTTATTTGGGGATGCACCCAGTCAGCGAAATCAAAGGTGCAAGGGGCCAAAAGGGTTTTCATGGCCCCTTTGAGACAATTTTTGATATCATCAATATTTTTTATATTTCCTTTTTTGTTTTCTTCCTTCAGAAAATTGAGAAAACGTTGTGATGCATGGACTCCAAGGTCGGAGGTAATCAGAAGTTCCTCCAAATCTTCCAGGTCACCTGGGTTCAGGGGGCGGGTTCCCAGTCCCAGACGTTGGAGGCCTTTGGTTAGGCCCAAACGGGTTTTTTCCAAACCCTTGCTAAACCGTTTCAGAAATCCTTGCATAAGGGCGTTCCTATGGTTAATGGGTTAAAGCAGGAAGGCGGGGGGTCAATGTTTTATGAAAGGCCATTTCTTTGCTTCGCATCCGTTTTTCCTCAACCCGAGACGCCTCATGATCGTAACCGACCAAATGGAGAACCCCATGGGTCAATAAGGTCATGATTTCATGATCAACAGATTTTCCCTGGGTTCGGGCCTGTTTTAAAGCCATTGGAATAGAGATGACCACGTCCCCAAGAGGATCCAACGGTGTTTTTTGAAGACGAGGTTTCCTCTTTCCCTGGTGGAATTCTTGGAGGGGAAAGGAGAGGACATCGGTGGTTTGATCCAACTTTCGGTAACGCCGGTTTAATGCCCGCATCCTTCCATCGGAAACAAAAACAAGGCCTATCTCTCCCTTAGGAAATCCCAACATCCGAAGCATCCTGGCCACCAACCCGCTTATATTCCTTACTTTTAAGTTGAGCTTCCTTTGTTTGTTTTGGATTAAGACCCTCATTGGCCGGTTCTCCGTAGAAGGGCGGTCCCGTGCCGGGATATTCGATTCGGCGATGGAAAACTCCAGTAAGGACACGGGTAAAGCACTCCTTAATTTTTCTCAAATCACTCATGGTTAAATTGCATTCGTCCAGTTGGTTATCGATAAAAATAGTGGTCACCGTTTTTTCCACATGGTTTTCGATTCGTGCAGGGGAGGGTTCCTTGAGAACCCGTGAGGAGGCCTCTACACCATCAGCTAACATAATGATTCCGGCAATTTTCGTTTGGGGTTTTGGACCGGGGTACCGAAAATCTTCCTCCTTAATCGGAGGGAGTCCTGGGTCATGATCCTGTTTTGCTTTTTCGAAGAAATACTTCATGAGCCGGGTGCCATGATGTTGTGGAATAATATCAATGATGACCTCGGGTAGTTTATGAGATTTTGCTAATTCAATTCCCTCCTTGACATGAGCGGCAATGATGAGACTACTCATGTTGGGGGACAGGTGATCATGCCGGTTAGGCCCAGCCAATTGATTTTCAATATAGTATTCCGGTTTTAACATCTTTCCGATGTCATGGTAATAGCAACTGACCCTGGCCAAAAGGGGGTTTTCATCTATGGACTCAGCGGCGGACTCCGCCAGATGGCTGACCATCATACTGTGGTAGTAGGTTCCTCGGGCGGTTAAGAACAGGTCTCGGAGTAAAGGTTGGTTTGGGTCCAAAAGCTCCAATAATTTAATATCCGTGGTGACTTTAAAGAGGGATTCGATTAGGGGGAGCAAGGCCGAAACCACAAGCGTGACGAGAAAGCCCCCCGTAAAACCGAAGAGAAGCTCAAAAAGACAGCTGAGTGTGAGCAGGTCCCCGTGATACAGGTTAATCGCAAAGGCCATAAAAACATTTGCGATTCCAACAAAGAAGCCCCCCCGGATTAAGGCGGAGCGCCGGCTACATTTCATGACACTAAAGGCGGCAACCAGACTTCCCACGAAGGTATATAAAATAAACAGGTTTTCTTCGGGAACCCATATCCCCATAAACAGGCTCAGGATAAAAGAAGCCAGTAAGGCAATATGAATATCAAATAAGAGAGAGACCAGCAAAGCCCCGGCTGCAACGGGGAGGGCAAAACTGATGGTGGAGGCGTCAATAAACGGGAACCGATCGGCAAGGGTAATCAAAAAGAAATGGGAAAGCTGGGCCATGATCAATGTGCCGGCGATCAAAATGGCCAACAAGGGAAGATTGCTTTTCAAAATGGACCGTTGTTTGGATAAATGCCGCTTGAAATCCCACAGAAGGATACCCACGATCACGATCACCATCAAAAAAAGGCCTGAGAGGATCTGAATCCACGTGGAGGGTTCCTGGTACCGTTCCATTTCTTCTAAAAGGGGGATGTGGTCGGCAGTCACCCGTTCCCCTTCCTTAAAAAGGATTTTCCCTTTTTGGATTTGGTAAAACAGAGGTTTAATATTGGCCGTGGCCTCCCGTTTTCGAATTTCGGTTTCATTTTTATTAATAGTGAGATTAGGGGTCAATAATTTAAAAGTCATTTCTAAGACTGCTTTTCCTTGGAGGGTATCCAAGCGGGGGTTGGTTTGAATGGATTTTTGAAGCTTCTCTTCCGCTTCTTGGAGATCCATAATCGAATCAAGGTTTCTTATAAAACTTTCTTTTCCTTGACCCACCACCCGAAGGATGATGCCCCGGTGGGAATCATCCTTCATAAGTTTTTTATCATTAATCAGACCCTTTTCCATGAGGGATTTGTAAAGAGAGATGACCTGGGTTTCAAGGGAAGGATTCTTTTCAAGGGTATCCAGGGTATTGGGGGACAGGGAAATTCCCAATACATTTTGGAATTCTCTTATTTTTTCTGACTGAAACGGAGCCCTCTCAGTTGAGGGCTCCGTGCGAGAGGGGGCGGATTTTAAAACCGAAAACCCCTTTGTGATTTTTCGTTGGATTTCCGTTACCAGGCTTAAATCAAAATCAAAAACGGATGGAGTTTCCGCTTCAATTTTTTCCCGATTTTTTTGATTAGCGATGGTATCCGGAATTTTTAAATCGGTGGGGGCCTTTATATCTTGTTGGACCTGCTCCCCTATATCAAGTTGGGGAAAAACAAACAGGAGTTTGGGTGCCAATAAAAAAGAAATACAGAGTACCAGTAAAGCCCCGATCCCCGTTAGCTGAATTTCAGGGTTTTGATACCAAGGTTTGGGTGTGCGTTTTTCTTCTTTGGCGGAAGGCGCTGTTTTCCCGGAAAGAACTCTTAATTTTCCTTCCCGGCTTTCTTTACCCTTTTCCAGTCGTTCCCGTATGCTTTTCATAGGCTTTTATGATGTCTTGAACCAATTTGTGTCTGACTACATCTTGATCCGAAAAATAAATAAACTGAATCCCATCAATGCCGGATAAAATGGATTGAATTTCAATGAGCCCTGATTTTTTCTCAGTGGGGAGGTCAACCTGGGTAATATCCCCCGTGACCACTGTTTTTGAATGATGACCCAGTCGGGTTAAAAACATCTTCATCTGTTCCGAGGTGGAATTTTGGGCTTCATCTAAAATAATGAAAGAGTGGTTCAGGGTTCTGCCCCTCATAAAGGCGAGGGGGGCGATTTCAATATCTCCCCTTTCGACCAACCGGTTGGCCTGATCCACTTCCATCATGTCATACAGCGCGTCGTATAGGGGTCTTAAATAGGGATTCACTTTCTCATACATATCCCCTGGAAGGAACCCTAATTTTTCTCCTGCTTCCACCGCTGGCCGGGCAAGGATAATTCGAGAAACCTCTTTCCGGATCAGGGAATAAACCGCCATGGCCATGGCCAGATAGGTTTTACCCGTTCCCGCCGGACCGATTCCGATGACAATTCCTTTTTCTTGAATGGCTTTAATGTATTCATGTTGCGTAGGGGTTTTGGGTGATATGGGCTTTCTTTTCGATGAAACCGGGATTACCGTCTGAAGGGGTTCTCTGTGGGAGGTTGTGGGTTGTTCTTGGGCCATGCGGATGGCGAGGTCCACGTCATTTTCTTGAAGATGGGACCCTTTTTTGACCTGTAACGAGAGATCATGAAAAACCCGTTCCACTTGCCGGACCGAAGGCTCTTCCCCCTCCAAAGTTAACCTTTCTCCTCGGGCCACAATTTTAACAGGAAAAGCCTCTTCTATTTTTTTAAGGTAGAGATCGTATTGTCCAAAGAGGGCTGCGGTGTTTATCCCTTCTTGCAGTTTTATTTGGATCGAAGTCGCCTTTTTCAAAAAAAGGTGGCCCCCGTTTCAATGATAAAAGAGATCAATCAGTAAGAGGCGAAGGTGTTTAGTTTTGAAGGAAAGTATAGCAGTAACCCTATTAAATAACAATAAAACAGGACTATTTGGATTTTTAAAATCAACACCGTCTTGATCCACCCCATGAAGCTGTGGTATGAGTAGTTTGAATTTTCAATAAAATCAGGAGGATAAGATGACAGTGCTTTATCAAAAAGGACGTTTGCCTGAAGGAAAAAAAATCCATCCAGAAATCATGGCACAAATTATTCACCGGTTTATGGAAAAAGTGCAGGATTATACCGAAGGGATGCTGAAGCAAAAATGGGAAGCTTTAGAAGAGAAACAGGGAAGGGATTCAGTCCTTCTTGCAAAATTTAATGATTGGGTGACCTACCACCGGTTTAATGCCATTACATTGGACGAGATTGAAAAAGGGGACCTGGATGACTGGTTTCGGAACCTCTTTTCTGAAGAGACAGAAAAGGGGTAAATTGTATTTTTTCTTATTTCACCGACGGAGTATGATCCGAAACAAAATCATTCTAATGATCTTCCATGCCATCGTTAGGAAAAGCATTTCCCGGGGTGAGGGAATACGGTTAATCCCGATCCGAACGTGATTTTTTTTTAACCATTTGATTCCTTGAAACAGACCCACAATCAGTAGGCCGGTTATTACAAGAAGGATTGGGATTTGAATCATTCGCGGACCTCTTTTCAAAATTATTTCGGGAGGGAAGACAGACGGTCCAGATTGGTGATTAAAATAGACCGGTTGTCGAACTCCAGAAAACCCTGTCTTCGAAGGTCTCCCAAAGTGGCCGTAACGGTTTCACGGGTTGAACCGATAAGATTTGCAATCTCCTGATGGGTGAGTCGAATTCCGATTCGTGTCCCTTTGTCATCTTGGGTTCCGAAATCCCGGGCCATTTCAATAAGGACGTGGGCCACTCGTGTAGGAACATCTTTATAGACAAGCTCTTCAATTCGGCTTTCAATCCTCCGAAGACGAAAACCGATGATTTTGGTCAACCGGAAGGAAAGATCCGGTTTGGATTTGAGCATGACCAAAAAAGGGTCTCTTGGGATCAGACATAGGACGGTGTCATCCAACGCTTCTGCCAAGGTATCTCTTGGTGTTCCATCCAAAGCCTCTAATTCCCCAAAAATATTTCCCGGTTTTAAAAGGGCCATGGTAAGTTCTTTTCCGTTCTCAGTGATTCTGGAAATTTTTACACGACCTGTTTTGAGGAGATACACCTCCCGACTGGGGTCGCCTGGAAGGAAAATCGGTTCATTTTTTTTTACCGGAGACATGGAAGCAACCTTTTCCAAAATCAACATGTCCTCCCGGTTGAATTCATTGAATAGGTTGATGTTTTGAAGGCACCAGACGTTGGTTTTCATTTTCTGTTTTTAAACCCAGAACCCTACCCCTGAAATGGGGTTTGGAAAAATTTTATTCTACATGATTTGCTTATGGGCAGCAAGAAGGCTCGCCGATTCCTAAACCGGCGATAAAGAATCCCTAATGGTTCCCTCTCCCTTTGGATGGGAGAGGGTGAAAGAAAACTCTGCAGGTTTCCCCTCCCACGAAGGGAGGGGATTTAGATTGAGGGGCCTTATTTTATCTCTGTTTTTAGGTCCGATTTGGATTCCTTTAAGGGGCATTACAGACCAAGAATAGTGGCGCCTTTACCATGAGAGAAAAAAAATCCCAAGAAGAAAAGGTAACAACTCCAATGCAAACATTTAAAAAGGGTTTATTAGGAGGGATTTTCGGGGTTTTTTTATGGTTTCCTCACTTCATTTTTCAGATATAGTGGGTGCAATTATTACTTCCTGTACTAAACACCCTTGAGGTCTACCACAGAATACAATATTTCTGTTGTTAGTCGTGGATGAAAGGGGGCATTCGTTTGGGGTTGGAAGCCCCCACCACCTCCCCACTAGGGGGAGGCAGGTAAGGCGATTGCGGTTGACTGGGAGGAGCAAAAGTATATAAGATTTTCCTGGCGCTCTCACAGTGCTCTACGTTTTCCAAACCGCTTGAAAACGAATTTAGGCGAGGGATCAGATCAAAGGAAATATTATTGGGGATATTTACAGCGTTGATCATCGGATATTTTCTGCTTCGGAAAACAATGAAGCCCACCAAGCAATTGGCCGTTGAAGATTTGCTCGATAATGATACAAAAGAATTCGTTGAGAACAGAAAAAAACTAGACCAGCCATACTCGTTCTTCATAGATGCGGCGCGTGAGCCGTCCCGACTACTAGCGGATCTTCGCGAAAAACACAAAGATCAGTCATTATCAAAATTGACAGAACTCTACTACTCATTGTTGACAAAAATCCGGGAAGAGAAAAAGAATCGTGAGTTCAAGAAAATGTCCATGTACTCCCAAATGAGTCTGGGTCCAATAGAACCGTTAATTTTGCAAAACAAAATAGCATATGGCTCCTTCGACCTTGGAGGTATACCCGCTCTAAGGGAACCCCTTTCCTACTACGCCATAAACGGATATGGCGGACAGATCCAAAATATAGAAGAGATCGTTAACTTTTTTCAAGAACTGTCCGGATGGAAAGAAATGGTCCAAAACGCCAAGGAGATGGCCAGTATGTCGGTCCTTTTGATGAAAGCCATAGAAAGCAACCCTGGCACCCTTAAGAAGGACATTAAGAAGTTGATAAACATTTGAGGAGGGTAAGAAAGTCGCGAACGTTTTGTATTACATGGAACTCTACGGAAAAATTCGAAAAGAGAAATCCGGTAATATCAACAAGTTGTTCGCAGTAAAATGACCTATAACAACGCCATCGACACGGTCAGCAAAAACCATCGTTCCTTCGTTGTGCCATTTTTTGCTGGGGTTTGTGACAAACGTTAGGTATACGACCATGAAGACAATGGCACCGCGTGATTTGGAAATGTATTTTCGGTGGACTGGGCATGCAGTGAAGCACTCGGACACGGGTCTCGATTCCTGTTAAAATCCTACTATGTCCCCGCATCAGAATTCTCTGCAATATCTATAAGTGCTTTTAGTTTTCCGGCATGTCCCGGATCAAGAAATTTTAATGCTTCATAGTTTGCCCGGGCCTTTTCTATTTTTCCCTGGCTTACATTAGATACACCAAGTTCATAAAGGGTCTCTTTATCTTTTGGGTCAATTTGAAGGATTATTTCAAATTCTTTTATTGCTTTATCATAAAGCCCTGCTTGATCATATGATCCGGCTAGGTTAAAACGAGCTAAAGTATTTTTGGGGTTTATTCTTAAAGCTTCCTGGTATTCTTTGACCTCTAAATCGTACATCTTTTTATAATAGTAAAGGTAACCAAGTTCAAGATGTGCTGCTTCAAAATTATTATCAAGTTCTATTGATGATTTAAAATATTTTATTGCTTCATCATATTTTTCTTCGTTATCAGACAAGACACCTTTGAGGTACATATTAATAGCTTCCCCCTTATTCTTCACCTGACCAATCTCTGAAAGGGGTTTAAAATTTCCTTCTATTTTATCTGACTCACTCAAAATTATAGCAATGCTATTTTTCTCTTCCTGTTGGATGGTCATTCCGATTACTTTACCAGCCTCATTCAATAATACTCCTTTACTGTTTGTTGAAGTAGTAGAAGCTAATTGAATATAGGGTGATTTCCCTTCACCTCTTCTTGTACTTAGAGGTATATTTTTTGTGACAACTGCTTTTGAAAACCCCCCTTCTGGATCATTTGGACCAGTAAATTTTATGACTTTATTGCCGATTTCTACGGCCCTAGTTTCTGATAGTTTTAAAGCAGGTAGATTTTCCTTATTAACCTTAATGAGGGCTAAATTTTTTTCAAAATCTGGAACAACACTTTCGGCCTGGTAAGTACTTCCATCATTAAAATCGATTTTTGCAGAATTGGCATTATTTAAATCACTTAAATTCGTTAAAATAAGACCGCTGGAATCTAGAACGAATCCTGGAACTTCTCTTAATATTTTACCTTTTTTATCAATTACATTGACCTTAACCGCAGCTTTTTGTGCTTTTCTAACAATTTCATCGGGGATAGTATTTTGGGTGGTAAAGGTTTTTTCTGGCTTAATAAATTGCAATGTTAAGTAAACGGTAGTTGAACAAACTACCAACAGGCTTAAAAAAGTCCCAAAAGCATATTTCCAGGTAATCTTAGGGATAAATGTTTTCCCCCAACCTTTAGTTGGGGAAAGAATTGTATTCTTTATCGTTGAAAACAAATCCTTTGAGGGTGTAGTGGCTTGTGGCAAGGAATTTATTAGTCTTTCTTCTAAGGAAAGGGGCAAAGGTTCTTTGTATTTCTCAAAATGGATTAACTCCCTTAATTCTGACAATTGATTTAGGCAGAATAAACAACCCTTTATATGGTCCTCAACTTTGAGGGTTTCTCTTTGGGTCAGTTTTTTCTCCAAATAGGAACCAAGTACATTAGTATCTAGGCAACTATCTGTTTTTGTTGACAAAATATTTTTGGCTATATGCAATTTATGTCTATTTTCAAGATCAGCCATAGAGTTCACCTACACTTAAAGACTACTTGAAAGAAAAATTTCTTCCAATACCAAAAAATTTTTTTATTCTTCAATTCCACGTTTTCTAAGCTCATCCTTAATTTTTTCAACAATTCTAGAATTTCGAGATGCTACCGTTCCCATTGGGACTTCAAGGAGGTCACTGATTTCTTTATCTTTGTATCCTTTCATCTTGAAAATAAAAACCTCTTGGTCTTTAAGAGGGAACTGTTGGAGAATTTCTTGCAATACTTTTATTATTTCACTTCCCTCAGTTATTTTATCTGGTCCTGGGTTTTCATCTTTACAGTTTAATAAACCTAAATTTCCCTCTTCTATCTGGTCACCCATTTCCATAGGAAAGGAAATAAGATCTTGGGCCATATTTTTCCATCTATTTTCTGTTTTTAGGTATGTTTGAGCTTCATTTACAACAATAACCTTATAATATTTGAGGAATTCAAAGCGTGAATTCCCACGAAAATTTGCGAGCCCCCCTTTGATTAGTTTTATGTAGACGTTCTGCAAAACGTTTTCCTTCCCGAAGTCATCTAAATCAATAAACTTCCTTAATATGTTCATAGCCATTGGCCCATATTCCTTTGTAAAAACCTCCCACGCTTTATTATCACCTTTTACGCACTTGCTTATGAGAGGTAAGGGTTCCATTTTCCTGAAGATCGATATTACCTTGTAGGTTGGGGGGTTAGGAAACCTAAATATAGGTAATCAAAAAATTTTAATCAATGAAGAAGATAAATGGAAGAAAAAGAGATTTAACCAGTCTTTAGGAATAGAAGGTATAAAAATTAAAGCAAATAACATGATTTTTAACAGATAGGAGAGTTTCAGATGGAATTACAAGGTTTCCTTTTTAAAACATACCAAGGGGTCATTGACAATCAAATAACCTTGTTTTTTACCTCTTTATTGTTAATCCTCTTTTTTATAACAATCATTTTATATAGCTCCTCTAACACCCATAGATCACAGAATCTGATTAGGGTTTGCCCCTCTCTCCTAATCCAAATTGGAATATTGGGGACTTTTGTAGGGATTTTTATGGGTTTGTTTGAATTTGACGTAAGAAATATCGATGCAAGTATTCCACCCCTCCTTGAGGGACTTAAGATTGCCTTTACAACAAGCATCATTGGAATGTTTTTAGCTCTTCTTCTCCGTAGCATTATACACATTCTCCCAAAATCAATTAGTAATGAAGGTGTAACTGCCACAGATATTTACCATGTACTTGCAAATATTCGCTCTTCAATTTCAGGAGATGAAGAAACTTCAATGGTCTCACAAATCCAAAAACTTCGAATTTCCACCACAGACCACCTCACAAATTTAAAAAATTATTTTGCTAAATTTGCAAGTTCCATGGCCGAAAACAATACTAACGCCTTGATAGAAGCCTTGGAAAAGGTCATGAAAGATTTCAACACAAAAATTAACGAACAGTTTGGTGACAATTTCAAGCGACTAAACGAAGCCGTTGCGGCTCTATTGGTTTGGCAGGATAAATACAAAGAGCATGTGGAAAAATTGACCGATCAATTCCAAAAAACACTTACGGGAATTGACCAAGCCAAAGAATCTCTATCAATTATTTCTCAACAAATGTCAGTAATCCCACAAACCGTAATGGGTCTCAAGGAACTAATCGAAACAGTTCAAACCCAAACCAACAATCTAACCCGCCATTTAGAAATTTTTAAGGATCTTCGTCAGCAGGCCACCGATGCCTTTCCATTAATTGAGAAACGTATCTTAGGAATGACAGAAAACTTTTCAAATGCTGTTACCAATTCAGTTTCAACAATAGAAGAGACTGTAAAGGAACAATCGAAGGACTTTACCGAGATAGCTATTACACTTCGCAATATATTTGAAGGGGCAATTAAAGAAAGCAATGAAAACCTTACGAAACAAATGGAAGCCTTAGACAAGTCCATGCAGGATGAAATTAAGCGAGTAGTGGAGGTTATGGGTAGTAACTTAGCTTCATTGTCAAACAAGTTTGTAGAGGATTATAGCCCATTAACCGAGAGGTTAAAAGCAGTTGTAAGATTATCGGAATCGGTATCGAGGGAGAATGGAAATGTCCTTGCTTGATGTGTTTGAGAGAGGGTCGAAAGAAGAAGAGGAACAGTGGATATCCGTATCAGATTTAATGGCGGGGTTAATGATACTCTTCCTTTTTATCGCCATCAGTTTCATGAAAAATATAATTATAGAAAAAAATAAAATTGAAGAGGTAGCGGTCACTTTTCAAAAAACTCAGGATGAAATTTACGAAAATCTATATTTAGAATTTCGTGAAGATCTTCCAAAATGGAATGCGACTATTGATAAACCAACACTTACCATTAGTTTTAATGAACCTACCATCTATTTTGATTCAAATTCATCTCAGTTGAAACCCGAATTCCAATCAATCCTTAGAGATTTTTTCCCGAGGTACCTAAAAGTTCTTGGTAACTATAAATTAGATATTGAAGAGGTGCGAATTGAAGGCCATACATCAACTGAATGGGTAACCGCCGTTACAGAAGATGAGGCATATTTCTATAATATGGCTTTATCTCAGGACAGAACGCGAGCTGTGTTGCAATATTCGTTAACGCTTCCTGAGGTAAACAAATTTAAGGCCTGGGTTAAAAAAACAATAACAGCAAATGGCATGTCATCGAGCAAACCTATCCTAGTAAACGGTATTGAGAAACGATCCCAATCTAGAAGAGTGGACTTTCGGGTAAAAACAAATGCGGAAGTTCAAATTCGTAAAATTTTAAAGGTAGACTTATGAAACTGGACTTGGAATTTCCTGAACTTAAAACCTTGGTCCTAAGAATGGAAGCCACCTCAGTTAACTGGGAAACAGGAAAAATGGAAATTTCGAAAATAGAGCTTGAACAGCTACATAATAAATCGGGCCTTGATATTTCAGATATTAATCAGGTTGTGGCTGATGAAAACGGATTATTGATCTACAAAGACTATAAAGACCGCCCTGTTATTTTGTATATTAGGGATACCCAAGAAGTGAAGAATACTGTTCTTAAATACCCTAAAGAAACAAGGCGTTTCCATCTCGCTGATTGCACTACTCTAGAACAAATGCGATCAAACAATCGATTTGAGAGATATCGTATTACATACAATACCTCCGGGGTTTTTATTGTTGATGTTTACGAGTCAAAATATTCAGATCGGATTGAAGAAATTGAAGCAAAGTTGCTTGTTTGTAAGAACTGCTTGGCAAAACTAAAATATAAAGGTTTTGATCAACCTTCTTACATCCCCCATGACATCTGGGTCTCTTTCGATATTGAAGAGTTTTTGATGTTTTACAAACCAATGTTCCGAACCAAACCCAAGTTTACCGATCAGATCGGCCCAAAGAGTGAATATCCTAAAGATTGGTCTCAAATTTCACAAAAACTTAGGGAGAATTTTGGGTGGCGTTGTAATAAATGTAACTTATATTTTGGGGACTCTCAGAACAGGAAACTTCTCCACGTTCACCATCGAGATGGCAATAAGGGAAACACAAGCCCCCTAAATTTGGTTCCTTTATGCCTAGAATGCCATTCAAATGAACCAATGCAAGGGAGGTTACGATTTCCAAAAAAAAATAAATTAGGAATCTCCCTTATTCAGAAGTTGAGGAACGAAAAGGAAAAAAGTTCTTTCCTTTAATAGTGATTGTTTAAAAAGGGGGGAAAAGGCTTGTTTCACAACTTGTTTTATCTAAGCGATTTTTTCAAAAAATTAAAAAAGCCTTCTAGTGGATCACTTTCCACAATGTTCCTCCTAGTTGTCTTGAGGCCCTACCAAAAAACTTTTTTTCTGTGCCCGCCCAAAAAGGGGCGCCCCTCCCGGCCCCATCTTGGATGGGTGGATTCACGGGGTGATTATTTAATAATAATACTTCCTTCCTCTTCTAAGGCAGTTGTCAATTTTTTTTCTCCAATCTTGAAAAGTTAGTTCAGTTGTGGTGTACTTCCAACCATTGTTTCCTTTCACCTAACCTCTTTTGTTCTGCGGGCCTTTTATGCCCAACTTACCTTATTCAGGTCGAAAGGCGGGTGGAAGTTGACCAAGCTGAATCAGGCAGATCCTTATGACCTACGAAGTAGTACGGTCCTCCTTCCACCACAACTGTTGTTTTATTTTATGCCGCCAATGTTAAAGAGGAGACGTTTTCGCCATAGCCCCTTTTGTCCCTTAAAAGGGCAAATATCACTTTAATCAGTTTGATTGCCACCGCACAAAGGCCCTCTTTCTTCTTTAACAACTGTCCAAACCTGTTTTGGTTCTCAAGCTTTCTTCGATAATAATCCTTAAAGAACTGGCATTGTTGCACGACCCTCATGCTCATAAAAAACAGAGTCTTCCTCAATAGCCAACGACCCTTCTTGGAGATGATCTTCCTTCCCACCCTTTTACCAGAATCTCGCTCCTGCGGATCATACCCTGAGTACTTGATGATCTGCTTCGGATGGTTGAAATGATTCGGATTTCCCAGCTCTCCCAAAAAGACCGCTGCTGATAAAGCTCCTACACCGGGTACAGAAAGTATGTACTCACAGCAGGGTATCTGTTCTAATAATTTCTTCATCTGCATCCCAATCTCTTTCAACAACCCCTCGGATCGCTGAACTTCCTGCAGGCATAGCTTTAATCGATATCTGTCTGTGTTAATCACCTGTTTTAATCCGATACTCTCTTTGGCCGCCTGATACAGATCCATGGCCTTCTGTGCAGCCTCAGCCCTTCTTCTAGAACTCTTTCCAATGACCTCGGCTATCATCGATACCTCAAGGGTTACGACATCCTGCGGAAATGGACAGCACTGCAATTTGGCCCACAAACTCCGGATCTTCATCGAGCTGAAAATCCTTTTCAATTCAGGAAAATAATCATCCAACACCGCACCCAGTGTGTTCTGTGAACTCACAGAATATCTGAGCACTCTCTCCCTGAGCTTCGCTAACGTCCGCAGCTGCCTGAAGACTCCATCCTCTATCACGGTGTCGATGTATTTACCTTCCCGCGTGATATTGGCTAGGGTCGGGTCCCTCATATCCGTTTTTGCAGAGGAACTCTCATCAAGTCCCCTTTGATGCTTTAAGCCTGTCGTCCTGATAAACCGAACCTCGTATCCTCTCTCCTTGGCAAAATAGGCAATCTTGCGCCAGTAATGTCCCGTGGGCTCTATCCCCATGAGAACGCCTTTGAATCCATTGCTGGTCTTTACTTCTTCTATGACTTTGGCAAAATAATCAAACCCCCTCCGGGAATTATAAATCTTTGGGTATTTGCCTAATACTTCCCCTTCCTTGTTCATTAATGCCACCGCATTGAATGTAGAGCCGATATCCACACCTACTACCAATGTTGTCCTCTTTATCTTTTGACGCCTCTCTACCTGCTTGCTAAAATCCCTTTTCGACATGGCAATAACCTCCTTCTGTTAAATGGTTTTACATCTCAGTTCAACCTTAACAGTTTGGTTTTGCCATGTCGTTTCTTTTTCAACCTCATCCCACTTCCTTATAGTAAGCTGAAAGTGTAATATTTGACACATTCCAACTTATGGTAGATTTCATTCGGAAATTGACCTTCTCCTCTAAAAGTGATCTACTCAAAATGTGGGTTTTCCGGCAAAACCGGGTATAAGACCCCAGGAGATTTTGCAATGAAGAAGTCCAAATTCACCGAAGAGCAGATTGCCTTAAAACAGGCCGAAACCGGCATTCCCGTCAGAGAGGTCATCCGAAAGATGGGGATTACCCGCCAGACCTTCTACCGTTGCAAAAGCAGTACGAGGTGTTTCCCATCGGCCAGACGGATGAGGTGCGCGAGCAGTTCTACGCTATTTCCGTGAATCGCAAGATCTCCCACCAGCAGTAGCCGCGATCACAAAGACGGTGCGGGAGTGGCTGTTTCGGGATGTCCCACGGCTGTACAGGCAAAAAGGAACTAGGAAGAGAGTATGAATGAGCAAGACAATGTATCTAAGCACGCCCTGTGGGAGGAGCCTTTTGTCCAATTAATGGACGGTGATAGAAGAAGGAATTTTTAATGGAAACCCATGACTTTCTTCTTTACCTGCTAGTCATTCTCCTGATGGCACGGGTTTTCGCGGAACTGGCGACGCGGCTTCAGGTTCCATCGGTGATGGGCGAGCTATTCGCTGGCGTGGTATTGGGGCCAAGCCTGCTGGGCTGGATCGAACCGGTCGAGGCCATAAAGCTGATGGCAGAGATCGGCATTATCTTGCTGCTATTCGAGGTCGGTTTGCAAACCGACCTCAAACGCCTGGTGCGTACCGGCAGCAAATCTCTCGTGGTTGCCATGGCCGGCATTGCGTTGCCGCTGCTATTGGGCTTCGCGCTGGGCTACTGGGTGTTCGGCCTGTCGCTGCTGGTGTCCCTATTTATCGGCAGCACGCTTACGGCCACCAGCATCGGTATCACTGTACGCGTACTGTCTGATCTCAAACGTCAGCAGGCACCCGAGGGGCAGATTGTGTTGGGTGCAGCCGTATTGGACGACGTCTTGGGCGTGGTGCTGTTAACGCTACTCTACGAGTTCTCCATCAGCGGTGGGATAAGCCTGCTCAACGCTGGCAAAGTGCTGTTGTTCTTGGGCGCGTTTTTCGTCCTGGCACCCGTTGCCGCCAAGTTGATTTCATTGATCATCAAGCGGTTCGCTAAGGCCAGCGGGATCCCCGGTCTGCTCCCTACCACCATCGTAACGCTGGTGTTGTTCTTCGCATGGCTGGCCAATGCCTTAGGGGCGCCGGAGTTGCTTGGCGGCTTTGCCGCTGGCCTGGCTCTCTCGAGACGCTTCTTTCTGCCATTTGGTATTGCCCTGCACACCGATGAGCCTTTCGCACTCCGCATTGAGGATCAGATGAAGCCCATCGTCCATCTGTTTACGCCGATATTTTTCGTGTTTGTGGGACTTTCCCTCAACCTGCGCGAGATCGATTGGGGATCGCCCTTTATCTGGAGATTTTCGCTGACCCTGCTGGTAGCGGCTATCGTTGGCAAGCTCGTGGCCGCATTTCTTATTAAGGAACCATGGGGTGTACGTTGGGTGATCGGTATGGCCATGATACCCCGTGGTGAAGTCGGTCTTATTTTCGCAGAGTTGGGAAGAATAAGCGGCATATTCAGTAATGAGATCTACGCGGGCATGGTGATGGTGATCGCACTCAGCACGCTGTTTCCACCCTTTGTCATGAAGTGGTTCTACGGGCGTTACGGTGATCGCCTGCAGGCTGCAGCCCACGGTTGAGGGCAACCGATTAGGTATTTTGAAATACTGTTAAGTAATAGATGAGAACCTGTTTGTGAATATTGAATATTTGACTGATATTATCATTCTGTTATCTGGGGTAGTGATTGTTGTACCTCTGTTTCAATCCTTAGGTCTTGGTGCAATACCAGGATTTTTGGTCGTGGGGCAGTATTAGGACCATCAGGGCTGGGATATGTCGAGATTTACGATGAGGTTCGCCCTCATAGTTCCTTGGGAAATCGGACACCCCTGGAATTTTCCAAAATACAGTTCGAAAACCGGACCGCAGAAGAGCCAATTTTAAACCTTCAAATGGTCTAGTTTCTGGGGGCAGGTCATCCTGTCGGCTACTCTAACATATTTTGTCCAGCTTCAGGGTTTCAGTCTAGAAATGGTTATAAAACGAAAATCAAAAAATAAGCGGGAAGTAAAGGAAAAAACACGATTTAAGAGGTTTATTAAAGATATCTTAACACATACCCCAATCGTAAAGATGATAGTTTTGTTGATTTTATTATGGATGATATTCTCAGCTGGAATGTACCTATCGGAACATAATATTAAAGGAGGAACGATAAATACGTATGGAGAGGCTTTGTATTGGGGAGTAGCTGCTTTCTCAACAGCCGGTATAGCCAATATGCCAAAGTCTAATATTGCTCAGGTGGTTGGTGGTTTATGGATTGTTATAGGTTCTGTGCTTTTTTTTGGAACCATAGTAGCAACTGTAACAACTTATTTTATGCGACCAATGCAACGTCCTGGAAAAAGGATAATCGATACTATTGAGTACAATCTCGAACAATTAGATGATCTAACAATCGAAGAACTCGATTTGCTGAAAGAAACAGTTGATACACTTATAGTTCATGTTGAGAAATTGAAGGAAAAGCAAATGTAAAAAAAGATAAAGGAAAAACAATGAAATCAAGTAGTAGACATTGGAATGCAATTTTTTCAGAAACAGAAGATTCAGAATTAGGATGGTATGAAAAGGACGCATCCCAAACATTGGAATTATTGAATCATATTCCAAACTGGGAAAATTCCACAATTTTTCTCCCGGGAATAGGAACTTCAGTTTTGATAGAAGAACTTCTATCCAAGGGCGTAAAATTAATTCTTAATGATATCAGTATTGAGGCTCTAAACCGGGTCAAGAGCAGGTTGGGTGACAAATGCAAAGAAATTAATTGGATTTGCCAAGACATCCCCCGACCAATCCAAAATGCAATACCAGATTTTGATATATGGATTGATAGGGCAGTTTTACATTTTCTAACCGATGAAGAAGATATAAAAGGATACTTCGAGAATGTAAAGTCAACATTAAAAGTAGATGGCTATGCCATATTTGCCGAATTTTCAAAAACAGGTGTACCCAAATGTGCGGGCCTAACACTTCATCGATATTCTATCGAAGAAATATCCAAATACCTGGGCTCATCATTCAAGATTGTTTCACATTTTGACTATACATATATAAACCCATTTGGTGATCCAAGACCATATGTTTATGCTCTTTACAAAAGAGAAAATTAAAAAAAAATGGCTAACAAGGCGCTTTACATTATCGCCAAAAGCTACGCTCCTATCAACGCTCCACTTTTGTCGTCAAGTGAGCTTGGTCTTTATACTCACTTTCTTTCCGTAAACCGTGATTCTCTGACTCCTCAAACTTGTTGACTAGTAGGTAGACCCCACCTTCAACCCTTCCTTCCTGAAATGTTGATCTTTGATATCTTCCCATCTATAATGAATTTCATCCGGAAATAGTTAATCTACGACTAAATTGAGCCTAAGGGAAGAAAATAACTAAGATCCAGGTAACTTTATGAAAAAGCTGATTTTGATTATTTTTTTTTCCCTCATTTTAACCTCCTGCCTCTTTTTGTGGACGGAAGGAAAAAATATGCGAGAAATTCGAACCGAAATTGAAATAGCTGCTCCACCCACCAAAGTGTGGAGCATCCTCACTGATTTTGATAACTGGAAAAATTGGAATCCAATTGTCACTCAGGCAAGTGGAGCCCCATCTCTTGGGTCTGAGCTTAGTGTTACTATGTGTGGCAAAGATGGCAAAGACGCACAGAAATATATGCCCATCATAACGGACTTCGAAGAGCCCAAGTTTTTTCGTTGGCGGGCTAAAATGATGGCTGAATTTTTATTTACCAATGACAAAGTCTTTGAGCTTGAAGAAACGGGTTCTGGCACTCGGTTAATTCATAAAGAACTGTTCAGTGGGATGATGGTGCCATTGATGTGGAGTTTCTTCGATAAAGGTGTCCCCCCAATGTTAAAATCTATGAACGACGCCTTGAAGAAATTAGCTGAGAAGAGTTCAGATTAATAACACCAATTTTATGGTACTAAACAACCGAGGCGAGAATATTCTTCCCTCAGCAACCACACACAATATTTCTTACAGTCTCTCATCTGCTACTTTCTCTCCCTAATCAATAATTCCACCAGTTTTCAAAGAAAACACTTTGTAGGAGGTGAAAGTTTTGGGGGCTACTATTTGAGACCTTGTTTGAAGGATGGAATACAATTAAGGGGAATTGTTTTTCTCTGTTAAAGGTTTCTCTATGCCAGCTGGGGGACCACCTCTGCAGCTTTTCCCCTCAAGGCAAGATGGGCAACCGAGGCTGAAGCATCGGGATTGATTTCGACCACAAACGCCCCTGCCGATTTTGCGATGGAGGCAAAGGATGCTGTGGGCTGGACCACCCCGGAGGTGCCGATAACCAGCAGGGTGTCGCAGGACTCAAGGGATTTCATAGCCTGCTCCATATCTTTTGGGTCCAGCATTTCCCCAAACCAGACAATATGGGGTCGAAGCATTCTTTGACAAGAAGGGCAATAGGGGGGAATTGGAATAGGGACCCTCCGATCATTGTTGATTTGACCGCACCCTGTGCATCTTACCTTCCAAATATTTCCGTGAAGCTCAACGATCCGTTGACTTCCAGCCAAACCGTGGAGCCCGTCAACGTTTTGTGTTAACAAGGAGAAATTAGAAATTCGGGATTCTAATGCGGCGAGGGTGTGATGTGCCGGATTGGGTTTTTTGGATGAAATCAGCTCTCTTCGCCAATTGTACCATTCCCAAACCAAAACCGGGTCCCTCACAAACGCCTCAGGGGTCGCCAATTCCTCTGCTCTAAAATTTCGCCATAACCCATCGGGTCCACGAAAGGTGGGAACACCGCTGTCCGCCGAAATCCCGGCTCCCGTCAAAACGGTCACCCGTTGGGAAGACCCCAAGCGGTTCTGAACTTCTTTGATTTCATTTTGCATGGAGGCATATTAGCCCTGAGGGCTTTCCAAATCAAGAAGAAATCCGAGACAGGAATGGCCAAAAGCGATTTTACAAAAAATCCTTTCTAAACAAGGCGTTTCGGATCGAATGAAGGGAAAGTGTTGCTCTTAGTCAATGGGGTTGGGCCAAGATAAGGGATTGAAAAGAGGAAAAAAATTGCATTTATAGGGCGTTTTTTCGGGCTTAAAGTGGTGTTTTGGGTGGAAAAAACGTAAGTTTGAGAAAAAAAAGAAAGAACGAATCGGGGTATTTTCTCAATAAGGTTTCTTATTCCGCCATTTTGGGGTTAAAAAGAGCCGTTTAAAGCCTGAAAATATCTATAAATGGGGAGGGAAAAATCATGTTTCAACAAGTTAGTGTGGTCCGACCCCGATCCCCCCGGAATCCGAATGATCCCCTCCCACACGGGAATAATCCGCTCATAGGAAATCAAACGGATCTTGTATGAATCGGTTTGGAGGCGTTCGATGTAAACCCTCTCGACGCCGATGCCCTGGTCATGGTGATCGAGAATCCTGCCCTTCGAATCATAGGCCAGCCCATAAAGCAATGGCTCCTGGTAAACATTGTCGTTATAGGCCGAAATGAGAGGCTGGGTGCCGATCCCGAATATGAATTCTTTTGACTGACCGACATCGATCTGGAAATTCCCGAAGATAAAGTTTACCGATTCCGGTTTTTCCGGTTCGCTCAACAGGCGGATTTCAAGATATTCATTTCCTAATTGGCGAATTTCAAACCGGTCGAGGTTTTTTAGATAGCTGAAATTAAAGTGCCATCGGCCTTCCTTTCTTTCCCTGTCAAATTTTTCAAGATCGCTTTTTCCAAGGTAAACACCGTTCAGGTCAAAACCCGAGAGGAAAACCTCGTATTGTTGCAAATCTTCAAACCTTTGAAACCGATGGGGCACGATCTTGCCCGCATTGGATTTCCGGTTCCAATATCCGGTGTCTTGAATATCGAAAGGTGATTCAAATCCGGAAGGGGGAGATAGTTTGGGGTCCGCACGGACATAGGATAGAGGTTCCGGGCCGTGGGAGCGGAGGCCGGATTTCTTTCTGACTTCCACTTCGTATTCTTCATAGGGGATTCTTCCCCGAACCGCTTGGATCTCTCCTCTCAGGGAGGCTTTTTTAGAGAAATTTTCCGCATTCAGGGCACGAACGAAGGAGAGGGATTCCATCGTCGCCCTTGGGAATGATTTCATCCAATTCCATGGAAGGAAGCTGTCCCAATACCGAAGCTTTTCCCGGTTTCGAATGGTTTTGGGGACACGGATCCCTGTGCCTTGTTGCCGGATCCCCAGACCGTGGTAGCGGGTGAGTATTTCATTGTAGAGTTTCGTCGTAAAACTGAAATTGGTCTTTAAAAGAAATCTGCCCAGACGGTCCCGCACCTTCACTTCGTAATTGCCCGGTTCGCGGCAGTTGTTGATCAACATGATGTCATACATTCTCTCCACGACGTTGAGCGCAACGACGGTTTTATTCAATTTTGAAAGTTCATTTTTTCGGTCGGAACTTTTAATTGCTTCTTGAAGGTTTCGATTGACGACGTCCAGTTTCGGCTTCTCTTTGTTTTCGAATTCCCGGAGCGCTCTTTTCAGGGGTTCCAGATCCCTGGATTTTTCTTCTTCGGATCTATTGACTAGTTTGGAGAGCCCTGTATGAAGCTCATCCAAGAGGTGCTTTTCGTAAGGGCTTTTTGAAGACAGTTTTTCCGAATCGGAGAGAGCGTAGAGGATTTTGGCCTTCCGGGAGAACTCCGCGAAGTGGGCCTGCAGCCGGGCAAGGTTCCGATCACCGGAAAGGGGAACGATGGATTGGTGAAGAAATTTCCGTATGTCCAAATCGGCAATTCGGATCGCTAATTGATTTTCTGATTTCAAATCTCCATGAAGAAAAAGGTCGAAAACAAAAGGAGAGGTTTCACGGCTTTCTTTCCAACCAAGTGTGGCCTTTTTGATATGCCCTAATCCTTCTTCATCGAATTTGTAGGCGTCCACCTGGGGATCCAATAAATAGGTAATACTTTCTTTATAAACGGGACTATTCGGACCACTATTTTCCCCGGTGATTTTAAAAGGAGCATCATTTAAAGAAACAATTTCAAAACCGGTTTTTGCCGCAAACCCATCCAGTATATTCTTCTCATAAAGATCATTTACTTCAGATCGTTTGGTTTTATTTAAGATTCCACAAGCACTGCCGAACACAAAAACGAAAACCATGGTATAAAAGAGAACGTTAAATTGTGTGGTTAAAGTTTTTTCTTTCATTTTTGAGGTCCAACCGATATTATTAAAAATAAATTTAATTCAAATGTCAATCAAGAAGAAAATATGGGATTGAGGGGGATTTTAAGATTTCGGTTTCTTTCTGAAGATCCCAGCTTCTTCCGTCATTCCCGTTTCCCTGCCGTCATTCCCGAAATATTTCATCGGGAATCCAGAGATTTTAAAAATGATAATTCCGTTAATCTTTCCCCTTTGGAAAAGGAGCAACCCAAAACTTTTCCCTTGAAAAAAGAGATCAATCCGAAACTTCCCCCTTTGAAAAAGGGGGATTGAGGGGGATTTGAATATTTTAGCTTCTGCCGTCATTCCCGAAATATTTCATCGGGAATCCAGAGATTTTAAAAATGATTATTCCGTTAATCTTTCCCCTTTGGAAAAGGACCCCCGTCATCTCCCCCCTTTGGAAAAGGGAGCAACCCAAAACCTCCCCCTTTCACAAAGGGGGATTGAGGGGAATTTTTAAATCATTTTTCCCCTGTAGACCCCAAAGCCCTGTTACGGGGATCTTATTTGGTAAGGAATCAGTCCCTTTTTTTAATTCTTGACTTATGAGCCTGTCCGGCAAACCATTAAGTTAGGGATAGCACATTGGCGAATGTGATCCGTGCGGAATTATTCATCCATCGAAGAGTTAGAGGGTCCATCGATATGGAAGTCATGGTATATGCAAGA
>Ga0256865_1000104_pt1 | contig 31241 bp, 22 predicted proteins | sample RVTome_14_FD_187337 | JGI IMG/M metagenome (GOLD analysis project Ga0256865, IMG submission 187337) | Soil microbial communities from uranium-contaminated site in the Upper Colorado River Basin, Wyoming, United States - RVT145D125 HiSeq ... | reverse complement strand
CGTCCCGATCCAGACGTAGGGAAGGCGGTCGGCACCCAAAAACTCGATGAACAGGGAGCGGCTGGCCGGCTTCAGCTGGTAAAGGGCCATGATGATCAGCAGGAAATTCAGGAAAAGAAAACAGGCCCTTACCTGCAAGGTGCGGAGATTCGGCTCCCTGGCGGCACCTTGTTCCGAATCTTTTTTTAACTCGGTGGGTTGCATTTTTCCTCGATAATCCGCTATAATGCGCACCTATGACTTTTACTATACTGCGTAACCTGCTGGTGATTCTTCTCGTTTTCTCGGTCCTGCCGGCTCGGGCCCAGGCTCCATTGCCGCCGCTGCAGGCCTGTGCCGACCAGAGTCTGCAGAAGGGGCTGGAGGCTTCTCTGACCGCCCTCAATCTGGACCAGGCCGTCCGCAACAAATCCCTCTGCGTCGCCCTGGTCGACATCACCGATCCCGACTCGCCGCGACTGGCGTCGGTCAACGGCGACAACATGATGTATGCCGCCAGTCTGCCGAAAATCGCCATCCTGCTGGGCGCCTTCGAGCGGATCGAACGGGGAGAGCTGACCCTGACCAGTGACCTCCGGGAGAAGCTGACGCGGATGATCCGCAACTCCTCCAATCAGGCGGCTACTGAAATGCTGAACCTGGTCGGCAAGGACTACCTGGCCCGCCTGCTGGAATCGCCCCGTTACCGCCTCTATGACCCGACTTTGAACGGTGGACTCTGGGTCGGCAAGGACTACGGCAAGAGCTCTGCCTGGAAGCGCGACCCGCTGCACAACCTCTCCCATGGCGCCACCGCCTTCCAGGTCGCCCGGTTTTACTACCTGCTCGAGACCGGCCGCCTGGTCTCCCCCGAAATGAGCCGGGAAATGAAGGAAATACTCGGCAAGCCGGCCATTCACCACAAGTTCGTCAAGGGGCTCGAGCAGGCCGGGCGTGCTGCGAAAATCTACCGCAAATCCGGAACCTGGCAAAACTTTCACGCCGACAGTGGAATCATCGAACACAGCGGGCACCGCTACATCGCCGTCGCCCTGGCCAAAGACCCGGCCGGCGGGCAATGGCTCAGCAAGCTCATCGTCTCCCTCGACAATCTCATCTGCCGCTCCCGTGGCTGACCTCGATGAGGCGGTGCACCCGGGTCGCCAGGCTCTGGTGCTCCACCGCCGAATTCTTCCTCAGCACGTTCGACATCACCACCACCAGATAATACAGCCGCCGCTCGCCCGCGGGATATTCGACGATCGCCACCGAATTCAGCAGGTTCTCGACGTTGCCCTGGTATTTGCGGCAGACGAAGCCCGGCTCCGGCTTGCACCGGTACAACGACCCCGACTTGAAGTATACCGCCGCCTCGGCCAGCGCCGGGCTTGAGGCATAACGGATCCGGCGCTGGGTCATGTAGAGCAGCCGCTTGATTTCGCGGCTGGAGAACTCGTCCACCAGCTTCCCCTGTTCCAGCCGCAACAAATACTCCATCAGCATCCGCGGCGAGGCCTGACTGCTGGTGCCGGGGACCAGTTCCTTCCCCTTCCAGGTAAAGAACCCTCCCTGCCGCAGGTGGTTGAGGTCCAGGCCGTTGCGCGGCACGGGATCCTGCAGGCTGCGGGTGAGCAGGGCGGAAAGGTCCCCTTTGCCCGTCTCCCGCCAGAACTTCTCTTCCACGGCCTTGCCGACCGGATAGTCCCGACCGAAGTGCCTGAGCAGCAGCAGCTCCTTCAACACCATGCTCGCCGCCGCGTTGGAACTGGCCGAGAGCATCCAGTCGAGACAGCTCCAGAGGCTAGCCCGATCGCCGATCTGCAGGGGCCGGGAGTTGAGTCGCTGCTCGGCAGGGTTCCAGAAGGGGACCTTGTGGTGATCAGAGATAATAAAAGAGTCGGCGGTCACCATCGTCTGCCGGAGCACCCGCTCCCGGGCGGCAATGTCATCCGGGTAGAGGTCGGCCAGGGCCTGGAAAACCCCCAGGACGATGACCAGCTTGCCGACGCTGCCGGGATTGTGGTTGACTTCCCCCCGGTGCTCGGCATAGCGGGGCTTGTCCGGGTCGGAAAGGTCGAGCACGGCGATGGCGTAGCGGTCGGCCTCATCCCCCAGCAGCCGGAGTACCTGCCGGAGAAATTCCGGGTCGCCGGGGGGGAGCACCAATTCCCGCCGGTCCGTCAGGCGCAGATCCACTTTTTCCAGGGGCAGCCGCGCGCCCTTGGGCAGGAGCCGCTGCTGAGCGAGGCGGTAGCCTTCCAGACGGAGGATGCCGGTGTAACCTCCCCCGTCGACCGGGTAGGGCCAGGCCGGCCAGGCGGCGAGCCACAGCGCCAGAATTCCCAGGAACGCTACCAGCCGTTTCATGACCCGCCCTCCGGGGGGATCTCCCCCAGATCGACGGTGCGGGCGCCGGCTCCTTCCAACTGCGCGTCGAGCCGCTGCAGGTACAGGCTGCGGCGGGCCCGGGAGCTTTCCAGGAAGGGGCGGATCTGAAACAGGGCGAAGCGCCCGCCGGCAAAACCGAACTCGATGTCCGCAGGCGCCGGCTGTCCGCCGGCATCGACCAGGCCGGGGAAACGCCCGGGAAGACTGTCGGCCATCTGCACCAGGGTCCGGATTTCTTCGCTGGATAGAATGGTCTCCGTCCCGCTGGCGGGGACCTTGATGACGCCGCCCCCGGGCCGCAGAACCCGCTTTTGCGGTTCGGCAGCCTGGGCCAGAAATCGGACCCGCCCGTTGCGCCGGTCGATCAGCAACTCCTCGGCCCGCTGCCCATCCACGGCGCCGCCAACCCCCTCGTTCACCGCCACGGTCAGCCACTGCCGGTTCCCGGTCTCGACATCGGCAGTGACCATGACCCCCGACTTATCCGCCGGCAGGCTTTTCATCAGCAGAACCGAAACGTAGACCTGCTCGGGCTGTTCCATGTGTCCCTGGCGCCAGGCGTAGGCCCGCTCGGTGAAGGGGGAGGCCCACACCTGGAGAACGGCCCGCAGGACGTTATCGAAGCCGACCACGTGCGGAACGGTCAGATTCAGGCCGGCCCCGGAGAACCCCGGCAGGTCTTCCACGTTGGTGTCGCTGCGGACGAACACGCCGTAACTCCCGTCCGGCCCGAAGGTGCGGGCCATGGCCAGGCGCAGGTTGCCGGTGAATTCCCGGCCCGGATCGCTGGTGACGATCCACTGCCGCAGGCTCTGAAGGAAACCCGTCTCGGCCAATGCTCGGGCATGGCCATCCTCGATCCGCCGGATCGCCGCATACTGCTCCTGTATCCACTGGAAAACCGGCGGGCCGCCGGGCTCGACGGGCTGCTCCAGATGTTTGCGGAAAAGGCCGAAGGGGATGACCAGGCCGTCGGTGACCAGGTCGGGGTAGAGACCTTTCAGCTCGCCGAGATTGGCCGCCTTGGGCCCGACGAGGCGCCCCGAATCGGCCGCCCGAAGGTTCTGCAGGGGGATGAAATCGCGGGTAGCCAGGTCGAGCTTTGCCAGGTCGGGACGGATGAGCAGATCGGCCGAGGCCTGTTCGGGCTGGAAGATCTCATCCCAGCGAGGGCTGTCGCCGGCCAGTTCGACCACCCCGGCGGGGCTGGCCGCCAGGACCACCGGCTGCCCCTCCCGGGACCTCAGCTTCGCCGCCAGTTGGTGCTCGACGGCGACATTGGGAATCCCCAGATTGCGGGCCAGCAGTTGCACGTGGGAGAGGGAATTGCCCCTCCCCTCGGTCAGGATGCCCGCCAGCGGGGGGAGGACAGCGAGGGTTTCAGGAAGAAGGTAGATGGCTTCCGGCTGCCATCCGGCTTCCGGTCGATAAAAGCGGAGGGGGCCGCGGGCCAGGCCGGGGTTGAGAGCGCGAAGCCCGCTGCTCACCGGAGAACCGAACACCTGGTGACGGATGCCGACCAGCCTTCCGGCATCCCGCTTCAGGCTGTCGAGCACGCTGATCAGGACGACCAGGGGGCTGCCGCGAAGCCGGTCGGGGATATACCGCTCGAATAACGGATCGAGGGTTGCCAGGTGGTCGATTGTTTGCCGAAAGTGAAAATGCAGGGTGTTTTCCGACCACTCGGAGATCCGTGCCAAGGTATCGAGTCCGGCCTTATAGGTGCGGACCGGCAGCGTGGAAGCTTCGAGCTGGCGAAAACTTTCCCCCAGCGCGTCGAGTTCGCGCCGGGAAATCAGGCCCATCCCGTAAATGACTTGGGAACTGCCCTGCAGCCAGTCCAGGCGCCCCCGGCGGTCGGTCTCGGCCAGGCGGTCAAGCCACTGGTTGCCGAGCTGGAAGGCCTCCTGCTCGAGATCGAGGCTGAGATCCAGCAGCTCCAGCATCCGCGAGGCGCTGCCGGCCAGGAAAACTTTCTGGCGAATTTCGGACAGCGCGGTGGAAACCGTAGCAAAACGGTGGAACGGGTCCTGCTCCACCGCCAGTAAAACCGCAGCCTGCCTGAGCGACCGGGCCAGCCCGGCGTCTCCGGTTCGGGAAGCCGCCTGGTTCAGCCCTCCCACAATATTCCGGGACCGGTAAACCTCGTCGATGACCGCGGCCAGGTTCTGGTATTCCCCGACCAGCGCGGGTTTTCCTTTGCCGGCCGCATAAGCTCGCACGCGGGCGGCATCCTCCGGATCGGGGCGGACATGCAACTTGACCCGCAGAAGAGTGAAGTCCGGATCCTTATCCTCGATGGCCCGGGCCAACTGGCGCATCTCTATGAGGGGTGCTCCCCGGCGACCATGCGGGAGCAACCGCACCGCCTCCCGCAGAACCAGGAAATTTTCGTTGAGCATGCTGCGGTCGGCCAGCAGCTCCAGAAGCAGCGCCCGACCGGAAGCATTTTCGTTTTCGGTCTGGAGCGCCCCCGAGTAATAGCGGGCCTGACGGAAGATCCAACCGTCATCGGCCTCGATGAGGAACTGCTCGAGAAGGATCTGCTTGAGGGTCGGCAGCCAATCGGGGTCGGCCCTGAATGAGGCCGGGTCGATGGCGGCGAGGACGTTGGCGACCACGTACCCGTGGGAGCGCAGCAGCTTGACCCGGTCGCTCCATTCGCCGTGCTGCACTCCCCCGCCGCGATCTTTACAGGCGTAGGGTTGGGGGGGGAGGATGGCGCCATCCTTACAGAACCAGCGGATGCGCTGGAAGGGGCCCCTCGGGGCCTCTTTCATCTGGGCGATCCACTGGCGGAGAATCTCGGGAGCGGGCAGGGGCTCGGGATGGGCGGAGGTCGTCCCGGCCGGAGTGGCCGAGGTGTGACTCAGGATCGGCAGGCTTTTCCCGAAAACCGTTGCCGTACTCCCGAGGCAGAGCAGGGACGCCATGAAAGCAGTCAGCAAAATCCGAATCATAGGCAATCAGCCTGAGGATCAGCCTGCAGCTTGCAGGCAATTGAATTTTATCACATCTTCGCTCAGGGACCTGCCTTTGCCGCCAGCTTCTTTTCCACCTCCAGTATCCGCAGGGTGGTCGGCAGGACCGTGTCGGGGTTGAGGGAGATGCTGTCGATGCCGCACTCGACGAGAAACTCGGCGAACTCGGGATAGTCGCTGGGCGCCTGGCCGCAGATGCCGATCTTGCGCCCGGCCTTCTTCACCCGGGCGATGGCGTCGGCGACCATGCGCTTCACCGCCGCGTTGCGCTCGTCATAGAGATGGGCGACGATCTCCGAGTCACGGTCAAGCCCCAGGATGAGCTGGGTGAGGTCGTTGGAGCCGATGGAGAAGCCGTCGAACACTTCGGCAAACTCCTCGGCAAGGATGACGTTGGACGGAATCTCGCACATGACGTAGACCTCGAGGCCGTCCCTGCCCCGTTTGAGCCCTGCCTCTTCCATCACCGCCAGTACCTTCTTCCCCTCCTCCACCGTGCGGCAGAAGGGGATCATCAGCTTGACGTTGGTCAGCCCCATCGCCTCGCGCACCTTGCGCATCGCGGCACATTCGAGCAGGAACCCCTCCCGGTAACGCTCGTCATAGTATCGGGACGCGCCGCGGAAGCCGATCATCGGGTTGGCCTCGGCCGGCTCGAAGGCCGAACCGCCGAGGAGCCCGGCGTACTCGTTGGTCTTGAAGTCGCTCATCCGCACGATCACGTCTCGGGGATAGAAGGCGGCGGCGATGGTCGCAACCCCCCGGGCCAGCCGGTCGACGAAGAACTCGCCGCCGTTCGGATAGCCGGCGATCAGCTCGGCCAGTCGTCGCCGCACAGTGCTCTCCTCGACCCGCTCCGGATGGAGCAGGGCGAGCGGGTGCGCCTGGATGGCGGTGTTGATGATGAATTCGAGACGGGCGAGACCCACCCCGTCATTGGGGATGCGGGAAAGGGCGAAGGCCTGCCCCGGGTCGCCAAGATTCATCATGATCGCGGTGCGGGGGCGCGCCAACTCGGCGAGGTCGGTCTTTTCCACCTCGTACTCGATGCGCCCACGGAAGACGAATCCCGTCTCCCCTTGGGCGCAGGAGACGGTCACCTCCCCGCCGTCCGGAATTCTCTCCGTCCCGTCGCCGGTGCCGATGACGCAGGGGATCCCCAGCTCGCGGCTGACGATGGCGGCATGGCAGGTGCGGCCGCCGCGATTGGTGACGATGGCGGCCGCCTTTTTCATCACCGGCTCCCAGTCGGGGTCCGTCATGCCGGTGACCAGGACGCACCCCTTCTCGAAGCGGTCGATCTGGTGCGCGTCCTTGATCACCAGGGCGCGACCGGCGCCGATCTTGCTGCCGACGCTCTTGCCGCGCGCCAGGACCTCCCCCTCCCCTTTCAATTTGTAACTCTCCAGCGTGTTCTTTTCCCGCAGGGACTGGACGGTCTCCGGCCGGGCCTGGAGGATGTAGAGTTCGCCCGTTTCGCCGTCTTTGCCCCACTCGATGTCCATGGGTCGCCCGTAGTGTTCCTCGATGGTGCAGCCGAGACGCGCCAGTTCCAGGATTTCATCTTCCTCCAGACAGAAGCGGCGCCGGTCCTCGGCGGCGACCTCCACCTCCCGGGTGGTCCCCTTGCCGCCTTCCTCGGTATAGACGATCTTTTTCTCCTTGCTCCCCAAGTTCTTGCCGATGATCGGCCGGCACCCCGTTTTCAGGGTCGGCTTGAAGACGTAGTATTCATCGGGATTGACCGCCCCGCGCACCACGTTCTCGCCGAGTCCCCAGGCGGCATTGATCAGCACCACGTCGGGAAAACCCGATTCGGTATCGATGGTGAACAGCACCCCGGCACATCCCTTGTCGGCGCGCACCATCTTCTGCACGCCGACCGAGAGGGCCACCTCCAAATGGTCGAACCCCTGGTCGTGCCGGTAGGAGATGGCCCGGTTGGTAAAGAGGGAAGCGAAACAGCGGCGACAGGCCTCGAGCAACTCCTCCTCGCCGCGGATGTTCAGGTAGGTCTCCTGCTGGCCGGCAAAGGAGGCCTCCGGCAGGTCTTCGGCTGTGGCACTGGAGCGGACCGCCACGTCACACTCCTCGCCGTACTTTTCTTCAAGTTGCCGGTAGGCCTTGCGGATGGCCGCCTCCAGAGCGCCGGGCAGCGGGGCGGAACGGAGCATCCGGCGCACCCGGCGGCCGATGGCGGCGAGGTTGGCCATCGTCTCCGTGTCGAGCTTGCCGAGCAGCTCCCGCAACTTCGGCTCAAGCCCGGCCTCTGCGACAAAGAAACGGTAGGCATCGGCGGTAACGGCGAAGCCATCGGGGATTTTCACTCCGACGGGCGAGAGACTGCGGACCATTTCCCCCAGCGAGGCGTTCTTGCCGCCCACCCGGGGGACATCCTTCATGCCGAGTTGGTCGAACCACAGGATGAGCTCTTTGCGCGCCATGGCATTACCTCCGCAAGGGATTTGAGAACAGCTTAACAGAAGCGGTCAACCCTTCAATCTTCCCAGCCGAGTACCCCCCGCGGTGGCGCCAAAGGCGGTCCATTGCGCCAAACTGTTGTCTTTTCCGCGCGTTGCAATGCCGGAGTGCAATGCTATACTGGGTTCATAAAGAGGTTCAAATCCCGCGGGGAGGCAAAAGATGACTCACAAAATTCTGGTGGCGGTGGACGGTTCGGGGGCTTCGGAACGGGCACTGGAGTATGCGGCGAAGATAGTCCGCGATCTCAGCGATGCCCAACTGACGATTTTCCACGTCGGGGAACCGATCCCCGTCAACGTCATGGAGTACGACAAGCTACCGGGCAAGGGCGAGTGGGACGAGAAGCTGGAAAAACACCGCAAGGAAGTCGAAAAGTACGAGAAGAAAGAAGCACAGGCCGATACGGAGATGTTCCGCTATCTCAAACACCGGGCCGAGCAGCTGGGGCTGAAGCCCGAGCAGGTCGACACCCGGTTTTCCGCCGACGTGCAGAACATTCCCACCGAGATCATCCTGGAAGCCGAAAAGGGCGGCTACGAGGCGATCTGCCTGGGCCGGCAGGGGCGCTCCTCGGTCAAGGAATTTTTCATCGGCAGCGTTTCCGAACGGGTCGTGCGCCACGCCCGCGGGTGTGCGGTATGGGTCGTCGAGTAACCTTCTCTTCGGCCCAAAAGCGATACGGGTTCAACAGGAAGGACTCTCCGGGACCCTTCCTGCTTTGAGTTGCGTTCAAAAGGGCGACCATGGCGTAGAGTTGCCCCGGCGAGGCGTCTGAGACGGGCCACCGGCCCGTCTCTTCAATGCCGTCGTACGGGTTCAACGCGCCTCCTCTTGCCGCTCAACAGGTTTCTGCGGCAGCCGGAAAAGATCTTCCAGGCTGCCGTAAACCGTCCCGCCGTTCTCCACGCACAGACAGATCGCCTCGATCCGGCGGCGGATTTCTTCTTCCGCCTGGCTGCGCAGCTCCGCCTCCCGCCGTTCGAGCTCCCCCTTCCTCGCCGAAGCCGACAGCCCTTCCGGCAGCCCCGCCTTGCGATCAGAATCCAGGCGCAGGCGCAGGAACTCGTTCAACCGCCGCTGCTGCAGGTCGCCGAAGAAAAAGACCTCGGGGACCAGCGCCGAGAAGCTTCGTACGCCGCGGATATCCCGCCCCTCCAGCCGGTAGGCTTCCAGCAGCTCGGGCTCGAGGTCTTGGTAGTTCTGCATCGGCATGTACATGCGCGGCAGATACTGCAGGACCTTTTCCGCCTTCTTGCGATGGCCGCCGATGATCACCGAGGCCCCGACTTCCCCGCGCTGCGCCCCCTTGATCCAGGGCGCCCCGGTAATGCCGAAATCGTTGAGGACCGGCAGACAGAGCAGCACCGACAGGGTGTTGATGGCCAGGGCAAAACCGGCCGATGGCCCGCCGACACTGTAGGAGGCGGAAAGCAGCTGATGGTGCAGCGAGTAGCCCTCGAGAAACTCGCCGAGGATGCGCGGCACGTTGCGCGACGGGCAGAGGGCCTGCAGGTAGTTCTCCACCAGGGTCAGCGCTTCGCGGGCACTCTGGTGGGTCATCTGCACCGCCAGGTCGAGCTCCGCCGCGCCAGGGGCGACCGAGGAAACGGCGCCGGTCACCACGATCTTCTCGGGAAACATTCGGTAGACCAGGGAAGAGGCGATCGGCAGCAGCACCCCGCTGGTGTCGTTGGCGCCCACCCCCACGACGAAGCCGACCTGCGGCTCGCGGGAGAGCTCGGTCTCGAGAAACTCGTCGAGCTGCTGCTTCCCCTTGCGGGTCGGGCTGCCGGCCAACTGCTGACGGGCGCTGTGCAGATGCCAGCGGGTAATCGGGTAGAGGCCGAGGTCGCGCACCCGGGCGAGGCGGGCAGCAGCCTCATCGAGGCAGCTCAACAACCCTTCCTCGCCGTGCCGCGCCTTGAGTGCCAGGCTCGGTTCGCCGGCGGCCCCTTCGAGCAGTCCCACCAGGGTTTTGTAATTGAAGCGGACGAAACGGGACCGCTCCTCCGCCGACTGCTGCACCGCCTCCATCAGCTTGGCCAGCACCTCCATTTCGGTGGTGCGCAGGCTGCGCACCTTTTCGGCGAAGGCGGTGAAGTCGGCGGGGGTCTCGCAAAGCACGCGGGCGACCCGCACCATCTCCTCGAAGCTCAAACCCTCCTCCATGGGGATGTCGTGCAACTCCTTGCGCATGATGCGCAGGGTGTCCTCGTCACGCATGTGGCCGGTGACGTTGAGCACCTTGAGGCGCTTGGAGCGGATCAGGGCCGGGTCGAGGATATCGAGACGGTTGGTGGTCAGCACGGTGAAGACGCGGGAGAGCGGAGACTCGCCGTCGATGATCGAGAGGAACTTGTTGGTCACCTTGTCGTAGGGGCTCCCCCCCTGTTGCGAACGGCGCGGCGCCACGGCGTCCCCCTCGTCGAAAAAGACCATCGACGGGGAAATCATCTTGGCGATGTCGTAGACCCGCTCCAGATTGGCGACCATCCCCTCGATCGGCTGCATCGGGTCGGTCAGGTCATTGAGATTGACCACCAGATCGGCAACCTCTCGGTTGTCCCCCAGCCAGGCGCGCACCATGTAGGTCTTGCCCGAACCGGGCGGACCGGTCAGCACTACCCCCTTCTCGTCGCTGACATTGTAGTAGAGGGCGTTGTTGGCCATCTCGGAGAACTCGTTCTTGATGCCGCCGATGTAATCCTCCCAGTGGATGGCGCGGTCCATGTGCCCCGCCACCTTCTTGTAGAGAGAACCGTGGACGTTGCGGGCCACCGCCTTGAGGGCATCCCGGACCAGGTACTGGTCGTCGAGGCAGGCCGCGGAGAACTCCTCCCTGAGGGCAAGAATGGAATCAATCAGGCGACGGACATAGGCGGGTGTGATGCGCAGACTGCGTTCTCGGAAGATGGGGTAGAGCTTCTGCACCGTCTCGGCCAGAACCGTTTCGGGCAGCACCCGGCTGCCGGCTTCCCCGGCAACCGCGGCAAAGGTGAAGTTCTTGCGCCGCAGTTCCATGCGCACCACCTCGCGCAGGTTGGCCGGCTCATCCCACATCTCGCCAATGTCGATGACCAGCCCCCGTTCGACGAAACGCCGGTAGATGGCGGCATCGAACTGCTCGGGCTGGTCGGTAGTGGCAATCAGCAAACAGTCGCGACGCCCGTAAGCGATCTCGTCGAGAATGATGTTGGCTGCATCGACGAGCGTCGCCTGCTGTCCCTTGACGCTGCTCATCTGATCCGCCCGCCCCAGCGCCGAGTGCGCCTCCTCCAGGTGGCGGATGGAGGTACGCCGCGGGTCCCCCATCGCCTTGCGCAGGTAGTTGCCGGGCTCGCCGGCCCAGGCGGTCTGGTAGTCGTTGGGAGTGATCATGGCGTAATCGACCCAGACCCCCTCTTCCTCCAAAGAGGAAAGGGCGTGGCTGATCCGCTCGCGGAAAAGGTACTTGATCAGCGGCAGGCGCGAGATGAACCGCAGCCGCTCGACCTTGCGGCGGCGTTCGATGCGCACGGCCAACTCCGGGTCGACGTCTTCGAGGGTGCGCCAAAACGGCTGGCTGGCGAGCATTTCGTCGCGCTTGGCCTGCAGATCGACCACCGGCCGCACCTCGGAGGCGAAGATCGCCTCCTCGATCGCCTGCTTGACGGTGGCACTCTTGCCGCTGCCGCTGCTGCCGATGACCAACACCAGCGGCGCCCGCGGCACGTTCGGATCCTCGGTGTACTCCTTGAGGATATGGGCACGGTAGATTTTTCGGAAAAAGTCGAGGAAGGCCGGCGGGGCGAAGATGTCGGCCGTCTGTCGCTCCAGCAGGTAGGTCAGGTACTGATAGTCGTGCCAGTCGAGCTCGCGGTCGAGAATCCGGTTCCAGGCCGCCGAGGCGCTCGGCGACCCGGAAACTTCGAAGCGCCGCCGCCAGTCGTTGAGCAGTTCAGGGTCGCGCAGAATCTGGAAGCTGCGCTCGGCCGGCTTGAGCAATCGGCGCAGCCAGCCCCGCAGCAACTCGAAGGGAGAGCGGGAGGGGTTGTACTGGCGGAGCCGACGCAGGACGAAGAGGCGGGTTTCGAAGCTCCACCCTGCGGCCAGCGACTCAATCTGCCTGATCCGCTTTTCCGAGAGTCTGACGTAGATTGGGCTTCTGGTCTTGCGTGGATTTGCCATTTTCCGCAGCAGCGTCCTTTCTCCCCCCCGCCGTCGGGGCCGGCAGGGTGACGGATGGCGAACCGAGGGTGTTGTTGAGCACGAAAGTGTTCTGCCCCTGCTGGTTCTTCTCGTAGGCGGTGGCCCATTTCTGCTGGTTGAGAAACTCAAAGAGGAACCGGTCGTGGTCCGCCTGCAGCCCCAGGGCGCGGCGGAAGTCGCGGATCGACTCGCTGTAGGCGGCGTAAAGCTTGCGGGTACGGCTCGCCTCCTGGTCGGCGGCATAGTTCTCCGCCTCGGCGATCAGCTCGCGCCGCTTCTTCTCCTCGCTCGCCTCGGCCAGCTTCTCGCCGAAGCGGGTATCGCGCAGGACGAAGGAGACGACTTCGATGCCGTATTTCTCCTCCAGGGTCGGCCCCCCCACGTTGATCGGCCGAGCCTTGAGATCCCGGAAAATGACTTCCTTGATTCGCTCGCGGTCGGAAACCAGCTCGTCGACCGTGCGCCCCTGCATGATGTCCTTGACGATGCCGTCGAATTCGTTCTGCAGCAGGCTCTGCGGCGCCTTGTTCTCGATCCCCCAGCGCTGCAGGTCGCGGATGCGAAAGGTCAGCATGGCGCTGGTCCAGAGGGAGACATTCCCCTGCGTCATGATGCGCTGGGCCTCGGCCGCTCCCCCCAGGTAGAGTTCCTGGTTCATCAGCGGAACTTCCAGCTCGATCCGGGTGAAGAACGGCAGGCGGGTATGCCAGCCGACGTCCGTCACCACCCGCCGGTCGCCGGAGAGGTCCTCCATGATCACCGCATAGTTGCGGCGGACCTTGTAGATGGTCTTGGTGGCATAGACCAGTGCCACGACATTGTAGAGCAGGACTCCGGCCAGCACCAGAAGGAACCCCCTCTTCAATAGCGTCTTGACCCTGGCCCGCTGCAGCAGGCGAAAGCGTTGTTCCGGCTCCACGCGCAACCTCCTTGCTTTTTCTCTAATTATAACATCATTTTACAAAGTTTCATATTTTTCCGTTATGAATCAGTTGAATATCTATCGCAACAAGAACAATTGTTCTATCAACAGAACAATTGCCCATATTTATAAAACAGTGTTTTTTGTATCCAAATTGATTCCGCAACCAGGCTATGCTAACGTTTTGCGATGCGGTCCCGGGATGCGGCCCGCGCCTGCCCGCTGCCGAAACGAAGGAGGAGACCATGTCCAGCACCGTTTACCTCGCCGACCTGCGCGCCGGCAACCGGGAGAATCTCTACACCAAGCTGGTGCGCCTGCTCGAAGCGGCGGGGATCGAGCAAATCGTCAGCCGCGGCGACCTCGCCGCCGTAAAGGTCCATTTCGGCGAAAAGGGGGGCCACGCCTACATCCGACCCACCTTCCTGCGACGCATCGTCGAGAAGGTCAAAACCGCCGGCGGTAAACCGTTCCTCACCGACTCCTGCACCCTCTATCCCGGTGAACGCAAGGAAGCCGTCTCGGCGCTGACCTGCGGCATCGAGAACGGATTCGCCTTTGCCGTTGCCGGAGCGCCGCTGATCATGTGCGACGGCCTGCGTGGCCACGCCGCAAAACGCGTCGAAGTCGCCGGAGAAATCCTGAAAACGGTCGATATCGCCCTCGGCATCCTCGAAGCCGACGTCCTGATCGCCGTCTCCCATTTCAAGTGCCACGAGTTGACTGGTTTCGGCGGAGCGCTGAAGAACCTGGGAATGGGCTGCTCGAGCCGCGAGGGAAAAATGGAGCAGCACTCGAGCGTTGCCCCGGTGGTGGCAGAGAAGTTTTGCACCGCCTGCGCCGCCTGTTTCAAGGCCTGCGCCCACGGCGCAATCACCTTTTTCGAGGGCAAGGCCCGCATCGCCGCTGAGAAATGCACCGGCTGCGGCCGCTGCATCACCGTCTGTGAAGAGACGGCGATCAAGATCCAGTGGAACGAGGCGCCGGGTCTGGTGATGAAGAAGATGGCCGAGTACGCCAAGGGTGCGCTGCACGGCAAGGCGGGCAAAGCCCTCTTCGTCAACTTCGTTACTCAGGTCTCCCCCGCCTGCGACTGCTACGGCCACTCCGACGCGCCGATCGTCCCCGACCTCGGCATTCTCGCCTCTCTTGATCCCGTCGCCCTCGACCAGGCCTGCGCCGACCTCGTCAATCAGGCCAGCGGCTTCGACGGCACCGCCTTGGCGAGCGGCCATGAGGAGGGCGGCGACAAGTTTCGCGGCGTCTACCCCGAGATTCCTTGGGAGGTGCAACTTGAGCACGCCGAGAAACTGGGGATCGGCAGCCGCCGGTACAAACTGGTGAAACTGGAGCCGCTGAATCCGAAGGGATGGTAAGGGGGTGCGAATGCAACCGTTCCCGATGCTCTTGCCCAGACTGCCAGCCGGCTGACACCGGGTTTCCCGGAAAGATATCGCAGCGCCCTCATCCGTGCCACCGACCAGTGCATCGTCAAGCGTGCCATTCTCGATCCCCCAGCGTTCGAGGTCGACGCCCGCTGACCATTGCTTTCCAGAGGGTCTCCATTCCCCGCCCCCCCCTACCTCCCGTTCCGGCAAGGATACGGTATAGTTGAAAGACGCCGCCAGCAGAGCGATCGACCTCATTCCTCCCGTTCTTCGATGGTGGTGAGTGATTACAGGGGAGGGTACTGCCCGACTGGAGGCCAGAGCGCTTCGCTCATGGCGCATTCGTCGACGAGAGCGGCAAGGAGTGATTCGGCATCTGCGCGGCAACTGGCGGGGTAGGCGACTTCCACCAGTGCCGCACGGGGATCGAGGGTGCGCAGGAAGACCAGGCCGTCGTACCCTTCGAGAATGAAACGAAGATAGGCGATGTTGGCCCGGTCGAGGCGGAAACAACGCTTGACGAAAGGATGGTTCATGACACTCCGGCGACGAAATCAGCCACCGCGCTTTTCACTTGACGCCTCGGTGGACAGTCGTTATTTTTACTAAACATTTTTTAGCGTAATTGAAAATGATTATTGCCGTCCCAAGAGAAATCAAAACACGGGAATACCGCGTCGGGATGACCCCGGCCGGAGCGCGCACTCTGGTCGAGGACGGCCATCGCGTCCTGGTCGAAAGTGGCGCCGGGCTCGGCAGCGGCATCGAGGACGCGGCGTATCTGGCGGCCGGTACCGAGATAATCGGCTCGGCCGCTGAAGTCTATGCCAGAGGCGAGTTGGTCGTCAAGGTCAAGGAACCGCTGCCCGGCGAATTCAACCTGCTGCGGCCCGGGCAGATCCTCTTCACCTATCTGCACCTCGCCCCGGCCCGGGAACTGACCAGTGCGCTCCTGCAGCGGCAGGTCACCGGCATCGCCTATGAAACGGTGGAACTGGCCGACGGCACCCTCCCCCTGCTGCACCCGATGAGCGAAATCGCCGGGCGGATGGCGGTGCAGGTCGGCGCCCACTACCTGCAGAAGGAGAACGGCGGCAAGGGAGTGCTGCTGGCGGGAGCCCCCGGGGTGCGGCCCGGCCGGGTGGTCATCCTCGGGGCGGGGACGGTCGGCAGCAATGCCGTGCGCATCGCCGTCGGCATGGGGGCGGACGTCACCGTGCTCGACATCGACCCGGGTCGGCTGACCTTTCTCGACGACCATTACGGCAACCGCATCCACACGGTCATGTCGAACTCGCAGAACATCGAGGACGAGGCGCGGGACGCCGACCTGCTCATCGGCGCCGTGCTGGTGGCCGGAGCTCGGGCGCCGCTCTTGGTGAACCGGGAGACGGTGGCCGCCATGGCTGCGGGGAGCGTCATCGTCGACGTCGCCGTCGACCAGGGAGGGTGTGTGGCGACGACCCGGCCGACGACCCACGACGAACCGGTCTACACGATGGACGGCGTCATCCATTACGGCGTTGCCAACATGCCGGGAGCGGTGAGCCGGACCAGCACCTTCGCCCTGACCAACAGCACCCTGCCCTACGTGCGCAAAATCGCCGGCCTGGGGCTGGACAGAGCGACGACGACCGACGAAGCGCTGCGCCGTGGGGTCAGCACCCACGCCGGCCGGCTGACCAGCGAGCCGGTGGCCAGGGCTCTCGGCATGCCTTGGGAGCCGTATCCCCATGAGCCGGATCCGCCAGGGTAAACAAAAGTTTTTTCGCGAATATCTCTTTTGCAGCCATCAAGCCTCCTCCAGAGCCGGCTGATTCCCCGAAAAGGAGATATTACCTGCGCGACCCCCGGGCTTCCCCTAGCCGGTCGGTTAATCTGTTGAAAAAGAAAAAATCCCCCGCAACTATTTGAAATTGCGGGAGATTTTCTTTTTCTGCGGTGTTTAGCCTAAATGGCTGAAATATGGGACTATTTGTTGTTTTCAACACCTTTTCCGACCGGCTAGGGGCTTCCCCCCCGGGGTTTTTTTTGAGTTTTCAGAACCTGGCAGACAATTGATCAGGAGAGGAAAAGGCCCGGACCGAGGAGGGAAAAGACCTTAAAAACATCTCCAAGTGTTCACAGAAAGGGTTGGTCGCCTGGAGATTCCGGCATTACATCAAAAGAAGACTGCTACTTATAACAAATCGAAATACAACCTGCTATTTCCTGACTTCCTGGAGACCTTGATTTCTTCCGTCATATGTCCGGCGGCAACATCGGTCAAAACGCACAAATCGTTAAAAACAAGCAGAATTACGGTCTGATTATAAGCTATCACACGGATAGCATCCCTTAACTCATTCGCAGTTTTATAATCTGAAAGGTGCTCAAGAATCTCTCTGTTTATATTCAAAAGCTCTTCACTATGACCAAGATAAGTTTCTGATCGATCTCTAACCTTATAGAAAACATCTGATTTCAGATTATTTTTGAAAACATTAAGCGCCTTGTTCGTATTAAGTTCGATTAATTTGTGCTTTGCCACCAGTTCATCATTCAATTTAAGGCACTTTATCAGAGTTTTCATCATCTGAAGCTGATATGCCATTTCGTTTTCTTCCTCATGATGGTTTCCATCTTCTGCAGATACAGGAACACCAAGAAGAAAAAGGAACAAAACAACAAATAAAATCTCTTTCCTGCCAATGTACTCCATAGAGACCATTTCCTGGAATATGCGTTCCGTGCAATCAGTTAAAAAAACCCTCAAGGTCAGCCAGGACCAGGAGGGATATCATTTTTTATTTCTGCTTGAAAGGCTTTTGCGAGCGTGTGCCACAAAGCATGATTTTTTGTGGGACTGAAGCTTCCCCGGTGGGGCAATACCTGTCAGCCTCATGCCATCCTCTCTTTTGGTACCCGGGGGGGAGAAAATGAATCGGGCTTCAAGGCTCCGCCCCAAGCCAAATACTGCGTCTACTAAATACTAGTACCAAATTTTCGGATTTCCAGTACCCCGGATGGCTCATCAGGCGAATTTATAAAACATTTCCCCAAAAGAACGCAAGCAATCTTTGGCGGCAAAGGTGTGATTCCGGAATCTGCGGCACTTCGGAGCTCGCCTCCCCCTTCAATCCTGAGACCGGTTTTTCCGGCACCCCGAAGAGGCCTCCGCAAAGCACTTCAGCAGGGCAAAAAATTGTCCAGCAAATACCGCGCGATACTGCGCTTCGGCGGCAGCAAGGGGAGCGCCGTCACTGGAAACCAGCGGGCGTCCTCCAGTTCCTTTTCCTCGACGAACACCTCACCGCCGGCATAGTCGGCGACGAACCCGGCCATCAGTTGACTGGGGAAGGGCCAGCTCTGGCTCCCGACATAGCGGATATTGCTCACTTGCACCCCTGTCTCCTCCAGCACCTCCCGTACCACCGCCTCCTCCAGGCATTCGCCGAAGTCGAGAAATCCGGCCACCAGGCTGTAGCGCCCGGGCGGCCAGACAGCCTTTCGGGTGAGGAGCACTTCGCCGCCGCGTCGCACCAGGACGATGACGCAGGGATGGATGTGCGGATAATGGTCGTAGCCGCAGCCGCGACACTTCTTGCCCCATTCACTGCCAAGGCGCTCCATTCCTCCGCCGCAGCGGGAACAAAAGCGGCTGCCACGCTCCCAGTGCAGGATCTGCCCGGCCACCCCGCCCAAGGTGAGCAATTCGATGGAAAGGGCCGGCTCCGTCGCCAGCAAGCTCTCCGCCGTGAACCCTGCCGGGAGGGGGTAGTCCTTCGGCAGGATCAACGCCCGGCAGGGTCGCCCCTCCCAGTTGCCGATGAAGAGCGGGTCGGATGGACCGGCAAGAAAACCTGCCGGCAGTTCCCCCTCGGGCAGACGCAAGTATTCCGCCACCACCAGCTCCGTCCCCCGCAGGTGCAGCCAGAATCCGGCCCCGCCGGGGTCCCGGTCGGGCGCGGCCAGGGAAAATTTTCCCTGCAGGCAGGCGCCGTTGAAAGGAAGATGCAGTGGGGAGGGAAAGGAATCGGGCAGGGGAGTCATGGGGAAATTCTTCCTCCGGATAGGGCGTTGACCAGTGCCGCCCGCAACGGCGGCAGATGAGCACAGATGTCTTGGCGTAGCGGCAGACAATGTCCCTTACCGCCGGCGGCCGGCGAAAAGCAGCAGCGCCAGTTGGGTCTTGCCGTCGGGAATCCGCCCCTGCCGCACCATCTGCAGCGCCTCGGCCAGCGGCAGGGTGAGCACCTCGATATATTCGTCCGGCTCCGGCGCCATCGGTACCGGCAGCAGATCCGTCGCCACGTAAAGATGCACCACTTCGTCGCAGAAGCCGACAGCAGTGAGCATCTCGCCCAGCTTTTCCAGCCGGCCGGCGCGGTAGCCAACCTCCTCCTGCAACTCGCGGTAGACGCACGCGTCGGGCGCCTCGCCCGACTCCAGCCGGCCGGCGGGGATCTCCAGGACCATGCCGCCGGCGGCGGGACGAAACTGGTTGATCAGCACCACACGGCCATCGGCGAGCACCGGCAGAACCGCCGCCCCGCCGGGATGCCGGACGATCTCGAAGTCGGCGAGGCGGCCGTCGGGCAGCCGGTGCGCCTCGACCGCCAGGGAAACGATGCGGCCGTTGAATATCTTTCTTTTCTTCTCTTCCATGATAGAGCCAAAGAATAGCAGAGGGAACGGGGAAAGGCCATGCACCCCGGCAGGCCACCGGCGGCCCGGAGCCAATTGCGGTCAGTTGCCCAACAGAACCAGTCCGGCACCGACTACGGTCGCCAAAGCCATGCGATACCACCCGAACAGGGCCAACCCGCGGCGCTGCAGAAAGACCACCAGCCAGCGGACCGACAGCCAAGCCGAGGCAAAGGCACAGAAAAAGCCGAGTACCGGGCTCTTCCAGCCGAACGTGGCAATGATGAGATGGCCCTCCTTGAGCGCTTCGTAAATTGTGGCGGCACCGAGGGTGAGCAGGCCCAACAGAAAACTGAATTCCACCGCCGCCGCCATGGAAGCCCCGGCCAGCAACCCGCCCAGGATGGTGGCCAGGCTGCGGCTCACCCCGGGCCATAGAGCCGCGCACTGGGCGAGGCCGACCAGGATGGCCCAGCGCGTCCCGAGGCGCGTCAATTTCAGCCCGGCATCGACACGCCATCTGTTGCGGCCCGGCCCGTTGATCGCCAGAATGGCGGCGCCGCCGATGAACCAGGCCGCCGTAATCGGCCACAGCCCGAAGAGGTGTTGCTTGATGGCCGTCTCGAACAGCAGACCCATGAGTGCAGCAGGTAAAAAGGCGATCCCCAGGTTCAGGGCCAGGCGCTGTCCCTCGCCATCGCGCCCGGCAAGTCCCTGCAGTATCTGCCACATCCGGCGGCGGTAAAGGCCGAACACCGCCAGAATCGCCCCGCCCTGGATGACGATGGAATAGGCGTCGGCAGCCGGATAGTTTGCCAGTCCCATAAGGTGGCCGGTAACCAGGAGGTGACCGGTCGAACTGACCGGCAGATATTCGGTCGCCCCCTCCACCAGGCCCAGAATTACAGCCTGCCAGAGGCTGAGGGGCTCGGCGGCTGGCGTATCGGCCGCTCCGGCTGGCGAAACGCGGATGAGCAGCGCCGCCAGGAACACCAGGCAGAGGAGCAGGGCCAAAGGGCTTTTATATTTTCCAGTTAATTTTTTCATGCACAGGGTTCCAGGTCTGGCGCCAGGGGATAACAGCATCGCAACCCCGACAAATTGGCGGGCGAAGGTTCAAATTTCTGCAGCGGCACCACTGCCGGACGGAACGGCTGATCAGCTCCCGGCCGGCAGAACCAGCACCAGTTCTCCTGGCAGTGCCCGGAAGGTCATGGGCAGCCGCCCGAGATAGTCGCCGTCGATCTGTACCGGCACCCCCTCGCCGCGTACGGAGACGCTCCGGGCCTTGAAGGTTTCGGCCTCGGGACTGGTCAGGCGGCGGCCGGCGGCGATTTTCGCCGCACAGCGTAGCAGAGACAGGCGCCCCTGCTGAAGAAACACGCAGACATCGAGCGCCCCTTCCGCCAGGGAGGCGTCGGGGGTCACGGAAAAGCGCCCGCCGTAGAGGCGGCCGTTGCCGATGATCGCATGGTAGCCGCATACCGTTGTTCCGTCCTCGCGTACCACCTCGATCGGCGCCGGCGGCGGTCCAGCCAGGCTTCGCAACCCGCTGACCAGGTAGGCCAGCTTGCCGGTCCAGCGCTTAAGGCGGCCGCTGACCCGGTAGACGACGTCGGCGTCGAAGCCCGCTCCGGCCATCAGCAGAAAACGGGTCTCTCCCGCCAAACCGAGACAGACGGGTTGCAGCGTCCCGTTAAGGGCAATAGCGCAGGCCTGCTCGACGTCGAAGGGGATGCCCGCTTCCAGAGCGAAGACGTTGGTGGTGCCGAGGGGGAGAAAAGCCAGGGGGATCGCCGACGGAGAGAGGCCGTTGATCACCTCGTTGAGGGTACCGTCGCCGCCGGCAGCGATGATCCGGTCAAAGCCCGCGTGTTTCGCGGCAGAGGCCGCTTTTTTGGCGTCACCCCGGGCGCCGGTCAGAGTCAGTTCAACGGTGCAGCCCTGGAACACCAGGTATTCCTGCGCCCGGCGAATGCTCGCCAAAGCGTTGCCGCCGGCGATCGGATTGGCAATCAGCTTGATTTTCATGGTCAGCGTTTCCGAAAAGGTTTGGGTGGGCTTCGGAATGCGGCGACGGAAAAACGATGGTAGCGCATTTGGACGGATTTGCTGCAAAAAAAATTTCGGCACCATGATCGGAACAGATACCTTCTCAACGCAGAGACGCGAAGCTTTCTGCGCATTCGCCCCGCGCCTCTGCGTTAAAATTATCTTTTAAAATCCGTGGCTTACAGGGTAGTCTCGGGGGGATTATACGGCCGGAAGGCTTTGGGCGTAATACGTCCGATCTTCTTCATCTCCTCCGGAACCCCCAGCTTCCGGTCGCGCAGGGAGAGCAGGCCCGTTTCGACGTAAGCCTGCATCCGCTTCAGCATCGCCTCGCGCCGTTCGGCCTCCCTCTCTTTCGGCAGAAGATCGACCCGCGGCGGGAAGCCGAAGTCGCAGCGATAGAGCAGGGTATTCCCTTTCGGCTCCCGGATCAGGACATAATCTCCCTCGATCAGGGCAACGAGGTCATCGCCGCCGGAGGGCTTGACCACGGCAAAACCTTCGTCCGCGAGGCCCGGGTCGAAGAGGTTGCGCCCCCACGCCTGGTGGGGCACCTCCAGGCCGAGCAGGCCGAGGACGCTTGCCCCGATGTCGACCTGGCTGGCCACCGTCCGCCGGTGGCCGATCGCCGCCGGGTCCAGAGCGGGGCTGTAGAAGAGGAGTGGCACGTGCTGCCGGTCGAGCCGCATCTCGGTGAGCGCCGGAGGGCTGCCGAAGCCGTGGTCGCCGGTCAGGACGAAGAGGGTGTTTTGGAACCACTCCTCGCGTTGCGCCTGGCGGAAGAACTCGCCCAGGGCCCAGTCGGCATAGCGCATGGAATTGAGGCGGGGCTCCAGGTCGTCGCCGGCCGTAATCCGCGCAAAGGGGAGCGGATCGGGCAGGTTGAAGGGCGAATGGTTGGAGAGGGTCAGAATGGCGCCGAAGAATGGACCCTTCGCGGCCATCGCCTTGAACTCCTCGTTGGCGCGCATCAGGACATCATAGTCGGAGACCCCCCAGACCGGGTCGACGAAGGTGGGATTGACGTAGGACTCACGACCGATGAAGCGGTCCATGCCGTGCTGGCGGAAGAACCCCTCCTTGTTGTCCCAAGAGAAAAGGCCGTTGTAGAGAAAGATCGTCTGGTAGCCCTGGCGGTTGAGGAGACTGGGGAGGCCGGAGAACTCCTGCTTGGCCTCCATGGTCTTCATCAGGTATTCGAACCCCGGCAGGTTGGGGAAGGAGGCAAGGCTGGCAAAGACTCCCTGGTGGGTGTGCGTGCCATTGGAGAAGGCGCGCTCGAACAGGATTCCCTGGCAGCTGAGGGCGTCGAAGTCGGGGGTAATGCCGCCCGGCGCTCCGAGGGCGCCGGTGTGGCGGCCGGCAAAGCTTTCCATGAGAATCACCACCACGTTCATCGGCCGGGTGGGGTCGCGACGCAGCAGCGGCGCGGCGTCGGCGGGGCGCGATTCCCGGCGCAGGATCGGATGGTCGGCGCTGCTCAGGTCCGTCTCATGCGGCAGCAGCAGCATCTGCCGGGTCAAGCGTCTCGCCTCGTCGGCGGCCAGGGTGCCGGTCCAGACCTTGTCCCTGCCGCTGGCCTTCTCCAGGACGCTGCGCCCCATGGTGAAGACGCCGTTGAGGGCCAGGTCGTTGGCAAACGGCTCCTCGGAGAAAAAGGCATCCCCCCAGCGCAGGGGCTCGTGGGTAAAGCCGCCGCGGGAGGCGAAAACCATCATGGTCAGCATCAGCGTCACCCCCATGGTGCGGGCAAGGATTGCCGAAGCCCCTTTGGCCGGCGGCGCCGGCAGCAAAATACGCCGGTAGAGCCAGGAACAGGCACCGGCAAAGAGGCTCAAAAGGGCCGACCAGACCAGCAGGTAGCGCAACACCGGGTAGCCCTCCCAGGCCATGCCGGCGACGATCCGGGGATGGTTCAGGTACTCGAAGACCACAGTATTGAAACGAAATTCCAGGTCCCGGTAGAACTCGATCTCGGCCAGGCTCGAAAAGATCACCCCGCCGACTACCGCAGCCAGGCCCGCCAGCAGCCAGACCCGCTTGCGGCCGCGCAGCACCAGCAACAGCAGAAAGAAGGGGATCAGCAGATAGCTGCTGACCGCCAGGTCGAAGCGCAGCCCGACCCAGAAGCTTTTGGTCAGCAGTTCGGCAGGAATCTGTTGGGCCATGCTGGCGTTGCGCCACAGCAGCAGCAGGCGCAGCACGGCGAAGAGGGCCAGCAGCAGGACATAGACGCCGGCGGTGAAAAGGGCTTCCGGCACCAGGACACGGCGCCACCGGCCCGAGGAGTTGTACATCGGATTCATCGGAACAGTTCTCCTTGTTGCTAGGGGGCCGACTCGGGAAAGAGGCGGCCGCGAAATACGAATACATACAGGGTCAAGGCGGCAAACCAGCAGATGGCCGCCGACCAGACGTTGTGAGAAGCAAAATGGGCGCCACGCACCAACTGGCCGAAGCCGAACACGGCGCCGAACAGCAGACCGGTCGACAGCCCGGCCAGCGCCCGGTTCCGGCTGCGACCGTAGAAGACGAAGTAGCTGCTCATCAGCGACAGGGCTCCGGAGGCATGCCCCGCCGGAAAGCCGTGTCCCGGCTTGCACCCGGCCGGTGCCGGTTCTAACAATTTCGCATAGGGAACGGCGCCGCCGTACCGGTCGTAGTCCCAGGGGCAGTGCCGGTTGATGGTCGCCTTGCCGAGGGCAACGCTCCCAGTTCCCAGGACGATGGCCAGGGCCAGGAAGAGCGACACCCGCCGCCAGGGGCGCAACTGACCGAGGCGAAACGAAAGGCCCCAACAGGTAGCAGCAAACAGGGCGACCGCCGCCACCAGGTTGCGCCCCCCCTTGTGGATGAGCCCCTCTGCCCACCAGCTGCGCTTGAAGGTCCAGACCCCTCCGACCTTGTCGTACCATGGATCAGAGAGCCAGAGGTCGAGATTGGTCAGCTCGAACAGCACCGCCAGCAGGGTAAAGAGCAGCAGCGGCAACAAGGCATGCCGGAACCAGAAACGGGTTTCGAAGCGCGGTTGGTTCATCACCTTCTTACTGGTAGCTATGGGTATTGAACAATTCAAAGGCCGTCTGGTAATAGGCTGTCGCCAGGTCGGTCAGCTCCCGGTCCACGGGGAGCGGTTCCAGACGGTCGGCCGCAGAATCGTAGCGATAGGTCGCGGCACGCCTGTTCAGGCCCAGCACCACCAGCCGGTCGGCCAGCAGCAGGGCGACATCGTGGTTGTGGTTGAGCAGGATGGGATGGAACTGGCCGGCGCGCGCGGCAAGGACATCCTCCCCATAGAAGGGGGCGGTGTAGGGGAGACCGAGCAGCCCCAGAAGGGTCGGGGCGATATCCATCTGGCTGGTCGGCGTCTCCACTGCTCCCGGCGCCACCCTGCCCGGGCCGTAGACCAACAGCGGAATCCGGTAGCGCTTGACCGGCACCTGTGCCCGTCCGTAAACCCGTGCGTCATGGTCGGCGACGATCACGAACAGGGTGTTATCAAACCACGCATGCTGCGGCGCCATGGCGAACAGGCGACCCAGCGCGTAATCGGCGTAGCGCACCCCGGCCTTGCGCCCGCCGCCTTCAGTGGAAACCCCGGGGATGCCGGGAGGAAAGGTGTAGGGGGTATGGTTGGAGGTGGTCATAATGATGGAAAAAAACGGCTGCCCCCCCTTCTGAAGGCCGTCGTAGTAGTCGAGGGCATGCCGGAACAGGTCTTCGTCCGACACCCCCCAGATGTTGGCAAAGGCCGGATCGGGGATGTCCGTACGGTCGCTGAGGGCAAAGCCGTTGCTCTCGTAGAAATGATTCATGTTGTCAAAATAGCCGTAGCCGCCATAAAGGAAGCTGGTGTGGTAGCCGTTTTCCCGCATGACCTTGCCCCAGTTGGCAATATGCTCGCTGCCGGGCCGCTTGACGATCGACTCACTCGGAATCGGCGGGAAGGAGAGCGTGATCGCTTCGAGTCCGCGCACGGTCCGGGTCCCGGTGGCGAAGGCGTTGCGAAAGAGGAGTCCGTCGGCGGCCAGGCGGTCGAAATTGGGTGTCAGGCCCCGGTTGTCACCGTAGGCGCCGACGAAACCTGCTCCCAACGATTCCTCGACGATCACCACCACATTCATGCTCCCCAAGCCGGTGGGCTTGGCCGCATAGGTACGGTTGAGATCGGTCTGATCGCCGCTGGCGAACCCTACTCCCTGGCCCCGGGCCAGTTCACCACGGGCCAACCGGAACGCCTGCTGGCTATCGATGGTTCGGTAATAGCGGTCGAAACTTAGATCGTTGGTGCGGAACGCCCGGAACAGGCTGCTGATGCCGTTGGCGCCGATTTCGTTGGCCACCCGGTTGTCCGAGCGGGCGAGGCTGTCGGTGGAATGGCCGGCCACGGCCACGGCCACCAGCAGGGCGTGGACGATGAAAGTCTTTCCACGGCCGCGTAAAGGCGCCCGCCTTTTAAGGCCCGAACTGATCATTGGCCAGAGCAGCCACCAGAGAAGGGCGCACAGAAGTGCGTTGGCAAGCAATACCGGCACCACCGGGTAGGTATCCCGGATATTGACGAGCACCTCGTGCGGATAGATGAGATAGTCGACGGCGACCAGGTTGAAGCGGGAATCGAACTCTTCAAAGAAGAAATACTCAGCCACCGCCAGGTAGACGCCGCCGAACAGCGTCAGGTAGGTGCCGAGGGCCAGCAGGCGGCGGTGCCAGCGGCTGTTGCCGAACCGCCGGGGAAGCAGCAGCAGGTAGAGCGAGAGCGGCAACAGCAGATATACAAGCTCAATCAGGTCGTTGGCCGCCCCGCTGGCCAGGGTGAAGGGGAGTTGACCGAAGGCCACCCCGGAGGGCGACCCGAATTGCCACCAGAGTACCAGGCGCAGCAGAAAATTGATTGTCAGGTAACCTCCGGCCAGAATGGCCAGAGGCCGGAAGCGAAATGCATCATTGATCGTATCATTCATTTACTCAGCCCTTCGACAGAACTACCGAGCTCACAAGTTGCAGCCGCCGGCAGCGGATTTCTTCGCCGGCCCTGCAATGTTCGCATAAGTCATGCCACGGGACTAAACGGCTGAATTTACTTACAGGCGGGGGAAAATCACGAGGGAACCGTACAAAAATCTGTACGTGGCAGAGGGAGGGAGGGCGTCGATGCCAAATTTTTGCATCGCGATGGTCCGGAAACTAGCCGTCGAGGCCGAACTTTTTCAGCTTGTACTGCAGGTTGCTGCGGCTGATGCCAAGTAGCTCGGCCGCCTGCGCCTGGACGCCGCGGGCCTTGACCAGAGCTCGACGGATCAGGTCCTCTTCGACGGCGTCGAGCAACTCGGGCAGGGGGCGGTCAAGCTCCAGGGAAACGGCTGGAGCAATGGTTTCCCCCGCCGATCGCCGCAGCGGTTCGGGCAGGTCGGCATTCTTCAGCGTATCGCCGGCACAGAAGAGAACTCCCCGTTCGATGACGTTCTGCAGTTCGCGCACGTTGCCGGGCCAGGCATATCCCTGAAGGGTCTTCAATGCCTCGGGATGCAGGGAGACCACCGGCCGGTCGAGTTCACGGGCGAAGCGCCGCAGGAAATGCAGGGCCAGCAGGGGCACGTCCTCCGACCGCTGCCGCAGCGGCGGCACGTGCAGAGGCACAACGTTGAGGCGGTAATAGAGGTCCTCGCGGAAGGCGCCGGAGGAGAGCATCGCAGCGAGGTCGCGGTGGGTTGCCGCCACCACCCGCACATCGCTCTCGATCTCCGCCGTGCCGCCGACCCGGCGGAAGCGTCGTTCCTGCAGCACACGCAGCAGCTTGGGCTGCAGGCTCAAGGGGAATTCGCCGATTTCGTCGAGAAAGAGGGTGCCGCCATCGGCCACCTCCAGCAGGCCGCGCTTGCGTTCGGTCGCCCCGGTGAACGCGCCGCGTTCGTGACCGAAGAGCTCGCTCTCCAGCAGGTTTTCGGCAAAGGCCGCACAATTGATGCTCACCAGCGGCCCCTTGCCCCGGGGACTCGCCCGATGCAGGGCGCGGGCCACCAACTCCTTGCCGGTGCCGCTCTCGCCGACGATCAGCACCGAAGTCCGCGCCGGCGCCACCCGGCCGATGTCGAGCAGCAGCTTGCGGATGGCCGGGCTCTCGCCGAGGATTTCCCGCTCCCGGCCCTGTTCCAGCTGGCGGCGCAGAGCGGCATTCTCGGCCTGCAGGCGAGCGAAGGCAAGGGCTTTGGACACCGTCTGCAGGATATCCTCGTTGTTGAACGGCTTGAGCAGATAGTCGAAGGCTCCCGCCTTCATCGCCGCCAGGGCCGTCTCCACCGTGGCGAAGGCGGTCAGGATGACAAACGGCACCTCCCCCACCTCCTCCCGCACCTGTTGCAGGAAGGCCATTCCATCCATGCGCGGCATCCGCAGGTCCGACAGGATCAGCGAGACGCTCTCTCGGCCCAGCAGCTCAAGGGCGGCAAAAGGATTCTCGGCGACCGAGACGCGATATCCCTCGCCTTCTAGTAACTGGGCGAGGATGGTCCGGTAGTTTTTTTCGTCGTCGACGACCAGAATGTGCGCCATCTAGGTCTCCTGCCGGGGGAGGGTGATGCAGAAAGTCGTCCCCGCCTCCTGCGAACTGCTGACGGTCAGGCTGCCGCCGTGCATTTCGATGAGCCTGTGGGCATTGGCGAGACCAAGCCCTGTCCCCATCTCCTTGGTGGTAAAGAAGGGGTTGAAGATTTTCGACAGGTTCTCCGGCGGGATGCCGCAGCCGTTGTCATGAACCTCGAGGCGGAGCGAGGTGTCGGCCGGCTGCAGGCGCACCGTCACTACCCCCTCCTGGCGACTGGCCTCCAGTGCATTGAGCAGCAAGTTGAGCAGCACCTGCTGGATCATATCCGGATCGACCGATGCCGGCATGGGGGTTTCAGGGAGTTCGGCGACGACCTGAATCGATCGCTCCCGGGCCAGCCCTTCGATATGCTCAACGGCGCGGGCGGAGACCGTTCGCAGATCGATGCAGCACAGAACGGGTTGGGCCGGCCGGCCGAAGGTGAGAAAGTCAGTGATCAGGCCGTTCAGGCGGATCGTCTCCTCCTGGATGATATCGAGCAGTTGTCGAGTACCTTCGGCCGGATCGTCGATTTTCTTGCCGAGCAGCTGGGCCGAGGAGGAAATGACGCCCAGAGGATTACGGATCTCGTGGGCGATGCCGGCCGACATCTCGCCGAGGGCCGCCAACCGGTCCTGACGGCGCAGGGTCTCTTCGGCTGCATTGAGCCGGTCGAGAGACTCCTTGAGGATCGCCTGGTTCTCCAGCAGCCGTTCATTGAGCTCCTGCTGGCGTGCCAACTGGCGGCGGCTCTGTTCGGAATAGCTCTGGATGAGCACGCCGACCAGGAAAAAGGTGATGGCGAACACCAGCAGTTCCGGCAGTTCTTCGCTCCGTTTGGCGGGATCGAGAAAAAGCGCCGGCGGCACCTGACTTAAAAAAAGCACCGTGGCGACGGCGCAGGTCGTCAGGGTATGCTTCAGGCTGAGGCTGGCGGCCGCCACTGCCACGGGCAGCAAGTAAATGATCCAGTTGACGCTCTCTTCCTCCTCGGTGGTGACCCACACCACCAAAGTGCAGAGCAGCAGATAGACGCCGATGTGCAGTGCCATCAGGCCGGTGTGGCGGATCTGTTCGCTGCTGAAGCGACTGTCGGTAAAGAGGTGATAGCTCGCCAGCAGGGCGAAGGAGAAGAGTCCGTAGACCAGGTCCTTCCCCTGGTTGAACAGCAGCAACAGGGCAAGCAGCAAAACCAGCAGCGCGCTTTTGGCCAGACTGATCGGGCGGGGCTGAACGGCGTCGCTCATTCTGTTCCTCGGTTGGACAAAGACGGCTTCTGGAAGCATAGCAGAAAATGGAATCGGACCAAAGATCTTTACCCGGGCGTGGCCGAGCCGGCGCTGGAGGAAATGCCGGGACCGGCTAGACTTCAAGAGTAGGCCACCACGAAGAAGGGAGACTGATACGGTGCCGGCAACTTCAGGACAAGCAGCCGAAGATCGCGGCCGCCTGCTGGCGGTAGGCGACATCCACGGCTGCCTCGACCACCTGGAGCGGCTGATAGCCCGGGTCGAGCCGACCGCCGCCGACCGGGTGGTCTTCCTCGGCGACTACATCGACCGGGGGCCGGACGGCAAGGGGGTGATCGATTACCTGATCGCCTTCGGCCGGCGCTTTCCGCGCAGCGTCTTTCTCAAGGGGAACCACGAAGCGATGTTCCTCGATTTTCTGGCCGGCCGCGAGCAAATGCTGTACCTCTACAACGGCGGCGGCACCACCCTGGACAGCTACAAGGAAGAGGCGGGCATCCGCATCCCCAAGGCGCATCTCGATTTCCTCGAGGGGCTGCCGGCCTATTTCGCGACGGAGGATTTCATTTTCGTCCACGCCGGCCTGCGCCCCGGCCGCCCCCTGGAAGAGCAGTCGGAGCACGACCTGATCTGGATCCGGAACGAGTTCATCGTTTCCGGTTACGACTGGGGCAAGACCGTGGTCTTCGGCCATACGCCGGTGCAAGAACCCTTCTTCGGTGAAAACAAGATTGGCGTCGACACCGGCGCCGTCTTCGGCCGCGTGCTCAGTTGCTGCGACGTGCGGCGGAAGTTCTGCTGGAACTCCGCGCCGCTGGTACCGGCTTAATACCGGTCCAAGGTCCAAGGTCCAAGGTCTCGGGTCCAAGGTCGCAGGTCCAAAGTCCAAGGTCGGGGACCAAGGACTTTGGACTTTGGACTTTGGACCCGGGACCCGGGACCCGGCACTCACTCTCCGGTTTTCTTTTCCCGCCGCAACAGGTCCCCGGCCTGCGCTCCGTCCGGCAAGGCCATCACCACCCGGGCGTTGGGCTGGACGACAGACAGCGGACTGCCGTCTTCACCCTGCAGCTCCCCCACCCGGAGGGTCGCCTGGCGCATGGACGGGCCGATCAGCTCCAGGGTCTCTCCCGGGAAGAAGCGGTTTCGCCCGCCGATCAGGCAGCGCCCGTCTCCGTAGGCCTCCAGCACCACCCCGACGAAGTCGTGGCTTCGCCGGTAACGGGAATCGTCGCGGTGGACCAGGGGGTCGCTGCCGCCGAAGAGAAATCCGCGGTCATAGGGGCGGTGGCTCACCTTCTCCAGCTCTTCCCTCCAGAGCGGGTCGAAGACGTAGCCGGCCGGGTCGGCCAGATAGCGATCGAGGGCGGCCCGGTAGACCCGGGTCACCACCGCCACGTAGTAGCGGCTCTTCATCCGCCCCTCGATTTTCAGGCTGTTCACCCCGGCCCTGAGCAGTTCCGGCAGATATTCCACCAGGCAGAGATCGCGGCTGTTCATGATGTAAGTGCCGCGCCCGTCTTCCTCGACGGGAAAGTGTTCCCCGGGGCGGGTCTCCTCGGTCAGGGAGTAGCGCCAGCGGCAGGGGTGGGTGCAGGCCCCCTGGTTGGCGCTGCGGCCGGTGAGGGCCGCCGAAAGCAGGCAGCGTCCGGAGTAGGCAACGCACAAGGCGCCGTGGACGAAAACCTCCAGTTCGACATCGGTTTCGGCACGAATCGTGCAAATCTCCTCCAGAGTGAGTTCGCGGGCCAGGTTGACGCGGCAGACGCCGCCGGTCTGCCAGAAACGCACAGCCTCGGCGTTGGTGGTATTGGCCTGGGTCGAAAGATGGATGGGCCGCTGCGGATCGAGACGCCGCACCAGGGCGAGGACTCCCGGGTCGGAAACGATGTAGGCGTCCAGTTCGAGGGGCCGCAGCGCCTCGAGATAGGCGGAGAGTTCCGGCATCTCCTGCGGCCGCAGATAGGCGTTGAGGGTCAGGTAGAGCCGCCTGCCGCGAGCGCGCGTCATCTCCCTGGCCTGGCCGAGACCCGCCAGGGTAAAGTTGCCGGCCTGGGCGCGCAGACCGAACCTTTCGCCACCCACATAAACGGCATCGGCCCCATAGGCCAGGGCGGTTTCAAGTTTTTCCAGGTCGCCGGCGGGGACCAGCAGTTCCGGTTGCGGCATGTTTCGATACCTCCAAGAATTGTTGCGCGAGGATAGCACAAAACCTGCCTCGCAGCCCAGCACCCAGGGGCCGTCCGGGAGCCTTTCCCGCTTGACAGGGGCTTAAAAACTCTATAATTTTTAGGAAATTTGCCGCCGACTCAGGCGATCCCGGCTTTTTCCGGAGCAATGAAAACGATGCGAGTAGTTCTTTTCACCATTCCTCTGATGCTTCTCGGACTGCTGACGGCT
>Ga0256865_1000103_pt1 | contig 31289 bp, 26 predicted proteins | sample RVTome_14_FD_187337 | JGI IMG/M metagenome (GOLD analysis project Ga0256865, IMG submission 187337) | Soil microbial communities from uranium-contaminated site in the Upper Colorado River Basin, Wyoming, United States - RVT145D125 HiSeq ... | reverse complement strand
GAAGGGGTCTCAATAATGAAAATTCTTTCTGGTACGACATCAAAAAAACACATTCTGTTTTTTACAGTCCACAAAGCAGGCTCAATGTTTATTTATAAAATTTGCCATGACCTCTCGAAGGAATCCGGACTGACCTATTATTCTGTTAATCATAGAAGAAATAGTAAGTTCTACTTTGATACTGAGGAAAGCAATCTCAGTGATATGAGTCAATGGGTAAATAAATTTGGCTGTTTTGCTCCTTTGAGATATTATTTCGACATCCCGCAGGAATTAAATCCCAACATTATTTTGCACTTGCGCGATCCAAGGGATGTGTTGGTATCTCTTTATTATTCTGAGGCTTATTCGCATAGCGTAATTAAAGGGGTATTCGACCTTGGGCAATCCGAGAGGGCCGAAATTATAAATATGGGAATTGACAAATTTGTATTATCGAAGGCCGCTGATTTCAACGCAAAATACAACGAGTATCAGAAGCTCTTAGCTAGGCCAAATTCAATATTTGTCAAATATGAAGATATGGTTGTTAACTTCCCCTATTGGGTAAGGGAAGTGGCAAAAGTTTTCGACATTAATACCGAAAAACAAATAGAAAAAATATGCAAAAAATACAATAAAGAATTCGAGATTAAAAGAGAGAACGTATATGCGCACAAGCGCAAAATATTGCCTGGTGATTATAAGGAAAAATTAAAGCCAGAAACAATTTCCAGGCTGAATTCAGTGTTTTCAGATAATCTGAAAAAATATAATTATGAAGAATGATAAGGTCTCGAGTTAAAGCGAAGCGCACTGACTGGACAGACAAAAACAGGAGATAAGCACGCCACCTATGAAGGCTTCAGATCCGTCCGAATCATCCAGGAAAGAATTGCCGCGCGTAAGCCTGGTCACCCCGAGTTTCAACGCCGCCCCCTATCTCCGCGCCGCTATCGATAGTGTGCTCGGACAGGATTACCCGAACATCGAATACCTCGTGATGGATGGCGGATCGACCGACGGCACGGTTGAATTGCTGCGGGAATACGAGGACAGGTTAAGCTGGGTCAGCGAGAAAGATGCCGGACAGGCGGATGCGATCGCGCGCGGTTTCGAGAAGACAACCGGGTCGATCCTCGGCTGGCTGAATGCCGATGACGTGCTTAAACCCGGGGCCATTCGTACTGTTGTCGAGACTTTCCTCGCCCATCCCGAGGTGGCGCTGGTTTATGGAAACGCCGACTTCATCGATGCCAAGGGCCGAATAATCGGGCCGTGCACGGTGGTCGAGCCTCATCGCCTGAACCGACTGCTTTATTACGGAGACTACATCATTCAGCCGGCGGCTTTCTTTTCCCGTCAGGCTTATCAATCGGTCGGCGGATTGGATAAGTCGCTGCATTGGGCCATGGATTGGGATTTGTGGATTCGCCTGGCTCAGAAGTTCGAGCTGCTATATATTGGAAAAACCATGGCCAGCTACAGGTGGCTGGGTTCGAACAAGACCGCGGAAGGCGGCTTTGATCGGCTTGAGGAGGTCGAAGCAGTCGCTAGGCGTTACGGATGCAAGGGATTGCCTGCCTACTTCCGCCTGGAAAAGGCACGACTGCTGGCGGGCCAGGCGAAGGAGGACTTGCAGCAACTGCACTTGGGACAGATGCTGAACAACCTCGCAAAAACAGCCGCAACAATCTTTACTTCGTGGCGCGCAACGAAAAGCCTGGTCGATCCCCATATCTGGCGGAACTTCGGCACATCCCGTGCGTTGTATCGGCGCGTCAGGGAAACAAATTCGGATTGATCATGACGTTTTCTCCGCAAATTTCGATCGTCATGCCCAGCTATCAACAGGTGGCATACCTGGAGGAGGCCGCGCGTTCGGTCCTCGACCAGGAGGGAGTAGATGTCGAACTGCTGGTCATGGACCCCGGTTCCACCGATGGTTCGCGAGAGCTGCTGCAGTCATTGAAAGAGGTTTACGGCGAGCGGCTACTGCTGCACTTTGCGCCGGACAAAGGGCAGGCCGATGCAATCAACCGCGGTATGGAACTGGCCCGCGGGGAAATCCTCGGCTGGCTCAATTCGGATGACCGGTTGCTCCCGGGGGCGCTGCGCACGGTTGTGGCTCACCTGGCCAAAACGGAACCTTCCTGGCTGTATGGACGTTGCGGGATCATCGATGAAACAGGCCACCAAATCTTCCGTTCCATTGTCTGGTACAAAAACATTCGCGGAAGGCGGTTCTCCTTTTACAAGCTCCTGACGGAGGATTTCATTCCGCAAATGGCGACTTTCTGGAACCGATCCCTGTGGCGTGCCGCAGGCGGACTGGACGTCAATCGGCATCTGGATATGGACTACGATCTCTTCCTGCGGTTTGCGCGTTTAGCCGAGCCGGTTGTTCTGCCCGAGTATCTGGCCGATTTCAGGGTCCACGGCCATGCCAAAAGCACCAGACGGGTCTCGGAGCACCTGCGGGCGGCTTTTTCAACCGTCAAGGAACATGCGGCGGTGCACGGTTTAAGAGGACGTTGGTGCCTAGTCCTGCATCGGATCTATGCTGCCCGCACCCGGCTGGTCTATAGCCTGATAAAGCCCGGAGCACTCATCGTCGGCCCGGTCGCGACGCCCCGCAGCCAAGAGGGAGCAATGCCGCGCCCGGAGGGGGGAACCGCTTTTCCGGTTGAGTCTGCCTTGAAGCCCCTCGTATCGATCATCATTCTCAACTGGAACGGCCTGCGGCATCTGCCCGACTGCCTCGACAGCCTGGCGGCGCAAACCTTCCGTGACTTTGAAGTAGTTCTGGTGGACAACGGCTCGGAGGACGGCTCGGTTTCCTTTGTGACAGAGCGTTATCCCTGGGTGAAGGTGATCCCTCTCGGGGAAAACACTGGTTTTGCTTCCGGCAATAACCATGGGTTGGCGCACTCCCGTGGCGACTATATCGTCACCCTGAACAACGACACTCGGGCCGAGCGGAACTGGCTGGAAACCCTGGTCGAGGTAGCGAATGACCTTCCTGACGTCGGGATGGTGGGGTGCAGGATCTGCTCCTTTTCCGACCCAGACATCATTGACTCTTTGGGAATGAGCATCTGTGCTGACGGAATGTCGCGGGGCCGGTATCGCAACAAGCGCTGGTCCACTCTCCGCCTCCGGGAAGTGGAGGAAATTCTCTTTCCCAGTGCCTGTGCGGCCCTTTACAAGCGGGCAATGATCGAGGAGACAGGGTTTTTCGACGATGATTTCTTTGCCTATGCCGAGGACTCGGACCTTGGGCTGAGGGGGAGGCTGGCCGGTTGGAGGGCGGTGTTGGCCACAAATGCTGTTGTTTATCACAAATACTCCCAAACAAGTGGGAGCTTTTCGCCCTTCAAGGTCTATCTGGTCGAACGCAATCATTACTGGGTGGCGTTAAAGAACTTTCCTGTTGGCCTTCTCCTATTGCTGCCGTGGTTCACGGCTCTTCGCTACTTTGAGCAGTCCCGCGCCATATTGCTTGCAAAAGGAACCGGCGGCGAGTTTCGTGCAAGCGGTTCCAAAAAAGTAATCATCAAGGCTTTATTGCAGGGGATTATTAAAAGCCTTCTCGGAATGCCGCGGATGTTCCGAAAACGAGGTCGGCTGATGAAAAAAAGGCGTTTGCCGATGCGTGAATTTTCCGAGCTTTTGCGCCGTCACCGGATTACTTTCAAGGAGTTGCTCGACAATGATTGAGGGTAGAGTGATATGAAAAAGTGGTTTTTCTGTTTTTCTGTGCTCGTCTGTCTCTTCTTCTCAGCCGGATGTGAGAAGAAAAGCACCGAGACACCGCCTGCCGCGCCTGCCCCCGCAGACGGCCGCAGCGCGGTCGATGACCGCCGGCCCGACACCGAAGTAACTGAGGGCCGCGCCATCGTTCAGTACGCCCTCACCTATACCGCGGGGGACAACGGCTCCATCGACGGTGCCAGCCATCAGACGGTGAACCACGGCGGCACCGGCAGCGCGGTCACGGCGGTGCCCGCTGACGGATATCATTTCGTGAGCTGGAGCGACGGTTCGACCGCCAACCCGCGCACTGATGCCAACGTGACGGCCGATCTCGCGGTGACGGCCCGATTCGCCGTTAACCAGTACAGTATGACCTACACCGCTGGCGACCATGGAACCGTCGATGGCGCCGGTTCCCAAAAGGTCAATCACGGCAGCAACAGCAGTGCGGTCAGGGCGGTACCCGCCGAGGGATACCATTTCGTGAACTGGAGTGACGGTTCGACCGCCAACCCGCGCACGGATGCCAACGTGACAGCCAATCTCGCGGTGACGGCCAGCTTCGCCCTCAACCAGTACACCTTGACCTATACCGCGGAAAAGAACGGAACTATCGATGGTGCCCGCCAACAGACCGTAGACCACGGTGGTGAGGGCAAGGCCGTTACGGCCGTCGCCGACAAGGGATATCATTTCGAAAGCTGGAGCGATGGTTCGACCGCCAATCCACGCACCGATGTCGGCGTGACGGCCGACCTCGCGGTAACGGCCAACTTCGCGATCAACACCTATAGGGTCGGCGGCACGGTTTCCGGTCTCGCCGAAGGCACCGCCGTGGTACTGCAGAACAAGGGCAGCGACGATCTCACCGTATCCACCAACGGCGGGTTCACCTTTGCATCAGAGCTGCCCGAAGGTCGACCCTACGGCGTCACAGTGCTGACCCAGCCGACCACGCCCAACCAGACCTGCACGGTGACCGGCGGCGAGGGTAAAATACCCGCTGGGAATGTCACGGGCATCAATGTGAACTGCGTCATCAACACCTACTCCGTCGGCGGCACGGTTTTCGGTTTGCCGGATGGGGACCAGGTGGTGCTCCGGAACAACAAAGGCGATGATCTTGTTGTCACCGCCAACGGAAACTTCACCTTCGCCAAGGAACTGAACGACGGCAGTTCATATGAGGTCGCCATCCACAGTCAGCGATTGAAACCGAAATGGTTCTGCAGAGTGGGAAATGCTTCCGGGACGCTGGCGGGCAGCGAGGTGACCACCGTCGATGTCGGCTGTTTCCCGGAGGTCGATCTTCAGGCTCTGGCAGGCAACAGGAAAATCGTTCTGAAATGGAACAGCCAGGATTTCGGCAAAGTGACCTTCAACCTTTGCCGCGCTCAGGCGGAAATCTCCGGGGGTGGTTTCAGCCGCTGCACGGACTTCAAGGGAGGCGTTATCAAGGCGAAGGTTAACAGCCCGCATACCGTCTCCAAACTGACCAACGAAGTTCCCTATTGGTTGCAGCTTGAGGTCATACACGCCGGTGACCGGCGGACCTATTCGGCAGTCGTCAACGCTACCCCCTTCGGAGCTCTCAACGACACCGGCATCGACTGGTGCGCCGACAACGGCACCAACCGCAACATGGAGGGAACGCGCGAAGAAAAGGCCGCCGGCTGCTCGGCCGTCGCCGGCACTCATCCCCGACAGGACGCCCAACAGGGCCGCGATGCGGCGGCGCGCGCCCGCAAGCTGACGAAATCCGGCAGCGGCTCGGCCGGCTTTGACTTCACCAAGATATGCATGAGTGGTGAGGTGGCCGGTGAGGGGAAATGTCCTCCCAATCCGACCCCGGGGAGCGGCGCGAACAACTGGGCCTGCACTCTGGACAATGTGACCGGCTTGGTATGGGAAGCGAAGACCACCGGTGGGATGCACAACCAGAGCAACACCTACACCTGGCATAACCCGGATGGAACCGTGAACGGCGGCGCGCCCGGTGTACAGAAAGGTGGCCGCTGTACGGGGAGCGACTGTGATACCTTCGCTTATGTGCAGGCGGTTAACGCCAACGGGCTTTGCGGCGCCGGCGACTGGCGGCTGCCAACCAGGAAGGAGTTGCTCTCTATTGTGGACAACGGTCGGTTCAATCCAGCCGTTGATACCGGCCACTTCCCGAATACGCCGGCCTCGAATTACTGGTCTTCGTCAACCTATGCCGACCAGCCGAGCGCTGCATGGCAGGTTAATTTCCGATACGGAGAGGTTAACCCCGACGATAAGGGGCAAGGCGCCCATGTTCGTCTGGTGCGATAACCCCTGTGTTGTTAATTCATGTAAGGCTGAAGGGATCATATGAAACGTAATTTGAGGGCTCTTCCGGCCTGCTTGCTGCTGACATGTTTTTTTCTGCCTGTCGGCGCGGCAGCGCAATCCTGCAACAAATCGATCGTGGCTACCACCCCGAATACCAGTTTCACCATCCGTAACGATGGCACCGTCACCCACAAGTCCACCGGCCTGATGTGGATGCGCTGTAGTCTGGGGCAGAGCTGGGATGGCAAGACCTGTGGCGGTGTGGCTGCAGGATATACCTGGGGAGCCGCTTTACAGGCAGCAGACCGTTATGAATTCGCCGGCCACACCGACTGGCGGCTGCCCAACAAGAATGAGTTGGAGACTATTTTCGAGGGAAGCTGCAAATCACCGACCATCAATGAGCAGGTCTTTCCCGGCACGCCACCGGTATATTTTTGGTCTTCCTCACCATACGCCGGCCTGGCCAACGGTGCGTGGAGCCTTGATTTCGGCTACGGCTCGGTCAATGCCAGCGTCAAGGGCGGCAGTCTTCATGTCCGTCTGGTGCGCGGTGGGGAGTGAGGGCGACCCGGCGTCCCTGCCGCAAGCAGCGGGGAATTCAACCCCAAGTGACTGGACGGAATGTGTACAAACTCCACTGAATGGCAGCAACGGGACAGCTCCGACAATCGGTTCGCCAGGCACCCCGTGGCAACCATTTCCGGCCTGTTGACGATCGTCTTGCTGATTTGCCTGCTGGCCTTTGAGCTGTTTCTCAAGACTTTCAGCGGTCTGGGTAATCCTCCGCTTTATGAGCTGAGCCCGCTTTTTGGTTACCGGCTCAAGGCCAACCAGGTGATTGAACCAAGCGGTGGCATGGGGTTTCTGTATGCCGCCCGGATGACAACCAACAATTTAGGACTGCGGGCGGCTGGTGAGTGGGACGCGAACCCTGCCGGGAAGATTCTTTTCCTGGGTGATTCAGTCACCTACGGTGGCCAGTATGTTGCCGACGCCCAGCTTTTCAGTTCGGTGGCCGGAGGCAAGCTGCCTGGATGGCAAGTCGGAAATTCGGGAAGCAATGCATGGGGGGTCGAGAACATTGTCGGCCTGATGATGGATTTTGGGTTTTCCCCCGCCGAGGTTGCCGTAACCTGTGTCATCGAGGGGGATTTTTACCGCGGCCTGACACGCGCTTCTTCTTTGCCTCTCTGGACAGAGCGACCAAGTTTTGCCCTGCAGGACCTGCTGATGCACCTCATCTGGAGAGCCAACGAGTCGCGTTACGGCAATTCGGTCTTTTCGGTCGTCCAGGATGAGACCCATCTGGACAAAATTGTCGATCGGGGTGCCAGGCGGCTGAAGGAACTCGACCATTATTTTAAAGAGCGTCAAGTGCGCCATTTCCTTTTTATCCTGCCCACCCGATCGCAGATAGTTGACGGTGAGCCACCGGATGCAAGGGTCGAGAAGGTGCTAAAACGGTACGAAGTCGATGCGGAATACCTTCTGCCGGAACTCCTGGCCCTGGAGCCGGACAGGAAAAAACATCGGGAATGGTTTCACGACGAAGTTCATCTTGACCCGCCGGGACACCATGCATACGGGATTTTGATCGGTGATGCGCTGTCGAATGCCTTGTCGGACAAATAGCCGAGCATGAAGGCAGTAAAGTCCTTGATTCCACGATTTCCAAAGGGTTTTTGAAATGAATAAGCTTCAGGCCTTTTTCCCGTACGACCGAGCATTTCTCCTGATATTCATTAGCGTCATAGCGGTGTACGGTCTCTCTTTTTACAAAAGACAGGCAACATATTCGTACTGGATGGAAAACTCCCAGGAATACGTGGTGGAAAATGTCACGGCGATGTCAGACAATGACTCGTATTTCTGGTTGAGAATGGCCAGAGAGCTGGACGCAGGACATCTGGGAAAGGGGAAGGTCGACCCCACAAAAGGTTATCCTGACCTGACGCCGTTGGCCATCAACGATACACCCAGTCTGTTGGCGGAATTCATCAGTTTCGGCAAGAATTTTACCGGCGGAGACTATTATCGGTCCGGACTGCTGCTCATTCCGATCCTGGCCGGACTCTTCGTTTTTCCACTCTACTTTTATTTCAACCGGCTCGGTTTCGGCGCCTCGGCGGTAATGGGGGGGCTGGTCGGATCGTTCAGCAATTCCTATTACGGTCGAACCACGATGGGGCGGGTGGATACCGACCTGCTCAACACATTCTTCCTGTTTGCGGTCGCGTGCTTCATTCTGCCGATAAACAGAGATAAATCCTGGCGCAACAATATCGCGCTGTCGGCAGGCGCCGGCCTGACGATGTATCTGTTTATTCGGTGGTATCAACAGCCGAGTTTCATTCTCGTGTATCTATTTTTCATGGCCATCCATCTGCTCATCGGTCGGGCCCACTGGAAGCAGGTCGCGCCCATTCTGGCGGTGTTTCTCCTGGCGTCCGGCCCGATGTATTTGTTGCAGAGTGCGGAGTCGCTGCGGATTTTCCTGGTGACATATGTGTCCCCTCCGCCCACGGGCCAAATTGTCTGGCCTGATGTCATGCAAGTCATCACCGAAGGCAAACATCGCACTCTCGAGGGAACCCTCAGGCATCTGTACGGTTTTTTGCCGATGGTGTTTGCCGGGTTCGCCGGGCTTATTTATCTTTATTTCCGCCATTTCAGACAGATGATACCGGTTACCCCCATTTTCATACTGGGAGCCTGGTCGCTGGCGGGACCCATCAGGTTTTCGATGTATCTGGCGCCGCTTATCGGCATCGGCGTCGGGGTACTGATCGAACTGCTGATGAAATTTATCGGGGAAAAGGCCAGACTCCGCCGGCTGCTTGTCCCCCTTGCCTCCATTTCGCTCATGTTCATTCTCTTTTTCTCCACCGCCGCCTTCACCGGCTACCCTCATAGCACCCCGCCTATCCTTTCAGCGTCGACGACCAGGGCATTGCTGGATATCAAGAGCATGGTCCCGAAACACTCGGCCATGTTTACCCCATTTTGGGATTTAGGCTATCCATTGATGGAAATCGGGGACTTTGCCACCTACCATGATGGCGGCACTCAAGGCGGCATTCGGACCACCCTGGCAGGCAAGGCGTTGATATCGCCACGCCAGAAAGACATGGTGTCGCTGCTTTCCTACCTGGAAGATTACGGTTTCAGGCAGTTGAGTACGCAGTTGGTAAAGGATAATATTCCCGCCGACAAAATGATGAAGATGGTTTTTGACTACCCGGGTGAATTCCGGGGGGAAAACGTTTATGTCCTCTATCTCGAAGACATGATATGGAAAGTCTGGTCCATGTCTGTTCTTGGCACGTGGGATTTTGAAAAAAAGATAAGCGATCCTATGGACTACGTGGAGTTACATTGTTTTTCCATTACCAACAACGTGATGACCTGCAGGGATGGTAAGATTGATCTGAACAGGGGTTTCATGAACGATGGAACCACAGACATTCCACTCAGTGCTGCTCTGTTTGTCAACGACGGTTACGTGGTAGATCAGAAATACTACGACCATGATGGAGGGTACTATCTGCAAGTTCTTATGAAAAATAATAAGACAGTTATGATTCTGGTGGCGGACGAACGCCTGTTTCTGACGAACTTCAATCAGCAATATCTGCTCGGTAATTATGATCGGCGATATTTTGAAGAGGTGTACAATAATTTCCCTGTGGCAAGAGTGCTGAAGGTCAAAAGGGCGGAAGCCGGTGATCTGGCTCAATGAGAGCGACCCGGTGCCGCACGCTGTCCACACCTTTGCTCCGGTCCCTTCATTTTCGTTCATACCTTGAACGGATCGCACCCATCTGCATAATTTCGCTTGCAAATTAGCCCTTTTTTGGCGTATTGTTCATTTTGTGAACGATGCGAATAAGCTCGACGAGCGTTCCCTCCGCACCCTCCTTCTGGGGGACTTTGTACTGAGGAACGATACATGAAGCCTGTCCGGCGCATGCTGAAAACCTTGGTGTTACGCTTCTTCTTGTCCCCTTGGGATACAATGGCCGAGATCGGCCGACGCCTTTTGCCGGCAAGATCGTCGCCCCAGGCCTTGTCTGCTGAGGCAACAACCCGTGAATCGCCTCTCATCCTGCAGATTGAGACTACCAATGTCTGCAATGCCCGTTGTGCATTCTGCGCCTACCCAGGAATGAAACGGGAAAAAGGGGTCATGAGTATCCCTTTGTTTGAGAAAATTGTTAATGACTATGGCGAGATGGGAGGGGGGCCGATATCTCTGACCCCCATTATGGGAGACCCGTTGCTGGATCCATTCCTACTGAGGCGGGTCCGGGTTCTGGAAGAAAATCCAAAGATCAACCAAATTGCACTTACGACGAATGCCATTGCCCTGGACAAATATTCCGACGATGAGGTCACCTATCTGTTGGAGACGCTCGCAGTCATTCAAGTCAGCATCGGCGGACTGGATTCGAAGACTTACCGGACGATGTATGGGGTCGACCGATTTGCCCAAGTCAAGCAGGCGATGAGCCGTTTGCTTGAACTCAATGAGACAGTCTCCAACCCGGCGAACATCGCTTTCGCTTTCCGCACCACCGACTGGAAGTTCGAGCGCCGCTTCAGACGAGAAATCAAGGCGTACCGAAATCAGGGGGTCCAGGTGAGCCACCTCTGGACGTATTCGAATTATGGCGGCATCGTGGAGAGTGACAAAGACCGGGGCGTGGTGGTGAATGAGGGTACCGCCCGGAAGAGCAGGCCCTGTGCGTTGCCATGCGTGCACATGGCAGTCTGCTGGGATGGCACCATTACCGCCTGTGGGTGTGCCGATGCCGAAGGGCGAGGATTGATTCTTGGTCGGGCCGACCGGGACTCCCTGGCTGATGCCTGGTCCGGTGAAAAAAGGGCAAGGATTCTGAGCTCCTTCGAAAGGGGCAATCTCCCTGAAATTTGCCGCGCATGCTCGGCCTACCAGCAGGACACCATCTTCTCGAATCTCGGCTTAAAAGATATCGATCGGAATCATCCCCTTCCGATGGATTTCTATCACAAGTTCTGGGGAGCATAATCACCTGTTAATTCCATTCGAAGATTTGCCAACACGATGAACCAGTCCTGGACGAAATTTCTGCCGGTGTTCCTCCGTACGAAGGTCGAAGGCAGAGCCTATCTCCAGAATGTCGTCAGTAATACCGGCTGGCAGTTCGCCGATCACGTCCTGCGGATGGGGATTGGCCTGATCGTCGGCATCTGGATCGCGCGGTATCTGGGACCCGAGCAGTTCGGCCTGCTGAGTTACGCCCTTGCGTTTGTCGCGCTCTTTTCGACGATCTCCTCGCTAGGGCTGGACGACATCATCGTTCGTGACATCGTTCGGGATCCAAGACAGAAAGACAAGATTCTGGGCACCGCTTTTTTTTTGAAGATAATCGGCGGGGCAATCACTTTCATTGCTGCGACTGGAACCGTTCTCGTCCTGCGACCGGAGGAATCCTTGAGCCACTGGCTGGTGGGGATCATCGCCGCCGGATCGGTGTTCCAGGCGTTCAATGTTATTGAATACTGGTTTCATTCCCAGGTCGCGGCCAAATATTCGGTCTTAGCCAAAACCGCTGCTTTCCTGATCTGCTCTCTGGTCAAGGTCGCCCTCATTCTGGTTACGGCACCCCTGGTTGCTTTTGCCTGGGTTGCCCTGTTTGAGGTTGTTGTCGGTGCCGGGGGTCTGATTATTGCTTACATGTCAAAAGGGTATCGCTTCAGGGATTGGAGTGGCAGCCCGAGAAATGCATGGGGATTGTTCAAGGACAGCTGGCCGCTGATGTTTTCCGGCATGGTTATCGTGGTCTATTTGCGAATCGACCAGGTCATGCTCGGCGAAATGGCGGGAAACGAAGAGTTAGGTATCTATTCGGTGGCAGTGCGCCTCGCTGAGGTTTGGTTTTTCATTCCGACCATCATTTACTGGTCGGTTTTTCCAAGCATCGTGGAGGCGAAAAGAACCAGTGATGAGCTTTTTTACGAAAGACTGCAGAAACTCTATAATCTGATGGCGCTGACGGCCTACGCGGTGGCCGTCCCCGTGGCGTTCCTGGCGCAGTGGCTGGTGCCGACCCTGTTCGGGGAAGCCTATGCCAGAGGCGGTCTCATGCTGGCAGTTCTGATCTGGGCGAACATCTTCATGAGTCTAGAAATGGCCAGAACCTCCTTTTTGAACGCTATGAACTGGACCCGGATCCATCTTGTGACTGTATCCCTGGGGTGCGCCCTAAATATAGTTCTCAACTACTTCCTGATCCCCATTTACGGCGGCATGGGAGCGGTGATCGCTTCGCTCATCGGATATTGGTTTGCAGCACACGGGTCGTGCTTTTTATTCAAGCCGCTTTTCAGGACCGGTTTCATGCTCACCAAGGCGTTGGTTTATCCGAAAATATGGTGATCAGGCAGACTCGCTATATGACAGGACCCGGCATGGTCGAAAAAATTCTCCACAACAACCAGCTGCTAGCCCTCATTGTTTCGCACCGCTTCAGCGAAGCCGGCATACACTTCTTCACCCCTGACGACCTCTCCCAGCAACTCGCCTATATGCGCCATCCGGTCGGCAAGAAGATCGCTCCGCACATTCACAACCTGGTGCCGCGAGAGGTTCACTATACTCAGGAGGTTCTCTTTATCCGCAAGGGGAAGCTGCGGGTCGACTTTTACGATGAAGAGCGAAACTATCTGAAAAGCAGAGTTCTGGAAGGGGGCGACACCATCCTTCTTGCTTCCGGTGGCCACGGCTTTGAAATCCTGGAAGAGGTGGAAATGATAGAGGTGAAGCAGGGACCGTATGCGGGCGACCACGACAAGACGAAGTTCGAAGGGGTGGATAATACGCTGCTCAAGGTTGAAAAATGATACCGGTCAATGAGCCGTTGCTGAACGGCAACGAGAAGAAATACCTGAACGAATGCATCGACACCGGCTGGATTTCGTCGGAAGGGCCCTTCGTGCGGCGTTTCGAGGAGCAGATGGCGGAAACGGTCGGACGGCGGCACGGCATCGCGGTCTGCAACGGCACGGTGGCTCTGGAGACGGCCGTGGCCGCACTCGGTCTGGAACCTGGGGACCAGGTGGTCATGCCGGCCTTCACCATCATCTCCTGCGCGGCAGCTATAGTGCGTTGCGGCTGCATACCGGTGCTGGTGGACAGCGATCCGGTGACCTGGAACATCGATGTAGAAAAACTGAAGGTGAAGATCGAGAATGAGATTGAGGTCAGGAGTAATAGCAAAATAAAAGCGATCATGGTGGTTCATATCTATGGATTGCCGGTAGATATGGACCCCCTCCTTGCGATAGCAGACAAATATGGGCTGAAAGTCATCGAAGACGCTGCGGAGATGCACGGTCAGACCTATAAGGGTCAGCCCTGCGGCAGCTTCGGTGATCTCAGCACCTTCAGCTTTTACCCCAACAAGCACATAACCACTGGCGAGGGGGGGATGGTCCTGACCGATGATGATGCTCTGGCCGAACGTTGCCGGGCTCTGCGAGACCTCTGCTTCCAGGCGAAGAAGCGTTTTGTCCACGAGGAACTCGGCTACAACTTCCGCATGTCCAATCTGCAGGCGGCTATCGGGGTCGCCCAACTGGAACGGCTGAAGGAGTTTATCGCTCGCAAGCGACGCATGGGAGAGTTGTACACTGCAAGATTGTTGCAGGTTGAGGGGCTGGAGCTGATGCTCCCGCGGACCTCCTATGCAGAGAACATTTATTGGGTTTACGGGATGGTGCTGAAGGACGAGGTGCCTTTCGATGCCGCAGAGGCCATGCGCCGTCTGGGCGAGCAGGGGATCGGCACACGGCCGTTCTTCTGGCCGATGCATGAGCAGCCGGTATTCTGGAAGATGGGGTTGTTCAGAAACGAGAGCTATCCGGTTGCTGAACGCCTTGCCCGGCGGGGGTTCTACATCCCGAGCGGAATGGCTTTGACGGAGAGCCAGATGGAAGAGGTGGCGGAGGCGGTCAAAGGGCTGGTAGGAGATGAGAGATAAGGGAGTATTATGGCGAAGATGAAAAACATCACCAGAAAAACCTGCCGCCTCTGCGGGGCAGGGAATTTGAAGGATATCATCAGCATCGGGGAACAGTATATCAATGATTTTCCGCCTTCACCTGAGGAGAAGGGGCGCAACGGCAAATGCCCCCTCGATGTAGTGCTGTGTGAAAACTGTTCCTTGTTTCAGTTGCGCCACACTGCACCGCAGGAGCTTCTCTATGCCCGCCATTACTGGTACAAATCAGGCATCAATGACACTATAAGGCAAGATCTGGAGGGGCTCGCCGAAGTTGCGGCTGCCATGGTTCATCTGAAGCCCGGCGAAATATTTCTCGACATCGGCGCCAACGACGGAACCCTTTTGAGTAATCTGAAGGGCAAGGCGATCCGCGTCGGCTGCGAGCCTGCGGATAATCTCATCGGGGAACTTCAGACCAACTCCGAGCACATCATCCATGATTTCTGGAACAGAGAGGCATATGCCAAGCTCGGGATCGGAAAAGCAAAGGTCATCACGGCCATCGGCATGTTTTACGACATGGAAGATCCCAGCCAGTTTATCCGTGATGCAGCAGCGGTGCTGGACCCGAATGGGGTTTTCATCGCCCAGCTCATGACCTTGAAACCCATGCTAGAGCAAAACGATGTAGGCAATATCTGTCATGAGCATCTTGAATTCTATACATATGAATCGCTCAAATTTTTATTCGAGCATAACGGTCTCGAAATTTTCAAGGTCGAAGAGAATTCAATCAATGGCGGCAGCTACAGGATTTTTGCCCGTCATTTCAGCCAAGGCAGCATTGATTACCCAGAGAACTACTCCGAGCAAGATCTCCATGAATTCATGAGACGCCTTGAAGAACGCCGCAGGCTCTGCCTTGATTACATCCAAAATTGCGTAAAAGAGGGGAAAAAAGTTTATGCTTACGGCGCATCCACCAAAGGGAATGTCATTCTGCAGTACTTTGGGCTCGATAACACGCTCATCACGGCTGTAGCCGATAAGAATCCCGAAAAATGGGGTAAATATACTCTCACCGATATTCCCATCATTTCGGAAGAGGAGGGCCGTGCCGGCGCCGATGTGTTTTTAGTGCTGCCTTACAGCTTTATAGAAGAGTTTGTCAGGCGCGAGCAGGACTGGCTCAAAAAGGGAGGCGAATTTATTGTCCCACTCCCGGAATTTAAAATCATCACGGGAGAGGGCTTATGACTCTTTCTGATTTTGACTACAAAAAAATTATGGAATCGATGCCGGTGGTTTGCATCGATTGTCTGGTGCGGAACGATGAGGGGAAATTCCTGTTGGTCAAACGCAAGAACGAGCCTTTGAAAGGAGAATACTGGGTTCCGGGCGGCCGTCTTTTGAAGCACGAGCGGCTTGAGACGGCCGTGCATCGTAAAATGCGCGAAGAGCTTGGCATTGATGTGAAAATCATCAAAAATCTTGGTTTCTTTGAAGAATTCTTCGAAAAAACGGCACAGAACGTAACGGGCGGTTTTCATGCCATCAGTTTTCTCTATCTGGTGGAGCCATTGGAGAATGATATCAAGCTTGACGGCCAGAGTTCCGATTGGGGATGGTTCGATGACGTTCCGATAAAATTAAAAGAATTTCCGACCTTGAACATGGGAGATTTCTTATGAAGAGGGCGCTCATCCTTGGGATCAACGGCCAGGACGGATCTTATCTGGCTGAGTTCCTTCTGGAAAAAGGATATGAGGTGCACGGTGTCATTCGTCGTACCGCTACCGGAAATACCAGAAATATCGAATCCATCCTGGAACGAGTACAACTTCATTACGGGGATCTCGTCGACCCCATATCCCTGTATCACATCATCAGCGAGGTCAGACCAGGCGAGATTTACAATGAAGCAGATCAGGATCATGCCGGAATCAGCTTTAAGATACCGGCCTACAATTACGATGTGACCGGTGCGGCGGTCGGCCGCATTCTGGAAATCATTCGGCATGTCGATTCATCGATCAGGTTTTTTCAACCTGTGACCTCCAATATGTTCGGCCAGGCAACAGAATGCCCGCAGAATGAGAACACGCCGTTCAACCCCATGAACCCTTATTCATGCGCCAAGGCCTTTGCCTATAACCTGTGTCATATGTACCGCAAGGGTTACGGGATGTTTGTCGCTGTAGGGATTTTCTTCAATCATGAATCGCCGCGCCGTACAGAATCCTATGTAACCCGCAAAATCAGCCGCTCCGTGGCGAAGATCAAGGGCAAAATGCAGGATAAGCTGGTTTTGGGCGACCTGAGCGCCCTCATCGACTGGGGTTATTCCAGGGAATACATGGAGGCAGCCTGGCGGATAATGCAGCTCGATCAGCCGGAAACCTTCGTCATCGGGACGGGGGAGGTGCACTCGGTCAAGGAATTCGTCGAGGAAGCTTTTGCCTGTGTCGACCTTGACCCTTCGAAATACGTGGAGTCGAGCCAGGAGTTTTTTCGCCCCATCCAGAACAGTGTCCTGAAGGCTGATATCACGAAAGCGCGTGAACGCTTCGGCTTCGAACCGAAAGTGAAGTTCAGAGAGCTCGTTCGAATGATGGTCGACCATGACCTGAGGGATCTGGGTGTGCAGGGATGACGAAGGAAGAAATCACCTTCATATTGCCCACTTTGAACCGCAGGCAATATGTCTGCCGGGCGGTCGACTCCTGTCTGGCTTGCCACTCTGAACAGGTCAAGCCTCATGTTCTCATCATCGACGGGAAGAGCGATGACGGGACGTACGAGCTTCTTTTAGAGCGCTATGCCGACAATGACCAGGTCAATATAATCCAGTACGACCGGGTCGGTTTTCAAAGAACAGCTTATTATGGTGCCTTGCAGGTCAACACCAAATACGCGACCTTCATGTACGATGACGATATCCTCTCGCCCGACTTCCATAAGTTGTTTGAAGCGATGCTGACGCATAAAAAAGACTTCGTCATGGGATATGCGAGCATCCACAATGTTGACGAGATTTATCCGTTCAAGCCTGTTGAGGAATTTGAACTCTGTCCGAAATATGATTTAGCACTGGAATATTTCGGATATGACCGGATTGCACATCGGTTCGTTCTGCCGGTCAGCCCGATCTGCTGCATCGTAACAACCGAACACCTGAAAAAGTGGGTTCAGTTCACCCAGGACTACGCCAAGGGCGCGGCCATCCGTCAGTATTACATGATCGAACGGAATATCGGCCCCGACATCATCCTTTATTTGTCTGCCATTCTCAGGGAAGAAAAAACAGCTTTGGTGACCCCCACTGTTGTGGGACAACTTTCAGCGCACCCTGACTCGATGAGTGTCGGTTATGGAGACCGTCACTTGATTACAGGGTACTGGTTCGGCAAGGCGTGGGCTTTCGAGGAGATCTGCCGTCAGGGCAACAAAGCTGCCGCTGCCCGGTGTGCGGCATTCCTTTTGACCCTTGGCGGCGTCATGCTTTTGAAGATGCCTTTCAGTGAAGACCGTCGATGGTTCTGGGCGTTTTTCCGGGAGATTCTCAAGGTCAAGCTGATGGCCCTCAGATACGCGAAAGTCCTTCCCCTCATTCACGCGTTTTATACGACTCTGCGCAACTGGCGTACGCGGCAGGCGCAGCTTGGCGATTAGTTTCAGGATGAGGCCGGGAGTTCGCATTGTGCATCCGCAAATTTCCGGATTCCCTGCCCAATGATTTTCAGTATTGTCACTCCTTCGTATAACCAGGCGTCCTACCTGGCCGAAACTATCGAAAGCGTTATCGGTCAGGCAGGGGATTTCCATATCGACTACATCATCGTCGATGGGGGGTCGCAGGACAACTCTGTCGAAATACTCAAGCACTACGCAAAGCTTCTCGAGGAAGAGCGTTGGCAGATCAAATGCCGGGGGATAACCTTCCAATGGCTCAGTGAAAAGGACCAGGGCCAGGCCGATGCTCTGATGAAGGGGTTTCGACTGTCGGCAGGGGATGTCCTGGCCTGGCTCAACTCGGATGATACCTATCTGCCCGGCACCTTATCGAAGGTCGCCGAAGCCTTCGCTCTTCACCCCGAAATATCGGTTGTCTACGGGAAAGCCTATTACATCGATCCGGCAGGGAAGGTGATCGGCCGGTATCCCACAGGCGCTTTCGATCTCAAGCGGTTGGCCGTATTCAACTACATCTGCCAGCCATCGACCTTCTTCAGGAAGAGCAGCTTTAAGGATGTCGGTGGTCTGGATGTCAGCTTGCACTTTTGCATGGATTACGATCTCTGGATCCGGCTGGCAAAGAGCTCCGGATTCATCTATCTGCAAGACTTTCTTGCAACTTACAGGCTGCATGAGGAGTCGAAGACCGTTTCGGAGAGGAGCGCTCTTGCCAACCATGAGGAGGCACTGCGCGTCGCAAGAAAATATTTCGACTGGGCGCCTTTAAGTCGAGTTTATGTTTGCTGTCACGGCCATATTTCGAATACCTTCCCCTCTTTTTTGAAAAAACTCGGGTTCCCGATAGTTTTCGCTGCTTTGGTGTTTAGCGTAGCCAGGTATCTTTATCTTAACAAGGGCATTCGGATAGATGATTTGAGGAGCATCAACTTTAAAAATTTGGGGGGCATTTCCCGAACACGTATGGATAGGTACAGAAACCCCTGAAATTGTCGTGAGATCGCAGTCGTGGGAATGATCCATATCGGCTTGGGAATGAGAAGGAGATTTTGTGGTTACAATTAAGCGAAAGGCTGCGCATTTTTTAAGAAAATTAAATCTCCTCCATTTTGCTGATCGTGTAATGTTCTTTGGAAATGTATTAATAAACAAAAGGGCGAATAAACGTTTCTTGGCAGATCATCCTGAATTTTTGCATCCCCCTGCGCATCTTGCATACGATGCTTACGGCAATATTAATTGGCAATTGATCTATGAAATGGGTTTGGGGGCATCAAGGCTTATCTCCGGTTTTATAAAGGAGTATGTCCAAGGTAATGATATCCGAATATGTGAATGGGGATGTGGTCCAGGGAGAGTTATTCGTCATTTCGACAAAATTGATGGCTTTGATAAAGTCGAATTATTTGGTACTGATTACAACGAAAAAACAATAAATTGGTGTAATGAAAATATACCAAATGTCCATTTCAACAAAAATAATTTAGAGCCGCCTTTGCCACTACAATCAGAAATGTTCGATTGTGTATATGCGATTTCGGTCTTCACCCACCTTTCCGAAAGAATGCATTATGCCTGGGTCGAGGAGCTTTTCAGAATTTTGAAGCCGAATGGAATACTTATTTTCACTACGCACGGTGATTTGTGTTCAAAAAGTCTGCTGAAAGAAGAAAGAGAAAGATATGATTCAGGGGTTTTAGTGGTAAAAGACAAAATTGAAGAAGGTAAAAAGCATTTCCTAGCGTATCATCCGCCGAAATTTATAAAAGAATCACTTTTAAACGGCAATGACATTCTGGAGCATATCGAAAGTTAAAAAATATTAAGTCATTTTTGCCAAGATATTTGGGTGGTAAAAAAAAGATCTTGACACTCTACTCTCCTTTCTGTACGCGATTGGCATGGGGGTGGTTGAGCGAGCCCTTCTCCCACGATCACGGAGTTTCAAATTAATATGTCGGTAGCAGCCATTATTACCCTCCTCATTGTCGGTCTGATGCTGGTTGGGTTGGTCTTTGAACTGCTGGCGCCGGATGTCATCGTTTTTTCTGCTTTGGGCATGCTTTTGCTGACCGGCGTATTGAGCATCAAAGAGGCGTTGGTCGGTTTCTCCAATCCGGGAATGTTGACGGTCGCTGTTCTTTTCATTGTCGCTTACGCCGCACAGAGCTCCGGGATTCTCGAGTACTTCGCCAATCATGTAATGGGTAAAAGCGGGGGCGGGCGTCGTTCGCTGTTGCGGATGATGTTGCCGATTCAAGCGCTTTCAGCATTCCTCAACAACACGCCGATCGTCGCCATGTTTATCCCGACCATTCGTGATTGGGCCTTGCGTCATCGTATCTCCCCCTCGAAATTCATGATCCCTCTCTCTTATGCGGCGATATTTGGTGGGATCTGCACCCTGATCGGAACCTCTACCAATCTTGTGGTCAATGGGCTTTATCTCCAGTCGTTCCAACAATCGCTGGGAATGTTCGAATTGGCCTGGGTGGGAATTCCTTGCGCCCTTGTCAGCACTCTGTACCTGGTGACGATCGGATTTCGGCTGCTCCCGGATCGCCGCGATCTGTCCGAAGATTTCGCGCAAGGTGGACGTGAGTATCTTCTTGAAATGAAATTGGATCCAGGCAGCCCTATGGTCGGGAAAAGCGTGGAAGATGCCGGGTTGCGACGGCTCGACCAGTTGTTTCTCGCCGAAATCGCGCGCATGGGGGAACTGCTGGCCCCGGTCAAGCCTACTGACTCGCTCGAGGCAGGAGATTTGCTGTATTTCACAGGAAATGCAGAAGCGATCGTGCGTCTGCAAGTTTTACCGGGGCTAGTCCCCAGTCAGGAGCGTGATTTCTGTGCCAACCTGCAGCACAGCGGCAAAGGACGAGTCATTGAGGCTGTCGTGTCACGCTCTTCGCCGATGTTGGGAAAGACAATTAAGGAAGGGAATTTTCGATCCCGGTACGATGCGGCGATTTTAGCCGTGCATCGCCATGGTGAGAAGTTGCCTGGACCATTGGGGAATCTCGTGCTCAAACCCGGGGACACCCTGCTGCTGTTAGCTGGTGATGATTTTTACAAGCGGTGGAACCAGGCTCGCGACTTCTACATGATCAGCAGGTTGACCGATATGCCGGTTGTCAACCGCCGCAAGACCGCAATCACTCTGCTGTCTCTGACGGGAATGGTTGTCCTGTCTGCGACGGGTATCCTGGACATTCTCGTTGCCGCGATTCTGGCTGCGGTCATACTGATTTTTGCCCGGTGTATCACCGTGGTTGAAGCGCGGCGGAGTGTCGAGCTCAACGTACTCATCGTCATTGCTGCGGCCCTTGGGATCAGCGCCGCCCTTGAAAAGACAGGCGCAGCGCGTTTTCTGGCTATGCAGATTATTGATGCGGTAAGTGGTTTTGGCCCCGTCGGACTACTGGCGGCAATTTGTCTTGCCACTACTCTTCTCACCGAACTTATTACTAATAATGCGGCGGCAGCCCTGGTTTTCCCCATCGCTATGTCCGCGGCGCAGAACGCTGGCCTCGACCCGCGGCCGTTTGTAGTCGCCATCGCCATCAGTGCCTCAGCCAGTTTTGCCACGCCGATCGGTTACCAGACGAACCTCATGGTGCAAGGTCCGGGGGGCTATACGTTTCGAGATTTTCTTCGCGTCGGCCTTCCGCTCAATCTTCTGTTTATGGCGGTTTCCATTGTTGTCATCCCTTTGGTCTGGCAATTCTGACATGCATTCACCTGAAAACATGTTCCAATGGCAATCAATGACGGAGCTGTGCTAGTACCTCTTATTTTGCAGATTGCTTCATTTGCTGAGTTAATCAGGGAAAATCGTACACATGAAAATCACTCATCTCCGCCAGCTTGAGGCGGAAAGTATCCACATCATTCGCGAGGTCGTGGCCGAGTTCGATAACCCGGTGATGCTCTACTCCATCGGCAAGGACTCGGCGGTGATGCTGCACTTGGCACGCAAGGCCTTCTATCCGGCCCGCCCCCCCTTTCCGCTGCTGCACGTAGACACCACCTGGAAGTTCCGGGAGATGATCGAGTTCCGCGACCGGATGGCGCACGAGTGCGGCTTCGACCTGCTGATCCACACCAACGTGGAAGGGGTCGAGCAGGGGGTCACGCCGTTCAGCCACGGCTCGGCGCTCTACACCGACATCATGAAGACCGAGGGGCTCAAGCAGGCCCTCGACAAGTACAAGTTCGACGCCGCTTTCGGCGGAGCCCGGCGCGATGAGGAGAAGTCGCGGGCCAAGGAGCGCATCTTCTCCTTCCGCACCACCAGCCACCGCTGGGACCCCAAGAGCCAGCGCCCCGAGCTGTGGAACATCTACAACGCCCGCGTGCGCCCCGGCGAGAGCATTCGCGCCTTTCCGCTCTCCAACTGGACCGAGCTCGACGTCTGGCAGTACATCTATCTGGAGAACATCCCCATCGTCCCGCTCTACTACGCTGCGGTGCGGCCGGTGGTGGAGCGGGACGGGATGCTGATCATGGTCGACGACGAACGGCTGCAACTCAAGCCCGGCGAGAAGGTCGAGATGAAATCGGTACGCTTCCGCACCCTGGGGTGTTACCCGCTGACCGGCGCCGTCGAGTCGACCGCCGCCACCCTGCCGGAGATCATCCAGGAGATGCTCCTCACCCGCACCTCCGAGCGCCAGGGGCGACTGATCGATCATGACCAGTCCGGCTCCATGGAGAAGAAGAAGCAAGAGGGTTATTTTTAGTCCAAAGTCGAAGGTCCAAAGTCCAAAGCTTAAATCTGGACCTTCGACCTTGAACTTTCGACCTTGGACCTTGGACCTACTTAAGGATTAGTTATGGCCCACCAGTCTGATTTGATCGCCCAGGACATCTTCGCCTATCTCAAGAGCCAGGAAGAGAAGTCGATGCTGCGTTTCATCACCTGCGGCAGCGTCGACGACGGCAAGAGTACCCTGATCGGCCGTCTCCTCTGGGACTCCAAGATGATCTTCGAAGACCAGTTGGCAGCCCTGGAGGCCGACAGCAAGCGGGTCGGCACGCAGGGGGAGAACATCGACTACGCCCTGCTGCTCGACGGCCTGCAGGCCGAGCGCGAGCAGGGGATCACCATCGACGTCGCCTATCGCTTCTTCTCCACCGACAAGCGCAAGTTCATCGTCGCCGACACTCCCGGCCACGAGCAGTACACCCGCAACATGGTCACCGGCGCCTCCACCGCCCAGGTCGCCGTCATTCTCATCGACGCCCGCAAGGGGGTGCTGACCCAGACGAGGCGCCACAGCTACCTGGCCTCCCTGGTCGGCATCCGCCACGTGGTGCTGGCGATCAACAAGATGGACCTGGTCGGGTACTCGGCTTCGCGCTTTCATGCGATCCGCGAGGAGTACGAGGCGTTTGCCGAAGAGCTGGGTTTTGCCGAGATTGCCGCCATTCCGATCTCGGCACTGAACGGGGACAACGTGCTGGAGCGCAGCGCGCACACCCCGTGGCATGCCGGGCCGACGCTGATGTCGTACCTGGAGACGGTGCAGGTCGATGACGAAGCCCGGAACAAACCGTTTCGCATGCCGGTGCAGTGGGTCAACCGCCCGGACCTCGATTTTCGCGGTTATGCCGGCACCATTGCCTCGGGAGCGATTCGCCCCGGTGATGCGATTGTCGTTGCGGCCTCCGGCAAGAGTAGCCGCATAAAAAGAATTGTGACGATGGATGGCGACCTGGAGGAGGCTGCTGCCGGGCAGGCGGTGACGCTGACCCTGGAGGACGAGATCGACATCAGTCGGGGGGACGTGCTGAGCGCATCGCAGGCGCGCCCGGAACATGCCGACCAGTTCGAGGCGCGGTTGGTGTGGCTGAACGAGGAGGCGCTGCTCCCCGGGCGCAGCTACCTGCTCAAGAGCGGGGCGGCGGTGGTGCCGGCCCAGGTCAGTGCCCTGAAGTACAAGGTCAATGTCAACACCCTGCAGCACGAGCCGGGGCGGACCCTGGAGCTCAACGAAGTCGGGGTATGCAACCTGGCGCTTGGCAAGGCGATCGCCTTCGACCCATACCGGGAGAACCGAACCACCGGCAGCTTCATCCTCATCGACCGGCTGAGCAACGCAACCGTCGGCGCCGGTATGATCAACTTCGCACTGCGCCGCGCTACCAACATCCATTGGCAGGCTCTCCTCATAGGCAAGGAGATCCGGTCCGGTCTGAAAGCTCAGTCCCCTTGTGTCCTGTGGTTTACCGGCCTCTCCGGGTCCGGCAAATCGACCATTGCCAACCTCGTGGAGAAAAAACTCATCTCCTTGGGAAAACATACCTATCTTTTGGATGGCGACAATGTGCGCCATGGGTTGAACAAGGACCTAGGCTTCACCGACGCCGACCGTGTGGAGAATATCCGGCGGGTGGCCGAAGTGGCCCGCTTGATGGCAGATGCCGGATTGATCGTGCTGGTTTCCTTTATATCGCCCTTCCGTAGCGAGAGACAGATGGCCCGGGATCTTATGCCACCTGGGGAGTTTTTCGAAATTTATGTTAGCACGCCGTTGGCTGTCTGTGAGCAACGCGATCCTAAAGGGCTCTACAGAAAAGCTCGTGCCGGTCTTCTAAAAAACTTCACCGGCATCGATTCGAGTTATGAGGCTCCGGAAAATCCCGAGATCGTGGTTGATGCAACATCAACCCTTGCCGATGAACTGGCGGAACAGATCGTCCGCCGCATTCTGGGGGAGGAATCTTTCAAACAACTTCAGGATGGTTCCTTGTGGCAGGAGGGGATTTGAGGAATGTTTCTGGGGATCCCCAAAGGATGTGTTGTCGTGCGTTGTGCCGGGGATATTGAAAATGCTGGCGCCGTCCAAGGATGGCGCCAGCATTTTTTTTGTGCGTTAGACCAAGGGCTCACTTACACTTGGGTTCGCATGGCACCCCATTCCCGTCTCTATCCAGGCGATTCAAGCCACACGCATACAGGTAGAACTTAGCCTCTTCACAGCTCGACATCTCATGACAATACTGCTTGTTGCCGCAAACAAAGCCTGTGTCGGGAGCTTGCACAGCGGATGCTCGCATGCTGGCTGCTCGATTTGCAACCGGTCGCCATTCCCAGGGCGGGACAGGATCCTTGACCCCCCACAATCCCAATCCTGCTTCTCTGGCCCTAACTTCAAGGTCGACATAATCAGGGTCGTTACTGTACCCCTCATATCGCCAGGCGTATCCAGCGCTGACAATCAACTTGTTCAAGTTGGTTCCACCAGACAGGAACACTTCACCGAGAGGCATGCCGTAAAGGTCATAGGCGTCGAACCGGACAGTAACGTTCTCATTGGAGGCTATTCTCAAGATAAAATTTTTAGCGGCTACTCCGAAGGGTTGACCCTTTACCGGAGCGTAGATCTGGGCAAGTCTGACACTTTCTGCCTTGCCATCATGCAGGATTTCGACGGTGTCTCCACTAAGGACGTCGACGAGTTTGCCACGGAAAGATTCGGCATGAAGCTGACCTGTGGAAATTAAGGCTAGGAGGAGCGTAAAAAAGATTGTTTTGTATTTCCTGTTCATTTCTTCTCACCTGTAATTTCCAGAACACCCTTGTTCAAAAAGCCCCTTTAAATCAAAGAGAACGCAGGTCTGGTGTTTTGTTTTGATGCAAAGCGACGTCCTTGTTCGAGGTTGTTAAAGAGAACTTAAATAAGGGGCTTTTTTCTTCTCACGACTGACGGAAGGATAGATGTTAACCCTCCCTTGTGAGAACGGCAAAGTGGCCATACAGAGTATCCGGCACAAAACACTCGTAAACCTTTGAACTCATATTCATCTCTTCAAGAAACTCGTCAACCGCCGACTTAACACCGGTTGAGAAATAGTCATAATCATCCACGACGATTATTGAACCGATTGACGTTGTTCGATGGAGAAAGTTAAGAGTCAGTTTTATCGGCTCATATAAGTCGAAATCAATATAAGCGAAACTGACTTTTTGGGGAAGGCTTGAATCATCTTTAAGCACGTGCTCGATAAATCCCTTGTGAATAACGAATCTTTGCAACGGGAATGATATTGCTTGGAGACGAGCGCGGACATTTTCCTCTGGCCACGACATTCTCCCGGCATAAGCTTCCATACTGCCCAGAGAAAAAATATCGTCTTTAAGTTGATCCTTTTTTGTTGGTTTGGAAAGGCCTTTGAATGAGTCGAATAAGTGGAGAATTTTATTGCTTGATAGAATTTCATTGGCTATTAGGGCCGATGTCTCTCCTTGAGCCACACCAAACTCGCAAATGTCACCATTTAAATCCTTGCACTTTGATAGTGCCTGTACAATGAAATAGGCCTCGGACGGTAGTGTGCCAAGTAGCCTGGCCAATAGCTTGGGACGAATCTCACTGGCGGCAATGAGATTTTCAGATTTATTGAGACATTGTTCATATGTTTGTGAAAGGTTGGAAAAATTTTCAAATTTTACACATTGTTCTGATGACCGATGTAGTTCATATCCGAAATTTTCAAAAATTTTCTTGACCACCTGCTTGAAAAGTTTCATCCGAATACCTGGTGGGATAGTTGGGCAAATGATTTATCTTGTCGAATTGGTTTCCGGAACTAATAAGGATGCTCCAGGTCCTTCGCCTCGAACCGGTGCTCCCGCACGCGAAAGACCGACTCATTCCCTTTTTTCCAGCATTTGATCCGCATCGCATCCTTTCCCAGTGCCCGTCTAACCAGGCCGACGGGAAGGACCAGGACAAAATAGAGCACGGTCAAAATGATTTTGGAAACGACGGTGCCCAGCGCAGTGCTTAATGCAAACCAGAATCTGGCGAACGGTTGAAAAATGAGTGGGTAGGTCATGGCCACGATCAAAAAGATGATGGCCAGCAGGACCAGAATCGGTGGTTTCCAGACCTGGTAGCAGATAAGGCAGATCAGAACCAGGGCCAGGCCGGAATCCTTGCACTGTTCCACCGTGATCTTCTTTTTATCAGGTTGCATTTCTCATGACCTCGAGGAAAGGTTAGGTATCCGGAAAATCTCTTGTTCGGCTTCCGCCGGAAAAGAGCGGAGAGCCCCGCCCTTCAATCCAGCTCGTACTTCTGCTGCCAGTAGTTCCGATCCTCGTAGCGTGGCTGCTCCTCTTTCTTGAACAGAAAATCCCCCATGACCAGGTAATCCATTTCGGTCCCCATGAAACAGCGGTAAGCATCCTCCGGGGTGCAGACGATGGGCTCTCCCCGGACGTTGAAGCTGGTGTTCACGATCACGCCATAGCCGGTGCGCCGGCGGAAGGCATCGATCAGCTGCCAGTACCTCGGATTGACCTCCTTGTTGACGGACTGGATCCGGGCGGAGTAGTCGATGTGGGTGATGGCCGGCACATCCGATCGTAGATGGTAAAGGCGGTCGTAAAGAGGCAGTGAGTGATAGTTTTCGGGGAGAGGAATTTGCCGTTCTTTCCGAACAGGGGCTACCAGCAGCATGTAGGGAGACGGCCGGTCGAGTTCGAAAAACTCACTGATGCATTCATCGATGACCGAGGGGGCGAAGGGTCGGAAGCCTTCCCGGTATTTGATTTTCAGGTTAAGTTTTTTCTGCATTTCGGGGTGGCGGGCGTCTCCCAGGATGCTCCGGCTCCCCAGTGCCCGCGGCCCGTATTCCAGGCGCCCCTGGAACCAGCCGACGACCTGCCCCCCTTCCAGGAGTCCGGCTACCTCCCGGCAGAGCGCGTCGAAATCGTCATAGGTGCGGTACGGAGCTTGGTAGCGCCGGGCCACCTTGAGGATTTCCCTCGCGCCGTATTCCGGGCCGAGCAACGCCCCTTTCATGAGATCCCGCCCGACGCTTTCCTTGGGCTTGTCCAGGTGGATGTGCCAGCCGGCCAAGGCCGCCCCCAGCGCTCCGCCCGCATCGCCGCTGGCAGGTTGAATCCAGAGGTCTTTGAACAGTCCGGAGCGCAGCAGCTTGCCGTTGGCCACGCAGTTGAGGGCCACCCCTCCCGCCATGACCAGATTTTCGCATTTCGTCAGCTCCCGGGCGGTTTTGGCCAGACGGAGCACGATCTCCTCGGTGACCTCCTGGATGGCCAGGGCCATATCCATGTAGTTCTGGTCCAAGGCGGTTTCCGATTTCCGCCGGGGCAGGCCGAAGAGCTTCTCCCATGCATCGTCAACGCACATGGTGAGGCCGGTGGCGTAATCGAAATAATCCATGTTCAGCAGGAAAGAACCATCTTCACGCAGATCAACCAGCTCGGAGAGAATCTGGCCCTTCCATTTCTCAACCTGCGGAGAGCCGGGCGTTCCGTAGGGGGCCAGCCCCATCAGCTTGTACTCGCCGCTGTTGACCTTGAACCCGCAGTAATAGGTAAAGGCCGAATAGAGCAGACCCAGGGAATGGGGGAAGTCGAGCTCTCGCAGGATCTCGATCCCATTCTTCCTGCCGACGCCGATGGTGCAGGTGGCCCATTCGCCGACGCCGTCGATGGTGAGGATGGCCGCCTCGGAGAATGGCGACGGGTAAAAGGCGCTGGCGGCATGGGAGAGGTGATGCTCGGGGAACAGGAGCTTTGGATTGACGCAGCCGAGTTTTTCGAACTCCTTCCGCAGCATCTGTCGCATGAAGAGCTTTTCCTTGGTCCAGACCGGTATGGCCGACAGGAAGCTTTTCAATCCCCGGGGGGCGAAGCTGTGATAGGTCTCGAGCAGCCGCTCGAACTTCAGGTAGGGTTTGTCGTAGAAGGCGACGGCGGTAATATCCGAGAGTTCCAGTCCCGCCTCGTCCAGCACGTAAGCTACGGCATGGCGGGGAAAGGACTCATCATGCTTCTTGCGGGTAAACCTCTCCTCGTGAGCAGCGGCGACGATTTCACCGTCCACCACCAGGGCCGCCGCACTGTCATGGTAAAATGCCGAGATGCCCAGGATTGCTTCCGGCATTACGAGAATTCCTTTCTAAAAAATGGCATAGATAAAGGGAGCGATGGCCGACCCACTGGTCAACACGATCAATGCCCCGAACAGGAGCAGGAAAAGGATGATCGGCAGCAGCCAGAACTTTTTCCGAACCTTCAGGAATCCCCAGAGATCTTTCAGAAAATCCATGTGCTCAATCCTTTGTGTCGGGTTTGAAGCGGCCGCTTCATAACGGCCGGGTTACTACGCCTTTCATTGTCCCGGGCCAAGGTCAATGGGTTTGCCGCCCGCGAACGCCAAACGGGAAACCAGTCGGCCGTTGGCATCCCATGTGAGATCAAGCCCGTGCCGAACACCCAGGTCAAAGTCCTGAAAGCGCTTGAGCCGGCCGTTTTCATACCAATCCACTTCGATGCCGTCGACAACGATGCGGCCATTGGCGTCGGGACTCAACTGCACCAGCCTGCGCGGCGCCCCCGAAGGGTAGATCTCTACCGAGATGCGGGGCAACTGCGAACTGGGAAGGGGGGTGCCAAGATAGGGGTGGATTTGCGCCAGCGTCATCTTGGCGTCGCCGTTGTTCGGGTTCAGGCGCAATGCTTCCTGCAGACTGGCGTAGGCAATCCGCATGTTGCCCCGCTTGGCCATGGCCTGGCCGAAGAGTTGATGCGCCACGTCGTAATGCGGCATCTGCTGACAGACCAGCAGAAGGTTGGCCGCGGCTTCTTCCAATTGCTGGAACGGCGGATTGAGCAGGGCATATCCCAGCTTCAGCCGAAGCTCGATAGCCCCCGGGGCCCTCTCGAGGGCCGAGTACATCAGTTGCAGCGCGCGTCCGGGATCGCCTTGGGCCTGGTAGACGGTCGTCAGGATGCTGGCGGCGTCCACTGCGACTCGTTGAACGTCTCCGGCGACCTCCAGGGCCTGCCTGGCCAGCCGTTCGGCATCTTCTGTTTTGCCGGCCCAGAGCAGGGTTCGAGCGAGAACGGCCAGTGCCTGACCATGCACTCGGTGGTCGATCCCGCTTTCGACTCTGGCCGTGACTGCGGCGATCGCCTGTTCGCCCCAGCCTGCCCCGGCCTGCACCACCCCCTGGTCGATCATCGTCTGGATCAGCGCGAGAGCGAGAATCTTGTAGCCTTCGATGGTCGGGTGCACATGGTCGAGGAAATACTCCTCGCCCAGGATGGGATGGCCATGTTCGCTCTGCATGCGCCGCCGCAGCAGCTCGACATAATCGACCAGCGCCACCCCCTGGTCCCGAGCGACCTCGGCAACGATCCGGGGCATCGGCGTCAGCGCCCGCAGCGGGCAGACGTCCTCGTCCCGGGCCTGGCGCAGGGCCGACTCGGCCTCGTCGAGCCGGCCCACGGCCAGCAGTGCCTGACCGCGACGATAGAGCAGCTCGGCATGGCGCGGATCGAGAGCCACGGCGGCGTCGAGAATGCCAAGCGCCCCGTTCCAGTCCTCCCGGCGGATCGCTTCCCTGGCTTCGGCCAGCATCTGTTCCGAGCGCTGCCGCGCCCCCGCGTCGAGCCCTGCGGTGTGTTCGCTCTTGAAGGGCGAGCAGTCCTTCAGGTTCGAGGCCGGCGTGACGAAGACGACCTCCGCCCCGGCGGACCGGGCCAGCGCCACCATGCGTTCGAGGCTGATCCGGTAGTGTTGCAGGATGTTATCCCGCAGGGGGTCGTCTCGCCTGTACCGATCCAGCCCGGCGGTTCGTTCGAGTATGGCATCCACCTCCCCGGCAAGCTTGTCGCGACCTTTCTCCGCCGCTTCGGGATAGACTCCCAGGCCCTTCAGCGCGGCCGTCATCCCCGACCATGTGCGGGTGCGGGCGAGCAGGGCAACGCTCGTCCGGACCGCAGCCGGGACATCCCGCAGCTTGCCGTAGGTGCGCTCCTCGAGGAATTCATTCTGGCCGGTATAAATGACGAAAAGATCCGGCTGGTAATTGACCAGTTCCTCCATCAGGTGCGCCACCCGGTAGCTGGCGTAGCTGATGCCGCCGGCGTTGATCACCTCCCAGTGTTTGGTCCCGTCGGCTACCGGCAGCAATTCCCGCATCCAGCCGGCAAAGGAGGTGGGGTCGGTGTAGGGGTGACCATAGGTGGTCGAGGCGCCGAGGCAGAAGATACGGTAGGTGCCCGGGGCTTTCTCCCTCGGAAAACTCTGGGGGTTGAAAAAGTTCAGCTTGTTGGGCGCGGTGGTCAGCCGCTTACCGTCAGGGGATGGAACGAACAGAGGCACATTGGAGGCGAATCCTACAAAGGGATCCTCGGTTTGCAGCGCCGGCTTTACGCCGAACAGGGCCAACCCGCCTTCGAGCAGGAGAAAAAAGATCAGGATGGCGGCCACAGGCAGGACCAGGGCCTGCCAGAGGGGTGTGCGCCGACGCTTGTCCGACGGGGAATGTGGCGTGGGGGGCAAACCGTCTTGAGGTTGCTTTTCTGAGGTCGGGCGGGAGCGTTTGATCATGATCCTTCTTTTAAATTAAAAGGTTTCGGCAACCGGCGGGGTCGGCAGAAAAAAATAAAGTCGGATGGGAACCGAACCGTTCAATGCTGGCCACCGGGAGTTTCGGGATATTATCGCATCCGCAAGCGGAAAAAAATACTGCAATAGACATACCAACCGCTGCGAGGCGGCAGACGTCCTG
>Ga0256865_1000101_pt1 | contig 31521 bp, 34 predicted proteins | sample RVTome_14_FD_187337 | JGI IMG/M metagenome (GOLD analysis project Ga0256865, IMG submission 187337) | Soil microbial communities from uranium-contaminated site in the Upper Colorado River Basin, Wyoming, United States - RVT145D125 HiSeq ... | reverse complement strand
CGGGTGCTCCACCTGCAGCCGGGTGTTCATTTCGTTGAAGTAGAAGGCGCCGTCCGCTGCCAGCAGGAATTCGACGGTGCCGGCCCCGACGTAATCGGCGGCCCGGGCCGCCTCCAGCGCCGTCTCGCCCAGCTTCTGCCGCAAATCCTCAGTGATCCCCGGCGCCGGTGACTCCTCGAGGATCTTCTGATAGCGGCGCTGCAGGGAGCAGTCGCGCTCGAAGAGGTGAACGGCGTTGCCATGCCGGTCGGCGAAGATCTGGACTTCGATGTGACGGACGCCGGGGAGGAACTTCTCGATCAGCACGGCGTCGTCGCCGAAGGCGGTCTTTGCCTCCCGCCGGCACGACTCCAGGGCGCGGTCGAACTCCGCCGCCGAGTGAGCCACCCGCATCCCCTTGCCGCCGCCGCCGGCGCTCGCCTTGATCAGCACCGGAAAGCCGAGTTCCGCCGCCGCCTGCCGCAGCCGCCGCGGGTTCTGTTCGGGATCGTGAAAGCCGGGAACTAGCGGGACACCGGCTTCGGCCATGAGCCGGCGGGCCTCGCTCTTCAGACCCATGGCGCGAATCGCCGCCGCCGGCGGTCCGACGAAGACCAGGCCCGCCGCCTTGCACGCCTCGGCGAAGTCGGCATTTTCGGCCAGAAAGCCGTAGCCGGGATGGATCGCGCCGGCGCCGCTTTTGCGGGCGATTTCGATCAGGGTGTCGATCTTCAGGTAACTCTCTGCCGGCGGCGGCGGGCCGAGGCGGTACGCCTCGTCGGCCAGGGAGACGTGCAGGGCGTCGCGGTCGGCGTCCGAGTAGACGGCGACCGTCGCCACGCCGAGGCGGCGGGCGGTGCGGAGGATGCGGCAGGCGATCTCGCCGCGGTTGGCGATGAGGAGTTTGGCGAACATCCGTTTATCTTTCGGTCCTGGCATAATGGTGCATTGTAGGGGCGTGATTCATCACGCCCTGGGCGCAATGAATTGCGCCCCTACGCCCCGTCCGCAGCTTTCACTGTTTCACCCAGCCTGGGCGGCGCTTCTCCAGGAAGGCGCTCATCCCCTCGCGCCCTTCGTCCGAGGCGCGCAGTTCGGCGGTCTTCTCGGCGGTGGCGGCCCGCATGCGCTCGTTCACTGGTCCGCGCCCCACGGTCCGCACCACCTCCTTGGCGGCGGCCATGGCCCGCGGGCCGTTCTGCAACAGCAGCTCGCTCCAGGCGCGGGCCTGCTCGAACAGCCGGTTCTCTTCCACCACCTCGTGCACCAGCCCCAGTCGTCGGGCTTCGGCGGCGTCGAACTCCTCGGCGGTGAGAAAATAGCGCCGCGCCGCGCGGGCGCCGATGGCCGTCACCACGTAGGGGGAGATCACCGCCGGGACGAGGCCGAGCCGGACTTCGGAGAAGCGGAAGCGGGCCGCCGGCGCGGCTACGGCCAGATCGCAGCAGGCAACGAGGCCGACGCCGCCCCCGTAAGCCGGCCCCTGCACCAGGGCGATGGTCGGTTTGGCGAGGCGGTCGAGGGTCTTCATCAGCTCGGCGAGCCCCAGGGCGTCCGCCAGGTTTTCGGCCTGGCCGTAGCCGGCGGTGCGGCGCATCCAGCCAAGGTCGGCGCCGGCGCAGAAGGTCTTGCCGCTCCCGGTCAGCAGGACGACGCGCACCCTGTCGCTGGCCTCAAGATGGCGCAGTTCGTTGATCAGGTTGACCACCAGCGCCTCGTCGAAGGCGTTGTGGACCTCGGGACGGTTGAGGGTGATGAGGGCCCGGCCGTCGCTGTCGATTTCACTGAGGAGGGTGGATTTGGTCATGGCTCACATCCTGAAGATGCCGAACTCGGTCTTTTCCAGCGGAGCGTTGAGGGCCGCCGAAAGGGCGAGGCCGAGGACGGTCCGGGTCTCGGTCGGGTCAATGATGCCGTCGTCCCAGAGTCGGGCGCTTGCGTAGTAGGGATGCCCCTGGCTTTCGTACTGCTCGCGCAGTGGCGCCATGAACGCCTCCTCCTCCTGTTCGCTCCAGCTCTCCCCCTTCGCTTCCAGGCCATCGCGGCGCACCCGGGCGAGGACCCGGGCCGCCTGCTCGCCCCCCATCACCGAGATGCGGGCGTTCGGCCACATCCAGAGAAAGCGCGCTCCGTAGGCCCGGCCGCACATGGCGTAGTTGCCGGCGCCGAAGCTGCCGCCGATGACGACGGTGAACTTGGGGACCCGGGCGCAGGCGACGGCGGTCACCATCTTTGCCCCGTCCTTGGCGATGCCGCCGGTTTCGTACTTTTTGCCGACCATGAAGCCGGTGATGTTCTGCAAAAAGAGCAGGGGGATCCCCCGCCGGCAGCAGAGCTCGATGAAGTGGGTCCCCTTGAGGGCCGATTCGGAAAAGAGAATGCCGTTGCTGGCGACGATGCCGACGGGGTTGCCCTGGAGGCGGGCGAAGCCGGTGACCAGGGTCTCGCCGTAGAGGCGCTTGAACTCGTCGAACTCGGAGCCGTCGACCAGCCGGGCGATCACTTCCCGCACGTCATATTGCTTGCGGGGGTCGCGGGGGACGACGCCGTAAAGCTCCTCGGCAGGATAGAGCGGCTCCACCGGCGGCCGCAGGTCGAGGGCGATGCGCTTGCTTTGGTTGAGGTTGGCGACGCAGCGGCGAGCGAGTTGCAGGGCGTGGACGTCGTCTTCGGCATAGTGGTCGGTGACCCCGGAGACGCGGCAGTGGACGTCGGCTCCGCCGAGCTCCTCGGCGCTGACCGTTTCGCCGGTGGCCGCCTTGACCAGCGGCGGGCCGCCGAGGAAGATCGTCCCCTGATTGCGGACGATGATGCTCTCGTCGGCCATGGCCGGCACGTAGGCGCCGCCGGCGGTGCAGGAGCCCATGACCACGGCGATCTGGGGGATGCCGGCGGCGGAGAGGGTGGCCTGGTTGTAGAAGATGCGGCCGAAATGGTCGCGGTCGGGAAAGACCTCGTCCTGCATCGGCAGGTAGGCGCCTCCGGAGTCGACCAGGTAGATGCATGGCAGTTGGTTCTCCCGGGCGATCTCCTGGGCGCGCAGGTGCTTCTTGACGGTGACGGGGAAGTAGGTGCCGCCCTTGACCGTCGCGTCGTTGGCGACGAACACGCACTCCTGGCCGCTGACGCGGCCGATGCCGGTGATCAGGCCGGCGGCCGGAACCTCCGCGCCATACATGCCGAAGGCAGCGAACTGGGAGAGTTCCAGAAATGGGGAGCCGTCGTCGAGCAGGCGGCGGATGCGTTCGCGCGGCAGAAGCTTGCCGCGTTCCGTATGCCGCTGCCGGGCCTCCTCGCTGCCGCCCTGTTCGATGCGGGCGACCTTCTCGCGGAGGTCGGCGACCACAGCGGCCATCGCCTTGGCGTTGGCGCGGAATTCGTCGCTGTCAATGCGGATGCCGGTTTTGAGGATGCTCATGGCAGGATCCAGGGTTCTCCGTTGCAGATGCGAATGGCGCATCTGACGTTAAGTGCCTGAAACTATTTTACACGATTCGGGTGAAGAGAGAGGGGAGGGGGGATCGAATTTGGAAGAACGCAATTCCAACTGAGGGCCAGGCGGGATTTGCGGTCATGACATTGAGGTCGCACATCTGGGCCATGGCATCGCTGGCGTCAATCAGTATCAAAGCGCTGCCCCCGGCTTTTGTCCAGATCACCTTCCCACAACCCTTCATGCCGTAAGGCCAGCAGCTTGAGGTGCTGCTTGTAGAATTCCAGGAACCCGCTTGGAGAAAGGACCTTTACATCCTGGCACAGCTGAGGAGGAAAATGGGCATGATTCCCGGTAACGAGGCAGGCCGCCTGGCCGGCCATGGCCACCTCCAGGAACGGCTCATCATCAGGGTCCGGCAGGGGCTGGCGCAGAGGAGAGGAAGCAACCGTGCGTCCTCGGTGCTCAACATGGTCAAGCAGGGCCGCAACCTTCTCTTCGGCAAATTTGAACTTCGGCCGACGCAGAACTTCGGCATACTCCGAAAAGATACGGGCATCGAAGCAAAGGGACAACTCGCCGGACGAAACCATGCGCACGATCTCTCCGCACGGGCCGAACGGCGACAACAGACCGGCCACGAGAACATTGGTGTCGATGACGATGTTCATCGTGCCCGCTTTTTGCGAACGGCTTTGATTTCGGCGTCGATTTCCTCCATCGTCATCCGGTCGGTCCCCTGCTCAACGGACCGCCGCTGCAGACTCGCTACCGCTTCGACGGCGCGTGCCTGACGGAATGCCGTCAGCGACTCTTCGAGATTCGACTCGCTGATGGCCGCCAGGATGGCAATGGGTCTGCCGTTGCTGGTGATGACCATTTCCCGTTCTTCCGGGAGCTCCTTCCAGACCTGGGCTGATTTGCCTCTCAAATCTCGAACGCTTATAAATTTCATGGCTTGTCCTCCATTTGTGACTTTGATTATGTACACAAATGTCACCCGAGTCAATCGGCGGTTTTGAGGAGATCGTGTGGGCGCTGCAACAGGTGGGGGAGGAGGTGCCGAAAGATGAAACGAGGGGGAAGGGCGAGATGGCTAGGCTGAAAATATGGGGATGTCCCGAATGGTGCTAGTTTAAGCGATTTCAGCACGATATCTGTTCCGGTGAGGGGTCTCTTTCATTTCATGCCGCGGACGGGTCATCAGTTCGTAATTTTTCGGCCGTCGTTTACGGCATCGGGGTTCACTTCGTCCCGGGCGTTGTCGGATGGGGGTGTCGGTCATCGCCTCATAGAGGTCGGCGATGAGCCTGGAGCGTTCTATCCTGTTCAACTTCGCCTGGTTTAAATGGGGCTCCCAGTTGCGTAGAGCCTGGAGGCTGCCCTTGAAACTGACAACTCGGACCGCAAGGTCCGCATCCTTGGCCGCCTCGGACATCAGCCGCCGGATACAGTTGTAGGCGATGAGGTGCATCAGGACTTCTTTCCGGATCATTTCCGGCGTCTGGCACCGCAGGACATCCATCCCCATGGTCGTCTTGATGTCGCGGAAGAACAGTTCGACATCCCAGCGTTGGAAGTAGAGGTCGGCAAGTTCTCCAGCGGGATATTGCGCGGCATCCAGGAGGGTGGTGACAATGTAAAAGTGCTGCACCCTGAAGCCCGGATGGGGCACTGTGACCTTGATCTGCCGCAAGGTCAATTCTTCCGGAAGTTGCTCCCACGCCTCCCTTGGGTACGACAGTTTGTCCATATAGCGGGGGCGTTGCCACGCGATCAGCAGGTCATCGGGTCCGAGCTTTTTTAGGCTGCTTGCACCGCGGATCGGGGCCCTCCGGGCCAGGGTAACGACACTGTCAACGCCCTGTTCTTTCAGTTTGGCGATGTCGAAATAACTACAGAATCCTTTGTCGCCCAGGAAGACATCGCCGGGTTTGAAGGTCTGCCACTGCCGACGGAACAGCGGGAGTTCGTGGCTTTTCTTGTTGCCGATGGCGTAGCTGAGCAAGGCTCCGCTGGCCAGCGAAAAACAGGCGCAAATACGGGCTGTGGGGAATCCGCACCCCGGTTTCTGGGAAGCCGTTTGCGGCCAGACCGCCTGGTTTTCCGGGGTGTCCGGCATGCTGACTCCCGTACCGTCGACGACAATCACCCGCCGGCCGTTCAGTCGTCCGGCCTCCGATTTGCCGTTCAGATGACCAGCGGTGTGCTCGAAAATATCGGCGAGTATCTGGATATCGAGCTTCTTGCGGGCTGTGCAATAGGAGGCGGTCGAGGACGAAGGGAACTTGATTCCCTTGAGGGAGGCATAGGACTGCAGCTTGCGAATCACTTCCTTGCAGCCGCCATCCGCATCGAGCACCTGGCTGAAGAAAGCCCAGAAGGTGTTCTCCTTGGAGAAGAGCCTTCTGCGACTCATGGCCCCCTCTTTCTCCGGTTTGAGAAGCAACCGAGGGATGAACTTTTCAAAGACCTCGCCGATTTGCTTGAAGGACTTCTGTTGAAGAAGAGCCAGCTTTTCGGCAAGTTTCTGTTGGGGTGAGCGGGGCTTGCGGCGAAGGGTTTGAAGGTGGAAACCCGGGAACATTGGCGTTGAATTTTTCATGGCGCATTATGCCATTTATAGCCAATATTTTCAGGTGTTTTCCCCCGGCAAAAGACCTTAAACTAGCGCCATTCGGGGATGTCCCGCTTTTTCCTGGGGGACTTGCCTTTAAAAACCTGAGATTGAAACAGCCTTGGACGCTACCTTGAGAGAGACTGTTTGGCTGTGATAGCGGATAGGGGAAAGATGACCTAAGAGTGCCGAGATGGCTACGTGGGGAATCATGAGCAGTTTAATCAGGGTAGGAAATAAGAACAGTTAGTCAACTATGTCCTCGCCGATACGCAATCTTAAATACTGCGGGAAGCGTATTGTTGTAAATCCACTACTGAAATGCTGGTTGCAGGCACAAGTTGGTAGTGTCTTTCGTCAACCACTTTGATTTCACCGTCTTGCACGGTGAGTTCAAACATCGCGATACGCTCTTCACTCATGAACTGCGCCGATACTGCGCGGCAAATGAGGTTGGGGAATTTTTCGGTACAACATGAAATATCTTGCTGCGTTTGAACCACGCCATGCTTGTCACTGCCACCTTTGGCTTGCACTGGGACCACAAATTGCCGACCATGACGGTCGATACCAACGTAAATTTCGTCAATTTCGATTTGCCCGACATTCTTCACAGTTGTTCGCAGGTGATTTTGCAGTGAAAACGTTGTAATCCCCAAAAACACATCAACCAGTCGGTTGTAACGCACCTTTGCCAATAGGGCCTGTTCGTCGCTTAACGCATAGGCAGCGATAATCTCGGGCGTTGCGTCTGGAACCTTGATCGTGAGCAGTTCTTCGCGCGGAACGATGCGGTTCAAACGTACCTGTTTGAACCGGTAGCGGGCGCGACCTGCGCCTTCGATGATCCATTCGAGTCCGTCGGCTGCGGTCTTTCGAATCGCCTCTGGTAACTCGTTGCGGTAACGGAACGAGTAAATTACGTCGCCAACGTTCTTCGGCAAAACAATCTCAAGAGTTTCCGCGATAGCAACGAACTCGTCACGGGTGAACTCGAACTCGGTCACGCCGTCGGTATGATGGTCTGAGAACACTCGTGCAATGATGGCTTGATAGCGGTTGGGGTGCCGCTTGGTTTGCTCGTCAGACATAGGCCCCTTTCCATAGGTCTAGTTGGCTCGAATTCTGTTTCCGGGTACGTTGAGCAATGGTGTTGCGCGGCACACGAAAATATTGGGCGGCGTCACCCATGTCGAAAGTTAACAAGTTGGGATTCCCGGTTTGAAGCAGCGCTTCCGGCTTTAGCGGCACAACCCCAAGTGCCTTGACTATTTCGCCCGCGATGGCGCGACCCAATAAAGGCGGGACGCTGTTGCCGATCTGGCGAAAGCCATGCCATTTGGTGGAATGGAACCGGAACCAATCGGGGTACGAGTGTAAGCGAGCCGCTTCGCGCACGGTGATGACACGCGGAAGAATCGGGTGGATTGGCCGTGGTGAAGTAAATGCCCCTCGTGAGCTGTCCGTGCCGGCACGTAAGGTATTGCAAAGCCCATCCGGAGGGAGTTTGCGAAAACGGCTGACTGGCTCTGTCTTGCCATGCTCGGTTGCCATGAAGCGGCTCCGAGAAAGCTCAGTGTGCTCTGTGCGAAGGCTAGAAGTGAGCATGTCAGGATCGAATCGCCGGCAGTAGCCGAAGTTTGTCGGATCGGGTTCGAGCCCCCTCAATTGTCGAGCATAGACTGCTTCTGTCGCCCAAGCGACACTGACCGCATCGGCTTCGCTCAATTCGTCGAAACGGTCTGCATCCGGCAAATCTCCGATAGCTTCCCAGACGGTTGTTCGATGTCCGATTGGCGCCGGGTAATTTGGCAAATTCAAATCGCGCCGCGCACCTACAACGAACAAGCGTTGGCGGTCTTGAGGTACGCCGAAAGCGGCGGCGTTAAGGACACGATATGGTAGCACAACATCATAACCGGCATCGCCCAATGCGGTGATCAGTTCATTTAAGAATTCGGCATGTTTGCCAAGCGTTAGCCCCTTTACGTTTTCGAAAACGAAATACTTCGGCTGCAATTCGGCCACTATGCGCACATAGTGGAAAACAAGTTGGTTTCGCGGATCGTCGAAAGCACGTTTGCCAATCAGAGAGAACCCCTGGCAAGGTGCACCACCGAACACAGCGTCGATTTCTGCATGACCCAGCCCGGCTTTACGGCGGATGTCTTCCCCGGTCACACTAACCACGCTTGCGCAAATCGTGGTCGAGTAGGGGAAGTTGTATTCGTGTGTGGCGCAATGGATCGGGTCGATTTCGACGGCAGCGGCAATGTCGAATCCAGCTTGCTCGAACCCTAACGACAGCCCGCCCGCGCCGGCGAAGAGGTCGATACCGATAGGGCGCCGTTTAGTCGTGCTCGAAGAAATCATATAATTTGTTCGCCAATGTCTCGATATTCTTTAGTTCGCATTGCCAGATGGTAATAACTTTCCAGCCACTTGACTCCAGCGAGGCGATATTCATTCGATCTCTAGCTTGATTCTTCTCGATCTTTGCTCGCCAGAAATCCACTCTTGATTTCGGGAGACGGGCATAACGACAACCCACATGACCATGCCAAAAACATCCGTTTACGAATACAACCTTGCGACGACCTGAAAACACCAAATCTGGCCTTCCAGGCAGTCGCTTATCGTGCAATCGGTAGCGATACCCCATCCCGAAAACCAAATGGCGCACGGCCATTTCAGGGGTTGTGTTTTTCGACTTCACGCGGCTCATTAGCCAGCTGCGACGCTCGGGACTCAACCTGTCCACATTTCGCCTTGCCGACAGCTTTTCTACTCACCCGACTTCCAACTGGGAATAGGCAAAGACTGCCATACCGTTATTGCGATATAAACCTCTTCGGGTTGAATTCCAATCAACTTGCTTCGATGTAAAAAAAACTAAAATTTCTTAAGATACGCCACAGCCCACAGAGAGAAGTTTTATGTGACGGTATTTTTCTTTCAGCGCCCTCAATATATGAGCCCCATTGTGAAAAATCAAGGCAAATGCCTGAGACAAAAACGAACAATGCAGGGTCAAGTCATGCCCTGACACACTCGCCCCATCAACCCCCCCTCCCACAACGACCAAGGGCGGCCAATCGGCCGCCCTCGAAGTTTCCGCGCTCCCCCTCTCGTCCTCCTACTCCTCCCGCACCTGATACACCCCCCGATGCGCCTCGGTATCAGCTCGGTGGGCGGAAAGATCGGCGGCGACACCGTCGACCTTCGTCTCGACACGTGTCAGATGCACTTCAACACGGGCCAGGCGATCATCCAGCTTCTGTATGCCGATATCCATCCGGTCCATGCGTTCGGCCAGCATCTGCTGCCCTTCGGCCAGCAAATCGAGCTTGTGCTGAACATTTTCTTCCACCACCCCGATTTGCCGGGCCAACTGATGGGCCATCATGTTCTCGATGCGCTTGAAATCGTCTTCGTTCATTTTCTCCCCCCGCTTGTATTGGATGGCCGCAATGCGGCGCCGTCCGCCTATCTATAGCAACCCCTCGCAGGCCGGTCAATCCCGAATATGATTATTGTGCTGACGGTTCTGCGCTTCCGTGTCGGGCAATACCACCACACCGTAGGAGCGGCTTTAGCCGCGATGATCGCGCCTGAAAGCACTCCTACATAAGGGCAGTTGGTGAGTGGCAGACATGCGGCAACATCCCGGGCAGTTGCTTCCTCGCCACGAAGCAGTGGCGGTATTATCTGTGCCAACGGTCGCCGGAACCACTGAACCGATGCGACAGTAGTGCCCACCGCCAGGTGAAGCCATTTTTTGCCTACTTTTTGTTGGCTTGGACAAAAAGTAGGGCGTCTGGCGGGACGCGACCCGCCGGTTTTGCAGTTGAGTCGAGCCTGAAGGCAGGATAAACCTCAACTTCGCCGGTCCCGGCCGGCAGCCGGGTTACTTTCCTTGCTCGTCCAAGGAAAGTAACCAAAGGAAGGACGTTCACCTGGCGGTGGGCACTACTGTCGCGAGCAAATTCGGTCCTGGCGGCCAGCGGCAATGATGATCCGTGCAGCGCTTTGTAGAAAGGAAACAGAGGCCGTCATTTATCAACCATACTGGTGATGACTACAGTTAGTTGATCGAACCTGGCGGCGAAATTCCCCCTCGCAACCCTTTGAAAAGGGGAGAATCAAAGGCTCAATCGTTGAGATCAGCGGACACGTCACGCCGCTTCCCGGCCACCGCCACCAGCCGCTCCGGGTAATCGCTCATCAGCCCGTCCACACCGAAACCCAGCAGCCGTTCCATATCCTGCGGCTCGTTGACGGTCCAGACATGTACTTCCAGGCCGAGGGCATGTGCAGCCCGCACCGTCTCGGGGGTAACCAGCGTCCTGCCGCCCCAAGTTTCGGGGATCTGCAAGGCCGCTCCGGGGGGGCGGTAATCTCCCTGGCAACCGCCTTGCAGCCAAGCGAAGAAAGCCGCCAGTTCGTCGAAGCTGAAGCTGGTCGGAATCGGGCCGCAAAGGGAGCGCAGGCGCTGCATGATGGCATCCTGCTCCGCTGCCAGCAGGACGCGGTCGGCCATTCCGGCCGTTTCGATGACGGCCAGTACCTGCTCCTCGATGGCCGGAGCCTCCTGCTTGATTTCGATGTTGAAAAAGGCTGCGGGACAGGCGGCGAAGACCTCGGCCAGAGTCGGAACGGTGATTCCCTGGCCGAGGCAGGGGCGATTCAGGCCGTCAGGCGAGAATCCGCAGCCGGCATCCAGCGCCTTCAACTCGGCCAGGGTGACGTCCGAAATCCGGCGCGGGTCGCCGCAGAGGCGCAGGAGGGTGTCATCGTGGTGAGCAACGACGACGCCGTCCCTAGTCGCCCAGACGTCCAGCTCCAGATAGGGGACACCGGCCTCGCATGCTGCCCGCAATGCAGGGAGGGTGTTCTCCGGATAGTGAGCGGAGGCTCCGCGGTGGCCGAAGAGACGGGGGCGCGGCTGCTCGAGGTAGCGGCTTTTCATGATGGATCTCCCAGGGCGGCGGCCTTGCCGCGGGCCATGTCAACGCCGGCCAGCAGGACCAGGCCGACGATGAACAGGGTGGCCAGGGCGAGAATCGACAGGCGGGTGGAACCGGTCAGGTCGGCGATGATGGCGAAGAGGAGGGGGCCGACGACCGAAGCGAATTTGCCGCTGATGGCGTAGAAGGCGAAGAATTCGGCGCTCTTGCCGGCCGGGATGAGGGCCGCGTAGAGCGAGCGGCTGATCGCCTGCAGGCCGCCGAAGATGAGGGCGACGACGAAGCCGAGAATCCAGAACTCCCACCCCTTCTGCATGGTGTAGGCGTAGACCGTCACGGCGATGAACAGCACCAGGCCGCCGAGGATGGAGCGCTTGGCACCCCAGCGGTCCGCCGCCCGGCCGTAGAGCAGGGAGCCGGGCATGGCGACGAACTGGATCATCAGGAAGACGCTGAGGACGGTCGTTTGCGAAAGCCCCAGTTCTTCGCGACCGAAAATCGCCGAGACGGCAATCACCGTCTGGATGCCGTCGTTGTAGAAGAGAAAGGCGACCAGAAAGAGGAGCAGGTCCGGGTAGCGGCGGACCTGGGTGAATATCTGCAGGTATCCGCGCAGGCCGCGCAGGAGCGGCGCCGGGGTGTGGACGAAGACCTCCTCCCGCACGTAGCGGAAGGTCGGCAGGGCGAAGAGGCCCCACCACAGGCCGGTCAGCACAAAGGCGCCGCGGGTGGCGCTCCCCCGGTCGGCAAAGCCGAAGAAGGCGGGGTACTGGATGAGCAGGAAGGCGATGAGGAGCATGAGTCCGCCGCCGATGTAACCGAGGGCGAAGCCGCGGGACGAGAGGCGATCGAGGTCCGGCCCTTGCGCCAGGGCCGGCAGGAAGGCGTTGTAGAAGATGTTGCCGGCGGCGAATCCGACATTGGCGAGGATGAAGAGACCGGCGGCGAGCAGGTACTGACCGGGGCCGGCCAGGGCGAGAAGCGCGGTGGCGACAGCGCCGACCAGGGCGAAGACGATGAGCAGCCGGCGGCGGATGCCGCGCCGGTCGCCCAGGGAGCCGAGCCAGGGAGCGGCGACGGCGACCAGCAGCATGGAGAAGGAGACGGCGTAACCCCACATAGCGCTGGCCGGCATGGTCCGCTGCAGGCCGAAGAGGCTGACTTGTGCCCCGCCCGGCGGGACCAGGGAGGCGAAGTAGACCGGCAGCACCGAGGCCAGGATGACGGTGGCGAAGGCAGAGTTGGCCCAGTCGTACATGCACCAGCCGAACCAGGCTTTTTTTCGAGAAGAATCAAGCATGTAAAATCCTTGGTCCCGAGTCCCGAGTCCCGAGTCACATTCACTTTAACCGCTGGGATTTTGACCTTGGACCCGAGACCTTGGGCCCGGGACCCGAGACTTTGGACTCGGGACCGCTTTTCCTTGCCCGCTGTACATAGGCGCAGTCTTCCGGCAGCCACTGGACCGTTTCCACCACCTCGGGGGTGAGTTTGATGCACCCCTCGCCGACCTCGAAGCGTTTGTGGTAGACGCGGCACTGGCGGCTATGGATGTCGAGAAAACGGCAGGCGATGACGGTCGGATGGATGGTCCCGTCCTCATCGACCCACTTCTCGAAGCAGCACTGGCCGCACTGGCGGCAGAGCCCTTCCCAGTCGGCATCAAGGTGGGTTTCCTTCATTTCGGCGGTCCATTGACAGGGTGGAACGATCTGATAAGCTTTACCCAAATTTCAGGGGAGACCGGACGCGGGCTCCCCATTCGCCTCGGAAGATGCCCTCCTGCTTCCGGGGTTTTTTTGTGCGCCCTTCCGGAACACCATCACCCGCTCAGGCCAGCATCTGCCTCGCAACGGCCGGGCTCAAGCCCGAGAATCTGCAGAAACTGGCAGATCAGGCGATAAGTGATGCCCCAGAGTACGGTTCGGTCCGGACCGCGCAGGTCGATGGCGGGCCGCTGCAGCCGTTCGCCGCGGAAAAAAACCGTCGTCAGCCGATGCCGCCGGGGGTCGGCCAGGGTCCGCAGGGGAATCCAGAAGGCCTCGGCGACCTCTTCGTTCAGGGAGAAGGTGTCGGTCTGTCCGGTTTCGTAGACGAAACAGGAAATGACGACCGGCAGGTGCGCGCCGGCAAGGTCATCGAGGCGTCCCAGGTAACAGGCCTGTCGCAGGTCGAAACCGATTTCCTCGAGGGTTTCACGTTCGGCAGCCCGTCGCGGCTTATCGTCGTCCGCCTCGATTTTGCCGCCGGGAAAACCGAGGTCGCCCGACCAGGGGTCGCTCTCGTGCCGGGCCCGTTCGATGAAAAGAATCTCCGGGCCATGCGTGGCATCGCGCAGGATCATGGCGACGGCGGCGTGCCGGCGCGAGCCGATCGTCATCGGGAAGGGTTGCCGGTCGGCGAGCAGGCGGCGGATGTCGGTGAGGGACAGCATGGGTGGACTCGAAACGAAAAGAAGATGGTCGGCGTTCCTTATAGCATTCCGGTTGCGGTAAAGCAACAGAACCGAAGCTTCTGCGGCGCCGCCGGGGTCAGGACACTGCCAGGGGGAGTTACGGCCTTCGCCGGGCCGTTGACGGGCGCGGGACAGCTGTGCCATGCTGGCCGAAAGCGACCGATCGCCTGGTCGGCACCGTCGGAAAGGCCCGTTCATGCAGGTTCTCAAAACACCGCAACTCGAAGAGCTCGCTCCCTGTCCATATCTGCCGGAGCGGTGCAAGCAGTACGAGTATTTTCTGGCCAGCCGGTTGTCGGCCGCTGAAGTCGCCTCCTGCTTCGAGGCAGGCTGGCGCAAGTTCGGCCCCTATTACTTCCGTCCCGCCTGCCCCGACTGCCGGCAATGCATCCCCCTGCGGGTGCCGGTGGCGGAGTTCGCTCCCTCGCGCAGCCAGCGCCGGGTGCTGCGCCGAAACGCCGACCTGCGGGTGGCCTTCGGTCCGCTGAGGATCAACGAGGGAATCTACAACCTCTACCGGGAGCATTCGGGCATCCGCTTCGGCCGGGAGACCGATCCCGAGGAGTTCCTTTTCCACTTTTACCTGCCGTCCTGTCCATCGCTGCAGACGGAAATCCACCTTGGCGATGAGCTCGCCGGCATCGGTTTTATCGATGTCGGGGCGGATTGCCTGAGCAGCGTCTACTTCTGCTTCGACCCCCGGCTTGCCGGCCGCAGCCTCGGCATCTTCAGCGTCCTGCAGGAGATCGAGCACGCCCGCCGACTCGGCATGCCGTATTACTACCTGGGATATTACGTACCCGGCTGCCCGACCATGGACTACAAGGACCATTTCCTGCCGCGGGAGCATTTCGACTGGCACCACCGGCGGTGGCAGCGCTGCAGCGGACCGCCCGGATTCCTTTCCCCAAACCAGCCCGATCGGTCAGCCGTTGGGCAGGTCGACGGCGCCCCAGGCAATACACCGGACTAGCGGCCTCCCCCTCGCAGATCAAGTTAGAAAGGTATCCACAACAAGCTGGTAGGGCTTTGGCGTGTAGGCACGGTAGACGATGCTGCCGTCGAAGTCGAGGAGGGTCTGCAGGCGATCCCGATTGACCGGGTGGGTCACCTTCAGCAGCGCCTCTTCGGAGGTGAACCAGCCGAGTTCGGGGCACTCTTCGCTGCTGGTGAGATTGCCTTGCCGCCAGGTGGCGAGAAAATTGAAAATCAGTGCGGTTGGCGGCGTGAGCTTGGACCAAACGGCGGCCAGCGGTCCCAGTTCAACCGTCACCCCCGTCTCTTCCAGCACTTCGCGGCGGGCGGCCGTCAGCAGGTCTTCGCCTTCTTCGACCCGCCCCTGGGGAATTTCCCAACCGCGTCTGTGGTGACGGATCAGCAGGACCTGGCCCGCATCATTGCGTACCAGGCAGCCGACGACAAGGACATGCTTGGGTTGGTCCATGGTCCCTCAATGCCGCTGAATCGAGAAATTCAGGCGGTTTCGGCCTCGCGCCGCCTCAGCATCCGATTCATGAATTTGATGACGATGAAGATGCTCAGGGCGACGATCACGAATTCGATAATGGTGTTGAGAAACGCCCCGTACTTGATGGCCACGGCCGGCAGGGTTTCGCCTGCCGCCGAGGTCGAAGCCTCCTTGAGAACTATTTGCAGATTCTTGAAATCGACTCCGCCGATTGCCATGCCGACCGGGGGCATGATGATATCGCTGACAATCGAGTTGACAATTTTGGTGAACGCGACGCCGATAACGATGCCGACGGCCATGTCCATCGCGTTGCCCTTGACGGCGAATTCCTTGAACTCGCTGACGAATCCCATGTGTTTTCTCCTCGTGAAATTGTTGGATTTCGCAAATTATAGCCGGCTCGGTCGTCTTTGCCAGCGCAAGGGTGGACAGCACCGGCTGCATTCTGCCGGGCGTTTTGGGGACGACCGCCCGCCTCAGGGGAACCCCTTCCTTTGCTCCTATCGACCGAGCATCTTCTTCAGTGCGTCGCCGGCACCGGGGGCGAGTTTCTCGTCAAGCTCCTGCTGCAATCGCCCGGCCTCTTCCCCGAGCTTGCCGCGCAGTGCCTGCTCCACCCCCTGGCGGGCGGCGGTCTGCTCGAGGTTTTTCACCAGGGCGGCGAGAATGGCTTCGCCGAGGGCGGCCGGGGGGAGTCCCTGACGGCCACCGAGGTCGGTCAGGGTGACCGGCGGCATCTTCGCTGTCAGCGTCTGACCTCCGACAGCAGTCAGGTCGAGGGTTCCCTGACCTCCGGCAATGGTCAGACGTTTGACCCGCAGTCGTCTCTCGCCACTCTTCTCCGCCGCTGGCCGGGACGGCTGGCTGCGCCCTGCCGAAAAGCGCTTCAGATTCTGCTTGATGGTGCCAAGATTGGTCTGCGCCTGGGTGTTGACCTCATAGCGGAAGGTTGGCGCGTCGATGCGGATTTCCTTCACCACGGGCAGATTGGTGGTCAGGGAGGCGGGGTCGAGGTCGAGAGCGATCTCGCCAAGGCTGAAGATTCTCTCGCTGGAAAACCCGGTAGGGTTGGCCACTGTCAGCCCATGGATGGAACCCCGGCCGGACTGTAGTTCGATCCTGACGGTCTGGACGCGCACCGTGGTTCCGGCCGCTTCGGAGCCGTACTTTTCGATGGCCGACTTGACCATGGCATCGAGGTTCTGGACGAGAAAAAAGATGGCTGCGCCCGCCAGTACCGCGAGGCCGGTAAGGATGAGGAGGATTATTTTCGCTTTCTTCACGGGGACTCCTTGTCGGGTGTCTCCGGCTTCCCGGAGATCCACCAGGTCTGTTTGTGTACACTGCGGGTCAGCCAGCGAAGCCTCTCTTCGGCAGCGTGTCGGTCGGCAAAGGTGTCGACCAGGAAACGGTTGCCGTTGTCGTCCTGGCGCCAGAGTTCGAAAGGCATCGGTCGCAATATCCTTGCGCGATAAAATCTACCTGCGTCCGTTGCGAAGGGCGCGCCCATTTTTCCGGAAAGGATGATTTTACTGGAAAAAAAACTAAAACATGGATAATTTATTGGCTCGCGGGCCGGCGCTCCCAGTGTGCTGGTCACTCGTCCCTACATACCCCTCCTGGGAAGAGATTGCAGCACCCGGCCCGCGACTTTCGCCTTTACGATAACCTGCCTACGCCCACGCCACTTTTCTCCCTTCCGTTGAACCACGCCTGTTAAAGAATCCCGGTACGAAAAACGCCAGGGAGGCCTCTTCCCGCCTCATCCCGAGGTCGAAGCTGCCGGTGGAAACCGGGCGCAGAACGTCTCAGTGACACTCCGCAAGTCGTCAGGCAGAAGGACGAGGGCCCGGTCCCGGATGCCGGCCGGAATGCCGCCGTAAAATGCCTCGGCGATGCCTCCGGCAATGCAGGCGAGGGTGTCGCTGTCGCCGCCGAGGGAGATGGCGTTGCGCACGGCATCCTCGTAGCTGTCGGACTCGAGAAAGGCGATGATCGCCTCGGGGACCGTCCCCTGGCAGGAGACGTCGAAGCCGTAACCCGGACGGATGGCATCGAGACTGCGCCCCAGGTCGTAGCCGAAGGACTCGCCGATCTGCCGGCGGATCTCCTGGCGCCCGTGCCCGGTGCGGGCCAGGAAGACCGCCAGCGCCGTTGCCTGGGCGCCCTTGATCCCCTCGGGGTGGTCGTGGGTGACGACGGCGCTTTTGCGGGCCTCCTCCAGAACTTTCTCCGGTGTGTCGAAGGCGAAACCGACCGGGCTGACTCGCATGGCCGAGCCGTTGCCCCAGCTATGATAGGCCCGGGGGTCGTCGGCGAGCAGCCAGCGCCGGAAGGTGCCGCCGTAGCCGGCATCCGGGTAGCGCCGGCCGAACTCCCGCAGGTTCTCCAGGTAGCCGGTGCCGTCGAGAATCGCTCTGGCCACGGCGATGGTCAGCACCGTGTCGTCGGTAAAGCGGCAGTTCGGTGCGAACAGGGGAAAGTCCCTGGTTTTGATCGGCGAGTGCTCGTAGATCGAACCGATGATGTCGCCGGCGATGGCTCCCAGCACGGTTTTTCTCCTCTCGCTTCATTAGCCGGTTGCGGCCGGCCGCTTGCGACTCCGCCTCAATCCTCAGATTAGCAGAAATCGACACTGCCGGCCAACTCGCCTGCAAATTGTTTTTCCCAGGGGCGGCAAGGAAGGTCGCCCGCATATTTCCGCCGGGACAGGGAAAAAGTATCGTTACGCGTTAAACTGGATTTAAGGAAAAATTCTTGCCGTGGAAAGGTTTGGGGATGAACGGAAAAAGCAAAGACAAAAATGAAAAGCTGCTTCTCCTCGGCACGTCTTTGGCCTACATTCTGATCGGTCTTGAAGTTCTGTTCATGATCACCCCCTTCGCCCTCTATTTCTATGGCGTCTACGGACCCGTTTTGGATTTCCTTTCCGCCAACCGATTGACCGCCTGGACCACCGAATTTTTTCTGCCGCATATGGTGTTTGTCTCCGATCCGCTGCTGATCGCACTCTCCTGGCTGCAGGCCTTGTTCGTCATCGGCCTGGTCCTCTTTCTGCTGGCCGCCGTGCTGCTCTACTACGGCCGGATGACCGGGAAGGGGGTCGTCACCTTCGGGCCCTATTCCCGCATCCGGCATCCCCAGTACCTTGCCCTGGCCGTTTCCGGCTTCGGGCTGCTGCTCTACTGGCCACGCTTCATCGTGCTCATCTTTTATGTCACCATGCTCTTCGTTTATTACCTGCTGGCCCGCAACGAAGAGTGGCGCATGAAGCGGGAGCAGCCCGGCAGCTACGAAACCTACATGGCCGGCACCTGGATGTTTCTGCCGAGCGAGCCGGGGGGCTGGCTCTACCGCAGGCTATTCGGCGTGATTCGGCCAAAGGGGCTCGGCCTGTTCCTGGCCTATGGAATCGTGCTGGGACTATCCCTTGGTGCCGCCTTCGCCCTGCGAAGCCGTACGCTCGATCATTTGCCCAGTACGCAGGTCGACAGCATGAACCTGGTTTCGGTCTATTCCCGCCCTCTGCAAGACATGGAGGAGATCTACCGCAAGGCGCTGGAGTCGGCAGAAGTCCGGCGCATCCTGGCGGCCGACGAGGTGCATCTGGCCTATGTCATGCCCGGCGATTTCTTTCTCACCGGCTTGATCCTGCAGGAAGGACCCCGCTATTCAGCTGCGAAGCTCGAACGTTATCCACATCTGCGCGACGCCGGGAAGAGCCGGCACAGCGGCGGGCTGGTGAAATTTTTCCGCCTGGGCTACAAGTTTTTCCAGACCATCGGCACGACCCGACGGGTCTACGACTACGAACGGCTGGTTTTCGTCGCGACCCGGGACGTGCATGGGAAGCCGGTTCGCGCGACAGACGTGTTGGCCGTCGGAGTCCGCAGAACGCCCGCCCTGGTCGTCGACATCGATGCCGAAACCCTGGAAATCGTCGAAGTCGCAGCCGCTTCCGGCGAGAATGCCTGGGGCCGGCTGCCGATGCCCAACTTCTGAATGCGGCTGGGCCGGGGCGGTGAAGGCAGAGCAGATGCGCACGATCACTTCGGTTTTCAGTTCTGCGCCGGGGGCAGGTTGAGGGAAAGCAGCAGAAACTCTTCCATCCCGCTGTTTTCGTAGCCGTGCAATTCGCCCGCGGCGATACGCACGACCGACCCGGGACCAACCCTGCGCCGCTCTTCCCCCGCGGCCACCTCGCCCGTGCCGGTCAGAACATAGAAAAGGTGGGCGTAGGGATCACGGTGCGGTGCGAACCGGCCGCCAGGGGCGACCCGGGTCAAGACTGCGCGGGTCGGGCCGGCGAGAAGAACCTTGCCCGAAACGCCTTCGGTGATTTCGGGACGAACCGGTTGCCAGGCCAGCGAGTCGTCTTCCAGGAATTCCGCCACTTCAGCCTCCGAAAAAGGATGAGTCGGGGTGGATGAAGGCCCCGGCCCATGATTTTTCCCCCTACTTGAAAATTCCGGCGAAGAAATCCTGCATCGCCTGCCACGACTTGCGGTCCGCCTCCTGGTCATAGGCGAGAGGCAGGTTGAACTTCTTGCCGAAGGCGTCGGCCTCGGGGTTGGTGAAGCTATGCCTGGCCCCCGGATAGTTGACAAAGCGGTAATCGACACCGGCGGCCTCCATCTCCTGTTTGAAGGCGGCGATCTGCTCCGGGGTGACGAAGGGGTCGTTGGCCCCGTTCAGGACCAGGACCCTCGCCTTGACTTTGCCGGGGGTGGCCGGGTTGGCCGTTTCCAGGCTGCCGTGGAAGCTCGCTACGCCGTCCAGGTCGAGGCCGGCGCGGGCCATCTCCAGCACCACGCCGCCGCCGAAACAGTAGCCGATGGCCACGATCTTCTCCACTTCGACCTTCGGCTGCTGTCGCAGAAAATTCAGGGCCGCCAGAAAACGCTCCTCGGCCAGCGGCATGTTCCTGCGCAGTTCGCCGGAGAATTTGCCCGCGTCGTCCGGGTGTCCGGCCGTCTTTCCCCCGCCGTACATGTCTACCGCCAGCGCGATGTAACCCAGTTCGGCCAGCATCCGGGCCCGTTTGCGGGCATAGTCGTTGAGACCCCACCATTCGTGCACCACCAGGACGCCGGGGCGCATGTCGGCGACGCCGTCGTCAAAGGCAAGGTAGCCTTTCAGTGGCATTTCTCTATCACCATAGGTCACTTCCTCTCCCTGTACGGCCGCCTGCGCAGCAATCGAGCAGGCCAGCACCAGGCCGATGGCGATCAATGTCAGCTTCATGGCTTTCTCCTTGAGTACGGTGTGTGCGGGTAACGATCTCGACTCGGCTGTCACCATTATAGTGCGAATGGCCGGAGTTGCCACCGGCCGGTGGTTCGGCTGGCCCTTGCAACGGCCTCCATTATACTTGTTGTGCAATCCCTTAAAGGCAGGGACAGCCGATGCGCCGCTTTCTCATCTACCTGGGGTTTACCCTCATCGTCCTCGCCGCGCTTCTCGGGCTCCGCTTCGATCGCCTCGTCGACGGGCTGCTGCGACCGTGGGTCGTGACCAAGGCGGCGACGGCTCTGGAAGGCGAAGTCCATCTCGACCGCCTGGAACTGGGCTGGGGTCGACTTGAGTTGACCGGAGTGCAGGTTGCGCGGCCCGGAGAGTTCCGCTTAAGGGTAGCGCGGGTGGCAGTTCGTTTCACTATTGCCGGCCTCTGGCGGCGGCGACTGGAGTCGGTGGTGGTCCGGCAGCCGGATCTGGAGTGGGTAGGGGCCGGTGCGGCCGACGGAGGACCTGCTCTCTGGCCGCCGCAACCGCCGCTGCGGGTGGGGGACTGGACGGTGGAGGAAGGCCGCCTCCTTCTGGCCCTGGGAAAGGATCGCCTGCTTCTGCGGCAGCTTGAGGCCGCGGGGAATCTCGACTCCCGGTACACGCTCGAAGCGGCCGCCGTACTCGGCAGCGAACCGGGCATGGCGCTGGCCTTTTCCGGCCACGGCATTTGGGAGGGGCGGCCGCAGCTGACGATCACCGATCTGCTCTGGTCCGGCCGCTCCCTGCTGCAGGCGCCGGTCACTATTACGCCGGGTGCCGAATCGTTTGAAGTTACCCTGGCCCTGGAGCAGCTGAATGACGCCGAGGCCGCCCGGCTGCTGGCCGCCCTCGACCGCCAGCCCCCCTGGCCGCCGGAGTTGGCCTGGGGAGTGACGGCGCCTCGTTTGACGGTCGGGGTCGATGGCGAGCGGCTTTCCCTTCGGCTGGAGTCGGCAGCAGGAGAGGTTCGTCGCCAGGGAGAGCGGTGGCCGTGGGAAAGCCTGCACCTGCAGCTTGCGACCGTCGCCGGTGCCTGGGAGGTCGATGGGGAGGCTGCCCTGCCGGCGCAGGCCCGGCTGCATTTGGCGGGGACCTGGAGCGATAAACGCTTCCGCGGACGCTGGCAGTTTACAGCGCCGTCTCCGGCGAAGCTTGGCGCAACTTTCGGCTTCGATCTGCCGCCCCCGGCGGAGAGGATCCGGGAGCTGACCATGGCCGGCGACCTGCAGGCCGCGGCCGGAACCGTCGCGGTGGAACGGGTCCGGCTGGTTGCTCATCTGCCGGGCGGCGGCGAGTTTGCCGGCTCCCTCTCCGGTCGTTGGCAGGAAGGTGCAGCCAGCGTCGAGGCGACCGATCTAGTCGTGCGGCAGGGGGCCAGCCGCCTGGCGACGGCTTCGCTCAAACTGGTTGGGCGACCGGCAGAGACGGACTGGCGGGGGAATTGGCGGCTACAGGTGCCGGATACCCTTCGGCTGGCCCCGGCTCTGGCCTTCGTGGTGCCGGCCGGCTTGCCGAATCTGCAGGAACTTGAACTGCAGGGGGAACTGAAAACCGCAGCCGGCCGCCTGCTTCTGCCGAAGGTCAAAATGAACGGCCGGCTGCTGGGGACCGGCCTGAGCGGCAGGGTCTCCGGTCAGCTGGCGGCCCGGCAGCTGGCGGCGGGGTGGCGTTTCGAGGTGACGCAACTGACGGCCACCGAACTGGAATACCTGTCCTCGGATGGCCTTTCGGGGGTCACCGGCGGCGCCCTGAAGCTCGCCGGTACCCTGGCCCTGCAGGAGGATATCTCCTTCGCTCTCCAGGGCGAGGCGGCCGCCGGGGAGGCACTGGCCGGGAGCTGGTACGCCGATCTCGGTGGACTTCCTCTGCGCCTGGTGCTGGAGGGTGTCTGGGCGCCGGCGACTGGCCGTGCCCACCTGCGCAGCGGCCGCCTCGACCTGGCCGGGCTGGTCACCGCCCGGCTGCAGGGAAGCCTGGCGGGGAAGCGGCTGCAGCTGAACGGGGAGGTCGCGGTGCCGCGGCTCGACGGCGCTTTTCAGACCCGGCTGCGGCAATTGGCCGCCGGGGTGCTGCCCGGGGTCGAACGGCTGGAACTGGCCGGCGGCCTGACGGCCAGTGCAACTGGCGGCTGGAGTCCGGAAGGGTGGGATATCGAAGCCACCGTGCGGCCAGCCGGTGTGACGCTCGGCTGGGGGGAGGCGGTTCGGTTGGCCGGGCTGACGGGGGAGCTGCCGCTGCTGCTGCAGCGCGGGCCTGCGTCGCCGGCCGCCGAGCGCCTTGCCACCTTGAAGTGGGACGAGCTGCGGGCGATGCCGATCGCCTCCGCCGGCGGGCGGTTACTTGTCAGGGCCGGGCCGAACCGCTGGCGGCTGGACGAGCCCCTGCGCCTGGCAGCGGGGGGAGGGTGGCTCGAGCTGGCCGATTTTGCCCTGGCCCTGCCCGCGACTGGGCTCGAAATGCGCGCATCCCTCAAAGCAACCGAGATTGAACTGGTGGAAATCTCCCGCGCCCTGGGCTGGCCGGAGATGGGGGGGCGACTGGGGGCCGAGCTGCCCGATATCCGCTTTGCGGAAGAGGAAATCAGCACCGGCGGCGAGGCGCTCCTGCAGATTTTCGACGGGACGGTGCGGGTGCGCAACATGCGGATACTCAAGCCTTTCTCCCCTTATCCCACATACCACGCCGACATCGATTTCTCCGGCATCGACCTGCAACTGCTGACCCAAGCCTTCGCCTTCGGCGAGATCAACGGCGTCGCCGACGGTTTTGTCCACGAATTGCGTCTCTTCGGCCCGGTTCCCTCGGCCTTTCGCGCCACCTTCGAGACACGGGAGAAGGGGACCCGCAATATCAGCGTCAAGGCCCTGCGCAACCTCAACACCCTCAGCCAGGGGGGGCTCGCCGCCGCCCTTTCCCAGGGCATCTACCGTTTCATCGACTTCTACCGCTACCGGAAGATCGGCATCCGCTGCTGGTTGCGGAACGATGTCTTCCACCTGGAGGGGACGGCGAAACCCGGTACGGACACCTATCTCATCTATGGCGGCTGGCTGCCGCCGCGCATCGACGTCATCGTCTCGTCGCCGACTATTTCTTTCCAGGAAATGGTCAAAAGGCTCAAGCGTATCGAGCGGGCGGGGCGTTGATTTTGGCTCGCCGAAGGATATAGTCGTTATGACAACGCACCTTTTTCCAAAACCGGAGGAGAAGATGAAGGAATTCTGGCGAAGCCTGTTGCTGTTGACCGTCATGACGGTGGTCTCCTGCGTGACAGTCAATATCTATTTTCCCGCCGAGCAGGTCCGCGGTGCCGCCGACCGAATCGTCGACGAGGTCTGGGGCGAGCGCGCGGCCGGCTCCGAGCCGGCGCAACCCGCCCCGGCGCCAGCCAAGCCGCCGGCCAAGCCCGACAGCTTCCTCAGGATTCTGGGCCCGACCTCGGCTGCCGCCGCCCAGGATATCAACGTCTCCACACCCGAGATCCGGGCGATCAGGGAAGCGATGAAGGAGCGCTCCGGCCAACTCTTCCCTTCCCTCGATTCGGGACATGTTGGAATCGGACTCGATGGTCTGGTCAAGGTCCGCTCCACTGACGGGTTGGGGCTCAAGCAGCGGGCCGACATCCAGCGCCTGGTAGATGCCGAGAATCAGGACCGCCGGCGGCTTTACCTGGAGATCGCCCGGGCCAACGGCTTCCCTGACAAGGTCGACGAGGTGCAGGCGATCTTTGCCGAATCCTGGAGCGACAAGGCGGCCAAGGGGTGGTACCTGGAGCAGGAGGGGGGAGGCTGGAAGCAGAGGTAGACTGAGTTCGGGGCGGTCAAAGGAGAATGTTGGTATTATTTCGTTGACAGTCGGCCCCTCATTAGAGTAAAAACGATATTCAATATCAACTCAACCGACAAAGGAGTCTTTGCCATGCCCGGAAAGTTTGCCGTTGCTGCCGCTCTGCTGCTCGCTCTCCCCTTCGCCGCCCAAGCCGGGGACGTCACCTGGGTCAAGGACATCAAGCCGATAGTCGACGCTCGCTGCGCCGGCTGCCACGGCAGCGATGCTCCCGAGTACCCGGCTTTCAAGAAGGAGAAGGAGGCGTGGACGGCCAAGGGAATCGGACCCCGGATGGACACTTACAGCCACCTCGTCTACTTCACCGCCTGGCCCGACACCGGTGCGCTGATGCGCCGCCTGGACGACGCCAAGCCCGGGGATATGTACGAGCATCTCGGCGACAACGCCGAGGAGCGCCAGAAGAATCTCGCCCTGTTCAAGGCCTGGGTCGGCAACTGGACCCTCAAACGCTGGAAAGACATCAGCAAGGAAGAGATAGACGGCATCAAAGTGCCGTACTGATCGCCGGCTGGCGGCATCAGACAAATATGGAGAGGGGGCGGACCGCTGGTTCGCCCCCTCTCTATTTTCAGACGTCGAAGACTGTTTTCAAGTCATCTGGCCTCTCTTGTGCAAATACTGATCAAAACCGCCAGCGATTCTGATAGCAAAACCTTATACGACACCTTTTCGGGGCCATTCTGATCGGCAACTCAGATGGCCCTTTCTCGCATTGCAGAAAATAGCTTCTGATTGATTGCTAGATTTTGGGGCAGCGCCGTTGGCCCGCTTTCAGTCGCTCTTCCCTGACAAACCGCTGCCCCCCTTCAACGTCCTCCCCTCGTCGGTATCCTCACGCATCAAGAACCTGTTGACGCCCGTACGGCAAACGAGTAAAAAAGGAGAACACATCCTTGGGGCGGAGGGTGGAGACCGAGGCCTGGTGCCGATGAAAACCTCGCCCGAGCCTTCCTGGTGCCTGCGGGCGATTTTTTTCTGACTGTCGGCAAGGTCCTCCTCCTGCTGGGGTCGACATCCGGACCTGTGAGGAAAACGACAAATGTTCCGCCTGGACATACTGCACTCCCGTGATAGCGACGAATGAGCCCCATGCCCCGGTTCCCGGTTTTAAGCGTCACTTCCCTTCTGCTCCTTCTTTTTCCCGCCTTTTCCGGCCAGGCCGGACAGACCCTACCCGTCGAAGTCCGAGTCGACCGGATCGTGGTGGCCAAGGCGGCCCGGGAAATGGTTCTGCTGGCAGACGGCCAAGTCCTCAAAACCTATCAGATTGCCCTGGGACGCAACCCGGTCGGTCCCAAGGAGATGGAGGCGGACAGTAAAACACCTGAAGGCACTTACGTCATCGACTTTCGGAACCCGGAAAGCGCCTACCACCGATCCCTGCATATCTCCTACCCCAGTCCTGAGGATCTGTGGAGGGCTAGTGAGAAGGGGGTTTCACCCGGCGGGGACATCATGATCCACGGCCTGCATAAAGGTGCCGAGTGGGCCGGAGCGGATCATCGCTATTTCGACTGGACCAAGGGTTGTATCGCGGTCACCAACGAAGAGATCGAGGAGATCTGGCGGGTCGTTCTGGACGGAACGCCTATCGAGATAAGGCCTTGACCTCAAGGCACCCTGTCTGCCCCTCCCATCCTCCGCCATTGTCCTCGAGCCCCTGCCAGTAAAAGCCGGTGCCCAGCCGAAACAGGGCCCGATGTCCCGCTGAACAGGATTTTTGAGAACAAACTGTGTCTTTGCACAGTTGGTTTTCGTGAAATAGGGGCTCATTTTTTACGAATCCCCACGTATATTTTTCTTGAAGAACCCGGTATATTAAAAAACATCGAAGGGTTGTTGTGGCAGGCAATCTGGAGATAAATCAAAGGTCTGCTGTGGCAGGCGGACTTGAAACAGCCTTCTTCAAAACCTCCTGAAAAGAATTTCGCCCCATGGCTCTGTCCTCCCAGAGTTGTGGGGTTCTTTTTGTCACCATAGCCAAAACACTTAAAGGCAGGTGTCTGGACTGGGCTAATATGCACACAACCTTTCACCACAAGGAGTTCGTCGCTCCTGGGCCATCCTGCGAAGCCTCAGAACGAAAAAAGCCGCCCGTTAAAGGAGGCGTTTCTGCCACCTGCCCCCGCAACTGCATATTCTGATGAAAACCGTTATGAAAGGAGTAGAACCATGGAAATTAAATTAGCTGAAGCGATCGTTGAGGCTTGCGGACAGAATGGTATCAGGGCCGTGTTACAAGAAAATTATTCGGCTTCTTGGATGCGTGGACGGAAGACTACCGGTGTTGTGATAGTAGAGGGAGATTTGGCGCAAGTTGTAACAGCAGTAATTGCTAACCCGCACTTCTTTATCGATGGTGAATTGCCGAGGTTCGATATCAAAAATAATCTTTGCGTTAGTACTTTTCGACTTAGTCTGATCCTTTACTAGATTTATCAATTCACATTCAAAACAGACTTAATTCTTGGAACTTTGCGATAGGTAAAGTCCTGTAGAAAATCCCTGTCCAATAAATCACAGCTTTTTCACCAGGAACTGCACACGGAAAGGAGCGTCAGTCATGAATCTTGCCAGATGGTTTTTGATCGCTCTCCTTGCTGTTCCTGTGGCCGACAACCTGGGTTGCAGTCGCAGTTTTGTTGGCGGCGCGGCGGTTGGTGCCGGCGGCACGGGCGCAGTTTACGAATACCAGAACAAGAAGGCTCTCGACGAACGGGAGTCGGACTTCAAGGCGGGAAGGATTACCAAGGAAGAGTATTTGCGGCGTAAAGATGAAATCGAGAAGCGTTCGCTGGTCTACTGAACCGGATGGCGACATCAGCCGGTGATACCTGGGGGAAGCCGGAAGGCCTGCCTCGCCGGTAATGTTACAGGTGATTTTCATGACCATGAGAAGACCCGTCTGGTTGGCAGGCGGGTCTTCTCTTTTTCTTCTATGCCTATTTCCGGTCAGCGCCGCAGAGAGCGGACCAGTCGCGACGATTTTACCGGCGCAGTCCGCAGGTGGCGTTTTTTCTTTGTCCCCTTCGGACCGGATTCACCGTGCGGCCGGAATTTCCCCCACAAAAGACCGAGCAGGCAACTGCCGAGAAGCATCGCCGAAACCGCCACGATTTGCACCAGGAGCAGGTCCTGGTAGATCGGCAGCAGGGTTCGGAGCGGCTCCCTTCCCGCCAGGTCGTAATCCACTCTCAGGTAGTTGAGATGAACGGCGAAAAAGGTTCCCCCGGCCAGCAGGATGGCCAGGGAAAAGATCCGCCATCTCCGGGCCCGAAGGCCGTGCAGCCCCCAGATGATCAGCCCGGATGCGGCCATGGTCAAGCCATACTGAAGCGCCTGCTGGAAAGAGAGAATTCCCTGCTCGGCAGCCCCGGCCCATAGGAGACCGACGAGCAGAAGAAGGGGACCGAGGAGCGAAGGTCTGGAGTGTGCTTTTGCGGAAGTCATCGGGAGTCTCACCAAGGGAAACAAGGGATGCACTCAAGGCGGAGCGGCGCCCCGCCGAACAAGGAAATACTCCTTTGCGGCCAGAAGTTCAAGGGGTATTTTCGTCTTCCGAAAAACCGGCCGGCGCCCCTGCTGGACGATCCGGCGGGAGGTGATACAATAAAGCACAGAGGAGGAAAAGACGAAGAAACAGTAGGTTGGCAGAATATTCAGCAGCGATGGGGAGGTTGTCATGCTCAAACACGAAGAATTCGAAAACATCTGTAAAGCGGTCAAGTCGGGCCAGGATAAGCACGTCAAGCACATCGTCACCCACCAGACCGGAAAGGTCGTCGGCTGCAGCCCGGGCGACGATTTCTTCGAGGTCGAAGTCTCCACCGGCGAACACAAGACCTGGTCGAAAGACAACGTCAGGGAAGAGGACTGAGCCATCGCAACTGGACCTATTCTACGTCCACATTACGGATTCCCTCGGGTCGCCAAGCCGGGGCGATGACCCGTGATCGACCGTCCTGGTCGAGGATGCTGCCGAAAGTCACGGAGGCGGTGCCGTAGCGGTCGTTGACTTGGTCCATCGCTTCGGCGACCAGAAGGCGTTTCTGTTCCTCCGGAAAGAGAGAGTATTGCGCCGCCTGGCTGCGGAGGCTGCTCAGGCGCACGCCCAGCAGGCGCACCGGCTGGGCCAGGGTCAGGCGGTCGAGGATCGCCGTCGCCGCAGCGTAGATCTCGTCGCTGCGGTTGACGTAGTCCCGGCGCGTCTCCTGGACGGAGAAGGTGCTGAAATCGGCGTAGCGGACGGTCAGGGTTACGGTGCGCCCAGCGACGCCGTAGCGGCGGGCCCGCCGGCCGACCATCTCGGCGAGCTCCAGCAGGCGGCGGCGGATGTCGTCCGGCTGGGAGAGGTCGCGGTCGAGAGTCATGCTGTGGCCGACCGATTTGACCTCATCGCCCACTTCGGCGGGGATGACCGGCGAGTCGTCGAGGCCGCGTCCCATCTGCTGCAGCCGTTCGCCGACGACGCCGAACTTGCGGGTCAGGATGGCGAGGGGGAAACGCCCCAGTTCGCCGCAGGTGCGGACGCCGAGCAGGGCGAGTTGGCGCTGCAGCTTCGGGCCGATGCCGCATAGTTCGCCGGCCGGCACCGTTTCGAGCAGGGCGGGGATCTCTACCGGCCGCAGGATGGTGAGGCCATCCGGCTTCTTCATCTCCGAGGCGAGCTTGGCCAGCAGCTTGTTCGGCGCCACGCCGATCGAGCAGGTGAGGCCGAAACGGTGGCGGATGCGCGCCTTGATCTGGTGTGCGATCCGCTCGGGCGGGCCGAAGAGGGTGAGGCAGCCGGTCAAGTCGAGGAACGCTTCGTCGATGGAGAAGACCTCGACCAGCGGGGTGTAGTCGCGCAGGATGGCTACGATACCGGCGGAAGTGTGGGTGTAGCGGCGGTTGTTGCCGACCACCAGAACGATCCCGGGGCAGCGCTCTTTCGCCTCGCGGACGGTCATGCCGGTCTTTACTCCGCAGGCCCGCGCCTCGTAGGAGGCGGTGGTGAGGATGGTGCGCGCTCCGGCGCCGATCACCCCCACCGGTTTCCCCCGCAGCGCCGGGTTGGTCTGCTGCTCGACGGCGGCGAAAAAGGCGTTCATGTCGACGTGCAGGATGGTGCGTTCGCTCATTAATTCTCCGCTTCCTGCCCCGCCAGGACCCAGCTCTGGCGGCCGGTGTCGAAGACCAGTTCGTAGAGGGCGCCGCCGGCGGTGACGGTGAAGTGAATGGCGGTCGTCGATCCCTCCTGCTCGTGCCAGCGGTAGGTGACCTCCTCGACCACGTACTTGCGCCGCCGCCAGTCGAACCAAGCGGGGCGGATGAGGCTCCCAGGACCGAAGACGGCCCCGACGCGGACCGGTTCATCGATGCGCTGCATGTTCCTACTCCATTACCCGGTAGAGGCCGACGACCTTGCCGACGAGGATGACTTCGCCGTCGCCGGGGCGGACGATGATCGGCGCAAGGAGCGGATTCTCCGGCTGCAAGCGGATGCGGCCCGGCTCGCGGAAGAAGCGCTTGATGGTCGCCTCGCCATCGAGGAGGGCGATGACGATTTCGCCGTTGGCCGCCGTCGGCTGCGGGCGCACCAGGGCGAGATCGCCCTCGAGAATGCCGGCGCCGATCATCGAATCTCCCTTCACCCGCAGAAAGAAAGCGCCTCCTTGGCGGTGCCCGGGATCGATGGCGAAATATCCTTCGATTTCTTCCATCGCCGGCTGTGGGGCGCCGGCCCGCACCGTTCCTACCACCGGGAGGGAAACCGCCGGGGCGCCGCGGCCGGTGAGAGCGAGACCGCGGGAGCTGCCGGGGCTTTTGCGGATCAGCCCCTTGCGCTCCAGAGCGTCGAGATGCTTCGCCGCGCCGAGGGTGCCGCGGATGCCGAGATGGGCGGCGATCTCCCGCAGGGTGGGAGGGTAGCCGTGGTGATCGAGGCAGTCGGTGACAAAGTCGAGGACCTGCCGCTGGCGGGGGGTGAGCTCTTCCATGTTATGCCTCATTGATGGTTGCCAAAAGACAACCTACACCGACCCCAAGGGGATGTCAAGATGCGGCACGGTCCCTGGCCACTGTTTCACGTCCGGGGCCGTTTTCGATGTAGACGGCGGCTGGCGACTGATTTAAAATCGGGAAACAGAAGTAGCGTTGCTGTCGGTGGAAAGGAAGGCCCTCATCGAACCCTCCCGAGTATGTCTGCCCGGAATCCTGGGTATTTTTGCTCTGCTGCTGTTCTGTCTCTGCCCGGCTATCGCTGCCTGGGCCGGCGCCCCGGAGTCATTGCTGATTACCCACGGCCCGCGCGAACTGCCCCGCATCGCCCTGACCTTCGACCTCTGTCAAGTACCGGCGCGCCCGTCCGGCTTCGACCGGCAGATCGTTGACTTCCTCGAACGGGAGAAGGTTGCGGCCACCTTTTTCGCCGGCGGCGACTGGCTGCGTACCCACCCGGAGGAGGCGCGCCGGCTGACAGTCAACCCGCGCTTCGAGCTGGGCAATCACTCCTGGGGTCACCCCGACCTGCGCCGCCTCTCAGCCGGGGAGATAGCCGGCGAGATCGAACGGACCGAAGCGGCGCTGATCCGCGTAGCCGGCCGGACCAGTCGGCTCTTCCGTCTTCCCTTCGGCACCCATACCCCGGCGTCGTTGCAGGCCGCTGCCGCCCAGGGCGTGCGGATCATCCAGTGGGACGTCGTCACCGGCGACCCCGACCCGGGAATGGATGCCGCCGCCATCCTAAAAGAGGTGCAGCGGGGCGCCCGCAACGGCTCGATCATCATCATGCACGCCAACGGCCGGGGCTGGCACACCGCCGAGGCCCTGCCGCAGATGATCGCCTGGCTGCGCGGCCGGGGCTTTGAGCTGGTCACCGTCTCGGAACTGCTCGGGCCTGCGCCGTCTTCACCCGCCGGCACACAGTGATTTTCTGACATCGATGCCCTGGTCGATCTCCCTCCCCTTCAAGGGGAGGGTTTTGGGGTGGGGATGGGAATGTTCCAGACCCGAATGAAAAAGCCGCCACCTTTTCAGGTGAGCGGCTTTTTTGTGCTCTCCGGCGACCTGAACTAGGTCGCAATCTCGCCGCCTCAGGTGAAGCCGGAGCCGGCGGTGCAGGCGTAGCAGTGGTCGCCGGTGGCGATCGCGGTGCCGGCCTCGGGCCGGGCATTCAGGGCGGAGACATGGACCGGGGCGCCGCCGAAGGGGAGACCGGCAGCAATGTTGAAGTCGCAGTCGTGCAGGATTCCGTCCCAGGAGACGGAGACCAGGTTGCGGCACATCAGGCCCTCGACGGTGCAGGGGTTGAAACTCCGGGCGAGCTTCAGCATGTAGCCTTCGTAGTTGCCCGAGGCTTCCAGCCAGGTGCGGAAGCGGCCGAGGGGGGCGTTGGCGAAGGTGAAGAGGCGGTTGAAGACGATCCCCCACTTGCGCTCGGCGTCGCGCTTGAACCTGGCCTCCGTCTCGCCCTGCGCCGCAGGCAGGAAGGCGCCCGTCGGATTG
>Ga0256865_1000100_pt1 | contig 31604 bp, 29 predicted proteins | sample RVTome_14_FD_187337 | JGI IMG/M metagenome (GOLD analysis project Ga0256865, IMG submission 187337) | Soil microbial communities from uranium-contaminated site in the Upper Colorado River Basin, Wyoming, United States - RVT145D125 HiSeq ... | reverse complement strand
GCCATTTCGGCCGGGGTCCCTCTCCCCCGACCTTCCCGTCGGCTTTCCCCCTCTTTGCCTTGGACCGGATCCTGGTCCGTCCACCGGCGGCGCTGGTCGAGTTGCGGGTGCTGCGGTCGCCGCAGGTGCGCATCGCCTCCGATCATCTCCCCCTTCGGGCGACCATTGCGCTCACGTAGTGACCCGTGCGCACCCCGGTCATTCGGTTCAGAGGGAAAGGCCGAGAATCTTTTCCAGCCGGGAAAGTGCCGACCTTTCCCCGGTGAAGAGGAAAGCCTGCAGTCCCCTGGAGCGGGCCCGCTCCACATGCCCGGGATTATCATCGACGAACAGGGCCTGCTCCGGATCGAGGCCCAGCGCGGTGACCACCTCCGTGAAGAGGGAGGAATCGCGCTTACCCTTGCCCAGATGATAGCTGTTGAAGACCCGGTCGAACTCTCCGAAGAATCGGTCGCGAGCCTCCAGGCGATCGAGCCAGTCGGTCTGGTCGCTCAGGATGGCAGTGATGAGTCCTTTCTGCCGCAGCGACCTGGCCGCCCTGAGCATGCGCGGGCGCAGCACAAAGTGCCGCAGTATCTCCTCGGTAAAACCCTCCCGGTACTCCGGCAGGCCGGTCCGCCGGCACAACAGGCCCCAGAAATCCCTCTCGCTTCCCGTGCCGAGGACGTATCCGGAGGCGTAGACGGCCTCGGTCCCCTCGGCGTAGAGCTGCTGCGGGTCGAGTCCAAAGCGGCGAGCAATCGCCTTCAGCCCTGCGCGGAACCCTTCCGCGGCCAAGACCCCGCCGAAATCGAAGAGGACGGCCCTGAGGGCATTCTTCTCGGTTATTTTCTCTCCTGCCATGAACGCTTCCCTCGCCCGTTTCTTTTAACCAAAAACGGCGTTTGCGGGCCGGGACACTGCCATCTTCCCCTGCGCGCGACCACCGCTCATCCGCAGGGGAGGGCACCTTCCGACGGCTGCTTCCTCACTCCACCTTCCTCACATCGATGTGGCCGCTTTTGATGTAAATCTCCCTCTGGGGATAGGGGAAGACGATGCCGTGCGTGTTGAACTTCTCGTATATGGCGAAGTTGAGGAGGCTCGTCAGCTTCCCCTTGCGGTCGAGCAGCTTCTCGCTCCAGGCCCGCAGCTCGAAGTAGATCCCACTGTCGAGGAACTCGAGGAACCGGACGCTCGGGGGCGGGTTGTGGAGGATTTCGGGTACCTCGTGCGCCGCCTCCAGCAGAAGTCTTTCCACCAGCCGCACATCGCTGCCGTAGGCCACGGTCACCGGGATCCGGAAGCGGGCACTGCGTTCGCTGTAGCTCCAGTTGATGACGTTCTCGGCGATGAACTTGGAGTTCGGAACGATGATGACGACTCTGTCATTGGTTATGACGGTGGTGCTGCGCACGTTGATCGCCAACACATTGCCGAGGACATTTCCCACCTCAATCCTGTCGCCGACCTTGATCGGGCGCTCGAAGAGAATGATCAGGCCGCTGAAGAAGTTGTCGATGACGTTCTTCAGACCGAAGCCAAGGCCGATGCCGACCGCGCCGGCCAGCACGTTCAGGGCGGTCAGGTCGATGCCGACGGTCTGCAGGATGATGACGAAGCCGATCGCGATCACGAAATAGTGGACGATCATTCCCATTGCCTGCCGCACGCCAAGGTCGATATGGCTGCGAGCGAGAAGGCGAACCACGATCAAATTCTTCAGCTTCCCGCTCAGGTAGAAGAGCAGGACGACCAGGAGGATGAGGTAGAGCAGCATCCAGAGGGTCAACTGCGTCTCACCAAGCTTGACGAGGGGGATCTCAAGGACTGCCTTGATCTGCGCAAGCCATTGCTGCACGGCTTCCATGAAGCACCTCCCTGGCTGGTTTGGGCTTGCCCGCGAACACCTGAGGATCGATATATAAAAAAGGTAGCAGAAAAAGGGGAAGCGACATTGAGCTCTAACGGATTTTTCTGCGCCAGTGCGGGAAGTTGGCAGGCGGGGGCCGCTTTCGCTGCGGGAGAGGGAAACAGAAACAGGCGGTCACTACGGATGAGTCCGGCCGCCGCAAAAAGGGGAAAATCGGCGATGAATAGGACGGAAGGCGGTCGGAGAGCCGCCTTCCGGAGGTCCCCTATCCCCACATCTGCATCAGCTTCTTGCGCTGCTTGTCCAGACTTTTCTGTCCCTGTTCGATGGAATCGAGCAGATGTTGGCGCCAGTCGTCGGCCACCTCGCCCCCTCGCCTGCCCAGTTCGGAAGTCTTTTCGCCCAGATCTTCCGCCATGTCGGTCACGGCATGAGCGGCGTCACGGATCATTTCTTCTGTCTCGTTCCGGACCTTTTTCGCATACCGGGAAATCTGCTTGCGGGTCCGTTCGCCTGACTGGGGTGCGTATAAAAGGGCCAGCCCCGCCCCGATGACTCCGCCTGCCAAAAGCATCATTGCTCCCACTACGGCACTGTTGTTTCTGTCGGCCATGATACCCTCCTTAAGTTGATTGGGCCCAATTTGAATCTAGCATAAATCCTGGTGCCTGCAAGGGGCGGCAATGGGAGCTTGAGGCATGGGATGAATCGTGCTATTTTCGTCTGCGCATACCGCAAAGGGAGATGAAAACGATGGAAATGAAACCAACGGTGATGGTCCTGGGAACCGGCCGGGCTGTTCCTGACAAGGTTCTGACCAACGCCGATCTGGAGAAGATGGTCGACACCACGGACCGCTGGATTGTCGAACGCACCGGAATTCGTGAACGGCGAGTGGTGGAGCCGGGAGTGCCACTCTCCGAACTGGCAACCCGGGCGGCGCTGGCCGCCCTTGAAGATGCCGGCCTTTCGGCCGCAGACATCGACCTGATCATCGTCGGCACCGTCACCGGCGACATGAAGTTTCCGGCGACGGCCTGCATCGTTCAGGACCGTATTGGCGCCGGCAAGGCCGTCGCCTTTGACCTGTCGGCCGCCTGTTCGGGATTTCTCTACAGCCTTCAGGTCGCTACAGGCCTGATGGCCACTGCCGGCTACCGGCATACACTGGTCATCGGCGGCGACGTGCTCACCTCCATGGTTGACTGGGAAGACCGGGACACCTGCATCCTTTTTGGCGACGGGGCCGGTGCCGCTGTGCTCGGACCTGCCGTTGGCGATCGGGGTCTGCTGGCGACCTATCTGCGCAGCAACGGTGCTCACAGCCGATTGCTCTACAATCCCGGTTGCGGCAGCCTGCATCCACCCACCCCGGAAAACGTTCAGGAGAAAATCCATACCATTCGCATGGAAGGCCGAGATGTCTTTCGCCACGCCGTGCTAGCAATGACCGAGGCTCTGCAGGAGGTGCTTTCCCGTACGGGCATGTCGGTCGACGATCTCGACCTGCTGATCCCCCATCAGGCCAACCTGCGCATCATCGAAGCCGTCGCCAAGCGTTTCGGCACCCCCCTCGACAAGGTCTATGTCAATGTCGATCGTTTTGGCAACACCTCGGCCGGTTCGATCCCCATTGCCCTGGACGAAGCTCGCCGCAGCGGTCGTATCGGCAGCGGCGACACCGTCGGTCTGGTGACCTTCGGAGCCGGCTTCACCTGGGCCTCCGGCATTCTGAGGCTTTAAGCGGCCAGCATCGTCTTCGGTTCCCTCGCAGGAGTAATAATTTTTCGTTCTCTTGCACTTTCTCTTTCACGCGCTACAATGAAACCAAAGGGAAAGGAGGATTCGGAAGATCGAAAATACATTATTAGGAAATGCGGAAACCGGCCCCTGAGTGGGGCATTAATCGCCCTGCCCCGCAGAGCGAAAGCGCCGGAAAAAATCAAGAGCAGACGATATCCGGCCGACAAAAAAAGACCCTTCGCAAATAAATGCGAAGGGTCTTTTGGCTTTTAAGGGACCGGCGCGGGAATTCGGCTGGTCGCTGAAACCTTTGTTACTGCCCGCCGTAGAGGGTTTTCAGGATGGCGGGGTCTTTTTCGTCTTCTGCCAGAATGACATGGCAGGTTTCGCAATCCATGGAGATGGTTCCGCCGCTTGCCGTTTCGTGCGATTCGTCATGGCAGCGGAAACAGCCGGGATTCTCCATGTGCCCGATATGATTCGGGTAGGTATTCCATTCGATCTTCATCTCCGGAAAGACATTGCCGCTGTAAGCGTCCTGTACGCCGGCGATGGCTCGCTCGAGCAAGGCGCCCTGTTGCTGGACGATTTGCGGATAGTTCTTCTGATACCAGCCGGTCAGGTCGGTGGCGATGGCCGTTCTCGCTTCCTGCTGGCTTTCATATTTCTTCTGGACCACTTCCATCGCCTGCCTCTTGATGAACGGCAGTTCGTGAGGGATACCGCCGGAGAGGATATTGTTGTCCAGCGCCCGTTCGGGGGGGAGATAAATATGGGAGGGGCGGTTGTGGCAGTCGATGCAGTCCATGACGCGTACTTCGACCGTCGGCCCGGCTTTCTGCAGCACGGCCTCGGCGTCGGTGGTGCGAAATACGATTGCGGCGCCATCCTTGCTGGCCAGAGTCGCTTCGGGGATGGTCATGCGTGAGTGGTCAGTGGCCTTGTAGGTGATCTGATTTTCGGGTGCGACATGCCAGTGTATGCCGTGGGAACTGACCGTCCGGTCACCGGCGCTGCCGATTTTCATCAGCAGGATGGTCTGAACGTGAGTGTTCTTCTCATCGGGGAGAAATTTGTCTCTGACGACAAGCTTATTGCCGATGAACTTCTCCGGGCGATGGCACTCTTCGCAGGTGTCGCGGGCCGGACGCAAACCATGGACAGGCGTTTCGATCGGCCGGTTGTAGGTCTCCAGGGCAACGGCAGCAAGCTGCCGGACGCCGGAAATCTTCGATTTGGCGAACCATGTGGCGCCGGTGCCGATATGGCACTCAACACAGGAGACACGCGAGTGAGGGGAATTCTTGTAGGCAGTGAATTCAGGATTCATGACCGTGTGGCAGAACTGGCCGCAGAAGCCAACCGATTCCATGTAGTGGTAGCCGCTATAACCAAGCAGTGCAAAAATAAAAAAGTTGAGGCAAGTCAGGAACACCGCAAGGAAAACCAGTCCGCGAAGGCGGTTGAAGCGGGTCGCTTCAGTGAAATGCTCCCGCAGGTATTCGAGGGTGAACAAGCCAACTTCCTCTTTCCCCTTGAAAAAGAAAAGGCCGAGGAATACCAGGACCAGGCCCAGAATGAAAAGCGGGCCCATAACCATATAAAGAATGGCGCCGAAGTAGGGATTTTCGATCCAGTCCATCAGGTCGATGATGACGAAGCCGAGCAAAAGCGGAAACAGGACCGTGCACAACATCGCCCCGATCAGCGAAACATGGCTTCTGGTGATCCCCTTCAGAAAGGCCTTGACGATGTCCGTTAACCTCACCATTTTCTCATTTCTCCTTTGACGGTCATTCCCGCGGAGCCACCGCCGGGAGTCCCGATCGGCCAGTCGCTGTAGAGGAAACAGCGGTCTGCCAGGGCGGGAAAGATTTTTAATTAAATAAGCACGCCTAATGTGGCAGAACTTATCAAAAAAACATCCTCGTTTATACTAAAAAATATTTAACGCGACATCGGCGACGGCCACCGGGCGTGCAACTACATTAACCGATATCCAGGCAAGCGCCGTATCTGCGGAAAGAAGTTAATCCCGTATGTTTTTGAATACTTGGCCGCTTTTTGTGTTTTTTTTCGGGCATGTTCAAAAAAAAGGTTTACAAAAATAAATTAAATAAGTAAAATTAATCCAAACAAAGAAAGCAGCAGGCCAGGAACGAGACCAACCCCAAACAAGGCAGGTGACTTATGAGAACAGCAAACGGTTTCCTCGAGATGGCAAAGTCCGGTTACGTCATTGCTCTTCTTGTGACCCTGGGCGTATTCGCGGCGATTACGGCGATCCTCATTGCCTGGCCGGCATTGGCCTATATCGGCTCGAAGTTGATGTAGGCGATGGGTGTGAAGCTTGAAGCCTGACGTGGCATGAGAACGTAACCGCAAGGCGGAAAAGGTCAACATCAAACAGGCAGGAAGTTGAGAACAAGACCAACCCCAAACCAGGCAGGTGAATTATGAAAACAGCGAACAGTTTCTTCGAGACGGCAAAAACCGGTTACGTCATTACTCTTCTTGTTACACTCGGCATTTTTGCGTCGATTTCGGCGGTCCTCATCGCCTGGCCTGCGTTGGCTTATCTCGGGTCGAAACTGATTTAGGCTGCCAGAAAAGAAGGTTGAGTCGTAATTCTTTTTTCTACATGGTTTTGTAGGCGCAGCGGCAGCTATTGTTATCACCAGCAGTAGGTTTATAGCCGGCTAAAAAAACAAGCGTGGCCCGCAAGGCAAGCAAACTGTTAGACCCACAAAAAAAGCGCCCATCATGGGCGCTTTTTTTGTGGGCATGTCTCTTGTTGGGAACCGCGAATCCTGCTCACCCTTTGTCCACCCAGCCAGGCGAACAAGCGGGTCGTTTTATTAATGTGATTCATCCTCCAGAAAGGCAGGGAAAATCATATTGATGAAATAGAAAATGATGAAGGGTGCGGATAGGACCAGCAGACTGCCGCCGAGACCTTCCTTGAAGGTCTCCAAGTCGTGCGGGATGATCGGCAGATGGTAGTGCATGAAGCCGGCGAAGGAGAGGGAAAAGGCCTGCCCGCCGATAACGACATTCCAGCGCATCATAAATACGCCAAACAGCACCAGCACGCAGGCAAGGCAGGCGCGGCGGGTGGTGAGCCCCGGAATCAGCAGAAGCAGGAAAGGAAGGAAATTGCCGATGCCGTACTGCATGATGAAGATTTTGGTGAAGTCGTGCTCGTAAATGACGTCGCGAAGAATGTCCCATGACTTCACCGCCGTGTAGCCGCGGAAGATGATATCGAGCAATTCCAGAGTGATGGCCAGGGTCATGAAGATCAGCAGATATTTGGAGGTCATCTTGACTTCATGGGTCTGAACGCTGCGCAGGTGCTCGGCGCTCAGGTCCGTACTGCCGACGAGCCGGTCTGGGAGCAGGAAGTTTTTATTGTGTTTGGCGGCCCATTTGCGGATTTCCATGAAGATGGCATAGCTGATGATACAGAGGGCGATCCCCGAGACAACTGCCGAGCAGATGAAAATAACCGGCATCAGCGGTGTCATCCAGAGGGCATTGGCCTTGACCGAGCCAAAGATGAAACCGGCGTAGCCGTGCAGAAAGCAGGCGACCGGGATGCCGAGTCCGGCCAGGAACTTGGTTGCCTTGTGGTCGGCATGCAGCGCTTCTTCACTGAGATCGCGGGCGCCCAGGGAAATGACCTTGTAGATCATCAGCAGCAGACTGTCAATGCCCCGGCGGTCAGCCTTGCTCTCCAGGCGCTGGATCGACTCGACGATGAACTTGCGGTAGACGAACCAGATCTCGGCCCCGACGATGCAGGCGTAGGTCATGAAGACGATGCCGAAAGCCGAAATCGCCGAGGTGAAGTGGGGTGTCATCATCACGTGGATGCCGCGCTGGGGCTGCAGCAGATGCAGCAGCAGCGGCATCATGGCAACCGGCAGCAGGGCGAAGGAAAAAACCAGGGCGAAGCGGGCAATCTCCTTGAGCTTCTCCACACCGAAGACGTGGTAGAGGGAGGAGAGAACAAAGGCCCCCGCGACCAGGCCGGTCATGTAGGGGTAGAGGACGATCTGGATCGACCAATAGACGTATTCGTTGGGCAGGACGAACAGGTCTTTTACAGTCCAGGCTTCGCCGTGAACAATCATCTGGGCCAGAGATTCAACCATGGCTAGCGCACCTCCTTGTTCAAGCCGATGTAAAAGACATGAGGTTTGGTGCCGTACTCGTCACGCAGCACGCCAACGCGCTGGTTGAGAATAAATTGAGCGACCGGGTCGTTCGGGTCTTTCAGATTGCCGATTTTCCGGGCGCTGAAGGGGCAGGCCTGGACACAGGCGGTCTTGTTTCCATGAGTGATGCGATGGTAGCAGAAGTTGCATTTTTCGGCGACCTTCTCCTTCGGATGGAAAAAGCGGACGCCATAAGGGCAGCCCATGATGCAATAGCCGCAACCGATACACCATTTGCGATCGACCAGCACAACGCCGTCGGCGGCCTGGTAGGTGGCGCCAACCGGACAGACCTGAACACAGGGCGGGTTTTCGCACTGGTTGCAAAGCTTTGGAACGAAGAAGGCTTGAGCGACTTCCTCATCGGCTACCTCCAGCATGCCCGATTTATTCTGGTCGATTTTTTTGCTGGTGAAGCCGTCGAGGGCGCCCCTGGGGGAGTCTATTACGACATCTCCGTCCTTCTTGATGACGTAGCGCTCGACCCAGGTTCGGGTAACGTTGGCCTCGAGGGGGATGTCGTTTTCGACCTTGCAAGCCTTGACGCAGAAGCCGCAGCCAACGCACTTGTGCGTGTCGACCAGAAAAGCCCAACGCACCTCCGGCCGGGAAGCGAGAACCGCTTTCGGGTCGAGCCACTCCAAAGCCGATAAGGAGACCCCGGCTCCGGAGATGAAGACGAGAGAGTTTTTCAAAAAATCACGCCTCTTCATGATTACATCTCCTCCAGGCTCGGGTTGTGCGGGTTGTGACATTCGCTGCACTCAACCCCCGCGTTATGTGCGGTGGGGTCGATGCCGGGGATGTCGCTGCGGCCGCTGGAAGGTGTAAAGAGCTGGGCATGGCACCTGATGCAGAGTTCCCGACTGCGGTCGATGGCGAGTTTTTCCGGGTTCTCGGGATGACCAAAGGCGGCGCCGTGGCAGTTCTCGCAGGGAATCATCTCGTGCCCGGAAGCAGCCAGCTCCGCAGTCTTGTCGTCATGACATTCGCTACAGTAGGCGCTGACCTTGTATTTGGCCGGGTAATCTTTCCACACCTGCTCGTCGCTCAGGCGGTGGAAGCCGAACATGTACCCCCGATCGTGTGTGCCGAAATCGGCGGGCACATAAAACGTCCGGAACAGCAGAATCAGGACGACCAGACCGATGACCACAAAGAGTGGGCGCCAGACATGACTTTTCACGCGCAATCCCCCTTTCGATTGGGTAACTCTAAAACATTGTTCCCTTTTTAACACCTTTAACGGCGGATGTCAAAAACTACTTTACTTAATCTAAGTGCCGGTTTTTTTGATAGAAATAATTAATAAGTTTTTCACAAGGCAGAGATTTAGCCCTACCCGTCTTCTTGAAAAAAATGTTACGCGAAAAATAAAAAGGTGTTATGATTTTTTGCGGGTACAGGGCGCTTCTTGGTACTAATGGCAAACGCTACCAACTTTACCACATCAGGTGGTGTTTTTCTTCGCGTGCAGTTTTTTGGAGGTGAGCGCCAAACAGAACAGTAAATGGTCGAAGCGTTTCACCGGGAGGTTGGATAATGCCGAACAGAGAATCGTCCCTGGAAGGCCGCATTGAGGAAGTCACGACGCAATTGAAAGCCCTCGCCCAGAGAGTCGAAGTCCTGGAGGCGAGACTGGATGGGACATCTATTGTCGTGTCGCCGACAGCGGCTGAAAGCAAGCCGGCGATGGATCTTCCGGATGAGGCGTCGGAACTGGTTCTAGCCTGGGTTGGAAAGTCCTCCCTGCTGCAACGCCTGGCTGTCATCTGTTTTCTCCTGGTGGTGGCCCTGATCCTCCGCACGGTCACCGACAACAACATCCTTGACAAAGAGGTAGGCTCTCTGCTCGGGATGTTGTACGCCTCTGTTCTGATGGCCTGGAGTTGGCAGCTTTATCGAAAAGACAACGCATTGGCGCCGGTTTTCTCAATTTGTGGCGCCTTCCTCCTGTTTTCCATCGTCGTGGAAACCCATGAGCATTTCGAATCTCTCCCCACCGTACCAGCGTACATTCTGATCAGTCTTGCCGGCGGCGCCATGGCATTCATGACCCACCGCTTCAAAGTTGCGCTACCGGTTTTTGTCGGAACTCTCGGCATGAGCTTTGCCGGCGTTGCACTCGATTTCCCCAATCCGATTTTCCCCTATCTTTTCATCCTGCTTCTGCTGGCGAATATTCTGGGTACCTTTGCCACTCGACTGCAGAGGTGCAGCTGGCTGCGATGGATCCTGCTGGCCGTCACCGTGTTCATGATGCAGGTCTGGGGATTCAGACTGGGGATATTCCTGGCCAACCTCCCTCCCGAGCAGCTGCCGTTCTCGGTTGCGGGGTTCTTCCCGGCGGTGTTCTTAATCGGACTCGCCTACCTTGCAATTGCGGTCGCCGGGATCCTCGGACGCATTACCGAGAAAATAGCGCGATTCGATTACGCCTTGCCAACGATCAATGCCATCTGGACCTACACCTTTGCTCGCTATGTCGTCCATGCCGGTCTGGGCAGCGAAAAACTGTTGGGCATTTGCGGAGTCGTAGCTGCCCTGGGGCATATTGCCATCGCCTTTCGGCTCAGCCGGCGAAACCTGCCAGGGGCGCCAGGGACCAACTCGCTTACCCTGGCCGGCGCAGTCTTTCTCGTCCTGGCTCTGCCGGCGGCTACCGGAAGCAACCTTTTCTCGCTGGCAACACTTTCCGTCCTTGCCTTCGGCATGGGGCTATTGTCCAACAAATGGCGCAGCGGCGGCGTGCGGGTGACCTCCTATCTTCTGCAGTTCTACGCCTGCGGTGGGCTGGCGCTGCAGCTGAGAACGTCCGAGGCGGCCTCGCCTTCGATGCTCGGCGCCGCAGCCTCAGGCATCCTGGCTTGCATCGCATTCTGGCACTATCTGTGGTCACGCAACAATCCCCCGCCTGCCGAGTCCCTTGTTTTCTCCCGTTTCGACAAGAAGGACCGCAGCGTAGCGCTGCTTCTGGTTGCATCTCTCGTGGGAGGCTTTTTCACCTTGCGGGTCGGCATTTACCAGACACTCGGCCAGATGGTGACGGGCGACGCTTTCGCCGTTGCCTTCGGGTCAGCCCAGTCGGTTCTGATCAACGTCTCGGCAGCGGTTCTGATGTGCTTTGCCTTTGCCCGTCGCGATAAACAGGTACGCAATGTGGCGATTCTGATCACCATCATCGGGGCCGGCAAGGTCTTCCTTCTGGATCTTTTCAGCATGCGGGGCGTTCCGATAGTGGCCAGTCTAATGTCCTTCGGAGTAACCGCATTTCTTGAATCGTTTGCCTTGAGCCGCTGGCAGAAAATTGATTTGTTGCGCGTTTCGAAATACCCACGCGAGCCAGAAGAAGGGACTGCAGAAGAGCTTTAGCGATGCCGGCAGGGGTTTTAGCCTTGTCCAGGCCCTGGCGATTCCGTGCATTTGCATCCAACAAAAAAGGCGCCCGCAAGCGGACGCCTTTTTTGTTGGATGCATGGTAGGCCTTTTACCACTTGGCCCGCAGATCCGCCTGAACCTGTTTAAAATCAGTTTCAACCGACTTCAGGATGGCCTGGACATAATCATTGTTGTGAACGCCGTGGGTTCCGTCGTCCTTGACGAGGTTCATGTTATACAGGGCCTTGGTATAGAGTTCCCAGCCCGCCGCGGTATTGCGGTGCTTGTCATCGGCCGCCAGCAGCGCCTTTTCGACGTCGGCCCGCAACAGCGAAAGACGGTCAAGCTTGGCCTTGATTTCCTGGGACCAGTCGTTGAGCACCTCGGTGTAGCTTGAATCGTGGCAGTCAGTGCAGGTATGGGCACTGGGGCGGTAGACACCATCCTTCACGCCGGTGTGACACATCTGGCAGGAGATGCCGGCTGCGTACATGATGCCCGGCTCGCCGTTTACTCCCTTCGCCCCTTTTCCCTCATTGATAACGAGTTGGGCTTCGTGGCAAGCAGTACAGTTCTCGATTTGGGGTGCGGACGAATCGCTGTTTTCGGCGTGGCAGGCAACACACATGTTCATGCGATCGGTTTTGGTCCCCGGCTGATGAACCACGCCGAAATGGCAGTCACGGCAGGTCAGGTCGAAGGACTCGATATGAAAGTCGTGGTCAAAATGCGTGCCACCGACAAAGGTGTCAGTGAGAATGTCCGGCAGGCCCTTGCGTGTACGGAACTCGGGATTCTGCACGCTGTCCAGCAGCCGCATCTCGACGATTTGCATGGGGCCGCGGTGCTTCTCGCGGTAGCTGCGGTTCCCCTCGTCGGAATGACAGAAGAGACAGTGTTCCATCGGCACCAGGTCGGGACCCGGACTGGAGAGTATCTTCAATTTTTCTTCACTGGAAATGGTCAGCTGCATGTAGGTGTCTTTAAGCCCGCCAATTTTGGCCTTCACGTAACCGACCGGGCCGGGCCGGCCATGACAATCGAGGCAGGAGACACCGGCGTCGGCATGCCCTGAATGTTCCCATGAGTCGACCTCTGCCAGCGGACCGAAGCCGTGGTTGGGATGACACATGGCGCAGAATTCCGGCTCGGATGTCATGTGCAGGATCTGGATGTTCACGAACGCAAATACGACCACAAAGGCGATGGCCAGAAGGGTAACCAGCAGGAGATGTCGTTTGCACCAGTTGAAGAAATTTTTGATCGACATGGGAATTCACCTTTTGAGCAAAATTTTCCCGGCGGGAGTTTTTGCGCCGGGAATGGATTCAGTCGACTTTCGTAAACAATTTGGAAAAATACACAAGCCGCCGTATGAATGCAAGAAAAAACGTCGGAAATTCAATATCTTTGCAAATATTAACGAAATTCTTTCAACATTGCGTCACTCCACCACATCCAGTTATCGGCGATAAAAAACGGGGCCTGTTCGCAAGCAGGCCCCGTTGATTTCAGGTATTTCCAAGGCAAAGTTCAATTGAGATTGCGGTTTCTCAAGATACGCATCACCAGAACCCCGGCGATGGTCAGAAAGAGACCAACGCAAACGAAAAGGTAACCGAGGCTGCGGCCGTCTCCCCACCCCCACAGATCGCGCTCGGGAATGAAAAGCAGCAAGCCAATTCCGGCAAAGGTCGACATACCACCAACTACATAGACCGACAGTGCGGCAAATGCCAACCACACACTTCCGCTACCCATACAGACTCCCTTGCCGAGCGGCGAGCGCATGCGCTCGCCGCTCGTTTCGGCCAGCAACCTGGACATTTTAGTGGCTCCCGGCAAAGAATGCCACGAACATCATGACCAGACAGGCGATGCCCGTAAGCAGCGCAGTGAACCCGAAGCCTTTGAAGAAGAAGTCGTAGAGCACTCCGCTGGTCTTGGCCGCCTTGAACTGCTCGGTAACGCCTTGCTCTTCATAGCGTTGCCATTGATCACCCCGTTCTTCGATAAACTCCTCCTTGGAAATCTGACCGTTAAAAATGACGAAATCCATCGGAAACTTTTCAGGGCGGCCATGGGTGTTGAAAAAGTGTACCGTGAAGATGAAGCCGGTCGCCAGCAGTGCTTCATCAGAGTGAATGATCGTGGCTACGTTAAACATCCACCCGGGAAGGAAAATGCCGAAAATTTCAGGGAACCAGAGCATCAGGCCTGAACCACCGATGGCAAACATCCCCCAGAAAACGGCGAGGAAGTCGAATTTCTCCCAGTAGGTCCAGCGTTCAAAGGAAGGCTTGGGCCCCTTGAACAGAAACCACTTCACCATGTCGCGGATGTCTCGCACATCCCGGAAGTTGGGCATGAGCGAATCGGGACCAAAGAGCCGCTGCAACCACATGCCGCGGACATCCTTGCGGAAGAAAAGGAAGTCGATACTCATGAGGAGGGCGCCGACAAAGTAGTAGAACGTCAGTACGGCGCACGCGCGGTGCAGCAACCCTGCATAGTAGGTACCCCCATAGAACGACATGAGGAACTTGGCCCACTGCTGATCGGCGAATTTGAGCGGCAGACCGGTCAGCGACAGGCCGAGAAAGCTGACGATCACCGTCAGGTGAAGAAAGATGTGCCGTTTCTGGAAGCGAAGGTACTGCTTGTTGCCATCCGGGACAACATGATGGGCATGGCCCCCATGGAGGAGTGCCTGCTTTTCACGGTTTTCGACGAAACCGCGGAACATCCAGAGCAGCGTGTGGATCCAGAAAACGGCGAAGGTGCCAACCAGCAGACCGGTCATACTCATGAAGGTCCAGTAGAGAATCGGGTACTCGGCCGGATCGTTGTGTTCACCATGTGCGTAAAATTTGGCAAAAAGCGGGGTGGCTTTGGGATGGCATTTGGCGCAGGTATTGACAAGATTGGCCGGATTTACGCTGGATGCGGCGTTGTCCTCGGGCAGGACCGAATGCGCGGTGTGGCAGTCGGCACAACCGGCGACCTTCTCCGGGAAACCGAGATGATAGTTCTTGCCGTGGTAGCTCTCCATGTATGTCTTGACGGCAACGTTGAAAACGCCGTTGCGCTCCATCATCGACTCGTCGGCATGACATTTGAGACAAACTTCGGTGTGGAACTTGCGATTCTCAAAAGAGGCAGGGTCGCCAAGCGGCTTGATTTCATGCAGGTTGTGGCAGTCGTTGCAAGCAGCGGAATCCTGATTGCCACCCAGCACCGCTGCGCCATGCGACGAGACGTTGTAGGCTTCGGCGACATCGTGACACTGGCTGCAGGTTTCGACAACCTTGCGCTTGTCCTTCTGCCAGTAGGTATGGGTATGAATGTCGGTGTGACAGTCGGCGCAGGAAACGTCATTGAGCATGTGCACACTGGAGTAGTGCTCGGCCGTCTCCTGTTTGTGGCAACGCACGCACTTGACCTTGCCGACCGCGATTGCGCCGGCAGCGTGCCGGTCGACATCGGTGATTTCGACGTGGCAACTGGTGCAGGCGTTTTTTCCGTGGACGGAGCCGGCGAACGTCTCCGCCTTGACGACATCGTCATGACATTGCAGGCAGGTCGCGGGGTCGATCGCCATGCCGTTTTGGGCTATGGCCGGCAACGCCAGGGCCATGGTCAGGGAGAGGGTAAAAACAACTCTGAACAACTTCTGCAGCATGAAACGCCTCCTTGAATTAATACGAACAGATGTGCCGCCCATTATGTGTCGCCTACAATTAACAGTCAAGAATTAATCTTCTGCAATATTTAAACCGGAGAGGCAATGGGTGACGGAATCGGATTCATTTTTTTCTTACCTAAGTGCGAAAGGCTGGTGGAACGGGAGTTTTGCAAAGCAGACTGCACAGGGCTGCAGACGGGCGGGCAATAAAATCAAGAGAGCGGAATCACTGCGGAGAGAATCAGGCCGCCAAAGGCCGGATTAAAGATGTCATATCGCGAGAGAGTAATAACGCGACAAAACACTCCGCGTGAACTCCCACGGAGCATCTTTCCCGAAGCAACCCCCCCCTGCGCAGCAGATAAGCGGGCCTGCCATCAGAAAACAGAGAGAACCGGACGTTAAAGCCTGATTTACTTGGGCGACACCAAGGCGCAGATCCAGGCGGCGGCCATCACGACTCCATACATCGTCAGCGTGTAAGTGAAACTTTCCAGCATTTCATCCTCCTCTATCTATTTTGCGGTTGTTGACTTGCCTTGGTCGTCATCAGCGACCGCGGCCACAGAGGAACAGGGTCCAGCCGAGTTTTTTCTGTCGCTTCGCGGAAAACGACAGGAGCGGAGCGGCAACTGCCGGCCGCCACCGGTACAGGCCCGCGACCAGGTGCTTGAGCATCACGTCCCATCCCGCGTTCAAACTGTTCAACATGGTTCTTGTCGTCCCCGTATCGATGGCTCAATGAATTGGCCTGACCAGACCTGGTCACTCTTTTATCCTATCAGCACACTTGCAGATGCAATGGTAAGACCAAAACGGGCAAGTCTGCAAGGCGCGCCCGATGTAAAATAGCGTTCTCTGCAACCCTAACCAATGCCAAAGACTTTCCCTTCAGCAAGAATTGGCGGCCTCTGCCGGAGCAAAAATTATTTTATGATGTCCATAAAATCCTCGATTGAAACAGCGTATCTTGACAACTGCTGGATTTTTGGCTGATTTTATGGCGTCTTTTCACCACCTCAGGATCCTTCTTCACCGTTTCCAGGGCCTGCGGTCTCCGCGATCGCTACCCCCGGATGCAGCAGGTGGGGGGAAGCCCTAATCGGGGGTAAGCCGGGACAGCCTCCCTTCGCACGACAAGTTCATCGACAAGTTCGGCCTCCCATTCACCCTGCTCTCCGCTCCCGAGACGAAGATGATGCTGGACTACGGCGCCTTCGGCGAAAAGACGATGTACGGCAAGAAGGTGCAGGGAACGATCCGGTCAACGGTGGTGATCGGCCCGGACGGCAAGGTACTCAGACATTGGGCGGCGGTGAAGAAGGCGGAACTCCACCCCGAGGAGGTGTTGGAGTTCCTTAATAGCTTCCAGCCTTCGCGGTATTAATATTTCGCGCTATTATATAAATAGGCTGATGTAATTTTTGACAGAAGGAGTCGACCATGAAACGGACGTTTTTGTTGCTGTTGGGTGCCGTTTTGCTGGCTGCCACCACCTCGCGAGCCAGCGATGTCGGTATCGACCTGCATCTGCGCCTCGGCGAGCCAGCGCCGCCGCCAGTCTACATCGCCGAGCCGCCAGTCTTTCTCTATCCGCCGGGGCTTGGCTTCTATGTGGCAGTAGGGGTCCCCTACGACTGCTTCTATGTCGATGGCCACTACTATGTCTACAAGGAAAGAGCATGGTATGCTGCGCCTCACTACACCGGCCCCTGGTTCATCGTCCGGCACGATCATCTGCCGCCGGGGCTGGCGAAACACAGCTACCCGAAGATCATCGAACTGCGCGACGCCGAGTACCGCTTCTACCAGAAGAACAGGGCCGGGTACAAGGGCAAGACCTTTCATCCGGGCAAGGGCGGTGGCGAAGAGAAGGGGATAGGCAAAGGGAACGGCAAGGGACACGGCAAGCACAAATAGGATTTCCTGCTCCAGAAAAGAGCGGCGGGGAAATGGCGGCTACTGACTGTCCTTCTCTTTTGGACCCGTGTTACCGGCTCGTCTGGCAGCGATAAAACTGGCAGAGATCCTGCAGCTACAACACTGCGGCGTGACGCCGACCACCCTCAGTGAAAGGAACCGCCCTTATGAAAAAAGCCCTGCCGGTTTTCCTCGCCGTCGCCCTGTTCGGCACTTCTCCCGCTCTCGCCTCCGACATCGGTCTCGACCTCAATCTCCATCTCGGCAGCCGGTCAGCGGCGCCCATAATTGTCGAGGAGGCTCCGTTATTTCTCGTACCCCCCACCCTGGGATTCCAGGTAGCAGTGGGAGTCCCCTACGACATGTTCCTCATCGACGGACGCTATTTCCTCTGCCGGGAAAAGGTCTGGTATGCCGCTCCCGGCTATGGCGGCCCTTGGGGCGTCATTCCGCATGACCGGCTCCCCCCCGGCCTGGCCAAACGCAGGTACACCGAAATTATCGCCCTTCGCGACGAGGAATACGGACACTACAAGCGGGACCGCGACCACTACAAAGGGAAGGCCTATCGCCCCGGCAAGGCCGAAAAATCAGGCCACGGCAGGAAGAAACACAAGAAACACGACAATTAAGTTGCCGGCCCGAGTGGGCGGCCAGGGAGATTGAACCATGGAAAAATACCTTTTCGCTCCGCTGCTGGTCACAAAACTGGCCCGGGACGACTGCTTCCGGGTGTTGTTTGCCCGGTTGCTTGCCGTGTTGGCCACCCTCATCACCATCACGTCCATTATCCTCTTCTTCCTCGGCTGGAAGGAGATCTTCGAGATGTCCTCCGAAGCGATGGTCGGCGGCATCGTTTTCCAGCTAACCTTCGTTTTGGTCGCCTACCATGCGGTGCACACGACCCTGGTTCGGGCGGCAGAGGTGAAGCGGGAATCGAACCGTCCGGCCTCCATTGCCGTAGCGGCGGTAATTTTCCGGCTGGCCGGTGAGGTCTTCGGGTTCGCCGCCGCCACCCTGGGCGTCGGCGGGGGCATCCTTGTCTGGTTCGCCGGCCGGGAAGCTGCCTCCCTTCTAAAAACAGTGGCCCTCCTTTTCCCCTTTCTCAAAGCCGGCCCGGCCTCCTTTCTCGGTGGCGCGACCCTGCTTGTCCAAGGGCTGGGATACGGAATGCTCGCCCTGCTGTTCGGCTACCTGCTCGCCGGACTGCTGACTCTGCCAAGCGGCGGTGTCCATACCCAAGCCGCAGCCGAAGAAGCCTGAACCCCCTTTCACCAAGGTCGCCGAGGTCGGGGAGAAGCATCCGCAGCAAGGGACGGACATCCTGGTCCGTCCCTTGTGATGCACACCATTCACCCTTGATTATTTCCCGCTCTGGTACCCCATCGCGAAAACGCCCTTCACGCCTCCGCCTTCCGCCAAACCATCACCAACCGTGCAGCCACCTCAGACATTACCTTGAACCGTCATCAAGCATTAAAATGAGAAGGACACTGCCAGCGGAGATTAACCCTTCACTTCCGCAAGGATTCCTCGTATCATAGTACAGTATCTGCCAACCATATCCCACAAGGAGAGAGCGCGGCCGTTCGCGCCGCCGATCGATATGACGATATTCAGACTGAAACGCATGCTGCTCGTCGTTCTTTTTATCGCTCTAAGTCTTCTTACCCCCCCCTGGCCGGCTGCAGCCCGGGATGCCGGGTTCGAAGCCAATCGGGCCAAGATCCTGAGCTACCTGCTGCGCGAACAGCTCGTTCGCAACCACTACAGCCACAAGACCCTCGACGATGAACTCTCGGTAGCCGCCTTTGATCTCTACCTGAAGCAGCTCGACGGTCAGAAACGCTTTCTGCTTCAGGGTGACGTGGCCAGGTTGCGAACCCACGCCGCCCGCATCGACGATGAGATGAACCGGGGGCAGTTTGAGTTGCCCCAACTCGGGGCAGCAATCCTCAGGGAACGGGTCATCCGGGCAAGACAGGTGGTCGAGGAGCTACTCGCCAAGGATTTCGACTTCACCCGCCAAGAGTCATTTGAATCCGACCCGGCCAAACTCGTTTACTGCGCTACCGAGGCCGAACTGCGGGAACGCTGGCGTCAGGTGCTCAAATACCAGGTTCTCAACCGCTACCTGAACCTGCTGGAGGACGAAACCGGCACCCCTGACAAGAAAAAAGAGACTGAGCTGCTGGTCAAAGCGCGGGAGAAAACGCTGAAAAGCAGCCAGGAGTTCTTCACGCGGATTCTCGAGGAAACCGTCCAGGACCACCATGATCGCTACTTCGACGCCGTAGCGCGGACTTTCGATCCCCATACCGGCTACCTTCCGCCGGCACAGAAGGAGGACTTCGACATCGGCATGCGCGGTTCGCTGGAAGGCATCGGCGCTACACTGCGCGAGGAAGACGGCTATATCAAGGTGGTCAGCATCATTCCCGGTAGTCCCTCTGCCCGCCAAGGCCAGCTGCACGCCGAAGATATTATCCTCATGGTAGCCCAGGCAGACGGAGAACCGGTCGACGTCACCGACACACGGTTGCGCGAGGCGGTCAGCCTCATCCGCGGCCCGAAGGGAACCGAGGTGCGACTGACCGTGAAAAAACCGGACGGCACCCGCCTGATCATTCCAATCTTGCGCGATGTGGTGCAGATCGAGGAAACCTTCGTCAAATCCGCCGTTCTGTCGGACGAAAAGAGCAAAAAGACCTACGGTTACATCAAGATTCCGAGTTTCTACCGGGACTTCCAGAAAACACGTTCGGGGGAAAATGCCCGCAACGTCACCGACGACCTGCGCGCCGAGTTGGATACACTCAAGAACCGCAAGATCGACGGCCTCATTCTCGACCTGCGCAACAACGGCGGCGGCGCACTCTCCGATGCCGTCGCCGTCACCGGCCTGTTCATCGAAAAAGGCCCGGTTGTTCAGGTGAAGGACAGCTCCAGTCAGTTGGACACCCTCGCCGACGATGACGCCTCGGTCGCCTACGACGGACCGCTGGTGGTACTGGTCAACCAATTCAGCGCCTCGGCATCGGAGATTGTCGCCGGCGCTCTACAGGACTACGGACGGGCCATCATCCTCGGCAGCAAGCACACGCACGGCAAGGGAACGGTGCAGGCCGTGGTCGACCTCGACCGGACCGTTCCGTTTCCCAACATGATTCAGTACGCGCCGCTCGGGGCCATGCGGGTGACCATTCAGAAGTTCTACCGGGTAAGCGGCGCCTCCACCCAGTTCCGCGGCGTTGTCCCCGACATCGTCCTGCCGGATAGGCTGGGTCATCTCAAAAGCGGCGAACAGTACCTCGACCATTCCCTCCCTTGGGACACGGTAGAAGCGACTGCCTATACCCCCTGGAACCGTCAGCCCCAGGGGAAGAGTGAAATCAAGGCAAAGAGCGCTCGCCGGATAGCGACCGGGGAGGCATTCAAAACCATCTCCCGGGACGCGGCCCAAGCGAAGGAGCGGATGGAAAACACCCTGCAATCGCTGAACATCAATGACATCCGCCGCGAGCGCAACGAGGCCAAAAAATTGCAAAAGGAGATGCCGGGCTGGCACGAGGAGGAGGCCGCTGCGCCTGGAGCGCAGAAAAATTCGGCGGCCGGACCGGAGGAAAAACAGCGCCTCTGGTTGCGGGAAGTGAACGAAGATCCTTACACCAGGGAGGCCATGGCGGTCCTTGACGACTTGGCCGGCATTGCACCAGCCCTCGCCCAACCGGCTGAAATGCCCGAAGCGGATCGTTCTTTCTATTCCAGACCCCGTCCACGCTAACCTGCGCCGGCCCGACCCGGACCTGCTTTTGCGACAGGCCGGCAGCAGACCACGGGCTCATCTGACCCATGCTTCGAAAAGATTGTCTATCCACCTGGCCTAGCCGATGGTCGGCGCTGGTGCTGCTCACCTCGGTTCTGGTGCTGCTGGCGGCCGGTTGCCGGGAGCGACCGCCGCAACTCCGGTCGCTGCCCGAGAACGCCACCATTCTGGCCTTCGGCGACAGCCTGACCCACGGCACCGGCGCCGACGCAAACAAAAGCTATCCCTTCCGGCTTGAACAGCTGATTCAGCGGCCGGTGATCAATGCCGGGGTCCCCGGTGAAGTGACTGCCGAAGGGTTGGTCAGGCTACCACAGCTTCTCGACCGCTATCGTCCGGCCCTGCTCATTCTCTGCCACGGCGGCAACGATCTGCTGCGGCGCACCGGCGAAGAGCAGGCGGCGAAAAATCTCCGCGCCATGATACGTCTGGCCCGGGAGCGTGGGGTCGATGTCGTGCTGATCGGCGTGCCTAAACCCGACATGAGCCTTGCGCCTCCCGTCTTTTACGCGAGTATTGCCGGGGAATTCACCATTCCCTACGATGGCGACACCCTTGCCGGCATCCTCTCGGACCGCTCCCGCAAAAGTGATTACATCCACCCCAACGCCCTCGGCTACCAGCAACTGGCCGAAGCGGTCCATGCCCTCCTGCAGACAGCCCGCGCCCTCTGATATCCCCGGCCCGGCGTTGCCCTTGCCATTCCCGTCCCCTTCGCTAGACTCAGGATAGAACAGCAGCGAAGGAGCCGCGCATGTGGGCATTCAACGTCGTCGTCACCCTGGCCAGCAAAGGCCGCTTCCGCCACCTGCTGCGGGAACTTGCACCGCACGGGGAATTCCGCAAGACCGAATTCCTGGGCGTCATTATCGGTCGAGTAGAAGATCCGACGACTTTCCTGGAGAGCATCCGGGAAAAGAGGCAGAAACAATTGATCGGCTTCCAGGACCTGGGCCGGGTGGTGCCCCTCGAACGGGTCTTCGTTTTTCATCTGGAGGAGTTCCCGGCGAAAGCGAAGGCGGCCCTGCGCCCCTACGTCGAGGACCTGGAGGGCAAGCGATTTTACGTCCGTCTGGAGCGGCGCGGTCTCAAGGGGCAGATTGTCTCGCCCGAAGTGGAGCGCGAGCTCGATGCCTTTATCGAACAAACCCTGGTCGTGGCCGGCAGAAAACCGGCTCAAATCGATTTCGAGCATCCCGATGCCGTGGTGGTGGTGGAGACGATCGGCGACCGCTGCGGTGTTGGGCTGCTGACCCGTGAAATGATGGATCGCTACGACTTCGTGCGGGTGGACTGAGTGCCGTGGAAAAGATATGACCGAACCCCTCGAACCTGCCTACTTGAAGCTGCTACGCAGTGGTGAGCTGGCCGAACGAGCCCGTCGCGCCCGCGAACACCTTGAGCGCTGCGACCTGTGCGCCCGCGGTTGCCATGTCAACCGCCTGCTGTCGACCAAGGGTGCTGTGTGCCGCACCGGCGAGCGGGCAACAGTCTACAGCGCCGGCCCCCATCATGGCGAGGAGCGCCCCCTCTCCGGCTGGCGCGGCTCGGGAACCATTTTCTTCTCCTGGTGCAGCCTCGCCTGCGTCTTCTGCCAGAACTGGGAAATCAGCCACCGTGGCGAGGGAGGAGAGGTGACCGCCGAGGAGTTGGCCGCCCTCATGCTCGGGCTCCAGGAGACGGGATGCCACAACATCAACTTCGTCACCCCCAGCCATGTGGTCGCCCAGATCCTGTCAGCTGTGCTGATTGCCGCCGGCAAGGGACTGCGGCTGCCACTGGTCTGGAACAGCGGCGGCTACGACAGTCTTGAAGCCCTGGCACTGCTCGACGGGGTGATCGACATCTACCTGCCGGACATGAAGTTCGCCGACTCCGAGGTGGCCCGCAAGTACCTCGGAGTCAGGGACTACGCCGAGGTCAATCGGCAGGTTGTCAAGGAGATGCACCGCCAGGTCGGAGACCTTGTTCTCGATGCCGGCATCGCCAGGTGCGGCCTTCTGGTCCGTCACCTCGTCCTGCCCGAAAACCTGGCCGGTACCGATCGCATTCTGACTTTCCTCGCCAGCGAAATCTCCCCGGACACCTACGTAAACCTGATGGACCAGTACCGCCCTTGTTATCGCGCCGATGAATTCCCGCCCCTCGACCGCCATCCGACCCCCGCCGAGATGGCCACGGCCCGGGCTGTTGCCAGAGAGTTGGGATTGAGCCGCCTCGATTGAGACCACGGCAAATAGCAAAAGGGAGCACAGAAGTATCCGTGCTCCCTTTTACCATCACTCTTCGCCATGAGGTCGACAATTAGTCCCGAAGAGACCAGTTTTTTGCCTCCGGCGAACCGGACTCAGGACCTAAGCCGGCGCCCGGCAACTCCTCTTCGATCCCTAGACACCATTGCGTGTACCCTGTTCATCACTTAACCGGTGGGTCATGCGGATCCGCATGACAGACGAGGCAGTTGTTGAATCGAGCCAACATCTGCGGGGGGTGCGGAGCCTGGTGACAGTCGGTGCAAGCAGGCAGATATCCGTGCCTGGTGTGACAGACGGTGCAGTTTACCTGGCCGTGACGACTGGGCGTTTTTGACCACTTGAGGAAAACCTCGTTGTGGCAGTCAGCGCAGGTGGCAGCGGCGGAATCGGCCGTAAAGACGGTTTCCCGAGGCTTATGCACCGGATGACACTTGAGGCAGGCGTCAAGAGCCTGGGTCGGGAAATGTGCCTCGTGACATTCGAAACAGGCGGGAATGCGGCCGTGTCGTTGACTGTGACAATCCAGGCACGCCTGTCCGGAATGGGCGCTGGGGAATTTCTGCAACTGTTCCGCCGGCTGCCGATGGCAATCAGCGCAGCTTCCGGCCAGCTTCTGCATCGAGAGCTTCAGCCGCGGAGCATGGGGATTCTCATGACAGGAAAGGCAGTCCATCTGCTTCTCGCCATGGGGAAGGCTGTGGCAGTTCCCGCATGCGGGCATCAATTCGGCAAAATTGTTCTTGCGCGGATTGTAGGCGTGAAAAACTTGGTGGCAATCCGTGCAGTCGAACCGGTGCGCTCCTCCCTCGTCCTTCAGGGTCCCGAACTGATACAAATGGCATCGGCCACACTCTGCCACTGTCATCGGCTCGGGATCGACCGCATAAGGACCCGGCGCTGCGGCCGGCAGGAATTCCCTGCCGGCCTTCACCGCTGCATCGGCAGCGCCAGACCATACGAGCAAAAACAAAAGAAGGGTCAAGACCTGGAAAATCCTTCCAGGAGCGGACGTGGGTCGCCGATTCATTTCTTGGTGCCCTGAGGAGCTTTAGTCCCTTGAGGAGCTTTGGCTCCCGGCGCGGTCTTCCAGGCATTCAGGTCGTGAGCGATGCTGTGGCAGTCACCACATTTCGGGAATTTCTGATGCATGCCGGCAGCGTGCGGCATGCCATGGCAGTCGGAACACTTCGGAACCACCTTGTGCTTGTCGGCATGGCAGGTAACGCAGGAGACGGTGCGGTGCTTGGTATCGCTGGCCATAAGCAGGTCGTAGGCAGTCTGGTGGCAGGCGGCGCACTGGATGGATGCCGTCTGGGGTCCATAAGTCAGCAACAGGGGCTGGTGGGCCTGGTGACAGGTCTTGCAGTCGGCCTGGGTCATGTTCTGCGAGTGCGGTTTGTGGCACTGCACGCATTCGGGGATTACCCCGTGTTTTTCAGCGTGGCAGAAATTGCATGCTACCTTCTCGTGCTTGCTGGGGTTGGCCACCAATTCCTGACCCTGTTTCTGGTGGCAGGTCAGGCAGACAGCCTTGAGCTCCCCTTTCAGTGAGATATCGAGCGGGGAATGGGGATTGTGACAGGACTTGCAATCCTTAAGCTCGAAATGGGGGGTGCCGCTGTGGCAGTTGCTGCATTCGGGAATATTGTTGGCCACCTTGGGCCGATGCCCTTCATGACAGGCCTGGCAGGTGATCTCGGTCTTGTGGGCCATCCCCTTGGCCGCGATCTCCATCGGCTCGCGATCATGGCACTTTACGCAATCGGCGTCGGCGAGGGCGACCTTCGCCCCTCCCTCCTGCGCCCCGGCCGTCCGTACCGTTGCAGGAGAGAATCCGAGACCGCAAAAAAACAGAAAGGACACCACCAACCAGATTCGCTTTTCCATGTTCCTGTTTCCTCCTTGTAAGTTTGAACAACCCAACTGAAGTCATTCTGACGACCCAAGAACGGGTCTGGATAAACATCCTTCCGTCCCTTCATATCTGTCGAGAATCATTTGGCAGCAAAACAACGGTCATTTAACCACGATAGAATTCAGCGGTAAAGTATTTTTAACTTCTGTCGAAATCTTCATAAAATATCGATTTTCATATCTCTCAAACGCACCCGCTCCCGAAATGCGCCTGCCTGGCCCGTATCAGAAGGCCGGGCCCCAGACAGGAAAGGATTGACTTTCCCTGCCCGCCGTGGTAACCAGTTCCACACAATGCACGGAGCAGAACAGATGTTATACGCGGCCAGCCACAAACGGATTTCCGCCAGCGCGGCACGAGCTATCAGCGCGGCCGCCGCCGCGGCCGCTTGTTCATCTTTCGCCCGATGCCTTACGGGGGACGTCTAGCCCCTCACCTGCTGCAGGAACCAAGGCCATGGGCGCAACGTCCATGGCCTTTTTGCATTCGTTCACTTTGGCCTCCGCTCGGGGCGGAGCCTTCAAATCAGAGTCTCGGGGAGAATAAACATGCGCAACAACATCGTCCACATCGGCGCCGGAGAGTTGACCTACGAAATCAGGGCCATCGTCGAGATCGCCGACAAGCTCAAGGCGCTCGGCATCAAGACCAACATGGAGAACATCGGCGACCCGGTGGCCAAGGGGGAAAAGATCCCTGACTGGATGAAGAAGATCGTCGCTGACCTGGCGATGAAAGACTGTTCCTACGGCTACTGCCCCACCCGCGGCGTGCTGGAGACCCGCCAGTACCTGGCCGAACTGACCAACAAGCGGGGCAAGGCACAGATCACCGCCGACGACATCCTCTTTTTCAACGGCCTAGGCGACGCGATCCAGAAGGTCTACGGCTTTCTGCGCCGCGAGGCGCGGGTCATCGGCCCCTCGCCGACCTACTCCACCCACTCCTCGGGCGAGGCCGCCCATGCCGGACAGAAGCCCGTCTCCTACCGGCTTAACCCGGACAACAATTGGTACCCCGACCTCGACGACCTGCGCCTGTCGGTGAAGTACAACCCGGCCATCTCCGGCATCCTGATCATCAATCCGGACAACCCCACCGGCGCCGTCTACCCCGAGCGCGTCCTGCGCGAGATCATCGCGATTGCAAAAGAATACGACCTTTTCATCATCTCCGACGAGATCTACCACAATATCGTCTACAACGGCGAGTCGACCAAGCCGATCTCCGACCTGATCGGCGACGTGCCGGCCATCGCCATGAAGGGGATCAGCAAAGAGGCCCCATGGCCGGGCGCCCGCTGCGGCTGGATCGAGGTCTACAACGCCGACAAGGACCCGATGTTCCAGCAGTACGTATCCAGCATTCTCAACTCGAAGATGGTCGAGGTCTGCTCCACCACGCTGCCGCAGAAGGCGATTCCCGCACTCCTGAGCCATCCCAAGTATCCCGCCTGGCTGGAGGAGCGCAAGAGTCGCTACGAACGCTGCTCCAACATTGCCTACGACATTCTCAAAGAGGTGTCGGGCCTCAAGGTCAACCGCACCAACGGCGCCTTTTACATGGCGGTCGCCTTCGACAAGGGGAGGCTGACCGAAAAGCAGATTCTGCCGATCAAGGTCAAAGAGGTGCGCGAACTGGTCGATGGGCTGGTCAGCCAGCCGGGCTGCTCTCTCGACAAACGCTTCGTCTACTACCTGCTCGCCTCCACCGGCATCTGCACCGTGCCGCTCTCCTCTTTCTGCACCCCGGAGATGGGCTTCCGCATTACCCTTCTGGAGCGCGACGAGAAAGAGTTCACCAAAATATTTCAGACCATCGCCGAGAGCGTCACCGCTTACCTGGGCTCCTGAACCGCCTCCTCATCCCAGTCTCACAAGGCCGGCCTTGCGCCGGCCTTTTTTCATTCGAGGGGAGCGCCGCTGCGGTCCTTTTCGTCATGGGAAGTGTTATCCTTTCTGCATGACGACCATGCTGAAAACCGACCTGGCCATTCCGGTCACCACCACCCAGGACCTGATCGACTATCTGGCTCGCGGCGCCAGACCTCCCGATCGCTGGGGAATCGGCACCGAGATGGAGAAGCTGGTGGTCGACGCCGAAACCGGCGAGGCCGCTTCCTATCCGCGGATCGAGGCCCTCCTGCAGCACCTCGAGCAGAATGGCGGCTGGCGGGCCGTTCGCGAGGAGGGTCACCTGATCGCCCTGCTGGGGGAGAGCTCATCCATTACCCTGGAACCCGGTGGTCAACTCGAACTCTCCGGCCAGCTCTGCCCGGACCTGCACTGCTGTTACGCCGACTTTTCCCGGCACATCGAGCAGATCATCGATCAGGCACAAGCCCTCGGCCTCGCCTTTCTCGGTCTCGGCGTGCAGCCCTTCACCCCCCTGGAGCGCATCGAATGGCTGCCCAAGGCCCGCTACCGTGTCATGGGCCCCTATATGCTGCGCACCGGCGATTTGGGCCAGGCGATGATGAAGCAGAGCGCCGGGCTGCAGGTCAACCTCGACTATACCGACGAGGCCGATTGCATCGACAAGCTGCGGCTGTCTATCGCCCTCGCTCCCTTGCTCTACGCTCTGTTCGCCAACTCTCCCATCATGGCAGGCCGGCCCACCGGCTTCCTCACCACCCGCGGCGAGATATGGAACCGCACCGACCCCGACCGCACCGGCCTGCTCCCACAGCTCTTCAAGCCGGAAGCCGGCTTCGCCACCTACGTGGAGTACGCCCTCGACGTGCCGATGTATTTCATCTTTCGCGAAGGCCGTTTCCTCAACCTGACCGGCGAGCGCTTCCCCTTCCGCCGCTACCTGGGCGAGGGATTTGCCGGGCACCGGGCGACGCTGGCCGACTGGGACCTGCACCTCTCGACCCTCTTTCCGGAGGCACGGCTGCGACCGCAGATCGAGGTCCGTCCGGCCGACAGCCTGCCGCCCCACCTGACCCTTGCGGTGGGGGCACTGCTCAAGGGAATCCTTTACGACCGCGCCGCCGGCGAAGAAGTCTGGTCCCTGTTCAGACTTCAGCGTCCCGAAGAGCGCGCCGAACTCTGCCAACAGGCGTGGCGCCTCGGTCTGAAAACACCGGTCGGCAGCCGGAGTCTGCGTGAAGTAGCGCTGGAGGTGCTGGCCAGCGCCCGGGGCGGCCTGCAGCGACAAAGGCAACAGAACCAGCGCGGGCTCGACGAAGCGGTCTATCTGGAGGGGATCGAGGAAATTGCCGAAAGCGGCGTCACGCTGGCCGAGCGACTCCTGGCTCGCTGGAGCGGTTCACGGCGGGAAAGGCTGGAGGTGTTGATGGACCACTGCGGTTTCCGCCGCGGCTGACGAGGTCAGGGGGCGCAGCACGCTGCGCCCCCTGACACGCAGAACCACTTAGGCCGAAGGCGCCATGGTATCGTGCGACTTGAGATAAGTAATGTACTCCGGTGAAAGTCGATGCGCCTCCGCCCCCCGGATGATGGTCTGCAGATAGGCCGGATTTGGTTTTAGGCCCCCTTTGAACTTGGCCGCACGGTAGAGCACGCATTCAAGTTCGCCGCGCGGCGTTTGTACGTTCACGGCCTGGCGGCGGTAGTGCCCCTTGTCGACCCCTTCGTAGACATCGAGGTTGGCCAGGCTCGCCTCTGGGACATCATAAACCACCCCTTCGGTCACTCCCCCCTTGTCATCCTTGAGGTCGGCTTTGCCGGTCCCGTCCTCGCCGGGCTTCTGAAACGACAGCCGAAGATGGCGCACCTTGCCGGTGCAGACCTTGGTGAAGCTCACTCCACGCGCCGCCAGAGTGGCCTCGTCCATGTTCTCGCCGTAGGCGAAATAGAACATATCCCATACCTCCTTGTGCTGAGTGCGGTTGTTGACAGCGCCATCTCGACGGGGTTCCTTACCAGAAGAGAACGGTTGTCCGCACCGCAACCGTTTAGTTTTGCGGGGCGCAGAGCGTACGCCCGCACCCACCAGAGCAATTTTAGCCGAGAATCTGCTTCTGTCTTGGGTGTCCCTTGAAATATTCGCCTGTTCCTGCTTCAATGGGACGACACCTGCCATTCAAGCAAGGAGACCCCATGCACCCGCACCCCGCAATCGATCCGGCCCTGGCCAGCGAAAGTATCGCCACCATCCGCCTGCTGGCCGTCGACGCCGTCGAACAGGCGAACTCGGGACACCCGGGTACCCCCATGGAAGCCGCCCCCATTGCCTATCTCCTCTTCACCCGGCATCTGCGCTTCAACCCGGGCAATCCCGACTGGCCGGGACGCGACCGCTTCATCCTCTCCTGCGGTCACGCCTCCTTGCTTCTCTACTCGATGCTGCACCTCAGCGGTTACGACCTGCCGCTGGAGGAGATCAGGAACTTCCGGCAACTTGGCAGCCGTACCCCCGGGCACCCCGAGTTCGGCCACACCCCGGGCGTCGAGACGACCACCGGTCCGCTCGGACAAGGCTTCGCTGTCGGCGTCGGCATGGCCATGGGCGGTCGCTTCCTGGCCGAGCAGGTCGACCCTGAACTGTTTGCCTACCGTATCTACGCCCTCTGCTCCGACGGCGACCTGATGGAGGGAGTCGCTGCCGAAGCCGCGTCGCTCGCCGGCCACCTGCGACTGGGGAACCTGATCTACCTCTACCTCGACAATCGCATCACCATCGAGGGGAAGACCGATCTCGCCTTCAGCGAGGAAGTGGCGACCCGCTTCCTCGCCTACGGCTGGCACGTGCAGCACGTGGAGGGGGAAAACCTGCCGGAGATCGACACCGCTCTCGAACGGGCCAAGGAAGATCCCCGTCCGTCGCTGATCATCGCCCGCACCCATATCGCCGCCGGCGCGCCGAACCTGCAGGACTCCCCCGAGGCACACGGTGCTCCGCTGGGGCAGAAGGAAGTGCGCCTGCTCAAGGCTCGCCTAGGACGCGATCCGGAGGCCACCTTCGTTATCCCTGAGACGGTGGCGGCCCACCTGGGCGCAGCCAGGGCAAGGGGCGCGGAGTTGGAACGCGCCTGGCGCGCTGAACTGGCCCGGAGGGTCGATGGCGGCTCCGAACCCCTCGCCGCCTGGCTGGAGGCCGCCGAAGGGCGCTTCCCCTCCGGCTGGGACCGGCAGTTGCCCGCCTTCACCCCGGCAGGGGGGGCGATGGCAACCCGCAAGGCGAGCGGCATCGTCCTCAACGCCCTGGCGGCCCGCCTCCCCTTTCTGCTTGGCGGCTCGGCCGACCTCGCCCCGTCCAACAACACCGAAATCAAAGGCCTGGGAGCGTTTCACCCTGGCGGCAGCGGCCGCAACATCCACTTCGGAGTGCGCGAGCACGCCATGGGCGCGATCCTCAACGGCCTCGCGCACACGCCGGGGCTGCTCCCCTACGGCGGCACCTTCCTGCTCTTCTCCGACTACATGCGGCCGCCGGTGCGGCTGGCGGCGATGATGGGGATTGCCCCGATCTACGTCTTCACCCACGACTCGGTCGGCCTCGGCGAGGACGGCCCGACCCACCAGCCGGTGGAGCAGATCCCCGGGCTGCGCGCCGTTCCCAATCTCACCGTCATCCGTCCGGCCGATGCAAACGAGACGTCCGAGGCCTGGCGCCTGGCGATCGAGAACCGCAACGGCCCGACCGCCCTCCTCCTCTCCCGGCAGAACCTGCCGATTCTCGATCGCAGCCGCTACGCCCCGGCAGCTGGGGTGAGGCGGGGAGGCTATGTCCTGGCCCGGGAGGAGGGGCCGCTCGCCGCCATCCTCGTCGCCACGGGCTCGGAAGTCCACCCTGCGCTGGCCGCCCGCGAACTGCTGCAACAGGATGGGGTCGGCACCCGCGTCGTCTCCCTCCCCTGCTGGGAACTTTTCGAGGCGCAGGACCCCGGCTATCGAGCTGAGATCCTTGCACCCGCCTGCAGGGTGCGGGTGGCGGTGGAGGCGGCCGCTCCTTTGGGCTGGGAACGCTACATCGGGCCGGCCGGGGCCAGCGTCGCCATGACCGGCTTCGGCGCCAGCGCCCCCGGCGGCCAGTTGCTTACGCACTTTGGTTTTACCGCCGAGAACATCGCCGCTCAGGTCAGGGTACTGCTCGAAGCTCAAGGCTGAGTGAAGCGACCCGGAAAACGAAACGGGCACCCCCGCAAGAGGGTGCCCGTTTCGATTCAACTGCAAACTTTTCAGTGTTTCAGCGTGCCGATGCGCCCTTGCCGCCCGGCTTGCCGCTGCGGTAGGAAACCACCGGCTCCCGCGTCGGCCGTCGGGATCCGGCGGTTCCGCTTTTCCCCTTGTAGCCGCTGCCGGCGCCGGCGTTTTCCCGGTCGGCAAACGGACGCCTGGCTTTGCCCTGCGGCCCACCGGGGCGCCGACGAGATTTCTCCGCCGGCGCACGCAGGATGCAGGTCGGCTCCAGTCCCGGCAGCACATGCTGCGGCAGCTGCTGGCCGATGAAGCGCTGGATGCGCTGCAGGGCGGCAAAGTCCGTCGACGAGGCAAAGGAGATCGCCGTCCCCGAGGCACCGGCCCGGCCGGTGCGGCCGATCCGGTGAACGTAGTCTTCGGCAAACTTGGGCAGGTCGAAGTTGATGACGTGGCTGATCTCCTTGACGTCGAGCCCGCGGGCGGCAACATCGGTCGCTACCAGCAAACGCACCCGTCCCTTGCGCAGATTATCCACCGTCCGGTTGCGGGCGACCTGGTTCATCTCGCCGTGCAAGGCATGGGCCCGGTGTCCCTGGCTGGAGAGTTCCCCGGCCAGGCGCTCGGCGTCCCGGCGAGTGCCGGCAAAGATGATCGCGCGGGTCACGGCCGGTTCGCTCACCAGGCGTTCGAGCAGGCGCTG
>Ga0256865_1000099_pt1 | contig 31781 bp, 34 predicted proteins | sample RVTome_14_FD_187337 | JGI IMG/M metagenome (GOLD analysis project Ga0256865, IMG submission 187337) | Soil microbial communities from uranium-contaminated site in the Upper Colorado River Basin, Wyoming, United States - RVT145D125 HiSeq ... | reverse complement strand
ACTCACCCGGATCATCGGGCGCTCGCCGACTCGACGGAGTGGAAAGCTCACAGCGCCAAGCTGCGGGCGTCGTGGGCGTGGCTGCGCGACCAGCAGATCACGCCCCTGACGGAATGGCGCAACAAGGCCGTTCCGCGGAACTGTCCGGCCGGCAACACGCTGCTCTATCCGTTCAGCGGCCCGGATTTCTTCAACGCCTACTGGCTGTTCCCCAACTGCGAGACCTACGTTCTGCTCGGGCTCGAGCCGATCGGCACGCCGCCTGCCATCGAGAAGATGAGCGACGAGCAGATGACCCGCCTGTTGACCGACGTGCGGGAAGCCATGGCCAACCTGCTGGCGCGCAACTACTTCATCACCTCGAGGATGGACAAGCAGATGCAGGCCGCGGAGCTGAACGGCGTCCTGCCGATCATCATGATCTCGATGGCGCTTGCGGGCGTCGAGGTCGTTCGCATTGCGCCGCTCAGGCTGGCGCCGGCCCAGGACGCCGCCGTGCCTCTGGAGGATGCCGAATCGGGCGCCAAGCTGCGGCGCAGGCTGCGGGGGATCACGATCGAGTTCCGCCGGCCGGGCTCGCCCGTGCCGCAGCGGGTGAACTACTTTTCCATGGACGCCTCGAACGCCGGCATGGTCCGCTACCCGCATTTCCGGGACTACGTGCGGGGGCTCGCGCCCACAACGACGCTCATCAAGTCGGCGTCCTACCTGCTGCATGTAGGGGAATTCCGGAGAATGCGCGACTTGATTCTCAAGGTCAGCGGATTCATCGTGCAGGATGATACGGGCATCCCGTACTCGATACTGGCCAAGCGCGGCTGGCAGGTCAGCGTGTACGGACGCTACGTAGTGCCGATACCCCCGTTCGAGCGCCATTACCAGCCGGAGCTGGCCGAAGCCTACGGCGCGCAGAGCCCGGCCTCGCTTCCGTTCCGTTTCGGCTACCGGCGCAGTTTCGGCGACGACCGTTCTCACATCATGGTCGCGCAGAAGATGCCGGCGCGGCGCCTCGGGTCAGGCAAGGCTTCGGCAGGCACCGCACGCACGCCTGCGCCGGCCCGGTAAAAGGGCACGGAGCGGCCGGCTCCGGCCTGAGACAAGGCGCGCGGGGCGATGGCGCGCGCGGCGACGTTCCGGCATCCTGATCGCCTGATGAGCGCGGAGATCCGCAGCACCCACCTCGTTACTTCGGACGGCGTGCGCCTGCATGTCCTCGAGGCAGGCCCGGCGGACCCGGTTCGCGCGGGCAAAACGGTCCCGGTCTTCGCTTTTGTAACCGGATGGGCGATGCCGGCTGCGATCTGGCGGCCTCAGCTTGCGCAGCTCGGTGCGACACGTCGCGTTGCCGCGCTCGATCCGCGCGGCCAGGGCGATTCGGACATCCCCGCGAGCGGCTTCGATATCGACCGGCGCGCGGACGACGTGAGCGAATTTCTCGCGCGCTACGAGCGCACCGTGCTGATCGGCTGGTCGCTTGGAGCGCTGGAAGCGCTCCATTTCGTCCGCCGCCATGGCGCAGACCGCCTCGCCGGGCTGGTGCTCGTGGATTCCTCCGTGGGCGAGGATCCGGCCCCGCCGCCAGCGGGCGATTTTCTGGAGGCCCTCCGGCGCGACCGGCGTGCGACGCTCGCGCGCTTCGTGCGTGAAATGTTCCGCTCGCCGCGCAGCGATCAGGAGCTCGCGACGCTGACGGATTCCGCACTGCGCATGCCCCTCGACGCGAGCCTGGCGCTCTTTCCCAGCAGCATGCCGAGGGAACATTGGCGCGACATCACCCGCGCCTTCCGCAAGCCGCTGATGTACGCCGTGACGGAGCAATTTGCCGCGCAGGCGCGAAACCTCCTGCGCCATCGACCGGGGACGCGCGTCGAGATCTTCGAGGCGGCAGGTCACGCGCTCTTCGTGGACGATCCCGATCGATTCAACCGCTTACTGCTTGCCTTTGTCGACGAGGCCGTCCTCGATGGTGCTCATGGCGGGTAGAATCCACGCGTGCGGCTGCAGGTGAAGACACCGACTCGGGGCGGGATTGCGCGCCTGGCGCGCGCGGCCGCCTGCGCCATCGCGCTCGCGGGCTGCACGCCTCAGGAGCACCTTCTCATGGCGCTGATTCCGGACGGAACCTTCCCGATGCTGCTGAGCCACCTCGAGAAGACGAGTGACACCAACCGGCGCCGCCTGGCTGAGCTCGATGCGCGGGGCGACTGGCACGGAATGGTCAAGTTTGCCGGGGAGAACCTGGCGCGAGACCCTTCCAATTCCGACTGGTGGATGGTCAAGGGCTACGCCTACACCCAGCTCAAGCTGCACCGGCAGGCGGCCGAGTGCTATTCGGAGATGGTTCGCCTTGCGCCGGACGACATGGTGGGGTGGAACCTGCTCGCGGAGTCCCAGCGCGCGATGGGGCAAAGCGCGCGGGCGGTGCAGACGCTCGACAACGCGTTGCTCATCCGCCGCGATTCACCCGCGACGTGGTTTGTCCTGGGTGAGAGCTACTCCGATCTCGGACGCGACGCGCCGGCGGCGCAGGCCTATCGTCAGGCCGTGCAGTTGAACCGCAGTTTCGCGCAGGCATGGTACGGTCTCGGGCGCGTCTACGCGCGGCAAGGGTACAAGGCCGACTTCGAGCAGGTCGTGCAGACGCTTGAACGCCTCAACCCGGCGCTGGCGCAACAGCTGGCGAAGGAGCAGGCCGGCGCCCTGACGCGGTGAGTGGCTATCAGCCGCGGCTGAGCGCGGGCGTGAGGTGCGGCGACAGCGTCTGGAGCAGCTGCACGAAAACCTTCGGTGTGCCGGCGACGATATTTCCGGTGCTCAGGTAACCCGACTCGCCCCTTAGATCGCCGACGAGGCCGCCGGCTTCGGTGATGAGCAGGGCTCCGGCTGCCATGTCCCACGGGCTCAGGCCGAACTCCCAGAAGCCATCGAGCCTGCCCGCTGCCACGTAGGCAAGATCGAGCGCTGCGGAGCCGGCGCGGCGGAATCCCGCAGATTGCCTGATCATGTCGCGCATTACCGCGAGATAGATGTCCAGGTGCGCGAGCTCGCTGAACGGGAGGCCCGTTCCGATCAAGGAGGCCTTGAGGCTCGTGCGCTTGCTCACCCGCATGCGCTGATCATTGAGGAAGGCGCCGCGGCCGCGCGAGGCAGTGAAGAGATCATTGCGGCCCGGGTCATAGACGACGGCCTGCGTGACCGTGCCCTTGTGCATCAGCGCGATCGCGACGGCGTACTGCGGAAAGCCGTGGATGAAGTTCGTCGTGCCGTCGAGCGGATCGATGATCCACTGGTAGTCCGAGCTCCCGGACGCGCCGCTCTCTTCTGCTAGAATCGCGTGATCGGGGTAGGCCTCGCGCAGCGTGCGAATGATCGATTGCTCCGCTTCACGGTCGACTTCCGAAACAAAATCGTTCGCCGCTTTCTCCTTGACGCCAATGATGTCCAGGTTCCGGGTTGCGCGGTTGATGATGCCGCCGCCGCGGCGCGCGGCCTTGACCGCGATGTTGAGCATCGGATGCACGATCTTCGATCGCAGGAATTTGCCGCCTCAGTGGGCGGCAAATTCTTTACATGGGGTGAATTTTTCGAGGGTAACCAAGCCACGTATTCTAAGGGAATACGGCAATGATCGGTGGCGCTTCAGTCGATGGTGCGCGCAACCGGCTCCCATAATCGTGCAGCAGGTTCGGAGTGAGCGCCGCCGATAAGCTCAAAAACATTCGCATCGTGCTGTGCGGGACCGTGCATCCCGCCAACATTGGCGCAGCCGCCCGCGCGATGAAGACGATGGGACTCGCGCGGCTTTGCCTGGTGGCGCCGGTGCGCTTTCCGGATCCGCAGGCGGAGTGGCTCGCCTCCGGAGCGATCGATGTATTGCAGCGCGCAAGGGTTTGCGCCGATCTCGACGAGGCCTTGCGCGATGTCGTGTTCTCGGTCGCCTGCACAGCGCGCACGCGCGAGCTTGCCGTGCCGATGGTAACCGCGCGCGAGGCGGCGGCGAGGGTGGTGCCGCTTGCACGAGACGGACCGGTCGCGCTGGTTTTCGGGAACGAAACCTACGGGCTCACGGGCGAGGAAGCGGGAAAATGCCGCCTGCTCGCGACGATTCCAGCCGACTCGCGCTACTCCTCGCTCAATCTCGCTGCGGCGGTGCAGGTTTTCTGTTACGAGCTGCGGCAGGCGGCCACCGGTGACCGGGCGCCCGACACGAAAAATGCCGCACCGGCGCCGCACCAGGAGATCGAGCGCTTTCTTGACCATCTCGAGCGCATGGCGATCGAGACGGGATTCCTTAATCCGAAGCACCCCAAGCGGCTGATGCCGCGGCTGCGCCGCCTCTTTTCCCGCGCGCGCCTGGAAAAGGAGGAGGTCAGTATTTTGCGCGGGCTCATCGAGACGTTGCGCCACCCCAAGTCGCGCTCCAAGCCACGGGCCTGAGGGGAAACGCGTGGCGTGGAACCCGCCCGGCTTAAAGTTGACTAAAATAGTAGGTCATCGTAAGATCGCCGCCCTTATCGTTGATTCATAAACGATGTTTACCGGAATCCGAGAAGAGATCGCGGTCATTTTTGATCGCGACCCGGCGGCCCGCAACACCTGGGAAGTGATTACCTGCTATCCCGGATTCCACGCGATGCTGGTTCATCGGCCGGCGCATTGGCTGTGGATGGCGGGCTTCCGCTGGATCGCGCGCTTTCTCTCGCACCTGGCGAGGTGGTTGACGGGAATCGAGATCCACCCTGGCGCCACGATCGGCCGGCGCTTCTTCATTGATCACGGCATGGGTGTCGTGGTCGGCGAAACAGCCGAGATCGGAGATGACTGCACGCTCTATCACGGCGTCACGCTCGGCGGAACGTCGTGGGAGAAGGGCAAGCGCCATCCGACCCTCGGCAGCGGGGTGGTGGTGGGGGCCGGGGCGAAAATTCTGGGTCCGGTCACGATCGGAAACGGAGCGAGGATCGGATCGAACGCGGTGGTCGTGAAGGATGTGCCCCCTGGCGCGACGGCGATCGGCATCCCGGCGCGCATCGCCGAGCCGGCGGGCGCGCCGCAAAACGGCCGGTTCGCCGCCTATGCGGTGGTGAAGGACCTGAGCGACCCGATGGCGAAGGCGATCCACGAGTTGATCGACCATTGCGTCGACAACGACAAGCGCATCGAGCAGATCCTCGCCGAGCTGCGCCGCCTCGGCTGCAAGATCGAGGAGCAGCGAGGCGCCAGTCTGGACGCGAACCATCTGAACCGAATGGTTGACTAATTTAGTCAGGTAAGCTATAAAGTTGAGTAAATTACTACGATATTGGGGCCTGTGAACTATCTTATTGATTTTAATACGTTAAGAGGCGAAACATGAGACTGACGACGAAGGGCCGGTTTGCAGTGACAGCAATGATGGATCTCGCGATGCACCACGGCAGCGGGCCCGTCACGCTGGCGGAAATCAGCGGTCGGCAGAAGATTTCGCTGTCCTATCTCGAGCAGCTCTTCGGCAAGCTGCGCAGGCATCAGCTCGTCGAGAGCGTGCGGGGCCCGGGTGGCGGCTATTGTCTTGCGAGAGACACGGGCCAGCTCACCGTGGCCGACATCATCCTGGCGGTCGATGAGCCGATCGACGCCACGCAATGCGGCGGCAAGGAAAACTGCCGCGACGAACAGAAATGCCTGACGCACGATCTATGGGCCGCGTTGAACGAGCGGATCTTCGATTACCTGGGATCCGTGACGCTGCGACAGCTCGTGGAGTCCCACAAGGCGAAGGAAGCCGGCATCGCGCAGGTGCACGATATGCGCGACGCACCGCTCAAGCGCACGCCGAGCGCGGTGTCGGCGTAGCCCGGGGCCCACCCGGCGGGAGCAGCAGGGACGCTTGCAATGGAGCACGTCTACTTCGATCACAACGCAACGACGCCCCTCGATGACAAGGTCTTCGAGGCGATGCTTCCGTACCTGCGCGACCGGTACGGCAACGCCTCCAGCCGCCACGAGCTGGGAACGGTTGCGCGCAAGGCCGTCGACGCGGCCCGCGAGCAGGTCGCCGCGCTCGTCAACGTGCGGCCCGCGCAGGTCATCTTCGTCTCAGGCGGGACCGAAGCGAACAATCTTTTCGTCAAGGGCGCCGCGGGCTATCTTTCGCCCACCCAGATCGCGGTGAGCGCCATCGAGCACCCTTGCGTCGCGAAGCCGGCGCAGGAGCTGGCGCGCCAGGGCTGGAAGCTGCGCCGCATCGCGGCCGGGGCGGACGGCCGCGCCGATCTCGCTGACGTGGACAAGGCGTTGAAGGAGCCGACCGGGATCGTCTCGGTGATGCTCGCGAACAACGAGACAGGAGTGATCCAGCCGGTCGCCGAAGTCGCGGAGCGCGCGCGCCGCGCCAAAGCGTGGATGCACACCGACGCCGTGCAGGCGCTCGGCAAGATCGAGGTGGATTTCGAGGCGCTCCGGGTGCACGCAATGACGCTCTCGGCGCACAAGCTCTACGGTCCCAAGGGCGCAGGTGCGCTCATCGTCGACAAGCGGTTGGCGCTGCGCCCGCTCATCCATGGCGGGGGCCACGAGCAGGGGCTTCGTTCGGGCACCGAGAACGTGCCGGCGATCGTGGGCTTCGGCGCGGCCTGCGAGCTCGCCGCATCGCGCCTTGCGGCCGTGGGACCCCGCCTCGGCGCGCTGCAGGCCCGGCTCGAGCACGGCCTGCATGGGCTGGGCGCGGTGATATTCGGTGAGCGCGCGCCGCGAATTCCCAATACATCGTACTTCGCGTTCAAGGGTGTGGTCGGGGAAACGCTGGTCATCGAGCTCGACAAGGCCGGTTTCGCCGTCGCGCCGGGCGCAGCGTGCTCGAGCGCCAACCCCGAGCCTTCCGCGACCCTGCTGGCGATGGGCGTCGATCCCGAGCTTGCCGGGGGCGCGGTCCGCTTCTCGCTTGGCGTTGGCAACACCCAGGAGCAGGTATATGAATTCCTGAGGACACTGGGACAGGTGCTGTCACGGCTGCGGGGACTCGCGGCCATGGCGGTCTGATGCTCGTGAAACGTGAAACGCGAAACGTGAATGGTGAATCGAGATGGCAATCGAACTGACTGAAAATGCGGCAAGACAGATCAAGGCGCAGCTCGCCACGCGCGGTCGCGGGCTGGGGCTGCGGGTGGGCGTCAAGACCGTGGGATGCTCGGGCTATGCCTACACCTACGACTATGCCGATGAGGTTCGCCCCGACGATCACCTCTTCGAGGCGCACGACGCGCGGATCGTAATCGACACTGAGAGCCTGAAATTCCTGGACGGCTCGACGCTGGATTTCATCAGGGAAGGATTCAAGCAGGTCTTCAAGCTCCAGAATCCCAACGTCGATGCGACCTGCGGCTGCGGCGAGTCCTTCAGCTTCAAGACCGATGACCAGTGAATAGTGAATTTACCAATCACCATTCACGCATCTGAGAGAGAGCGATGAGCAGCGTACTTGAAAATCTGGTCAATCAGCCCTACCGGCACGGCTTCGTGACGGAGATCGAGGCGGACAAGGCGCCGCGCGGCCTGAACGAGGACATCATCCGGCTCATCTCGGCCAAGAAGCAGGAGCCGGAATGGATGCTCGAGTTCCGGCTCAAGGCCTACCATCACTGGCTCACGATGACGGAGCCGCGCTGGCCGAACGTCAAATACCCGAAGATCGACTTCCAGAACATCTTCTATTACTCGGCGCCCAAGCCGAAGAAGCTCGCGAGCATGGACGAGGTCGATCCGGAGCTGCTTCGTACCTTCGAGAAGCTCGGGGTCCCCATGAACGAGCGCGCCGCTCTGGCGGGCGTTGCCGTCGACGTGATCTTCGACTCCGTGTCGGTTGCCACGACCTACAAGCAGAGACTGGCCGAGGTCGGCATCATCTTCTGCTCGATCTCGGAAGCGGTGCGCGAGCACCCCGACCTCGTGCGCAGGTACCTCGGCACCGTGGTCCCGCCGGGCGACAACTTCTACGCCGCGCTCAACTCGGCCGTCTTCACCGACGGGTCCTTCTGCTACATCCCGAAGGGCGTGAGATGCCCGATGGAGCTTTCCACCTACTTCCGGATCAACACCCAGGAGTCGGGGCAATTCGAGCGCACGCTCATCGTCGCCGAGGAGGGGGCCCACGTGTCCTATCTCGAAGGCTGCACGGCCCCGAAATTCGACAGCAATCAGCTGCACGCTGCCGTGGTCGAGCTGGTCGCGCTCGACAACGCCGAGATCAAGTATTCGACCGTCCAGAACTGGTACGCCGGAGACGAGAAGGGCGTGGGCGGAATCTACAATTTCGTGACGAAGCGCGGGCTGTGCAAGGGCGTCAATTCCAAGATCTCCTGGACCCAGGTCGAGACCGGGTCGGCGATCACGTGGAAGTATCCCTCGTGCGTGCTGCTGGGCGACAACTCGATCGGCGAGTTCTACTCCGTCGCGCTCACGAACCACCACCAGCAAGCCGACACCGGGACGAAGATGGTCCACATCGGCAGGAATACGCGCAGCCGCATCATCAGCAAGGGCATCTCGGCGGGCCAGTCGAACAACAGCTACCGGGGCCTCGTCAAGATCGGCGCGCGCGCCGAGGGCGCGCGCAACTACTCGCAGTGCGATTCGATGCTGATCGGCGCGAAATGCAGCGCCAACACGTTTCCCTATATCCAGGTGAACAACCACAGCGCCAAGGTGGAGCACGAGGCGAGCACGTCCAAGATCGGCGAGGACCAGCTCTTCTACCTCGCGAGCCGCGGCATCGGCACGGAAGAGGCAGTGTCCATGATCATCAACGGGTTCTGCCGCGATGTCTTCCAGCAGCTGCCGATGGAGTTTGCGGTCGAGGCCACCAAGCTGCTGGGCCTCAAGCTGGAGGGAAGCGTCGGATGATCCGGGCAAACTCACCCATATTGCTCGAGGTGCGCGGCCTCCGCGCGAACGTCGCGGGCGTGGAGATCCTGAAGGGCATCGATATCACCGTGCGGGCGGGCGAAGTGCACGCCATCATGGGCCGGAACGGCTCGGGCAAGAGCACGCTTGCCAAGGCGCTGGCGGGACATCCCGCCTATGAAGTGACGTCGGGCACCGCTGTCTTCGAGGGGCGGAACGTGCTCGAGATGGCACCCGAGGACCGCGCCCGGGCGGGCCTTTTCCTGGGCTTCCAGTACCCGGTTGAGATTGCGGGACTCTCGAACGCCGCGTTCCTGCGCCTTGCCTACAACACCGTTCAGGGCATTCGCGGGCAGGAAGAGCTCGATCCTCTCGAGTTCGACGACCACGTGCGCGCCAAGATGAAGCTCCTCGAGATGGACGCGGGGTTTCTCGAGCGCAGCGTCAACGACGGCTTTTCCGGCGGCGAGAAGAAGAGGAACGAGATCCTGCAGATGGCGCTGCTCGAGCCGCGGCTCGCGATCCTGGACGAGACCGACTCGGGGCTCGACATCGACGCGCTGCGCGTCGTCGCGGCCGGTGTCAACCGCCTGCTGACGCCGCAGAATGCGGTCGTGCTCGTGACGCACTACCAGCGGATGCTCAATTACATCGTCCCGGATTACGTGCACGTGATGGAAGGCGGCCGGATCGTCAAGACCGGCGGCAAGGACCTTGCCGTCGAGCTCGAGGCGCGCGGCTACGACTGGGTCACGGGGGAAGTTGCGGCATGAACACGACGGTCGCGGGCGCGCCGCATCCCTATATCACTGCGCTTCTCGGCGGTTGCGAGCCAGCCCGCGAGAAGCTCGCGTGGCTCGCCGAGCGGCGCGCGGCCGCGCTCGAGCGCGCAAACGCCCTGACCGTTCCCACGACGCGCGACGAGGAATGGCGCTTCACCGACATTACGCCGCTCACGCGCGTGCCGTTGCGCGCAGCGGTGCCGGGACCGCGCCCGCAGGCGGGGGATATCGAGCGTTTTGCCGTGGCGGAGGCGGGCATCAGGCTCACGTTCGTGGACGGGGCGTTTGCCCCCGAGCTGTCGGAATACGCGCAGCTTCCCCACGGCGTGGTAGTCGCGAGCCTTGCGGCCGGACTCGGCTCCCACGGGGCGCTGATCGAGCGGCACCTCGCGCGCCATGCGCGGTTCGAGCAGGACGTCTTCGCAGCGCTCAATACCGCCCACCTGCGCGACGGTGCCCTGATCTGGGTCGCGAAAAACGGTCGCTGCCCGGCGCCCATTCACGTGCTTCACCTCGCAACACAGGACGGCGTCGCCACCTACCCGCGCTGCCTGGTCGTCGCCGAAGCGGGAGCCGAGCTCACCCTGATCGAGGATTATGCGAGCCTGGCACCCGGACCCTACTTGACCGATGCGGTGGCGGAGATCGCCGTCGGCGAGAGGGCGCGCGTCCGGCACGTGCGGCTGCAGCGCGAGGCGGGGGCAGCTTTCCACATTGCCGCCTGCGCGGTCGCGCTCTCGCGCGACGGCAGCTACAGCTCGCATGCCGTGACGCTCGGCGCGCGCATCTCGCGGCACAACCTCAGCGTGAGGCAGGAGGGCGAAGGCGCGGAGGCGCGGCTCGAGGGACTTACGCTCATCTCGGGACGGCAGCTCGCGGACACGCATACGGCTCTCGAGCACGGCCGGCCGAACGGCCGGAGCCGCCAGCTGCACAAGTGCGTCGTCGGCGGCGCGGCGCACGCGGTTTTCAGTGGCAAGATCATGGTCGCGCCCGGCGCCCAGCTCACCAACTCGGCGCAGGAAAGCCGCAACCTCCTGCTCTCGGACAAGGCGCACGTGGACACCAAGCCGCAGCTCGAGATCTTCGCGGACGACGTGAAGTGCGCTCACGGCGCGACGGTCGGGCAGCTCGAGGCGGAGCCGCTTTTCTATCTCCGCAGCCGGGGCTTGCCGGAGCAGGGGGCGCGCAACCTGCTGACCTATGCGTTTGCGGCCGAGATCGTCGACCGCATCCCGGTCCCCTCGCTCGTCACGCAGCTGAGGGAATCCGTCCTCGCGGAAACAGGGAGCGCCGAATGACGATTGCTGCCACGCAACCGGTATTGAAGGCTACGGGGGGCGCTGCGCTTGACGTCGAGCGCCTGCGGGCGGACTTCCCGATCCTGAGGTTGCGCGTGAACGGCAAACCGCTGGTGTTTCTCGACAGCGCGGCTTCGAGCCAGATGCCGCAGCCGGTGCTGGACCGCTGGATCCGCTACCAGACGACACAGCACGCGAACATCCACCGCGCCGTGCACCACCTCTCGGAGACCGCGACCGCCGAATATGAGAACGCGCGACGCAAGCTGCAGGCCTTCATCAACGCTGCGGACGAGAGCGAGGTGATCTTCACCAGCGGGACGACGGACGCCATCAACCTCGTCGCGCACGGCTATGGCCGAAAGTTCATCGGGAGCGGCGACGAGATCGTCCTCACCACGCTCGAGCATCACGCCAACATCGTGCCGTGGCAGATGCTGGCGGAAGAGAAGGGCGCGCGGCTGCGCGTCGTTCCGGTCAACGACCGCGGCGAGCTCATCGTCGAGGCGTACCTGAAGCTCCTCACGCCGCGGGTCAAGCTCGTCGGCGTGACGCACGTCTCCAACGCGCTCGGCACAGTCAATCCGGTGCGGGAGATGATTGCCGCCGCGCACGAGCGGGGCATTCCCGTCCTCGTCGACGGCGCGCAGGCCGTGCCACACATGAGCGTCGACGTGCAGGCGCTCGACTGCGATTTCTACGCGTTCTCGGGGCACAAGATGTTCGGCCCGACCGGGATCGGCGTGCTCTACGGCAAGGCGGCGCTGCTCGATAAGATGCAGCCCTTCAAGGGCGGCGGGGACATGATCCTCTCCGTGACGTTCGAGAAAACGGTCTACAACACGATTCCGTTCAAGTTCGAGGCCGGCACGCCGCCGATCGCTGCGGCGATCACGCTGGGAGCCGCAGCGGATTACCTCGCCGGCTTCGACATGGCGGAGATCCAGGCGCACGACACGGATTTGCTCGACCATGCGACCCGGGAGCTGAACCGCATCCCCGGCGTACGCATCATCGGAACCGCCGAGAAGAAGACGGGCGTTGTCTCGTTCACGGTGGAGGGCGTCCATCCGCACGATGTCGGCACGCTGCTCAACGAGGAAGGGATTGCCGTTCGCACGGGACACCACTGCGCGCAGCCCGTGATGCAGCGCTTCGGCATTCCGGCATCCTCGCGCGCATCGTTCGCGCTCTACAACACGCATGCCGAGGTCGACGCTCTCATCGCCGGCATCAGGAAAGTGCAGAAGGTTTTCCGCTGAAAGGCGTGAAAAGCATTAGCCACAGAGATCACAGAGAGCACAGAGATCATGGAGAGAGGACCCAGGCAGATCATGGACATTCCTGCCCTCTGTGAACTCTGTGTTCTCTGTGGCTGAACGGGTTTAAGCCATGGCAGACACGAAGCAGCTCTACCAGGAAGTGATCCTCGATCACAACCGCAAGCCGCGCAACTGGGGCGTACTCGAGAACCCGACCCATAGCGCGGAGGGTGACAATCCGCTGTGCGGGGACCATATCAAGGTTACCGTGAAGCTGGAGAACGGCAGCCTGCAGGCTGTCAATGTGCAGGGCGAGTCCTGCGCGATCTGCAAGGCGTCCGCTTCGATGATGACGACGGCAGTCAAGGGCAAGGCTCGGGGCGAGGTCGAAGGACTCGTGCGGGAATTCCGCGATATGGCGACCGGCAAGCTCGATTTTGAGCGGAAGCCCCATCAGCTCGGGCGGCTGACGGTTTTTTCAGGGGTGCGTGACCTCCCGACGCGCGTCAAGTGCGCGATCCTGCCCTGGCACACGCTGCATGCCGCACTCAACTCGCTGGGAAGCACGACGACGGAAGCCGACGCGGACCCCATGCACGCCCCGCTGGGTAACGCGTAGAACGCGATATGAACCGCCAAGACGCCAAGCACGCCAAGAAATCCTTTCATCTAACCGCCAAGACGCCAAGAGCGCCAAGAAAACCAATACATTCGTACAGGAAAACGACCGGGCATGATGCCCGAACGATTTGTGAAAAGTCTTCTTGGCGTCCTTGGCGCCTTGGCGATTAATAGGTCTTGAATATGCCGAAGATTGCTGAAATCGAGCCCACCCCGAACCCGAACGCGATGAAGTTCGTGCTGCGCGAGCCGCTCACGTGGGGCGTTTCGCGCTCGTTCGACAGCGCCGAGCAGGCGCAGGGCGATCCGCTTGCATCCGCGCTCTTCGACATCGAGCACGTCACAAACGTGTTCTACGTCGATCACTGGATTACCGTGACGCAGGACGGGACGGGCGACTGGCAGGAGCTCATGCGCAAGCTGGCGGCGCCCATTCGCGAGGCCCCTTCGGCGGACGCCGATTCGGCGCGCTATGCGGCGCAAGCGGAGGCTGGCGTCGACCTCAAGAAGGTCTCGGACGCGGACCGCCAGCGGCTCACGCGGATCAACGAGATTCTCGACGAGCAGATCCGGCCTTACCTGCAGGGCGATGGCGGCGATCTTTACGTCGTTGGCATCGAGGGCAACCGGCTCATGGTGCACTACCAGGGCGCGTGCGGCAGCTGCCCGAGTTCCATTTCCGGCACTCTCGCCGGGATCGAAGGCCTGCTGCGGCCGATCGAGCCGGAGATCGAGCTCGTCGCCGTTTGAACCGCCAAGCCGCCAAGCCGCCAAGATCGCCAAGAAAGTCAATTCAAAAAATAGAACCGTGGAAACGCGGAGAAGATCCCTCCACGTCAATTGGTTGAAACCCGAATAGTTTCTCTTGGCGTGCTTGGCGGCTTGGCGGTTGAAATCTGATTTGGTCTTCTTGGCGTGCTTGGCGCCTTGGCGGTCAATCGTCATTTTTGTGGTGCCGTAGATGTCTGACTGGGTAACCGTAGCCAAGGCAGGTGAAATCGCGCCCGGCGGCTTTCGCACCGTCGATGTGGACGGCGCAAGCGTTGCCGTATTCAATGTCAACGGCGAGTTCTTCGCGATCGAGGATGTCTGCACCCATGACGGGGGACAGCTTACGGGCGGCACGGTCGACGGCGGGGAGGTCGAGTGTCCGCGCCACGGCGCGCGCTTCTGCATCCGCACCGGCGCGGCGCTCACCGCGCCGGCGTACGAGCCCACCGCGAAGTTTCCCGTGCGAATCGAGAATGGCGAGGTCCAGGTGCGGGATGACCGCTGGGACTAGAAAGGCAGTCATGACTATTCGTTATTGTTATCGTGGAGCGTGAACATGGCCAGGATGGTGAAGTGCATCAAACTGGGGCGGGAAGCCGAAGGCCTGGATTTTCTGCCCTATCCCGGAGAACTCGGAAAGAGACTATTCGACAACGTGTCCAAGGAAGCCTGGAGGCAATGGCTGGAGCACCAAAAAATGCTGGTGAACGAAAACCGGCTCAATCTGGCCGATGCCAAGGCGCGCAAATACCTTGCGGAGCAGATGGAGAAACATTTCTTCGGCGGCGGCGCCGACGTGGCGGCGGGATACGTGCCTCCATCCACCAAATAGCATGAGCAAGTTTTCGGAAGGACGGGTCGTGAATTCGAAGCGCTGGACCGAACGGCTTCATTCGCTGCAAGTCGAAGCGCCGGTTGAGCCGTTCAAAGCAGGACAGTTCGGCAAGCTGGCCCTGGAAATCAACGGCGAAATGGTTTTCCGGCCCTACTCCTATGTGAATGCCCCGCATGAGCGGCCGCTGGAGTTCTATTTCATCATGCTCCCGAACGGCCCCTTGACTCAGCGCCTGATCGAGCTCGAACCCGGCGATCTGATTTACGTCGCGCCGCGCGCGGCAGGCTTCCTCACGCTTTCGGAGCTTCGCGATGCGGAAAACCTGTGGCTGCTTTCCACCGGCACCGCGATCGGCCCGTTTCTCTCGATCCTGAAAACGGAAGAGCCGTGGCGCCGGTTTTCGGGCATCGTCCTGGTTCACGCGGTGCGCCAAGCCGAGGAGCTCACCTATCAAGACCAGATCCGCCAGCTGCTCGACGAGCACGCGCAGCGTCTTAAGATGATTCCTTTCGTGAGTCGTGAAGACATCGATTTTGCGATCAAGGGGCGGGTTCCGGAGGCGATCAAGGATGGTCGTCTGGAAGCCAAGGCCGGCGTGCGACTCGCCGCCGAGAAATCTCAAGTCATGATATGCGGAAATCCCGACATGGTTCGCGACACGAGCCTCGTGCTCGAGGAACGGGGCTTGAAGAAAAACCGCCGAAAAGCCCCCGGCCATATCACGGTGGAAAATTACTGGTAGAGAGGCATCTTTGGACAAGAATATCCCCAGTCCTACTGAGATCAAGCTGCACCAGAAGTCCCGCATCCTGGAACTCTCGTTCGCCAACGGCAAGACGTTCCAGTTTCCCTGCGAGTTTCTGCGGGTCTACTCTCCGTCTGCGGAGGTGCGCGGCCACGGGCCGGGCCAGGAGGTCCTGCAAGTCGGCAAGAAAAATGTCGAGATCGAGCAAATCGAGCCGGTCGGCAGCTACGCGATCCAGCTCACGTTCTCCGACGGCCACGATACCGGTATCTATTCGTGGGATCTTCTCTACGACTACGGTCGCGACCAGGAAGAAATGTGGCGGCGCTACCTGAAGCGCATGGAGGAAGCCGGGGCGAGCCGCGAGCCCTCCGAGGGCGCATTCGAGCAGCGTCCAAAATCGAAGTAGGGGTTACTAGAAAATGATCGCCGGACCTGCAACATCTCCCGACGCACTCGCCGGCATCCCCCTGGAAACCACGGGGCGCGTGAAAAGAGACGTGCCGTTCACGGCGGTGCTGATCAATCCTTACGAACTGGGGCGTCAGCCATTCGCGCTCGCAGAGCCCACCGCGTGGCTGAAAAGGGCGGGTTTCCAGGTGGCGTGCATCGACCTCTCGCTGCAAAGGCTCGATCCCCGCACCCTGGCCGGCGCCAGCCTCGTGGCGCTGTACGTCGGCATGCACACCGCTACACGCATCGCGGTCGAAGCGATTCCGCGCATCAAGGCGCTAGCCCCCGGGGCCCACTTGTGCGTTTACGGACTGTATGCGCCGATGAACGAAATGCTCCTGAGAGGGCTCGGCGTTGGAACGGTTCTGGGCGGCGAATTCGAGCCGGGATTGTTGAGCCTCGCCGAGCGCCTGCGAAGCACTCGCCGCAACGGGACCCAGAGCGAGCCGCTCATCAATCTCAGCAGGATCGAGTTTCTCACTCCCGACCGGACCGGGCTCCCGCCCCTTGCCCGCTATGCCCACCTGCAACTGCCGGACGGAAGCAGCAAGGTCGTGGGATTTGCCGAGGGCAGCCGCGGCTGCAAGCATTTGTGCCGCCATTGTCCGGTGGTGCCCGTGTACCAGGGAAAATTCCGCATCGTGCCGGTGGATGTAGTGATGGCCGATATCCGCAGCCAGGTGGAAAAGGGCGCGGAGCACATCTCCTTTGGTGACCCGGATTTTTTCAATGGTCCGACCCATGCGCTGAAGCTCGCGAGGGCGCTACACGCGGAATTTCCCGGCGTCACGTTCGATGCCGTCATCAAAGTGCAGCATCTCATCAATCACGCTGAGATGTTGGCGGAATTGAAGCGCTGTGGATGCCTGTTCATCACGGCTGCCGTCGAAGCGGTGGACGACCGGATACTGGAGTACTTCGACAAGAATCATACCGCCGTGGATTTCGGGCGCGTCGTGGAATTGCTGCGTCAGGCGTGCATCGCTTTCGCGCCGACCTTCGTCGCCTTCACGCCGTGGACCACGCTTGAAGGATATGTCGAGCTGTTGCAGCGGCTCATCGACCTCGACCTGGTCGAAAGCGTTCCGCCGATCCAGCTTTGCATTCGCCTTCTGGTCCCGCAGGGGTCGTACCTGCTGAAACTGCCGGGCTTCCGCGACCTCACCCAGGATTTCGATGCGAAGATTTTGGGTTACCCCTGGCGACACCGGGACCCCCGTGTCGATGAGCTGCAACAGCAGGTTCAAGCGTTCGTCGCGAGCGCCGAGGAAGCGGGGCTTTTGCGCCGCGAGGTATTCGCGAGAATCTGGGCGATGGCCCACGAAGCGCTCGGCAAGACCGCCCCGCCGCTCGACCACCTCAGCCTCGGTTCGCCCATCCCGCATCTTTCGGAACCTTGGTTCTGCTGCGCCGAACCCACGACGCAGCAGTTGCAAAGGTTCTAAGATCCCGCAGCCGTTGACTGGAGTCATGAAGCGCGTATTGCTCTTGCTGCCCACCACTTCATACCGCAACAAGGCGTTCCTTGCGGCAGGAAAGAAGCTGGGCATCGAGATCATCGCGGCCGCCGACTACTGCCACCAGCTGGCCCCGGCATGGGGACTGGATCCCATCATGGCGGTGCATTTCGACCGGCCCGCCGAGGCGCTCGAGGTCATTTTGCGCTCGCTCAAGCACAAGCCCGACGCCGTGCTGGCGGTAGATGACCCGGGGCTCGAGCTCGCCGCGCGGCTCAACGAGAGCCTGGGCCTTGCGGCTAATCCGCCCGAGGCGGTGCGGCGGTTGCGCGACAAGCTGGCGTTCAGGCAGATGCAAAAAGATCTCGGATTTTTGTGCCCCGATTTTCACCATCTGCCGAACGATTCCGATCCGGCCCAATGGCTTGCGCAACTCAGGTGGCCTGTCGTGGTCAAGGCGAGAAGGCTTTCGGGAAGCCGCGGCGTGATCCGTGCCGATGATTCCGCAGCGCTGGTGCGGGCCGTGAACTGGGTGCGGGCCATCCAGTCCCGCGCCGACCGGGACGCCCAGGAGCTGGGCCTCATCATTGAGGACTTCATTCCGGGACGCGAGTACGCGCTGGAAGGCACTTTGGAACGAGGGGAGCTCACCACCCTCGCGCTGTTCGACAAGCCCGATCCCCTGGACGGGCCCTACTTTGAGGAAACGATTTACGTCACACCCTCCCGGCTGCCGGGGCAACTCCAGGACCGCATCCATCGGGAGGTGGCGCGGGCCTGCCGCTTTGCCGAACTCACCGATGGCCCGGCCCACGCCGAAATGCGCGTCAACGACCAGGGTATCTGGATTCTGGAGGTCGCGGCCCGCTCCATCGGGGGCTTATGCGGGCAGGTGTTCACCCATTCCCTGGGCATGAGCCTGGAGGAGCTGATTTTGCGCCAGGCGGTGGCGGAACCGCTTCCCATTGCCGGCGAGGGCGGTGCCGCGGGAGTGATGATGATCCCGATTCCACGGCGCGGCATCTACCATGGAATCGAGGGCCTGGCCGCCGCGCAGTCGGTACCTGGCGTCACCGGAGTGACGATTACGGCGGAGCCCGGCCAGATCATTGCGCCGCCTCCCGACGGCGCGAGCTACCTGGGCTTCATCTTCTCTCGTGCGGCGAGCCCCGCGGAGGCTGAAAACGCGCTGCGCATCGCGCATCGCCGGCTGCACTTCGATATCCGCCCCGAGTATCCGGCGATGGAAGCCCCCGCCGCCGAGAGGACATGAAACTGAATCCGCAAGACCTGGAAAAAATCGCCGACCTCACGCTGGAACATTACAACCAGCGTGCCGAAGATTTCTGGGAAGGCACGCGCGATCACAACGTCAGCCAGAACATCGCGGCGCTGTTGCAATACATCGAGGGTGAGCCGTCTTTCACGATACTCGACTTTGGCTGCGGGCCGGGACGCGACCTCAAGGCGTTTGCCGAACTCGGTCACCTCGCTGTAGGGTTGGAAGGCGCCGCCCGCTTTGCCGTAATGGCACGTGCCCACAGCGGCTGCGACGTGTGGCAGCAGGATTTCCTCAAGCTTTAGAATCTGCGGCAAGGAGCGTCTTATCTGTGAACCATCGGACGACAGAAAACCCTGCATGTGCTGCGGAGTCGCTCGATCCCCTGGAAGGGGTCATGCGGTACCACCAGGAGACGAAACATCATTTTTCCCGCTATGCGCGCTCGCTCGGCTACATGGACTGGGCGAATCAGCCGGATCCGTTTCGACGATACGAAAGATCTACGCTCATTCCCTTACCGCTCCTGAAACCTGAGGACGTGCCGCTCTCGCCGCTCTATGAAGACTTGTATCGCCCTGGAGCAATCGCAAGCGCTCCGGTCACCGTGCGCACCCTTTCGCGCTTTTTTGAGTATTCGTTGGCCATCTCGGCTTGGAAGCAGGCCGGTGAGGTCCGCTGGGCGCTTCGAACCAACCCGTCGAGCGGCAACCTGCATCCTACCGAAGGTTATTTGCTGATTGACACAGTCCCAGGCCTTTCACCATTCCCAGGTCTTTATCACTATACGGCCAGGGAGCATGCCCTGGAGCTGCGAGCAGAGTTGACGAGAGAGAGCTTTATTTCGCTCATGCAGGAATTTCCACCCCAAGCCTTTCTGGCTGGCTTTACCTCAGTGAACTGGCGGGAGACCTGGAAGTATGGAGAGCGAGCCTTTCGCTACTGTCAACATGACGCGGGGCACGCGATCGGCAGCGCTCGCATTGCGGCCCAGACCCTGGGCTGGCGCATGCTGCTGCTGGATGGCCTGGCGGATGACACGGTTGCCGCCCTGTTGGGGATAGATCGACCCGAGGATTTCGAGGGGGCGGAACGGGAGCACCCTGATTGCCTCGCCGTCATCTGGCCCGCCGATCAAGCTGCCGGTCTTGCCGCTGGGAAGACAATCTCTTTGCCCCTGTCCCTTGTCCCTGATGCTGTTCGCGAGTCGACGCGACACATTTGGCACGGCAAGGCCAACCGGCTGAGTCGAGACGATCCCGTGCAATGGGAGATCCTCGACCAAGTGGAAGTCACATCGTGGAAGTCGAGTATTGAACAGAAGGTGGTCGAACTGAATCACCACAGTCCTTCACAGGAAGTCCTGATCAACCCGAGCGCCGATGCGCCGAACCTCTACCCGGGTCAGCCACGGGCTGGACAGGTGATCCGCCAACGGCGAAGCGCGCTTGCATTCGACGGCAAAACGTCGATTTCAGTCGGCAGCTTCTTCACGATGCTGGCTCGCGTCTTGCCACGGATCGATCGCGACCTGTGCCAGCGTCCGATGCCCTGGGACGTCCTGCCCTGGGAACCGGCCATTCATCTTGCTCTGTTCGTCCATCGGGTGGATGGCCTTGCTCCCGGTCTTTACATGCTGGCTCGCGATCCTGCAAAGGTGGGCTCGCTCAGACGGGCGATGCACCAACAATTTGCCTGGATCTCCCCGCCCGGCTGTCCAGGGGACTTGCCTCTGTTTCTCCTCGAAGAGGGCGATGCGCGGCAACTGGCTGCCCAAGTCAGTTGCCATCAGGATATTGCCGGGGAGAGTGCGTTTTCCTTGGGGATGGTCGCTGAATTCGAATCAAACCTGCGGCGATACGGACCCTGGTTTTACCGGAGACTTTTCTGGGAGTCAGGGGTGATCGGCCAGGTGCTTTATTTGGAAGCGGAGGCGACTGGCATGCGTGCGACGGGAATCGGCTGCTTTTTTGATGACCCGGTCCACCAAGTGTTTGGATTTAACGACGCAATGTTTCAGTCGCTCTATCACTTCACGACCGGAGGCCACGTGGAGGACCCTCGCCTGACCACGTTGCCGCCTTATGGCCTTGATCATTGAGAGCCTGTCAATCCTCTACGCGCAGATATCGATGACAAAGGCGAACCGATCCTGATCGCCGAACATCGGATCCGTGGAAGCCTCGACGTTGCCTCACTCAGCGACGGCACTGTTGACCCACTGTACTTGGCGCTGCGTCTAGCGGTCGTCCAGGAACACAATGCGACGCGGGAGCCGCTTCCATTCATTGCCGATGATCTCCTACTCAATCTCGACAATACACGCACTCAAGCGGCGTTTCGTACGCTCGCTAAAATCGCCACATCGAGCCAAGTCTTATTTTTCACGCACCATGCCCATATGGTCGACCTCGCCCGCGCAGTAGTGCCAGGAACAATGCTAGTCGAACACCGACTTGCTAGCACGGTCGAAGTCGCTCGAGCGGCTGAATAGCAACCACAGCCGTCCTTGCGTGCGGCGTTGACGCGCCCGGGTAGATGGGACTCAATCGTGTGCATTCGACGTAAGATGTAAGCGGGGCGAACCGTTCCGGGCGTGCACTGTGTTGCGTATTGACATCCGGTTTGCCACTTTCATCGCGAGCAATGACCACGCGATTGGAACGCCCTGCTGCGCGTTGCTACCGCTATGGCGGGGGCAAACGAGACGGAGGGTATCGGGACTGTGGCACTCCAACCCATGCCGTGTCTTCGCCCCAAACCCGCCGCGCGGTCTCCACGACCCGTCTGAGCTTCGTTCCTGGTCAGCCGGGGTGATGGCGTTTCCCGTCACCGAGTTGGAAAAGCCGCATTGCGGGCTTACCGCCAAACGCTCCAGGGGCACGAAGCGGCTTGCTTCGCGGATGCGCCTAACGAGATCGTCCATCGGCTCAAGGTGAGAACGCCAGCTCGCCTCAAGAGTAGCGGGACTGGAGCGACTCGGCGGTGATGGCGTGGAGCCGGGCCGACCCACCTCAGCGGCTTTACCTCCGGGGCGCGGCCGGCGCGTCCTCGAATGGCCACTGCTCGCACCGGTAGCCCATGTCCCAGAACATCCACTCGTAACGGCTCGTCGTGCGGAAATGGCGACGCATGGCTGCGCGCTCGGCGTCGCCAATCTGGGCGGCGACTTCGTTGGTCGCCTCAAGCACCGCGCCGACGACGGCGCCGAACTCGGGAGAGCCGTAGGTCCCGATCCAGCGCGCGTACAGCGGATTCGGCGAACCGGCACGCGCCAGTGCCTTGCCTACCTCCCAGTAGATCCAGTAGCAGGGAAGGAGTGCAGCAATCGCCTCATGGAAGGGCGCCCCGTAGGCGACCGCGAGGAGATAGTGGGTGTACGCCAGGGTGGTCGGCGCGAGCGGGGTGGCGATTGCGGCTTCCGTGGTCAGCCCGAACTCGCGGAAGAAGCCTTCGTGGAGCGTGCGCTCGACGCGGAGCGCGCCCGCTGCGTGTTCGGCCAGCATGACGATCCAGTCATCCTTCGGCGCTCGGGCCCCGGCGATCGCGAGCGCGCGGGCGAACTCACGCAGGTAGAGTGCGTCCTGGACGGCGTAGAACTCGAAGCGCTCGCGCGGCAGTGATCCGTCGGTCAGCCCCGCGATGAACGGGTGGCGCAGGATTGCGGCGTAGATCGGCTCGATCGACATCCAGAGCTCGTCAGTGAACGAGATCTGGGGGGCCGGGCGGAGTGGAGCGCTCACGAGCGGGTCCTCCAGAAGTGATCGAGCACCGCTATCCGGCTGCGGCCCGGACGCGTGGCGTGCCGCAACGCGCCATGCACGTAATCGGTCGCGGCCTCGCAAGCGGCGAGCAACGGCGTGCCCAGGCACAGGTTGGCCGCGATCGCCGAGGCGAGGGTGCAGCCGGTGCCATGGCCTTCGACGTCGAGACGGTCGTGGGCGAATTCGGCCGGTTTCTGGCCGTCGTAATAGCGATCGACCATCTCGGCCGAGCCCTGCAAGTGGCCCCCCTTCAGTAGCATCGCACGCGCACCCAGCGCCAGCAGTTCGACCAGGGCGGCATCCGCGACCGCATCGTCATCGATGGGATGGCCGAGCAACAACTCAGCTTCGGGAATATTTGGCGTGAGGATCGTCGCCAGCGGGAGCAGCCGCGCGCGCAACGCGTCGAGCGCATGGGCTTCCAGCAGCCGCGCGCCGCTGGTCGCCACCATAACCGGGTCGAGCACGATGTGCGGCGGCTTATGGTGTTCCAGCGCATCGGCAACCGCGTCGATCACTTCGGTGTTGGCAAGCATGCCGAGCTTGACCGCACCGATACGGAAATCGTCGAAGCAGGCGTCGATCTGCGCGCGCAGGAAGGCCACCGGCGGCACGTGCACGGCCGTCACCCCACGCGTGTGCTGCGCGGTCAGCGCGGCAATCGCGGACAGGCCGTGCACGCCATGCGCGGCGAAGGTTTTCAGGTCGGCCTGGATGCCGGCGCCGCCGCCGGAATCGGAGCCGGCGATGGTGAGGGCGCTGAGGGGGCGGGTGTCGGAGCGGGACATGAAGCTATCGTTGGCAGTGAGGACGACGAACTAAGATGGCTCCGGTACGGCTGCAATCTCGTCGAGCGAAGCAAGAATGCGCTGGTTGCGCAACGAGCCGACGGCCAGCGCCTCGGGCCTGGACCAGTCGACATGATGATAAATACTGCACCTGCCTGGCGCGTTCAGGCAAGCGCAGGCGCGCGGGAAGACCAGCCGCTCTCCTTGTGGGCCGCCTCAGGCGATGTCGGGACGCAATGCTGTGTCTTCGCCCCAAACCCGCCGCGCGGTCTCCACGATCAGTCTGAGCTTTCGTTCCTGGTCTGCCGGGGTGATGGCGTTTCCAATCACTGAGTTGGAAAAGCCACATTGCGGGCTTATCGCCAAACGCTCCAGGGGCACGAAGCGGCTCGCTTCGCGGATGCGGCCTACGAGCTCGTCCAGCGGCTCAAGGTGAGGGCGCTTGGTGGTGACGAGCCCCAGCACCACCAATTTATCGTCGGGCACGTCCTTGAGCGGCTCGAACGATCCCGAGCGCGCGTCGTCATATTCGAGCAGGAACCGCTGCGCCCGGACGCGCCGGACGACGGTCCGCGCGATGCGCTCGTAGCCGCCGCTCGCAAGCCAGCGGCCGCCCTGGTTTCCCCGGCACAGGTGTAAGCCGAACGTGACGCCCGGAACATCCCCGATGACCGCGTTGTCCATCTCGATGCCGCGTTCCAGGTAGCGCTCCGTGCTCCAGCCCTGGGATTCGTAAAAGCCGCGCGTCGCCGGATCGAGCAGCAGCGTATAGTGAGGCGCGTCGAGCTGGATGTAGGCCGCGCCGAGCCGCGCGAGCTCCACGACTTCCTCGCGCAGGATGTCCACCACGTCCGCGAGAAAGCTGTCCAAGGTGGGATAGGCCGCGCGGGAGCGCTGCGGAGACCAGAAGTTCGCCCAAAGGCTGGGGCTCGGCAGCGTGATCTTCGGAATGCGTGTCGTGCGCGCGCGGAGAAACACGAACTCTTCCACCGACAAATGCCGCCGGCGCCGCAACTTCTCCACGACCCCAAGCCCTGCGGGGCGCTCAATCGCTCGGTCGCCGGTGGTCGCCGGATCGCCGCGCCAGTTGCCCCACAGAAATGCGTTCAGGTCCCACTCGCCCAGACCGTTCACGGCTTCAGCGAACTGGCTTTGAAAGGAGAGCCGCCGCTCCTCGCCGTCGGTGACCACCGGCAAGCCCACGCGCTCCTGGAGCCTGATGGCGTCTTCCACGGCCCGGTCTTCGATGGCCTTGAACCGGGCACGCGAGATCCGGCCCGCGGCGGCGTCTTTCCGCGCCGAAATGAGATCGGACGGGCGGAGCAGGCTACCGATGTGGTCTGCGTGGCAAGCGATCATGGATCTATCGAGCGTCCGCAAAATGCCTGACGCTCGATCCCTCACCTTCACGGAAAGTATCGCGCCAAACTGCGCGTTATGCCAACGGGAAGGACAAAATTCGCGAGGGCGTGAGAGCGGGAGGGCGTGAGAGCGCCAAACTCCGCCAGGGCGGGAGGCCGTGAGCGCGAAGCGGGTTCCTCTCACGATCTTCCAATCTGACCATCTCCCGGCTTCTCTACCTCCCGATCTCCCGACCTCCCGATCTCACGGGGTTTGGGCCGTCACCCCGTCACTGCGTCACCTCGTCACTCGTCACCTGTCCTGCGGTATGATGCCGCGCGATGGACACGCTGACCCACGCACTGTCCGGCGCACTGCTCGCGCGGGCGACCGCGCCGCGCCGGGCGGACGACACAAGCCTCCCGCTCGGGCGTCGGGTGTTTCTGGGCTTCGTTGCCGCCGCGCTGCCCGATCTCGACTGGGTGATGGGCTACTTCGGCACCGTGACCTTCCTATTGCACCATCGCGGCGTGACGCATTCGCTCATCATGCTGCCGCTATGGGCCTTCGCGCTGGCGTGGCTCTGCGCGCTCATCTGGCGCCGCGACCGTTCCTGGCGTGCCTATTTCGGCGTGTTTGCGCTCGGTATCGGCATCCATATCGCGGGGGATTGGATCACCTCGTTCGGTACGATGGTTTTCGCGCCGCTTTCCGATGCGCGTGTCGGAATCGGAACCACCTTCATTATCGACCTCTGGTTTAGCGCGATCCTCCTCGCGGGGCTTGCTGCCGCGCTCATCTGGCGTGCGTCGCGAATTCCGGCGCTGGCGGGACTTGCGGTGCTGTGCGGCTATGTCGCCTACCAGGGCGTGCTGCAGCAGCGGGCAGTTGAATGGGGCGAGGCATATGCAAAGGCGTCGGGCCTGAGTCGAGCCGAGGTCACCGCTCAGCCGCGCCCGGTCTCGCCCTACAACTGGATGGTCGTCGTGCGCGACGGGGAGGCGTTGCGTTACAGCCTGGTCAATCTGGTCCGGCGCGAGGCGCGAAAACTGGCGCCGGATGCCGGTTTCATCGCGCGGCTGGATGCTCCCTACCTGCCGCTGGCGCAGGCACAATGGGTGCACGCCGCGCAGTTTGGCTCGCAGACCGAGCGCGCGATTGCGACGGAGGCCTGGAACCAGGAGGGCTTCGGCTTCTTCCGCTGGTTTGCCGTCTACCCGGTGCTCTACCGCGTCGACTCCGGCAACCCCTCGACCTGCGCCTGGTTCCAGGACCTGCGGTTTTTCACGCCGGGACGGGAGCGCTGGCCGTTTCGATTCGGGATGTGCCGCGAGAACGGCGGCGCGTGGGAGCCCTATCAACTGGTCACGGATCGCGTGCGCGCGCCGGCGCGATAGGCACGGCTACGGGCCGGATCGTCCAATTGCCTCGCATGGATTAGACTTTACGTCATGAAACAGTATTTTCCATTTCTGAGCGGCCTGATGCTGTCACTCCTCGTCGCCGCCACGCTCGCAGGCTGCGAGACCGTGCAGACAACCCGGCCTGGCGCGGTGGGAGTCGAGCGGCAGCAGACGATGCTGGTCTCGTCGGACGACGTCAACCGAAGCGCCGTTCAGGCTTATCGCCAGGAGATGAAAAAGGCCGCGAGCAAAGGCTTGCTCAACCGCAATGCGGCGCAGGTCGCGCGAGTGAGGGTGATCGCGCTGCGCCTCGCGGCGGCCTCCGGCGCCTTCCGGCCGGATGCGCCGGGCTGGGCCTGGGAATCGAACGTGATCACCTCGAAGGAGATCAACGCGTGGTGCATGCCCGGCGGCAAGATGGCGGTCTACTCGGGCCTCATCGAGCGCCTGAATGTGACGGATGACGAGCTCGCGGCGGTGATGGGACACGAGATCGCGCACGCGCTGCGCGAGCACGGGCGCGAGCGCGCCTCGCAGGCGATGGCGCAGGGCATGGCGCTGTCCGTTCTGGGCATCGTGACCGGAGCCAGCGACGCCGGCGTGCAGCTTGCCCAGGTCATCACCGATGTCACGATCAACCTTCCGAACTCGCGGGCACACGAGATCGAGGCCGACCGCATCGGCGTCGAGCTGGCCGCGCGGGCGGGCTACGACCCGCGCGCGGCGGTCACCCTGTGGCAGAAAATGGCAAAGGCCGCAGGCGGCGGCCCCCCGCAGTTCCTCTCGACCCACCCCTCGCCGGATAACCGCATCCGCGACCTCCAAGTCTATGCCGAGCGGGTGATGCCTCTCTATCGTGCGGCGGCGAAGCGCTAGACCTGCCGAGTTTGGCCCATGGGCGCCCTCTTCCGGAGCACCCGACTCTCCGCTTGCCGCCTGCTCAGCGCCTAAGACTCTGATTCGCAGGGCGCCGGGACGCCACGCTCCCTGTTGCCGCAATCCTTCCCGCCGCGCGTACCTGCCCGCGCGCACCCGGATCCACGTGATTTGCATGACTGAATCATGTGATACCGCTCCCGGGTAGGCAGATCGTATAATTTGCTCAGTCCCGGAATGGGACCGATTCCCCGTGGATAACGGGGCGGCGAAAACCTCATGCACAGGGGGGGTGACACTATGCGTACCAGTAAGTGGGCTGTGGCCCTCGCAGCCGTCTTTGCGATCTTGCTCGTTAGCTGCCGGACAGCGCCTCTCTACAACGTCACCAATGCACCCGTTGTGGCATCGAAGCCTGACGTGTCGCTAAGTGACGTTGAAACGGCGATCATGCGGGCAGGCGTAAGCTTGGGGTGGCAGATGCGCCCCACGAACCCCGGACACATAGTGGGGACCCTGATACTCCGGACCCATACGGCTGTCGTCGACATAAATTACGATACCGCCAAGTACAGCGTCACCTACAAGGACAGCAAGGACTTGGAATACGACGGCACCAATATTCATTCGAACTACAACGGCTGGATTCAGCGGCTGGACAATGCGATTCGATCTCAGCTCAGCCTCATCTGAGGCCCACATCGCGCGGGCGCGCAGGATCGATCAAACACATCAGGAATCAAAGCGTCCGCGCGGCTCGAGTCGGACGCGATTTGGCGAGCAGTCGACGGGGCGTAATGAAATGACCGTTCACGAGGGAAGCTGTTTTCCTGGGGAGATGATCACGTGAATGACGTCGCGTACAAGACCGGAAGTGGAGGCGGGGCCGTCGTTTCCCCGGAACGCGAGCTCGCGCAGCTGATTGTTGAAACGCTCAATCTGGATACGAACGCCGACGCGATTGATCCTGATACTCCCCTTTACCGGGAGGGGCTCGGCTTGGACTCCATCGACATCCTGGAGATTTCCCTGGCGATTTCGAAGCGATACGGGGTGACGCTGCGGTCGGACGATGAAAACAACCGGACAATCTTCAGTTCACTGCGCAGCCTGAGCCGGCACATCTCCGAGCGCCGTACCCGCTAGATGGCTCACCTGGGCGGCGGGATGTGGAAAGCCCTCGCGCTGCTGGGATTCATCGCATGGCAGTGGCTCGCGCACCTGGCGGCAAGCGAGGGCACGGTCGGGCCGCTACGCCTCGCCCTTCTGATGCTGCCGCTGCTGGCGCTGGCGTTGTGGGCGGTTGTGAATGCGCGACGCAAGCTATGGTGGTGCCTGCTCCTGATTGCGGCAGCGGTGCTTATTTACGCGCTCGCGAGACAGGGCGGTCACGAATACGCGGCGGCCGCGTACGGCGTACCGCACGCGGCGATCAACCTTTTCCTGCTTTGGTTCTTCGCGCGTACGCTCCGGCCCGGCACGGAGGCGCTCATCACGCGGCTCGCGCGCCGCGTTCACGGCGAGCTTCCTCCGGCCATGGTGACTTATACGCGCCGCCTGACGCTGGCATGGTGCATTTTCTTTGCGGCGCAGGTCGTGGTCTCTGCACTCCTGTTTGCATTCGTATCGGTTGACGCGTGGTCGCTCTTTATCAATGTTCTCAACCTTCCCCTGGTGGCGGTCATGTTTGTCGCGGAGTACTGTTACAAGGTCGTGCGCTATCGGGACTATCCGCACGCATCGATCGCGACGGCATGGCGGGCATTTGCGAGCGATCCCTCGATCTCCCCGGCAGCCAAGGTCCGATAGCTTATCCGCATGGGTACCGTTCCCCTGATCGACGGTTTCGGCGCCGGGAGCGTGTTCGCGTATCGCGACGGGCGGGCTGTTGGAGCCGACGAATTCCTCGGGAATGTGGCGCAGCTCGCCGCCGTGCTGCCCGACCGCGACCATGTCCTCAATCTGTGTGCCGACCGCTACCGGTTTGCCGTCGGTTTTGCCGCTGCCCTCGTGCGTCAGCAGATCAGCCTCCTGCCGCCCAACCAGACTCCTCACCTCATTGCTCAGCTCCTGGCCGACTATGGAGATGTTTACTGCCTGATTGACGGCGGGGCGCCGCCGGTCGCGCTGGAGACAGTCTTGTTTCCCGAGGCGGTGGCGAGCGCGCGCGGAGCGCTCCCGGTGCCGGTTGTCTCCGACCGGCAGATTGCCGTTATCGTGTTCACCTCGGGCTCGACCGGACGCCCCGTGCCGCACGCCAAGACATGGGGCGGGCTCGCGCGCGGCGCAAGAATGGAAATCGACCGGTTGAGCGCGCACGTTTGCCCGGGGATGTCCGTGCTCAGCACCGTGCCGCCGCAGCACATGTACGGACTCGAATCGACCGTGGTGATGCCGATGCAGGGCGGTCTCGCACTGCACGCCGGGCGGCCTTTCTATCCCGCTGACGTCCGCAACGAGCTGGCGGCATTGCCGCGGCCGCGCGCCCTTGTCACGACGCCGGTGCATCTACGCGTGCTGCTCGCGGATGACGAGACTCTGCCCGCTGCCGATCTCCTGCTATGTGCGACGGCACCGTTGTCGCCGCAGCTTGCAGCCGCCGCCGAACGGCGCTTTTCCGCGCCGCTCCATGAGATTTACGGGTGCACGGAGGCCGGCCAGATTGCCACTCGCCGTACCGTGGCAACGGCCGAATGGGTTGTCCTCCCGGGAGTGGTTCTGCAAATGGAGGCCGATGGTGTGCGCGTCGGCGGCCCGCATATGGAAGGCGACGCGCTGCTCGGCGATGTTGTCGAGCTGTGGGGCGAGGGGAGGTTCCTGCTGCACGGCCGGACCGCGGACATGGTCAATGTGGCAGGCAAGCGCACGTCGCTCGCGCATCTCAACTATCATCTGAACTCGATCGAGGGCGTGCGGGATGGCGCATTCGTCATGCCGGAACAGAACGGCGATGGCGTGCCCCGGCTGATGGCCTTCGTCGTGGCGCCAGGACTCACCAGCGAGAACGTAATGCGCGCGCTGCGCGAACGCGTTGACGCGGCATTCCTCCCGAGACCGCTGTGTTTCGTCGAGGCCTTGCCTCGCAACGCAACTGGAAAGTTGCCGCGCGAGGCCGTCGATGAACTGCTGACCGGCCTTGACCTGAAAGTGGAGTGACCTTTGCTCGTGACCGAGTGGTTTTTCCCGCCCGACCATCCGGCTTCGCAGGGGCATTTTCCGGGTAACCCTGTCATCCCGGGCGCGGTCTTGCTGCGCGACGCGTTGCGCGCCATCGAAAAGGATGGCGGCCTCACGCTCCCGCGCGGCCGGATCCAGTCGGCGAAGTTTCTGCATCCCGTCCGGCCGGGCGATCGCATCATGATCGAGTGGTCGCGCAACGCCGACGGGGAAGTGAGATTCGCATGCAGGATCGGAGCAAGGCTGGTGCTGACGGGTCAGGTGCGATGCCACGCCGTGCCGTCAGCGGATTAGAGCGAGATCCGGGGCCGGAATGGCGCGCCAGCGCGGAACGCGGCAACATCCCGGCGATCCGGTTCATGGCATGGGCGGCACTGGCCCTGGGGCGGCCAGCGGCGCGTCTGCTGCTCTATCCCATCTGCTGCTATTTTCTGCTGTTCCCGGGTAGCGCGAGGTCCGCGTCGAGGGGATATTTGCGCCGAGCGTTGGGCCGCGCGCCTGGTCTCGGGGAGATGTTCCGCCACTATCACACCTTTGCGGCCACGATCCTTGACCGTGTATACCTGCTCCACGATCAGTATCACCGCTTCGACGTGCGGGTCCATGGCGCCGGGATCATCGAAGAGTCGTTAGCCAGCGGTCGCGGATGTATCCTTCTGGGCGCTCACATGGGAAGCTTTGAAATCGTCCGCTCCGTGGGCAGGCAGGCGATTGGTCCTGCGCTCAGCATCGCCATGTACGAGGAGAATGCCCGCAAAATCCGTTCGGTGATCGAGGCGATCAACCCTGTTCTTTACCGCCAGGTCATCGCGCTGGGCCAAGTCGATTCCATCCTGAAGCTGGAGGCTGCCCTCGATCGCGGTGAGGCCGTCGGAATACTCGCGGATCGCACGCTGACCGGCGAGGGCACGGTCACCTGCATTTTTCTCGGCGAGCCGGCCCGCTTTCCAGTGGGACCCTTCCGAATTGCCGCCATTCTGAATCGTCCCGTCGTGCTCATGTTCGGACTTTATCGCGGCGGCAACCGCTACGACGTCTACCTCGAGCGGCTGACGGACCCGGGCGGGACGAAGCGCGCGGAGCGCGATCGTGCGGTCGAGGAGTCCGTGCGGCGCTATGCGGGGCGCCTCGAGCACTATTGCCGCCAGGCGCCATTCAACTGGTTCAATTTTTATGACTACTGGAGTTAGGGCGGCGGGCGCGGCGCTGCTTGCGGTCAGCGTCATCGCGGCTCCGGCGCAAGGCGCGGAAGCCGGGTGGGGCCTCATCGATCTCATGCGCAGTCTCCAGGCGGTCAAATCGTCGAGGGCACGTTTTGTTGAGCGCAAGGAGCTGGCCATCCTGACCGAGCCGCTGGAGGCTTCCGGAACGCTGGTCTACCGCGCCCCCGGCAGGCTTGAAAAGCACACCCTGGTGCCGGAACGCGAGAGCCTGGTTCTCGACGGTGACCAACTCGTGCTGGAGAACGCGGAACGCGGATGGCGCAAGTCTTTTACGCTGCACGAGCATCCCGTCATCTGGGCCTTTGTCGAGAGCATCCGCTCGACGCTGGCGGGTGACCTGGCGACGCTGCGCCGGTTCTACGACGTGGAGCTGGAAGGCAGCGAGCCGGACTGGCGCCTCCTTCTCCGGCCCCGGGAGCCCGCGATGAAAACTGTGGTCGACGAGGTCCGCATCAGCGGCAGCGGAAGCTGGGTTTCCCGCATTGAGATTCTGGAAGCCGGAGGAGACCGCTCGGTCATGACAATCAGCCGGGAAGGATCGTGAGCCGGGCGCGCATCGCAATCGGTCTGTGGCTGCTCCTGGTTGCGGCATGCGCATTCATTGTGACCCGCACCACGTTCACGACCGATCTCTCCGCGTTTCTGCCTCGCTCGCCGACGCCCGCACAGCAGGTACTCGTCGACCAGCTGCGCGAGGGCGTGGTGTCCCGCCTGATGCTGATCGGCATCAGTGGCGACAAACCGGAGACGGTCGCTCGCATCAGCCGGGAGCTGGCGGGGAACCTGCGTCAACGGAACGCGTTCGCATCGGTCGACAACGGAG
>Ga0256865_1000098_pt1 | contig 31783 bp, 26 predicted proteins | sample RVTome_14_FD_187337 | JGI IMG/M metagenome (GOLD analysis project Ga0256865, IMG submission 187337) | Soil microbial communities from uranium-contaminated site in the Upper Colorado River Basin, Wyoming, United States - RVT145D125 HiSeq ... | reverse complement strand
AAGATCAAGGAAAGCATCTCGATGCTGCTCAGCGGGAACCGTTTCTTCACCGGCGGTTTCTTCAAGGACGCCTCCGGGAGCGGGAAGGATATCTCGTACGCCTACCTCCAGGCGCAGGCGACGTTTTGAAGAACCGGATTCGGGACACGGGCGGGATGCATGACGAAGCATTCAAAAATTCCAGGCATGCACGGAGGTGACGATATGTTTCCGATGGGACTGCTGGCAAACGGCGAGAGGGCGGAGGTGGTAAACGGGATTCCGGCCCCGGGGCACGGCCATGGGTCTTGCTGCGGCGGCTGCCGGGGCAAGGGACGGGAAGGCTCCGCCGTCCGGCTGGAAGACATGGGGATCCGCCCCGGCAAGGAAGTCGAAATGCTCAACAACAAGGGAGGCGGGGCCCTCCTCGTGAAGGTGGACGATTCCCGGATCGCGGTGGGGCGCGGCATGGCGATGAAAATCATGGTGAGGAGGCAGGGACGATGAACCTGGCGATGCTCAAACCGGGACAAAGCGGGCGGATCTCTCATATCGGCGCGCTCGGGCCCTTGAAAAGAAGGCTGATGGACATGGGCGTGCTGGTCGGCGAGGAGGTCAAGGTGGAAAAGGTCGCTCCGCTGGGCGACCCCATCGAGATCACGGTGAAGAGCTACAACCTCTCCCTGAGGAAGAGGGAGGCGGAAGGAATTCTGCTGGAGGTTCCGAAATGACGCTGCAGAATTCCGTCCGTCCGTTACCCGCAACGGAGCCCGCACCGCTTCGCATCGCGGTGGCCGGGAACCCCAATTCGGGGAAGTCCACCCTGATCAATTCGCTCGCCGGCACCCGGTTGCATGTGGGCAACTGGCCCGGCGTCACCGTGGAGAAGAGGGAGGCGTCCTTCGAACGGCGCGGCGAACGGATCGCGCTGGTCGATCTGCCGGGCACCTACAGCTTAAGCCCGTATACCCAGGAGGAGGTCGTCGCCAGGGACTACCTGGTCGAGGAGCGGCCCGACGTCATCATCGACGTGGTCGACGCCACCAACCTGGAGCGCAACCTGTACCTCACCGTCCAGCTTCTCGAGCTGGAGATTCCCGTCGTCGTCGCCTTGAACATCCACGACGAGGCGGAGAGGATGGGGTACCGGATCGACGTGACGGCCATGGAGCGGGCCCTGGGCGTCCGGATCGTTCCGACCGTCGCCACGAAGGGGTCGGGACTCGAGGCGCTTCTCGACGCCGCGACCGCGGCCGCGGGGGACCCCTCCCGTCACCGGCCGCGGCGACTGCACTACGGCGGGGACATCGAAGCGGCCGCCGAGGCCCTCATGACGGAGGTCCTTCGCGGGCATCCGGATCTCGCAGGAAAATACCCCGGGAGATGGCTGGCCTTCAAGCTGCTGGAGGGGGATCGCCGCGTCATCGACGAGGCGGGCCTTCAGGGGATCGAGCCGCTGGTGGCCCGGGCGGCGGAGCACCTGATCTCCGCCCACGGCGAGGACGTCGAGTCGCTCATGGCGGACGCCCGGTACGCCCGCGCCACCGGCCTGACCCGGGAGGTCCTGACGAAGCCCGACGTCCGGAAGATCGAGCTGACCGAGAAGATCGACCGGATCGCGCTGAACCGGTTCCTGGGGATCCCTCTCTTCCTGGCGGCCATGTGGCTTGTCTTCAAGCTCACCTTCGACGTGTCGGCTCCTTTCGCCGACTGGCTCGGCACCGTGACCGCCGGACCGTTCACCCGGTGGACCCGGGTCCTGGTGGGTCTCGTCCGCGGTCCCGACTGGCTGATCTCCCTCGTGACGGAAGGGGTCATCGCGGGAGTGGGGTCGGTCCTCGTGTTCGTGCCGGTCATCTTCGCCATGATGTTCTTCATCACCTTCCTGGAGGGGAGCGGCTACATGGCGAGGGCCGCCTTCGTGATGGACCGGGCCATGCACAGCATGGGCCTTCACGGGAAGTCCTTCATCCCCATGCTTCTCGGATTCGGGTGCAACGTGCCCGCCATCTACGCGACGCGGACGCTGGAAAACCCCCGCGACAAGGCGCTGACCGCCCTTCTCATTCCGCTCATGTCGTGCGGCGCGAGGCTGCCGGTGTACATCCTCTTCGTCGCGGCCTTCTTCCCCTCCCGTTCCGGGACGGTGCTCTGGTCCCTCTACGTCCTGGGGATCGTCCTGGCCGTCCTGATGGGGATCCTCTTCAAGAGGACCCTGTTCCGGGGGGATTCCCCCATGTTCATCATGGAACTGCCCCCGTACCGGATGCCTTCGGGAAAAAGCCTTGCGATCCACACGTGGGAGAAGGGGAAGCACTTCCTGATCAAGGCCGGGACCTACATCCTCGCCGTCTCCGTCCTCGTCTGGTTCCTCCTGAATCTGCCCTGGGGCGTCGAGCAGAAGAAGGACTCTTACATGGGAACGGTCGGGCAGGCCATCGCGCCCGTCTTCAAGCCCCTGGGGTTCGGTACCTGGGAGGCCGCGTCGTCGCTGGTCGCCGGCGTCATCGCCAAGGAGATCGTCGTCGGGACGATGGGGGAAATATACGTTCCCGGGAAAGCGGAAGCGCCGGCGGGGCCGGCCCCTTCGCTGTCGGAAGACCTCCGGGAGATCGGGACCTCCTTCGCGGAGGCGGGCAAGAATGCCTTCACCAACGTCTTTTCGACCGCAGGGATCAAGAGTCTCCAGGCGGAGGAGGACGAGGGGACGACGGGTCTTCGGTCCGTCGTCTCGAAGACGTTCACCCCGTTGAGCGCCTATGCGTTCATGGCGTTCGTCCTCCTGTACATGCCTTGCATCGTGGCCGCCGCGGCGTTCAAGCACGAGTTCGGGACCTGGAAGTGGTTCGGGGTCGCCTTCATCTACCAGACGATCCTGGCCTGGAGTGTGGCGCTCCTCATCTACCAGGGCGGAACGATCCTGGGAATCGGAGGGTAGCATGGGAATCGTCGATTACGTGCTGATCGGGCTGATCGTGGGAGGAGCGTTCTATCTCCTTTACCGGTCCCTCCGGAAGAAGAAGGGCTATTGCCATGGATGCACCCCGTCCGGGAAATGCAAATGACCGTGCCGGAGCGGGAAGCCCGATTGCGGCTCCCTCCGCGGACCCTTGATTGAGGGAGGGGCCCCCCCGGTCCGCGCTACTCCCCGTCCGTCAGCAGGTGCGTCTTCGCCAGTTCCACCCATTCGGCGCCGCCCAGGACCCGCGCGATGCCTTCCACCGGAAGGCCGCCGTCCTGGAGGACCGGGCCCAGGCTTTCGCCGTGGAGCGGATGGAGGTTATCGAGGGCGTTTTCCATCCATGCCCTGGCCAGCTTCCCCGAGAGAAGATTCCGGGTATTCGACCCGACCTTGGTGGATTTCACCTTCACCAGCCACCCCTTTCCATAAGGATCCTGTCGCAGGATCTCGGGGGACCGCTGAACCTCCCGGTTTACCTCGACGACCTCGCCGGCCACCGGCGACAGCATCGGGATGCGCTCCGAATCGACCACGAGGCTCCACCCCTTTTCCCCCTGCGCCAACCGGGAACCGATGGCAGGCAGGTCGACGGCATCCACCTTCCCGACGAGCTTCCGGGCGAAGTCGTCCAGCCCGACGACGCCGATGGATCCGGGCTCCGGACGTAGCCAGCCGTGTCCCTGGTGGTAGAAGAGCCCCTCGGGGATCCGGAACCGGGTCACGTTCTCCGGCGCGATCCTGGAGGTCGCCCGTCCCTTGCGGGGCTGGTACATGTAGCGGCAGAAGAGCACGAAGGCCGCGAGGAAGGAGATGACGATGAGATACTCGATCCCCTTCGTGGCATAAATGTCTATAAAGCGGGTGCCTTCCATGTGACCACCTCCATATCTTCCGCGGTATTTTCCTCCACCACCTGATGCGCTTCGCCGAAAACGGGCATCCGGTTGATCACCCACCGGAAGACCCAGAGCTCCATGCTGATGATCGCCAGCGTCACCCAGATCTCCATGAAGGAGGGGTAGTACCGGACCGCCTCGTACCACTTGAAGGCGATGACGGAGACGTTGAGCCGGTTCAGGATCACCCCCGCCGCCGTGAGGAACGCGGTGAACTGCACGAGCTTCGCGCTACGCTGCCGGATCGCCTGGAGGAAGAGGGCGGTCGGAAGGAGGACGAACCCGACGATTTCGAACAGGTACCAGTACCCCATCGGTGTGCCGAGGTGGACCCACTGCTTGTAATGCACGAAGTCGATGAGCTTGAGGAAGATGTAGGCGAACAGGGCGCCGACGGCCCCCTTCCCCAGCCCGAGGAGGATGCTGTCGTGGGCCGCGTGGAGCTCGTGCCCGATCCGGTCCTTGAAAGCCTTCTGCGTGAAGAAGCTCTCGATCATGACCATGGAGAGCCCCGCGAAAATGCTCGACACGAAGAACATCACCGGGATGTTCCCCGAGTACCACAAGGGGTGGATCTTCGTGGGTGCCAGGAGGAAAAGCGCTCCCAGGCCCGACTGGTGAAGCGTCGACAGGGTGATCCCGAAGATGACGGCGCCGGTCGAGAGCCCTTCCAGAACCCTGCGCACCCTCGGCCAGTGCAGCCATTCCGCGACGACCGGGGAGAACTCCAGGAACTCGCAGATCATGTACAGCAGGAAGTGCCAGGCCACCAGGAAGAGCACGGAGCTCAATCCGAAGGAGTTCCCGATGATGGGGTTGATGACGTTCCAGGGGCGCCCCAGGTCCAGCAGGAGCGCGCCGGCGTAGAACACGTAGGCGAGGAAGCCGTTCAGGACGGTCACGCGGATGATCGGCTCGAACTTCTTTACCTTCAGGATGTGGACGACGAAGCACAGGACATAGGCGCCGCCGGCGAACGCCACTCCGGTGACCACGTCGAAGCCGATCCAGATCCCCCAGGGGTAGTTCTGGGAGAGGTTGGTCACGGCGCCCAGCCCGTAGGCGAACCGGATGGCGATCATTACGAGGCCGGACAGGATGATCGCTCCCGTGATGACGTTGAACGGCGTCAGCATCTTCCCTTTCGGTTTCATTTCGCTCAGGACGAACCGGAGGGTTTCCCGGGCCACCTGCCGAAAGGTCATGGTGCCTTCGACGTTCGCGGTCGCTGCGTCCGTCCCGTCAGTCCTGTTCGTCATGGGATGCCTCCTTCTTTTCGTCGGCCTTGCTGTCCTTGATGAGATAGTTCAGCCCGATGAGGAGAGACGGCCACAGCACGAACACCAGGGGCACCCCGTACAGGAATCCGGACGTGAGCTCGGGATAGGGGGTCGTCGGCAGGTTGGTCTTCAGGCCGAGCTTCTCCGCCGGTTGGCCCATCAGGAAGAGCCAGCCGGTCCCTCCGACCTCGTGCTCCCCGTAGATCCTGTGGACGTACTTGTCGGGCTCCGTGTAGATCCTGGTCCGGGCGATCTCCAGCAGATCCCGCTTCTTTCCGAAGAGGGTTGCGCCGGTCGGACACACCTCGGAGCAGGCGGGCTGCTCCCCCCTCATCTGCCGTTCGTTGCAGAAGATGCACTTCCACACGAAGGGGGTGGGACTGTCGTATTCGAACCTGGGGATGTCGAAAGGGCACGCGACCATGCAGTAGCGGCACCCCATGCAGCGGTCCTTGTGGTAAATGACCGCGGCCTCCTTGGTCTTCTCCATCGCCCGGCACAGGCATGCGGAGGCGCACGCCGGCTGGTTGCAGTGCATGCACTGCTTCCGGACGAAGATCGGCTCCTCCGGCTTTTTCTCGTTCGGGAACCGGTTCAGGACCGTGAAGGCGCCGGTGGTCGTGTCCCGCCTCTCCTCGAACACGCTCTCGCTGGAGAAGGAGACCTTCGGCTTGGGCAGCTTGTTCGCCTCATTGCAGGCTTCCTCGCAGGCGCGGCAGCCGATGCACTTCGTCGTGTCGATCAACATCCCGTTGAACTCGACGCCCCCCTCGGAGGTCTGCGGGGCCTGCGCGGCCCGGGACGATCCGGCGCCCCCCGCGAGCAGGATGCCGCCGGCCGCCCCCGCGACCTTCAGGAAGTTCCGTCTGTTGATGCCCATCTCACTTTCCTCCCGTGTGGTATCCGACGTCAGCGGAAATATTTCCGGATCGCGATCTGCAGGATCTCTCCGTCCATCGTCTCCATGATTCCCTCGACATGTATCCCTCCGTCCGGCAAGGTGGCCCCCACTTCCACGGGCGCCGCCCGGTGCAGGGAAAGGAACTCGGTGAAACTCCGGGCTTCCCTTTCCAGCCACGCTGCGGCTTCCCCCCCGATCCGGAGCTTCTTCAGGTCCCGGGAGAGGTTGGACGGCCGGAGCATGAACGCCCATCCCTTTTCATAAGGCTCCTTCCGCGCCTCGGCCGGATCGACGTTGATCCGTTCATTCACCGCGCAAACGACGCCGTCGACGGGGGACACGAACTCGATCCGCTTGCCCGACTGGATGGCGGAGAACGCCGGCTCGCCCTGACGAAGCGTCGTCCCGTCCGCGGGAAGCTCGAACCGGTCGACCCTCCCGAGGATCCCCTGCGCGAATCCGTCCAGCCCCACCTGCACGGCGCCGGAGGAATCGAGCTTCGCCCAGGTGTGGCCGTCGTGGACGAACAGGCCGCCGGGCAGTTCCCGGGCCGTCTGGGAAGGGAACAGCGCGACCGGCTCCCGGACGGACCGGTCTTCCGCCGCCGCTTTTTCCCTCCGCCGGAGGACGAGGTCCACCCCGATGCATACAAGAACCGTGAATACGACGAGAAGGACTACCATGGCGCACCTCCTGCCCTTACCCCAGAAATTGACTGACGATCTTTCCCCATTGCGCGTCGTTCAACCGGCTGCTGATATCCGTAAGCGCCTCCCCCCCGTCCGTCGCCATCATCCCGAGATCGGAAGAGAACACCCTCTGCAGCCGTTCCACCTCGCTCTCGAACCATTTCCGGGCGACGTTCTCGTGGTACAACCCCTTCACCTCGTCCCCTCTGATCCGCATGGAAAAGATCCACCCCTCGGAGTACGGATCGTTGTTGAGGACGGAGGGATCCGCGGTCACCTTCGGGTTGACGGTCTTGATGATCCCGTTGACGGGTGAAACCAGGCGGACGGTCCGCTGGCCGGAGTGGAGGAGAAAGCAGACGGTGTTCTCTTTCACCGTCACCCCGACGGCAGGCACCGATGCGCGGTCGACCTTTCCGATCAGCCGGGCCGAAAAATCGTCGATCCCCACCCGGGCCTCGGCCTCTTCTCCGTCGTATGGGGAGACCCACAGGTGCTTGGGGTGGTAGTAGTAATCCGGCTGAAGGTGAAATCCTCGGACATTCTCCATCCCCTTGCCGGCGCCGGTGACCTCGCTGTACAGGGAGCATTCCTCGAAGTGGCAGGTATTACAGAGGCCTTCCGAGGAGGACCTCCGGTCCACCGGGATCATTTTCGACGGGTATGCCTTGCAGAACGTCACGGTTTTCGTTTCCAGAAAAGGGCACCTCGTCTCTTTCATCTCTCCACCCCTTCTCCACCAGTGGTTCGATTCATCCGCTCGACTCCCGGGACCATTTCATGCGTGCCCTGCCCGCGGTTTCACCGCGGCGACCACCGCCAGAACGATGTACGCGATTCCGATCACCAGGTACCCCATCGTTCCCACCTCCTTCCGGGAGGACTACATCCCGCGAACCTCATTACAGCAATGGTTGTGCCATGGCCTCCCCCAGGCCCACCACCGCCGCGTATCAACTTGTTAATGAACGAGATAATGGAACGGAAGGCGGCCAGGCGGTGGAAGGTCCGGAAAGCCGTGGATTGTAGAGATTATTTACACTTCCAGGGAGGGAAAGCTTACATGTTGAATTTCCAGCGGATTATGTAGTTGCGTAATTCAACAGTCTATCGATTTTTTCATCACCTCTTCGGCGGCGCCCCTTCCTTCTTCAGGCCGAATTTTTTGATCTTGTTGTAGAGGGTGACCCGGTCGATTCCGAGTGCTTGGGCGGACCGCACGATATTCCATTGGTTATCGTTCAGGACCACCCGAATGTGCGCCATCTCGATCTCCTCGAGCGATTTCGTCCGGTGGTTCGCGTCGGAAGTGGTGGAAGGGAGGGTAATGTCGGACTCGGTGACGATATTCCCCTTCGCCACGACCACCGCCCTCTCGATGACGTTCCGCAGCTCCCGCGCGTTCCCCGGCCAATCGTTGCCCATCAGGATTCTCACGGCGCCTTCGCTGATTCCGCGGATCTCCTTACCCATCTCGATGTTGAATTTCTCGATGAAGTGGTCGACCAGGAGCGGAATGTCCTCCCTCCTTTCCCGCAACGGCGGGATGTGGATGGAGATGACGTTCAGGCGATAGTAGAGGTCCGCGCGGAAGCGCTCCTCCGCGATGGCGGCCGCGAGGTCCCGGTTCGTGGCGGCGAGGATCCGCGAGTTGATGGGGATCAGTTCCGAGCCCCCGACCCGCCGGAACTCCTTTTGCTCCAGGACGCGGAGAAGGTCCATCTGCAGCTTCAGGCTGATGTCCCCGATCTCGTCCAGGAAGAGGGTCCCGTCCTGGGCGAGTTCCAGCTTTCCCCGGTTGAGGGCGGTGGCGCCGGTGAAGGCCCCCTTTTCGTGGCCGAAGAGCTCGCTCTCCAGCAGGCTTTCCGTCAGGGAAGCGCAGGACACGGAGATGAACGGCGCGTCCATCCTGGGGCTTTCGTCGTGGATCGCCCGCGCGAGAAGCTCCTTACCCGTCCCGCTCTCGCCCTGGATGAGGACCGTCGAGCTGCTCTTCGCGACGGTCCGCGCCAGGTCGAAGATCTCCAGCATCTTCTCGTTCTTGCTGATCATGTCCCTCAGCTTGTACTGCTTCTTGAGCTCTTTCCGCAAAAACAGGTTCTCCTGGACGAGCTTGTGATGGTCCACGATCTTCCGGATCGTCAGGGAGATGTCGTCGGGGTTGAACGGTTTGACGAAATAGTCGTAGGCCCCCTTCTTCATCGCCTTGACGGCGGTGTCGACCGTCGCGTAGGCCGTCATGATGATGACCAGCAGCTCGGGCGCCGTCTTGTGGACCTCGTCCATCAGCTGGATTCCGTCCATCCCGGGCATCTTCAGGTCCACCAGCATCAGGTCCCAGTCCCTCTCGGGGAGGCGTTCCAACGCCTTCCTGCCGCTCTCCACGGCCTCCACGTGGTACCCGTCCTCCTCGAGCCAGCCGGTCAGCGAAGTCCGGACGATTTCCTCGTCGTCCACCACCATGATGTTGACTTTCTTCTCCATCGTCATCCCCGCCTCTCCGTTTCGGTGTTGGACGCCACGACCGTCTGGCAACCCCAGCAGAAGTCCCGCCCCCGGGTGTCCACGTCCACCACGGTGTTCGAAACGTGCATCACGCAATCCATCGACGGACAATGAACGAGCCCGAACGTGTGCCCCAGCTCGTGGAGGCACTCCTTGCGAAGTCTCTCCAGGAGCAGCGGCCGGTCCGGCGTCAGCCCGTAATGCTCCTGTCGCAGCCGGGCGAGGGAAACGACGGCGGCCGTCCCCCCCACCTGCGCCTCCCCGAACACGTACGTCAGGATCGGGATGCACAGATCCTTGTCCGTCACCCCCAGCAGCTTGAGCGCGTCCTGCGGGACCTCCCCCAGCATCTCCTTGAGGATCCTCGTCGAATAATACTGGTTCCGGCGGGCCTCGAAGCTTTCGGGGGGGACGGGAATCGGCGGCATGGTCCGGACGGTCGCCATGAGACAGTCTCCCATCTCTTTCCGCAGCCAATGGAGGATCGCGTGATCCACGGCCCCGACAGGCCGGATGTAGATGACGTTGCCGATGTTCTCCGAGTTCCTTTACCCGACGGGCAGAATCACCCGGAAATCGGTTCCCTTCCCCGGGGTGCTGTCGATTTCCACCTTGCCGCCGTGGCGGGTCACGATTCCGTTCACGACCGAGAGGCCCAGCCCGGTCCCCTTCTTTTTCGTCGAGAAGAAGGGATCAAAGATCCGGGCGCGGTCCTTCTCCTCGATACCGACGCCCGTGTCGCGAACGCTTATCGTCACAATGTTCGTATCCGGGCGGTAATCGGACCGGATCGTCAAGGTTCCCCCTTCTTCCATGGCTTCGCAGGCGTTGATGAGGAGGTTGAGGCACACCTGCTTCATGTGCGCCGGGTCGGCCTGGATCTCCGGCAGGGGGTTCAGGAGCTTCACCACCTCGATATTGGCGAGCTTCAGCTTGTTCGAGATGAGGGCCAGGGACTCCTCCATCACCTTGACGAGGCTCATGGCCTTGCGGACCGGGTCCTTCGGCCGCGTGAAATCGAGCAGGTTCTGCACGATGGCGGTCGTCCTCTCGACCTCCCTGCGCATCGTATCGAGATACCCCTTGAATTTATCGATTTCCTCCGACCCGTACTGCCCCTGGGCGATCTTTCTCTCCATGAGCCGGATGTACGTGTAGACGCCGGTCAGCGGGTTGTTGATCTCGTGCGCCACGGTCGCCGCCAGCGCTCCCACTGCGGCGAGCTTCTCCGAATGAAGGAGCTGCGACTGGGTCGCCTTGAGTTCCCGCGTCCGCTCTTCCACCTTGTTCTCCAGGGTCCGGATCCCCTCCTGGATCTGCTTCTGGGCGTTCTGCAGGTCCAGGGTCATCTGGTTGAACGATGTCGCCAGGTGTCCCATCTCGTCGTTCGACGTAACGTCGATGAGATGGTCGAGATCCCCTCCCGAGATCCGCTTCGTGCCGAGGACGAGCTCCTTGATCGGCCTCTCAAGGAAGTGGAAGAGGATGAAGGCCACGATGACGAAGATGGCGACCACCGAGATGAGGCTCACGACCAGGACCTGGCGGCGCACCCGGGCGATCTGGCTGTCCACTTCACTCAGATCCATGGTGACGTCGATCACCCCCAGGACCTTCTGCGACGCGGGGTGGGCGTGGCACTCCGCGGCGGAGCAGCCCGAATCGTTGTACATGGGGTTGATGATCCCGAGAACGCGGTGGTCTTTCCTGTGCGAATTATCTCCGCGCCGGGAAAAGAAGATGCGGCTCCGCTCGGACGTCTCCAGCCGCTCGAGCGGTCGGGCTTCCGAATGACACCCGTAGCAGGCTTCCGCTCTCTTGTTGACCATCCGGCCGACCTCGTCGGTGTTGTCGCTGGAGAAGAGGATCTTCCCCTCGGAGCTGTAGACCCGGACCTTTTCGATCCCCGCCTGCCGCCCGATCGTCTCCATGATCTTGTAGGCGGCTTCCTTCCGGTTCTCGAGCATGTCGTTCTGGATCGATTTCTTGATCGTCTCGCTGAGCTGGGAGGCGGTCCCGAGGATCGCATGGTTGAGGTTTTCCCTCTGGATGCCGAGAAAAAGCCATGCCAGCGCGCCGTTCACGATCAGGATCATCCCGACGACGCTCAGGACGATCTTCATTCCGATGCTTTTGTACCAGGTCATCTGTGAGCGGGATCTCCCGAATATGCATACAGTATACATAGTTCCCGCCCGGCAGGAAGGGGAAACCGGGGGTGTTTCAGGACAGGATCTCGACGAAGTTGTCGAACAGCCGGGGCTCGAACTCGGTGCCACGCCCCTCTTTCATGATCGACAATGTCTTATCCAGCCCGATGGACGGCCGGTAGGGACGGTGGCTGCGCAGCGCGTCGTAGACGTCGGCGATCTGCGTCATGTGCGAGGCGACATGCAGCGGCTCCCGGGTGCGGACCTTCGGATAGCCGGTCCTGTCGTACTTGATGTGGTGCTCGAAGGCGACGATCATCGGGAGCTCGGTGCCGCAGTCGATCCTCCGGAGGAGCTTCGCGCCGGCAACCGGGTGCCTTTTCATCAGATCGAACTCGTCCATTTCCAGCCGGCCGGGCTTGTTCAGGATGTCCGACGAGGTCATCTCCTTGCCGATGTCGTGCAGCATGGCCGCCAGCCCCGCCTCGCGGACCCGGTTCTCCCGGAGGCCGATGTGGACCGCCTGCGCCACGACGAGGATGCAGACGTTGAGCGAGTGGGTCACGGTGTAGTCGTCGTGTCCCTGCAACCGGATCAGGCGGTCGATGAGCATCCCTTCCTGGCGGAGCCCTTTCATGATGGAGGAGACGATGCCCCGGCCTTCCTCGACCCTGGAGCTCTTCCGTTCGGTGACCATCGACACGAGGACGTCCTTCAGGACCCCCGTCGTGCTGGCCATGAAGCCGGATGGGCGGGACGCGGGGGCCAGCCCGAGCGAGGCGACGCCGGCCGATTCCGCCCCTTCGATCCTCCCGTAGACGATCGATTCCCAGATCTGTCCCGAGGAAGTGTCGGTCCCCTTCGCAAGAAAGAAGACGAACCGCTTCAACTCCCCGAAGGTGATCCCCTCGGAGATCAGGATCTTCTCGATTCCCATCTCCCGCATCCGTTCGATCAGCCGGTTGAGGGTGGGGTTCGGTTCCACGAACGGGATCTCGCCCACCACGACGTGATCGCTGAAAAAGCCGATGTTCAGTCCGCGCGATTGCTCCGCCTCGGACTGGACCCGGCGGTGCAGGCGGACCAGGAGTTTCTGGACGCGGGGGTGATTTTCGGGGTAGGCCGACGCCGCCTGGATCGCTATCGCGAGCTCGGATACGACCAGAAAAAGGGTTTCCTTCGTCATTTCCCCCCCCCCAGCGTGCCGAGGAGAGCGAGGCAATGCTCCCGGACCTTCGTCCGGTGGCACTCCGCTCCGCGGTGGAGAAGCGCGACTCCCCTCGTGCTGCCGCACCGGAAGATGGCGTTGGCGGCGTCGATCCGGAGCGCCTCCTCCTTGCCGGATTGCAGGAACGTTTCGTGGAGGAGGATCTTCCCCAGGAACGAGACCGATTCCGGGGCCCGATGCTGTCCGAGGGAAAGGATGGCCTCCTTCCTCACCCGGAGGTCCTGGTGGTCGAGAAGACGGACCAGGTCGGGAACGACGGAAGGGTCGCCGATCCGTCCGAGGATGAGGCACAGGTTCCGCACGAAATACCAGTACGGTTCGTCGAGTTTCTCCCGGATCGCGGGGATCGCCTCCGCGTCGAACCGGAAGCCGAGGGACAGGAGGACCTTCCGGTTTCCCTGATCCGTTTCCATCAGCAGCCGGTCGAGGAAGTCCTTGATCGACATCCCGACGAAGGAGACGAGGATCTCCTCGATCCGCCCCTTTTCCAGACTGGAAACGGCGGGAGAAAGGTAGAGGTCGATCATGTGGGCGAAATCCACCTCGCCGATCACCCGGCCGATCGGGGCCTTCCTGCTGTCCGGGGCGGTCCTGTGCACCGACGTCAACGTGGAGAGCATGGTCTTCAGGAGGGGGAGCTCCCTCCGTGAAATCAGGTTCGGGAGGATCTTACGGATCTCCTCGAGCAGCTCCAGGAACTCTCCCTCGGACTCCTCTTCCTCGAGCAGCTCCAGCAGAACGCCGGCTCCCTTGAGGTGGAGGTTCTCCTCCTCGAATTCGGCCATGATGGCGGGGTCGGCCTGCGGGCTTCCTTCGGCCGTCGCGTTGATCGTCGCGTCGAGGTTCGACAGCTTCTCCAGGAGACGGGAGTGGTCCTGTTCGAGGTAGGCCGCCTCGGTCCGCTGCAGCAACAGCCGCTCGATGGCTTCCCACGTCCTCTCGGCGTAGTAGTTCTTCGTTCGGGCGCTCTCGCGGACACGCTCCTGGACCGCGGGAAGGAGCGATCCGTCCCCGTCCCGGCCGGCCGCGAGGACCTCGAAAATCTTCCGGAACCGGTTTCCGCTCTTCCCCTCCACCGTCAGAAGATTGGCCAGCATGTCGAGGAACCCGTCGTCCGAATCGATTTCCGTCAGCGACCGGACGATGTCGGCCTCCGCGAGCCCTCCATCGCCGCCTGCGCCGTCGGCCGCATTATCGACACCATTATCGATGGACAGGAGGACCGCGACCCGCTCCTCGACCGGGAGCCGGTGCAACGCGTCTCCGAGGCGGGCGAGGACCCGCTGGATCATATCGGAGGAGATCTCGTTGGCGGCGTTTTCCGGGCCGGCGTCCTGCGGGGAAGCTTTGCCGGCGGCGGCGTTCACTCTCTTCAGGATGGCCGGGATCATCTCGGGGGGGATGTTGAGATTCCCGGGAAGATCCCCGCTTCCCTCCCCGGTGGACACGTTCTCCGTGAGGATCATCCGCCAGAGCTCGTCCTCCCTGCCGGAGGATGGCGCCTCCTCGCCCGGGAGGAGGATCCTTCGTGAGAGAACTTCCTTGTAGTTGTACGGGTAGGCCCAGATCCCCCGCACACCCTCAGTCCGAAGGATCTCGTCGAGCTTCCCCCCCCCCTTCTCCATGCGGAGCCGCTGGAGGGACAGGAAGAAAACGAGGAGCTCCTGCGGTGTGACCTCGTTGGTGAAGTCGAGGGTGGCGACCTGGTGCAGGAAGAGTTCGGAGATGAAGCTGCGGACGAGGCTGTTGCTGTTGCCGAGGAACACATTCTGGTAAAGAATCTTGTCCTTGGCGACGCCGAGCAGAAGATGACCGGACGGCTCTCCGGTCAGCATGTCCTCAAGATTCCGGTGGAGCTTCTCCACGCGGCCTGCGAGGGAAGGGTGCCCCGCCCGGTACAATGAGATCCAGTTGAACGTCAGGGCCATTTCCGCCGCGAATCGTTCGATCCTGCGGACATCCGGTCCTTGTGCCACGGTCTCCATCGCCCCCTTGATTTATCGAGGATCCGGCATATCGTATCGGACGGGAAGGGGTGAATATTTACTATTCCCATATGAGGAAGGAACGGATTGCGCGGGCCGGGTCCCTGCAGGAAAATAGGTGCATGGAGGTGCCCCGGGGATAGGACGCGGGGTGCCCTGGAGGAGGGGATGGGAAAGAGCGTCGCCATGACGGGGAAAAACAGGAAGAACGGTGTGGAGCACCGCGGCAGGATGCCCACAAATCGTCGGTCCGGGGGGAAAGATGGCACGATCCGATTTTCCGTGGGGCGGACCGACCTCGGATGGGTTCTTGTCGCCGGGACCGGGCGGGGCCTCCGCGCCATCTCGTTCGGCGATTCCCGGGAGGCGCTGATCGATGCCCTGAAGGCGCGCTTCGGCAAGGCGGAGCATCGCGGGGGTGATCCGGAATCCGGTCGTTGGCTCAGCCGCGTGACGGAATGGATCGTGTCTCCGCGGCGCGGTCTGGACCTTCCCCTGGACATCCGCGGCACGGCCTTCCAGCGGAAGGTCTGGCGGGAGCTTTGCCGGATCCCCGCCGGAAGGACGGCGAGTTACGGGGAGGTCGCCCGGCGCATCGGGAAGCCCGGCTCGGCGCGCGCCGTGGGGCGTGCCTGCGCATCGAATCCCCTCGCCCTGGCCATTCCCTGTCACAGGGTGGTGCGAAGCGACGGGGATCCGGGCGGTTATGGAGGGGGGGTCGAAAGAAAGCGCGCGTTGCTCGAGAGGGAGGGTGGTACCATGATGCATGCTTGATCCGATGAGAGCAAAATCCGACCGGAAAGGGGAGGAGCGATGGACAGCATCTACAAGATCATCGACGTCGTCGGCACGAGCAAGACCTCTTGGGAGGATGCCGCGAAAAACGCGGTGGAGACCGCCGGGAAGTCCCTCGAGGACCTGAGAGTCGGGGAAATCGTCAAATTGGACTTGGTGATCGAAAAGGCGAAGGTCGTCGCCTACCGGGCCCGGGTGAATATCTCCTTCAAGTATCGCGCGTAACGGCGTCGAGGGCGCCCGTTTCCTCCGCAGGCCGTCCTTCTCTCGAAGGGCGGCCTTTTCCACTTGTTCGCCCGCCAGGATCGAAGGGACGTCCCGGCCCAGGGAGAGGGAAAACATCGCGTCGGTCCATCGGCGTCATGGACCGGTCCCTCCAACATCCAGTGGATTCGGATTCACACCGGCGAACAGGATCTCCACCCGCAGCGTTGCGCCCCACACCGGTTTCCGGCTCCCGTCCTCCTTCCTGGGCCAGTGGATATCGGGCTCCCCCTCGAGGAAGAGCCACCTCCGCCAGACATTCCTGCGGTACCGGGCGAGGATCCGGTAATTCGTCGCGACCCACGACGGGTGCGTGGAGCCCGAGGCGCCCACGGCGAAGGTGATCGCGTCTTTCGGGGAAAGCATGTGGAGGAGGGAGAGGTCCGTTCCCCACGTCCACCATCGGCTTATTTCCGTTATGGTGATGGAGTTGGACCATCGGAGCAGGGTGGGCGTGGCGAGCCGGCGTTCGATGTCGACCTGGTTCGATTCGCCGAAGCCGTCCTGTGCGTCCCAATACGCGGTGCCCGTGAATCGCCCGAGGATGTCGTGCGCGATGGGGCGCTCGTGCCGGAAACGCGTCCGGACGAAGGCGTTGGGCGGAATCTTCACCCGCACCCCGGCCCCCACTTCGAGGAGGGAGCGCGGGGTTCGGAAAATGTCGTAGAACAGTCCCGTGGAACTGGTCCGGACCTGACTTCCGGTGTCCAGGCCGGGGTTGCCGGGATCCTCCGGGATGATGGCGTTCGGATCGCCCCGGCTTTCGCTCGAGATGACCAGCCGCCATCGCTTCTTGAATCGGGGGAGGCGCAGGGAGGCCCGAACCGTGCTGCGGAAGGAGAACCGGTCCACCTCGTCCCATCGGGATTCGTTCGTCCACCGGAGGAACCACTCCGGCTGTTCGGAAACCACCATCCGTTCGTCGCCGAAGAACCGGTCGAACCAGACGACGGTATTGAACAGGTCCTCCTCGACCCGGGCATGGGTTCGGTCCACCAACCCGTTGTAGAAGGCGGGCGTTGCCGCTTCCGCGGTGTTGTCCATTGCCGCGGTGTTGTCCGTTGCCGCGGGTGCGGAACCGTCCGGGAAATCGGCCGCCGGGGAACTCCCGGTTGCGAGGAACAGGAGCAGCGCCGCGAAAAGATTCGGGAATATCCGGATCCTCAGGGACTTTCTTTTCATCTTTCCCCGATCCTGGGCCTGTCCCGTGGGTTTCCGGATATAGTACCATCCTCGTCCCCGCCTCGGAGATCCGGGGGGAGGGGTATCGCCTACCGCCGTCCCGCTCGAAGGTTCGGGGAAGGCGCGGGAAGCGGGTGTTTCGGGTAGATGACCGTCACGCCGGGGTTGTTGAAGTACGTTTCCCCGTGGACGAATTCGAGGCGGCCGGCGTGGCGGGAGAGCATCTCACGAAGCGCGGTGCGCAGGTCGCCGCCGCGGCCCGAGGAGCCGTAGCCGTGGATCACGCGGATCGGACCGGCGTCCCCCGCCTGCAGCCGCGCGTTGTAGTGGGCGGCGAAGCGGGAGAGCGCTTCCGTCACGGTCAGCCCGTGCAGGTCGATCTCCCCGCCCCCCATCAGGTCAGAACTTGTACGTCATCCGGAACGTGGTCCGGTTCCCCTCCGGGCGGTTCTCGGTCGAGGTCTCCCACGCCGTCTTCAACCCGATGAAGAAGTTCGGGGAGGCGCCCCAGAAAACCGCGGGTCCGATGGCAAAAACCTGCTCCTTCGAGTCCGAAACCGAGTTCCCGTTCACCTCGTCGTCCGTAAGTTGCTTAAGATAGTACCCCGCGATCGCCCCCCGGAAATTCTTGAAGAATTCGTACTCGAACGAATAGTTGAAATGGAACGCCTGCCCCGGCTGGAGGTCGTTCGCCCCAAGAGCGGCGAAAGGATCGTCGTTCTTCGTATTGTAGGTGTAATGGATCCGCCAGGAGGTGGAGAACTCCGGAGTAAGGAACCAGGTGAAGGCGTAATACGGTTCGATCGTCCAGAGGTTGGAGCCCGGGTTGATCAGGTATTTATTGTCGTACTGGCCGGTCGGCAGGATGAAGTCCAGCTCCGCCCTCTGGAAAAAGGGGCGGCCGAGGAGCTTCGTGTCGAACCACTGGAGGAAGGGGCCGGCGACCAGATCGCCGAGGACTGCGGGGTTGGTCGACACCTGCGGGCCGGGGGAGCCGACGGTTCCATCGCCGCTGATCGCCACCACCGGCAGGAGGATGTCCACGCCGAGGTGTCCCCCCAGGATCTTGTACTTGTAGACATGGACGAACTGGTTCATCGAAAGCACGTTGGCGACCTTCGGGTCCCCGGGGATGTCGTTGCCGTCCTTGTCCTTGAACTTGTCCGCCTGGTACGCCTGGATGTACTCGGTGAAGTAGGTCCCGGGACCGGGGAGGGCCCCGTCGAGGATGTCCGTCAGGCCGAGGTTCAGCGGCGGCTGGTTGAACGCGAACGACGGAGTGGCGGCGACGCCGAAGAGCAGGGCCGCCAGAAGCGGTATGGAGATCGTCTTGCGCATCGGTTCCCCCCGAAAGGATGGAATGGCTCCGGATCCCTGAAGCAGACTCAACATACATACCCGCAACGGGGCGGGGCCGTCAACCGTTTCGCGCGAAGCGACCGATGTTGCGAAGTGTACCTCGTCCGGAATCGCCCCGCGGAGGGTGGTGCATCTTCAACGTCCGGGACGGATGGGATCGAGGGTCAGCGCCCGGCGAGGTAGCGGTCCGCCCCCGCCGCGGCCAGCCTGCCGAGGTCGATCGCGCGCACAACGAGAGAGGCGCCCATCACGGCGTCCCCCGCGCCGAACACGCCCGGGATGTTCGTCATGCAGTCTCCGTCGGCGACCAGGTTTCCCCGGCTGTCCGTGGAGACGCCCAGATCCCGGATCAGCGGCCCGTGCTCGACGTGGACGAATCCCATCGCCAGGAGCACGAGGTCCGCCCGCAGCTCGAACGCGGAGCCGGGGATCTCCTTGAACGACATTCTCCCCGCGGCGTCGGGCGCGGACCAGTCGAGCTTCACGCACGAAAGTTTCCGGACCCCTCCCTGATCGCCGAGGAACTCCTTCGTCTGTACGCTCCACATCCGCTCGCACCCTTCCTCCTGGGAAGAAGAGGTCCGCAGGATGACCGGCCAGGTGGGCCACGGGTTGGTCGGAAGCCGGTCCTCCGGCGGCTTCGGCAAAAGCTCGATCTGGGTGATCGAGGCGGCCTCCTGCCGGCGGCTGGTGCCGATGCAGTCCGATCCCGTGTCCCCCCCGCCGATGACCACCACGTGCTTCCCCGCCGCGGAGATCTCTTCCCCCTCCGGGATCGCGTCACCGGCGTTTCGCCGGTTCTGCTGCGTGAGGAACTCCATCGCGAAATGGACCCCCTTGAGGTCCCTCCCGGGGATGGGCAGGTCGCGCGGCGCTGTCGCCCCGGCGGCCAGGACGATCGCGTCGAAGGATCGGAGCAGGTACGCCGCGGAGACGTCCTCCCCCGCGTTGACGCCGGTCTCGAAGACCACCCCCTCGGCCCGCATCTGGTCGAGTCTCCGGTCGATGACCCACTTCTCGAGCTTGAAGTCGGGGATCCCGTACCGCAAGAGCCCTCCGATCCGGTCCGACTTCTCGAAGACCACCACCTCGTGGCCGTTGCGCGAAAGCTGCTGGGCGGCCGGCAGCCCGGCGGGGCCCGACCCCACGACGGCCACGCGCTTGCCGGTCGAAAACCCCGCGGGCTCCGGCCGGATCCACTCCTCGCGCCAGCCGTGCTCGACGATCTGCAGCTCGAGGTGGCGGATGGTGACCGCGGGGAGGTTGATCGCCAGGGTGCAGGCGGTTTCGCACGGGGCGGGACAGACCCGGCCCGTGATCTCCGGAAGGTTGCAGGTGGCGTGGAGCAGGTCGAGCGCTTTCCGCCAATTCTTCCGGTAGACCATGTCGTTCCAGTCGGGGATCCGGTTCTTCACGGGACAGCCGTAGGCGTGGCAGAACGGGATCCCGCAATCCATGCAGCGCGCCGCCTGGCGGTAGATCCCCTCCTCGGGGAGCAGCTCCTCGATCTCTCGGTAGTCCCCGACCCGCTCGGTCACCGGCCGGTGCGCCGGGTCCTCGCGAACGTATTCCATGAACCCGGTCGGCTTAACCACGGTAAACCTCCTCGGTGGCGGAGACGCTTTCGGGGTTGATCTCCTCCTCCATGCGCATCCGCTCCAGCGACTTCCGGTACTCGATCGGCATGATCTTAACGAAAAGAGGAAGGCGGGACTCCCAGTTCTCGAGGATCTGCGCGGCCCGCTGGCTCCCCGTGTACCGGAAGTGGCTCTCGATCATGGCGCGGAGGCGCCTTATGTCCTCCTCCTGCCAGACGCTCTCCACGTCGACCATGTCCAGGTTGCAGCGGGTGTCGAACAGCTCCCCCTCGTCGTAGACGTAGGCGAGCCCCCCGCTCATCCCGGCGGCGAAGTTGTTCCCGGTCGGCCCCAGCACCACGACGACCCCGCTGGTCATGTACTCGCATCCGTGGTCGCCGACGCCCTCCACGACGGCTTTCCCGCCGCTGTTGCGTACCGCGAACCTCTCCCCGGCGGTCCCGTGAAAGTACGCCTCGCCGCCCGTGGCGCCGTAGAGCACCACGTTTCCGACGATCACGTTCTTGTGCGGGAGGAAGGTCGCTCCCTCCGGCGGGGTCACGACGATCCGCCCCCCCGACATCCCCTTGCCGAGGTAGTCGTTGGCGTCCCCGTGCACGTGCATCGTGACGCCGGGGGCCAGAAACGCCCCGAAGCTCTGGCCCGCGGAGCCGAGGAAGGCGAGGTGGATCGTGTCGTCGGGAAGCCCCTGCGCCCCGAACCGGCGGGTGATCTCGCCGGAAAGCGCCGCGCCCACCGACCGGTGGACGTTGCGGATCGGCAGCTCGATCCGGACCGGCTCCTTCCGGTCCAGGGCGCTCCGTGCGAGCGCCATGATCTCGTGGTCGAGGGCCTTTGCGACCTCGTGCTCCTGCGGACGGACACGGCGCAGGGGGCTGTTCCGGCCGTTGTCGGGCGGCAGAAGCATGGCGGAAAAGTCGAGTCCTTTCGCCTTCCAGTGCTCCACCGCCGGCTGGACCTCCAGGAGGTCGACGCGGCCCACCATTTCGTCCAGCGTCCTGAAACCGAGCGTCGCCATGTGCTCGCGCAGGTCCTGGGCGAGGAACCGGAAGAAGCGCACGACGTACTCCGCGGCCCCTGTGAAGCGGCCGCGCAGGACCGGGTCCTGGGTCGCCACCCCAACCGGGCAGGTGTTCAGGTGGCATTTCCGCATCATGATGCAGCCCAGCGTCACCAGGACCGACGTGCCGAACCCGAACTCCTCGGCCCCCATCAGCGCGGCGATGGCCAGGTCGCGGCCGGTCCTGAGCTGTCCGTCCACCTGGACCCGGATGCGGTCCCGCAGACCGTTGAAGATGAGCGCTTGCTGCGTCTCCGCCAGCCCGAGCTCCCACGGCAGGCCGGTGTGCTTGATGGAGGTGAGCGGTGAGGCGCCCGTGCCGCCGTCGTGTCCCGAGATCAGCACCAGGTCCGCCTTCGCCTTGGCCACCCCCGCGGCGATCGTGCCCACGCCGACCTCGGAGACGAGCTTGACCGACACGTCGGCCCGCGGGTTGACCGATTTCAGGTCGTAGATGAGCTGCGCCAGGTCCTCGATGGAGTAGATGTCGTGGTGCGGCGGCGGCGAGATGAGGGTCACGTACGGCATCGTGTGGCGGATCCGGGCGATCTCGGGGCTCACCTTGTGTCCGGGGAGCTGCCCGCCCTCGCCGGGCTTGGCCCCCTGCGCCATCTTGATCTGCAATTCGTCCGCGTTGATCAGGAACTCGGTGGTCACGCCGAAGCGGCCGGAGGCGACCTGCCGGGTCCGGGACCGCAGGCTGTCCCCGTTGGGGAGCGGGATGTTCCGCTCGGGGTCCTCGCCCCCCTCGCCGGAGTTGCTCCGGCCGCCGATCCGGTTCATCGCGATGGCGATCGTCTCGTGGGTCTCCTTGCTGATGGAGCCGAACGACATCGCCGCGGTGACGAAGCGCGGCAGGATCTTTTCCACCGGCTCCACCTCGGCGATGGGGACCGGGGTCCCCTCCCGGAACCGGAAGAGGGAGCGCAGCGTGGCGTGCGCATGCGACTGGTCGTTGGTGAGGGACGCGTATTTCCGGTAGATCCCGCCGTCGTCCTGCCGCGTGGCGGCCTGCAGCGTGTAGATCGATTCCGGCGTCCAGAGGTGCTGTTCGCCGTCGACCCGCACCAGGTATACCCCGCCCACGTCGAGCATGTTGTTCCGCTGGCCGAAGCGGCCGTCGATCGGGAATCCCCGCCGGTGACGGGCCACGGTCTCCGCGGCGATTTCGGAGAGGCCGATCCCGCCGATGCGGGAAGCCGTATTGGTGAAATATTTATCGACGAGATCCTTTCCGAGTCCGACCGCCTCGAAGATCTGCGAGCCGAGGAAGCTGCGAAGGGTGGAGATCCCCATCCGGCTGAAGGTCTTGAGGAGCCCTTTTTTCACCGAGGTGACGTATTTATCCACCGCCTCTCCCGGCAGAAGCGGAGCCTCGAGCGCCTCGCTCTCGGCGAGCTCGCGGATCGTGGAGAGGGCCGTGTGGGGGCAGATCGCATTGGCGCCGTACCCGAGGAGGAGCGCGAAGTGGATGACCTCGCGCGGCTCGCCGCTTTCCACGACGATCGACGCCTGCGTCCGCAGACCCCTGCGGATCAGGTGATGGTGCAGCCCCGCGGTGGCGAGCAGCGACGGGATCGGCGCACGGCCGGCGTTCATGTTCCTGTCGGTGAGGAAGAGAAGGGTCGCTCCTCCCCGGATCGCCTTGTCGGCCTGGACGAAGAGCCTGGCAAGCGCCGTCTCGATGGCCTTGCCGTCCCCGTCCGCCGGGAAGAGCATGTCGAGTTCGACGGCGGCGAGGTCCGGATGGGTAGCGCCGCGAAGCCGGAGCATGTCCTCCGGGGTGAGGATCGGCTGGATGAGGCGGAGCATGCGGCAATGCTCCGGGGTCTCGTCCAGAAGGTTCCGCTCCCTCCCGATGAAGCCGTTCAGCGACATCACCAGCTCCTCGCGGAGCGGGTCGATCGGGGGGTTGGTCACCTGGGCGAACAGCTGCTTGAAGTAGGCGAAGAGCACCTGCGGGCGGTTCGAGAGGACCGCCAGCGCCGCATCGTCCCCCATCGAGCCGATCGCCTCCTGCCCCTGGGACGCCATCGGGGTGATGATGAGCTTGATCTCCTCTTCGGAGTAGCCGAAGGCGTGCTGCTTGCGCCGCAGCGTCTCCGGGTCTTCGGGAGGGATCTCGGACGCGACGAACATCCCCCGCAGCTCGATCTTGTTGTCCTTGACCCACTTCCGGTACGGCCTCCGGCGGGAGACGGCCGCCTTGATCTCGTTGTCCGGGACGATCCGCTTCTGATGCAGGTCGAGGAGGAGCATCTTCCCGGGCTGGAGCCGGCCGAGCCGGACGATCCGGTCCGCCGCGAAGTCCATCACCCCGGTCTCCGAGGCGAGGACGATCATCCCGTCGCGGGTCACGGTGTACCGCGCGGGACGGAGCCCGTTCCGGTCGAGGGTGGCGCCCAGGTAGCGCCCGTCGCAGAAGACCATCGCCGCCGGCCCGTCCCACGGCTCCATGATCGCGGAGTGGTACTCGTAGAAGGACCGCTTGTCCTCGCTCATCTGGAACTTGGGGCCCCACGCCTCGGGGATCATCATCATCACGGCGTGCGGCAGCGACCGGCCCGACATCACGAGCAACTCGAGGACGTTGTCGAAGATGGCGGAATCGCTCCCCGATTCGTTGATGACGGGGCGCAGCTTTGCGATGTCGTCGCCGAACAGCGGCGAGGAGAGGTTCGCCTCCCGGGCCCGCATCCGGTTGATGTTCCCCCGCAGCGTGTTGATCTCGCCGTTGTGGGCGGCGAGACGGAACGGGTGCGCCAGGTGCCAGGTGGGAAGCGTGTTCGTGCTGTACCGCTGGTGAACCACGGCGTACGGGCTCATGAAGTGTTCGTTCTTCAGGTCCGGGTAGAACAGCGTGAGCTGGGATCCGGTCAGGAGCCCCTTGTAGACGATCGTCCGGCTGGAGAGGCTGGAAATGTAGAACTGGCTGGCGTCGACGTCGTGCCAGGAGGCGATCTTCTTCTCGGCGAGGCGGCGGATGACGTAGAGCTTCCGCTCGAAGGCGTCCCCCTCGTGGGATCCGCGCGAGAGGAACACCTGTCGGATCCGCGGCCGGGTGGATCCGGAGAGATCCCCGAGGATCGATGGGTCGACCGGCACCTCGCGCCACCCGAGGACCGGGCACCCTTCCGCGGCGGCGATCTGTTCGAGGGCCCCGGAGCACCGTTCGGCAAGCGCTTCGTCCATCGGGAGAAAGAGCATCCCGGCGGCGTACTCGCCGCGCTGAGGAAGGTAGAGTCCGTCTCCCGGGCACACCTGGCGGAAGAAGGTGTCGGGGATCTCCAGGAGGAGGCCGGCGCCGTCGCCGGTGGACTTGTCGCCTCCCAGGGCGCCGCGGTGCTCCAGATTGACGAGGATCCGGATTCCCTGCTCGACCACGGCGTGCAGGGAAACGCCGTCGATCCGGGCGATGAACCCGACGCCGCAGCTGTCGTGGTCGTTCCGCGGATCGTACAGGCCGGTCGGTATCGGAACGCCGGATGCGTTTATGCGAAACGGGGTGCTCTTCGCTGTCATGTCTGCCGCCCTCTCCGTACTGTTGTTCCGGGTCGAACATTATATTATGCCACGAGAACTTGTCGACGACATACGGACGTGCGCTCGCAACCGTTCTGTCGTACCCTGTCCTCATCGAGCGCGTTTCTTAAGGAGAATGAGGCGTGGGGACACATCCGAATGCCGGGAAACCGGCCGATTCCCGGCATCTCGTCAACATTCCGCGGCTGGTCGCGGCCTACTACACCGGAGATCCCGACCCGTCCGAGCCGTCGCAGCGGGTGGCGTTCGGAACGTCCGGCCATCGCGGCTCGTCATTCTCCCTTTCCTTCAACGAGGCCCACATCCTTGCCGTTACGCAGGCGATCTGCGAGCGCCGGGGACGCGGGAAGGCGACGGGCCCCCTCTTTCTCGGGATGGACACCCACGCTCTCTCGGAGCCGGCGTTCCGAAGCGCCCTCGAGGTGCTGGCGGGGAACGGCGTCGAGGTGATGGTGGACCGGGACGGCGGCTTCACGCCCACGCCGGTCATCTCCCACGCAATCCTTTCGCTGAACCGGGGGCGCAGGGAGGGCCTGGCCGACGGGATCGTGATCACCCCGTCCCACAACCCTCCGGAAGACGGGGGGTTCAAGTACAACCCGCCGCACGGCGGACCGGCGGACACGGAAGTCACCCGCGAGATCGAGGAGCGCGCCAACGGGATCCTGCGGTCGGGGTCCCGGGAGGTGCGGCGCCTCCCCTTCGAGCGGGCCCTTGCGGCGGGTACGACGCGGCGGCACGACTATGTCGGCTCCTACGTCGGCGACCTCGGCTCGGTGCTGAACCTCGAGGCGATCCGCGGGGCCGGCATCCGGATCGGAGTCGACCCGCTGGGCGGCTCCTCGACGGCGTACTGGGGTCCGATCGCCGATCGGTACGGCTTGAATCTCACGGTGGTGAATCCCGCCGTCGATCCGGCGTTCCGCTTCATGCCGCTTGATTGGGACGGGAAGATCCGGATGGACTGCTCCTCCCCGTTCGCGATGGCGGGCCTGATCGCGATGCGCGACCGGTTCGACGTCGCCTTCGGAAACGACACGGACGCCGACCGTCACGGCATCGTGACGCGGACCGCCGGACTGCTCAACCCGAACCATTATCTTGCGGTGGCGATCGACTACCTTTTCCGGAACCGGGCCGGGTGGCCAAGGGATGCGGGGATCGGGAAGACCGTGGTGAGCAGCGGTATGATCGATCACGTGTCGGCACGCCTGTCGCGCCGGCTGCACGAGTTGCCGGTGGGGTTCAAATGGTTCGTCCAGGGGCTCTCGGACGGCACCCTCGGGTTCGGAGGCGAGGAGAGCGCGGGCGCCTCGTTCCTGCGGGAGAACGGGACGGCATGGAGCACGGACAAGGACGGGCCGCTCCTCGGGCTGCTCGCGGCGGAGATGATGGCGACCACCGGGAGGGACCCGGGCGAGCACTATGCCGACCTGACCCGGGAGTTCGGCGCCCCGGTGTACGAGCGGATCGACGCCCCCGCGACGAAGGAGCAGAAAGCCGTGCTGTCGAAACTGTCGCCTTCCCAGGTTACCGCGGATACGTTGGCGGGGGAGCGGATCGAAGCGATGCTCACGACCGCCCCCGGGAACGGCGCCGCGATCGGCGGCCTGAAGGTGGTCACCGCGAACGGCTGGTTCGCCGCCCGCCCCTCGGGGACCGAGGACGTCTACAAGCTGTACGCCGAGAGCTTCCTCGACGCGGACCATCTGCGGAAAATCCAGGAAGAGGCCCAGGCACTCATCGCCACGGTTTTCTCCTCCGCGGGCCTGGGGTAGCCTCGCCGGAGCGAGACACCGCACGAGTACGGACACATCCGCTTAAGTGGAGCGTGCCCGGGCATCTCTCCCCGCCTTCCGATCGTATCCGGGAATCCCTGCGCGGATTCGCGGAATCTCATGTCAAAAATGCAGGAAGGCCGGTGCGGTATGAAACGGATGGGGTTGACCTTGCCCGTTTTCCTGGTGGTTCTGGCGGCCGGAGCAGGTGAGGCCGCCGATACGGGATACGCCATCCGGGAGTACCGCGTCCCCGCGGGGTCGCACCCACACGATGTCGCGCCCTCCCCGGACGGTACCGTCTGGTACACGGCCCAGCGCGCGGGAGCGGTCGGGCGGCTCGACCCGTCCACGGGGTCGACGCGTCACATTCCCCTCGGTCCGGGTTCCAGCCCCCACGGCGTGATCGTCGGCCCCGATGGGGCTGCCTGGGTGACGGACAGCGGGCTCAATGCGGTCGTTCGCGTGGACCCCCGAAGCGATAAGGTGACGACCTACCTCCTTCCGAAAGGGCGCGGGGACGCCAACCTGAACACGGCGGCCTTCGATGGAAAAGGGACCCTGTGGTTCACGGGCCAGGAGGGGGTTTACGGACGCCTCGACCCGGGCTCGGGACGGGTCGAGGTCTTCGACGCCCCGGGGGGGCGGGGCCCCTACGGCATCGCGGCAACTCCCGACGGACACGTCTACTTCGTTTCCCTTGCCGGAAATTACCTGGCGCGGATCGACACGGCATCGGGCGCCGCCACGGTGATCCGCCCCCCCACTTCCCGCCAGGGCGCCCGCCGGGTCTGGTCCGATTCGAAGGGCCGGCTCTGGGTGAGCGAATGGAGCGCCGGCCAGCTCGGGATGTACGATCCCGCATCCGGGAAGTGGCGGGAGTGGCGCCTTCCCGGGGATTCACCGCGGGCCTATGCGGTCTACGTGGACGAGACGGACAGGATATGGGTCTCCGATTTCGGTGCCAACGCCTTCGTCCGGTTCGACCCGGAGGCGGAACAGTTCCGTAGCTTCCCGCTCCCCTCCCGCGGCGCCAACGTCCGCCAGCTGCTCGGCCGCAAGGGGGAGGTCTGGGGCGCCGAATCGGGAACCGACAGGCTCGTGGTGATCCGGTTCCCGTAGACGCCGAAAACCCGCCCTGTTCGCAGGTTCCGGACCCTGCTCCGGATAATTTTTCAGGAAGCGGGTCGTTTCGGGCCAGGCCTTACCGGACGCGGCAAGGTGAAAGGCGTGGACGGGAGAAGTCCGGTTCAGTACGGCCACGTCCACTCCCGCACCTCGGGCATGTCCTCTCCGTGGAGCGTGATGTACTGCCGGTGCTCGATCAACTTGTCCCGGAGCGCCTGCTTGGTGTAGGCCGCGCGGGTCCCGAGCCCGGGCACCCGGTCAATCACGTCGCTCACACGTCGCTCACCAGATGGAACCGGTCGTCGAACTCCTTGTCCGTCAGGCTGTGGGGATGCTCCTCTCGCTTGTTCACCACGCTCTTCCTGAGGGGAAGCCCGTAATCCTTTTGGGAAAATATTTTCCAATTATTGGAAATTGGATAGATAAAGAATATTAGTAATAACTGTTGATAATTTTTCACGAGATAAAATAACCACTTCTGTTTTATTAATACAATGTATTCGCCGGTATAGTTATTGCTTCCTATTATTGTGTATGGGGCAAACCACCGCGAAGATATGCGAAAGTTGTCGCTTGCTTAGAGCCCTATTTCATAGATATGGCGATGTTTTATGACTTGCCGCATACGCGGGACCATGGCAGCATCGGAGGACGAGTTCGTTCTGTCCACGGACGAGCAGACCTCCATCCAAGCCCGCGCAAGAAGGCATTCCTCCCTATGAAAACCGTTTCTGTCAAGCCGCGAGTTGCGGTATGATAAATATACGTTGCCGAATTTATGAACCAGAGCACCAGGTTTTCCGGTTGAGGAAAAACCTTCAAGGTCTCTCGATCTTGGTAGGCCGGACGCGCCGCGGCTGTTACCTACACCAGTGACCCGACAGCGAGGAGAACCGCAAAGCGATGGAGCCCGATAACCAGGCCGATTTCTTTCCTCGACATATCGCCTCGTCCTTGGCGGGGCTGCCCCTCAGGGTGAGCCGCCCGTTGAAGTTCGCCCTCGTCTACGGGGCCGCGGGAGGGGTGTGGCTTCTCTTAGAGCATTACGTCCTGGGCGGATCCTTGATCCTCAAGGACGTCTTGTTCATCTCCGTCACGGCGTGGCTGCTCTACCGGCTCCTCGAGATCACCGGGCAGAAGGAAGCGCGCGACAGGGCACTGCGCGAGAGCCAGGAGAAATTCCAGAACTTGGTGGAAACCGTCAACGACCTGGTCTGGGAAGTGGACGAAAACACGGTCTTTACCTATGTCAGCCCGAGAGTGCGCGACCTCCTGGGCTACGAACCGCAGGAACTGTTGGGACGGACCCCGTTCGACCTCATGCCGCAGCACGAGACCGACCGGATCGCCGGGATCCTCTGTCCCGCGATCGCGGAGCGCAAGCCGTTCGGACATCTCGAGCATCTGGCCCGCTGCAAAGACGGTCATCTCGCCGTTCACGCCACGAGCGGCGTTCCGTTCCATGCCGCCGACGGGACGTTTCGCGGCTGGCGAGGCATTTCCCGGGACATCGGAGAACGGAAGCGGCGCGACGAAGCGATCCGGCGGAAAGAGGAGCAGTTCCGGCAGATGTTCGAGCAGAACGAGGAACCCGTCATTCTGTTCAGATCGGGAACTGCCGAGATCCAGGACGCCAACCCGGCCGCGGTTGCGCTCTACGGATATTCGCGGGAGGAGCTTGTCGAAAAAGGGCCCTCCCTGTTCGTCCCCCCGGACGATTACGGGGAATTCAAGTCGCGGATCCGGGGGATCGACGACACCGGCACGCTTTCCTTGGAACGGGTTCACCACGTGAGAAAAGACGGCGCCGAAATCAACGTTTCCATCCGGGGGAGGTCCATCCGCCTGCTGACGGGAGGCCGCATCTCGTACTGCACGTTCCGCGATATAACAGCCAGGATCCGGCTCGAGGAGGAGGCGGCGGCCCGGCAGGCCCAGCTGATCCATGCCGGCAGGATGGTTTCCCTCGGGATGATCTCCTCCGGGGTCGCCCACGAGATCAACAATCCGAACAATCTCGTCATGTTCAACGTCCCGTTGATTCGCGCGGCGTGGAAGGACGCGGAAACGATCCTCCAGGACCATCGGCGCAGGGACGGCGATTTCCTTGTGGGGGGAATTCCGTTTGCCGAGATGCGCGAAATCGTCCCGAGATTGATGGACGGAATCGCCGGCGCATCCGCGAGGATCAAGAACATCGTCGAGGCGCTCAAGGAATTCGCCCGCCCGGAGATCCAGGACCGGATGTGTCAGGTCGGCATCAACGAGATCGTCCGCGCCGCGGTCGAGATCCTCCGGCATCCGATCATGGCCGGGTGCCGGAATTTCCGCGTCGAGTGCGACGAGAATGTCCCGTTGATCAAGGGGTGCACCCAGCAGCTTGAACAGGTCGTGATCAACCTGGTCGCAAACTCCCTCCAGGCGTTGCCGGACAAGGACCGCGCGATACGGGTATCCACGGAGTTCGACCCGGGGTCCGGGTCGGTCCAGGTCTCCGTCCGGGACGAAGGAGTCGGGATGACTCCCGAGACCCTGCGGCGGATTTTGGAACCGTTCTTCTCCACGCGCACGGACTCCGGGGGGCTCGGGCTGGGCCTTTCCATCTCCTTGTCCATCATCAAGGCTCACAAGGGGACGCTCGAATTCCGGTCCGAGGCGGGCAAGGGAACCACGGCCTGCATCATGCTTCCGGCGGATTCCGAGCATCGGGAGTCCGGCCGCGAGCTGTCCGTCCTAAGCCAACTCTGATGATCGCCCCGCCTTCGCCTTCGGACGATTCCTGCGCGCCCGTCCTTCTTGTGGACGACGAGCCGGAGCTTCTTTTCGCATCCGGCGTCACGCTCCGAACCGCGGGCATCGCCGGCGTCTTCATGGTGGACGACAGCCGGCGTGTTCTGCCCTTCCTGTCGGAACGGGAGACCTCGGTCGTCGTGATCGACCTCGCCATGCCCCACATCCCCGGGACGGAGCTGATCGGGAAGATCCGGGAGCTCTTCCCCCGCATTCCCGTCATCGTCATGACCGGAATGAACGACGTGGCGACGGCGGTCGCCTGCATGAAGGAAGGCGCGTTCGACTACCTGGTCAAACCGGTGGAACCCGGTCGGTTCGTGACAAGCGTCCGGCGGGCGCTGGAGATTCAGGAGCTCCGGAACGAGATCTCCTCGCTGAAAAAGAGCCTGCTGTCTCCGGAGCTCGAGCACGAGACGGCGTTTTCGGCGATCGTCACGAACAGCGGGAAGATGCGCGCCATCTTCCGGTACGTCGAAGTCATCGCCGGGACCGGACATCCCGTATTGATTTCCGGCGAGACCGGGGTCGGCAAGGATCTGGTCGCCCGGACGGTCCACGACCTGAGCGGGTGCAAGGGGGCGTATGTCCCGCTCAACGTGGCCGGTCTGGACGACGCCCTGTTTTCCGACACCCTGTTCGGCCACAAGAGGGGGGCGTTCACGGGAGCGGACCAAGCCCGGGAGGGGCTGATCGCGCAGGCCTCGGGAGGGACGCTGTTCCTCGATGAAGTCGGCGACATGGGCGAAGCGTCTCAGGTCAAGCTGCTCCGGCTCCTCGAGCAGAAGACCTTTTACCCTCTCGGAGCGGACCTTCCCCGCCACTCCGACGCCCGTGTGGTTTGCGCCACCGGCAAGAACCTGAAGGTCCGCATGGCGGAAGGCAAATTCCGGAAGGACCTGTATTACAGGCTTTCCGGCCACCATATCCACGTCCCTCCGCTTCGGCAACGGCCCGAGGACATACCGCTCCTGGCCGATCATTTTCTTGAGGAGGCGGCCGACGCAATGGGAAAAAAAAGGCCGACCTGTCCTCCCGAGCTGCCGGGACTCCTTTCCGCGTATCATTTCCCCGGAAACGTCCGCGAGCTCAAGGCGATGGTCGTGAACGCCGTGGCCCAGCACCGCTCGGGCGTCCTGTCGATGGAAAGTTTCCGGAAGAAGATCGGGGAGGAGCGGACGCCGTCGGGCAATGGCGCTTCTCCCGCGCCGCCCTCGGAAGAGACGCCGCTGACCTGGTCGGCGCGTTTCCCCACTTTGAAGGAAACAGAGGGGTATCTCGTTTCCGAGGCGCTCCGGCGGTCCGGGAACAACCAGGGGATCGCGGCGACGCTGTTGGGGATTACGCGGCAGGCCCTGAACAAGCGACTCCGGAGAAACGGAAATTGCGGCCGGGAAGCCCCGTAAGGGGTGAGACATCCGTTGCGGTCGGTCCCACCGATATCGTCAAGTCAATCGTTCTGAAATAAACGGGATTTTCAATTCCGATCCGGATTCCTCCTCCCCTTCGTTTCACCCCTCTTTTCCTCATCCGCCCCGGACGGATAATAAATAAATATTCGATATTCCTGTGAAATTTTGTCCTGCCTCCGGTTGGCACCGTTCTTGATAGCTCAAGGACCAGCCATGAGCGCATCCATTGTGAAAAGTGTGACAAGGGCAGACGGTGAAAAAAGAAAACATCTATTGCTGGTGGACGATGAACCGGAATT
>Ga0256865_1000094_pt1 | contig 33061 bp, 30 predicted proteins | sample RVTome_14_FD_187337 | JGI IMG/M metagenome (GOLD analysis project Ga0256865, IMG submission 187337) | Soil microbial communities from uranium-contaminated site in the Upper Colorado River Basin, Wyoming, United States - RVT145D125 HiSeq ... | reverse complement strand
CCCCACCACCTCCGCCAGGTCGATCTGCTGGAACTGGCGGGGGGAAAAGTTGACGGAGACGCGCATGGGGGAGAAGCCGGCCTTCTGCCAGGCCTTGTTCTGGGCACATGCCGTGCGCAGGACCCACTCGCCGATGGGGACAATCACCCCGCTCTCTTCAGCCAGAGGGATGAACTGGGTCGGCGGGACCATCCCGAACTCCGGGTGGTTCCAGCGGGCCAGCGCCTCTATGGAGGCGATCCGACCGGTCTTGATGTTGACCTTGGGCTGGTAGTAGAGCAGGAGTTCCCCCCGCTCCAGCGCCTGACGCAGGCTGTTCTCCAGAGCCAGACGTCTGGAGGCCTGGACATCCATGGCCGGGGTGTAGAGGTGGTAGCGGCTGCGCCCTGCCTCCTTGGCGCGGTACATGGCCAGGTCGGCGTTGCGGATCAGGGTCTCGCCGTCCCGGCCGTCCTGAGGAAAAACACTGACCCCGACGCTGGTGGAAATGAACAGCTCGTGCTCGGGGAGGATGAAAGGCCGGGTAAAGGCATCGATGATCTTCTGCGCCATCCTGGCCGGTTCCTGCAGATCGTCAAGCTCAGGGAGCAGGATGATGAATTCATCCCCCCCCCGGCGGGCCACGATATCCCGTTCCCGCCGACAGCATTCCCGCAACCGCCTGCCGGCCGTCTGCAGGAGCTGATCGCCGACGGCGTGGCCGAGGGTGTCGTTGATCATCTTGAAGCGGTCGAGGTCGAGAAAGAGGACGGCCAGCGGCCGGCGGTGACGGCCCGCCTGTGCCAGGGCCTGGTGGAGCAGCTCGTTGAAGAGCTGGCGGTTGGGAAGGCCGGTCAGAGAGTCGGAATAGGCCATCTGTCGGATATGCTCCTCCCGCTCCCGCAACTGGCGCTCCAGCCGGAGACCGGCGAGGCACTGTTCGATGGCCGCCTGCAGCTTTTCCCTGTCGATCGGCTTGAGCACGTAGTGATTGATGCCGATTTCGATGGCCTCGAGTATCCGGTTGGTGTCGCTGTTGGCCGTAAGCACGATGATTCGGGCGTGCTCGTCCAGGTTCCTGATCTCCCTGGCCATGCGAATACCGTCCATGACCGGCATGCGGACATCGGTCAGGACGATCTCCGGCCGTTCCCGCTCATACAGCGCCAACCCCTCCTGGCCGTTTTCGGCCGGCAGCAGGGTCAATTCAGGAAACGTCTGGCGGAGGATGATAGTCACCATTTTCCGGATGGTCTGGTCGTCCTCCACGTATAAAATTCTTATTTTGTCTTTGCTGTCCTGGTTATCCGTGGCAGCCACAAGCGCCCCCAAACCGAAAGATGCTGGCATTTATAGACCATTATAACCGTTGCCGGGGAAATCGACAGTGGCCGGCCGGAATGAGGCGGACGACTCTGGCGAGGGCGAAAGGGGGGAAGGAGCTTTTCAGGAGTCCGCGTCACCTTTGTCCCGGAAACCGGCGTAAACAGTCCTGGCCACAGGTTCCGGCAGGCCGGGAACCGCGAGCAGTTCATCGAGAGATGCCTCGCGCAGCCTGCGCACACTGCCGAAATGCTTGAGCAGGACCTTGCGCCGGGCCGGGCCGACGCCGGAGATATCCTCCAGCGCCGAGTGCAGGGCGGCCTTGCCGCGCAACTTGCGATGGTGGGTAATGGCAAAGCGATGTGCCTCGTCGCGCAGCCGCTCGAGCAGGAAGAGGGCCGGCGACCCCTGGCGCAAAAGGACGGGATTCTTGCGCCCGGGCAGGAAGAAACGCTCCTCGCTCTTTTCCACCGCCTTGCCGCGCACATTGGCGAGTACCCGGCTCTTGGCAATGCCGGCAGCGTCGATGCGCCCGGCCAGTCCCAACTCCCCGAGCACGGCGGTCAGCACCGAGAGCTGCCCCTTGCCGCCGTCGATGAGGATGAAATCGGGCAGGCGCTCTTCAGTCAGACCCCGGATCAGCCGGCGCTTGAGCACTTCGTAGAGGGAGGCGTAGTCGTCGGCTCCCTCGACGCTGCGGATGCGGAAGTGGCGGTACTCCCCCTTGGCCGGCTCGCCTTCGAGCAGTACCGCCATCGAGCCGACGCTCTGCTTTCCCTGGACGTTGGAGATGTCGAAGCACTCCATCCGTTGCGGCAGTCGGGAGAGCTGCAACCGCTCGCCGATCTCGGCGAGCACCGCCTCGCGCGCCTCCCGTCGGCTGCCCCGCTCGCGGAAGACCTCGGCGGCGTTGCGCGCCGCCAGCGCCACCAGCTGCAGCTTCTCACCGCGCCGGGGCGCCAGCACCGCCACTTTCTTCCCCTTGCGTTCGCTGAGCCAGTCGCCAAGGATATCGGCATCCTCGAGAGGAAACGGCAGCAGCACCTGGTCGGGAATAAAGACCTCGCGGCCGTAAAACTGTTGCAGGAAGCTGGAGAGCAATTCCGCTTCATCCAACCGCCACTCGAGGGCAAAGCTGCGCCGACCGATCAGTTTGCCCTGGCGGATGAAGAGAACGGCAACCGCCACCTCCCCCCCTTCGCGGTGCACGCCGACGACATCCTGGTCGCCGCCGCCCGCCTCCACCACCTTCTGCCGTTCCACCGTCTGCTCGATGGCCCGGATCTGGTCGCGCAGCGTCGCCGCCTCCTCGAAGCGCATGGCGGCGGCAGCCGTGGCCATCCGCTCGCGCAGCAACGTGAGCACCTCGCTTTCGCGCCCCGAGAGCAGTGCCGTCACCCCCCTGACCAATTCACGGTACTCCTGTCGGCTGATTTTGCCGTAACAGGGGGCGCTGCACTGGCCGATCTGATAGAAGAGGCAGGGGCGGCCGCGGCGACGGCAGGTTTCCAACGGATAGTGGCGCAGGGGAAAGAGACGGTAAATCTCCTTGAGCGTTTCGCGTACGGCACTGCCGGAGGAGAAGGGTCCGAAGTAGAGGGCGCCGTCGCGCTGAACCTTGCGCACGACCTGCAGGGCGGGAAACTCCTCCCGCGGATCGAGGCGGATCGAAACATAGGTCTTGTCGTCGCGCAGGTGGATGTTGTAGCGGGGACGGTGCTTCTTGATCAGGGTATTTTCGAGGATCAACGCCTCTTTTTCGGTGTCGGTGACAATCGTCTCGATCTCGCGCACCCGGTTCATCAGGAAGCGGATGTGGACGCGGCCATCGCCTTCGGCGGAAAAGTACGAACGCAGGCGGCTGCGCAGATTCTTCGCCTTGCCGACGTAGAGAATCTCGCCCGCCTCTCCCTGCATCAGATAGATGCCGGGGAGGGTGGGGAACTTTTTCAGGTCGATTTCCTGCACGACAACTCCCGGCAAGGGAACAAAAAAGCCAGGGCGAACCCTGGCTCGGCAGTAGCGCCAGCCATTCGATGGCGGCTTCTGACGGTCAATGCCCCAGAGGATAGCAGCGCACCCGGCACCTGTCAACCGACGGCCGGGAACGCTTGACTTTGCCTTGCCGTTTACAACATAATCCCTCAAATTAGTGTACTTTCAGGGACTTCATGAGCCGGCACCTGTTCAAGTTCGTCAACAACCTCAAGCTCCGCTGGAAGATGCTGGTGGTGGTCCTGCCGCTGGTGATCATTCCCATTTTCATTGTCGGCAGCGTCGTCGGCTACCTGGCCGCCCGCCAGGCCTATCTGGGGATCACCCAGACAAGCAAGGACGACCTGGAGCACATGGCGGACTTCACCACCGACCTGCTCCATTCCCATTTCCAGCAGTTCCAGGTCTACAAGCAGGACAAGCAGAAGATCTTCATCCGCGACCTCTCCTCCCTTACCGACATCGCCTTCAACCTGGTGGAAACCCAAAACCACCAGTACCGGCAGGGACGGCTCAGCCTGGAAGATGCCAAGCAGGAGGCTAAGAAGGCGCTCAAGCGGGTCAACGTCGGCGAGACCGGCTACATCTTCGCCATGACCACCGACGGCAAACTCGAACTGCACATCGCCCGCGAGGGAGAGAACATCTTCGACGAGCAGGACGAGAAGGGCCGCCACTTCATCCGCGAGATGTGCAAGTCGGCACGCAACTCGAAACCCGGCGAGGTCCTCTACATCATCTACCCCTGGCGCAACGAAATACTGGGCGACCGGGCTCCGCGCAAGAAGATCGCCGCCTACCGCTACTTTCGCGAGTGGGACTGGATCATCGCCGCCAGCGGCTATCTGGAGGAGACCTACGAGGACCTCGACTTCGAGCGCCGCTCCTTCGAGGAGTTGAAAGGGAAGATCAAGGGGAAGAAGGTCGGCCTTACCGGCTACATCTACTGCATGGACAGCAAGGGAAACTTAACCATCCATCCCGATGCCGAGGGGCGCAACATCTTTGAGGCCCGCGATGCCGGCGAGCACGCCTTCATCCGCGAGATGTGTGAAAAGAAGGAGGGGTGGATCCGCTACCCCTGGCAGAACGTCGGCGACAAGTCGCCGCGGCAGAAGGTCGTCCGCTACGCCTACTTCGCCCCATGGGACTGGATCGTCGCCGTCGGCTCCTACGAGGACGAGTTCTACCGGGAAGCGAACCAGATCAAGGGACGCACCTTCGCCACCATGGTGATCCTCACCTTCCTGACCAGCCTGATCGCCTTCATCCTGATCTATTTCGCTGCCAAGGTGCTCACCGACCCGATCCACCACATGATCGCGGTCATCCGCAAGGTCAAGCAGGGGCGACTCGACGAACGGATGAAAGTGGAAAGCAACGACGAACTCGGCGAACTCGCCACGACCTTCAACCGCATGACCGACATCATCAAGCGCAACAAGGAGATGGAAGCGGCCCTGGCCCAACAGGGGAAAATGGCCTCGCTGGGCGTCCTCTCCTCGGGTGTGGCCCACGAGATCAACAATCCCCTCGCCGTCATCCTCGGTTATGCCGGCTATATCGAGGGCAAGCTTACGCCGGAAGACCCGCTTTACCGCTACATCCATGAAATCAAGCGAGAGAGCAAGCGCTGCAAGAAGATCGTCCAGGATCTGCTCAGCTATGCCCGCACTCCGAAACCGGCGCTGGAGTCCACCGACATCAATGAACTGCTCGGGCAGATCGTCGATTTCGCCGCCAACCACACCGACCTGCACCATGTCCACGTGCAACGGGAATTTGCCGCGGGATTGCCGCGGGTGATGGTCGACGGCGACCAGATGCGGCAGGTGGCGATCAACCTGATCCTCAACGCCGGCGCCGCCATGCCGGAAGGAGGGACATTGATGGTCAGCACCACCCTGGAAGACGAAAAAAACATCGCCATCGCCTTCGCCGACACCGGCGCCGGCATTGAAGAGGAACATCTGGAAAAAATCTTCGAACCGTTCTTTACCACCAAGGAGCGGGGAACCGGGCTGGGGCTGGCGATCACCCGGCAGATCGTCGAACTGCACCAGGGGAAAATCGGCCTGGAGAGCGTGCCCGGCCGTGGCACCACTGTCACCATCCGGTTACCGCTTGAACGGGAGGAGTATTAGATGAGTCAGCAGAGAATCATGCTGATCGACAACGAGGAGGGGCTCTGCCGGATGATGGAGGCGGTGCTCCTCGACAACGGCTTCGCCGTCAAGGCCTACACCCGCTCCTTCGAGGCAGTTGATGAGTTTGCGCCGGGGCAGTGGGACCTGGTCGTGACTGACGTCAAGATGCCGGGACTCGATGGCCTGGAGGTGCTGCAGCGGATCAAGGAAAAGTCGCCGGAGATTCCGGTGATCATGATCACCGCCTTCGCCACGGTCGAGATGTCGATCCAGGCACTGCGCCGCGGCGCCTACGACATGCTGACCAAGCCGTTCGAACCGGAGGAGCTGGTCTACCGGATCAAAAACGCCCTGAAACATACGAAGCTGCTCGAAGAGAATCGCGAACTGCGGGAAGAACTGCTCGGCAAATTCCGCTTCGACAACATCATCGGTACTTCGCCCTGTCTGAAGACGCTGCTGGAAAAGGTCGCCAAGGTGGCGGTCCGCGACACCTCGGTGCTCCTTACCGGCGAATCGGGAACCGGCAAGGAACTGATCGCCCAGGCCATCCATTACAACTCCCCCCGCCGGGAAAAGCGTTTCGTCGCCATCAACTGCGGGGCACTCCCCGCTTCGCTTCTTGAGAGCGAGCTCTTCGGCTACCGGAAGGGGGCATTCACCGGCGCCACCGAAAACCGCCAGGGGCTCCTCGAGGCCGCCGACGGCGGCACCCTGTTCCTCGACGAGGTCGGCAACCTGCCCATGAACGTGCAGAAGACTCTCCTGCGCTTTCTGCAAGAGCATGAGTTCCTGCGCATCGGCGAGACCCGGCCGACCAAGGTTGACGTGCGCCTCATCTCGGCCACCAACTCCGATCTGCTCGCCGATGTCAAGAGCGGGGCTTTCCGCGAAGACCTTTTCTATCGGCTCAACGTGATGAACATCCACCTGCCGCCGCTGCGCGAGCGCCGGGAGGACATTCCCCTGCTGGCGGCGCACTTCATACGGCAGCAGAATGCCAGGTTCGGCACCAGCATTCGCGGACTCACGCCCGACGCCCTCAAGGCCGCCAAAGAGTTCGACTGGCCGGGCAACATCCGCCAACTGCAGAACGTCATCGAGGCGTCGCTGACCATGGAAAACGGCGACTATCTCAGCCTGCCGGTCCTCGCCCAGTTCATCGACATCGGCTCCGACGCCGAGACGGTGGACGCCAGCCAGGCGGAGAGCGATTATGCCGCGGCGCTGGCCCGTTTCGAACGGGACTACCTGAAGGGGCTGCTGCAAAAGACCGGCGGCAACATCGAGGCCGCCGCCCGCGAGGCGGGCATGAACATGGCCACCATTTACCGCAAGCTGAAGAAACATGAAATCCGCAGGGAGGACCTCGCCTGAAATCTTTTCGCAGGACTGCGAATCATGGACCGGCAGTTTGCACTTCTGCGAACCCTTCCCTGCCCCGTCCTTCGCAGATAATCCATTGAAATAACAAGCTAAATATCATAAAATTGGTTTTTTATCAACCGCCAGAAGATGGTGACTTCCGGGCCGATTTGCATTTATGCAAAATACCGCACCCTGGCCTGGGCCACCGACGCTTCGGTCGCCAATCGCAACCAACCGATTTAGTTGAATTTTTTACCAAAGCAACAGATCACTCAGCCACTTGGCATATCGGTTGCTAAATAAAACAGCGTTACTCCTTCAGATGGCGGGTGAGGCCACGGGCCGTTGAGGGACGGTCGGGTCTCACCCGCACTCCCCACGGCAACCGGCCAGCAAAGGAGCCGAAACATGCTGCAACCTGCCATAAGAGACTTCACCGGCGCTCAGGCAACAGACCAGGCGGCGACCGATGCACCGGCGTCGAGCCTGATTGTCCTCGGCCTGACCACTATTCTGTTCAGCCTCCACCACGCAGGCTTCTTCCCTTTCGGCGGGGCGGCCCTTGGCACGGGACTTTTCTACGGGGCGTTGGGGCTGATTGCCGCCGGGCTGGTAGCGTGGAGGAGACACCAGACCTTCAGCGCGGTGCTCGCTACCGCGTTCGGCCTGTTCTGGCTTTCCCTGGTCGCTCTGGTCGTCCTGCCGGAAACCGGATTCGGCCGGCCGCCTCAGTCATCGGCTCTTTCCAGCTACCTCGCCCTCTGGGGCCTGTTTACCAGCATCCTGTTCTCCGGCGCCAGCCGACTCAGCCGCGAACTGCTGACATTCCTGGCCATGCTCGCGCTTTTTCTGCTCCTGCTCGCCGCCGGCGTCGCCGCAGAGAGCCCCCTTCTCAACGCCCTGGCCGGCGGCGAAGGAATCGCCTGCGGCCTGGCCGGCATTTATGCCGGCATCGTTCGGTTAAGGAACTGAGGGGAAGAGCGAGCGCTGAATCGCCCCCCCCTGAGCCCAGCCCTGAACGAAAAAAGCCGCCCGAATCGGGCGGCTTTTTTCATGCCTGGCAGAACGGGTTTCAGGCCCGCGAGATAAACCGGCCGTCGCGGGTGTCGACCTTGATCTTCTCCCCCGATTCCAGGTAGCCCGGCACCTGGATACGCAACCCCGTCTCCAGAATCGCTTCCTTGGTCTGGGCGGTGGCGGTGGCGTTCTTGATGGCCGGAGCGGTTTCGGTGACGATCAGCTCCACCGTCATCGGCAGGTCGATGCTGACCACCCGCCCCTGAAACAGGCCGAGTTGCACCTCGGCGCCCTCCAACAGAAACCCCTGCACCGGCTCGAACATCTCGGCGCCCAGCTCGTACTGCTCGTAGGTTTCGAGGTCCATGAAGACGCCGCCGTCGCCGGCCGGATAGAGGTACTGCCCCTTGCGCCGCTCGAAATCGGCCTCATCGACCTTATCGCCAGCCTTGAAGGTCTTCTCCAGCACCTGTCCGGTGAGCAGGTTGCGGTACTTGGTCTTGACCAGGGTGTTGCCGCCGCGGGCGGAAGGGGACTGGGTAGTCATATCGAGGAGCAGACAGGGGGCGTTGTCGAGCTGGATGACCAGCCCGCGTTTGAAATCGGCTGTGGTGAGCATGGAATTCTCCTTCGGATTTGAGCGGATCGAATGGCGGGAATGTACCATACCGCCCAGGAGAAGACAATCGCCCCAGGCGGAAATTTTCGATGACAAAACGGGGGCAAGTATGGTTAAATTCGGTTTTTCGTCTATCATGGCTCTGTCCGAATATACCTGAAGGAGAACTACCCATGTATACCTGTGCCGACCTGAAAAAGGGCCTTAAGCTCATGATCGACGGCGAACCCCACCTCGTCGTCGCCTTCGATTTCACCAAGCCCGGCAAAGGCCAGGCCCTCTACAAGTGCAAGCTACGCAACATGATCACCGGCTCGCTCTTCGACCGCACCTACCGTTCGGGCGAGTCCTTCGATCCCGCCGCCCTGGAGGACCGCGACATGCAGTTTCTCTACCGGGACGAGTCGGGCTATGTCTTCATGGACAGCAAGAACTTCGAACAGGTCACTCTCGACGAAGAGACCCTGGGGGACGACCACTACTTCCTTAGGGACAACATGGATGTCAAGATCTTGCTCTTCAACGGCCGCGGCATCGGCATCACCCTGCCCAACTTCGTCAACCTGCGCATCACCCAGGCCGATCCCTGGGTCAAGGGGGACACCGCCGCCGGCAACAACAAGCCCGCCACCACCGAGAGCAGCTACACCCTCGCCGTCCCCTCTTTCGTCGAAACGGGCGACCTGATCCAGATCGACACCCGCACCGGCGATTACGTCACCCGGGTGAAGGAATAAAAGCAAACACGTTTTTCACCACAGAGCACACAGAGAAGACGGAGCAGGACCGACATGGATCAAATCTGAACATCTTCGGCTTTCGATTTTCTCTGTGCTCTCTGTGGTAAAAAAAGGTTTGGGTTTTCATGGATATCAACTGGGCTCTTGCCCGCAAGCGGCGCAAACTCAACGAAAGGGCCCGGATCATCCAGACGATCCGGGCCTTCTTCGTCGACCGCGGCTACCTCGAGGTAGAGACCCCGCACCGCATCCCCGGCAACGCCCCCGAAGGGTACATCGACGCCGTCGCCTCCGGTGACTGGTTCCTGCATACCTCTCCGGAGCTCTGCATGAAGCGCCTGCTCGCCGCCGGCTACGAGCGGCTGTTCCAGATCTGCCGCTGCTGGCGCGCCGGCGAACGCGGCAGCCGTCACCTCCCCGAATACACCATGCTCGAGTGGTACCGGGCGGGGGCCGATTACACGGCGCTGATGACCGAGTGCGAGGGCCTGCTGGCGGCGCTGCTTCCGGCCGGGAAGCTGACTTGCAGCGAAGCGACCATCGACCTCGCCCCGCTCTGGGAGCGGCTCACCGTCGCCGAGGCCTTCGCCCGCTACGGATCACTCTCACTGGAGGATGCCCTCGCCGCCGGCCGCTTCGACGAGATCATCGCCTTCGAGATCGAACCGCGCCTGGGGCTGAAAAAACCGACCTATCTCACCGAGTACCCGGCTTCCCTCGCCGCCCTCGCCCGCAAAAAACCCGGCGACCCGGTGGTGGCCGAGCGCTTCGAGCTCTACATCGCGGGTCTGGAGCTGGCCAACGCCTTCTCCGAGCTCACCGATCCGCTTGAACAGCGTCAGCGGTTCGAGCAGGAGGAGGCGCAACGGCGCAACGCCGGCAAGACCCCCTATCCCACCCCCGAAAAATTTCTCCGCGAGCTGGCAACCATGCCCGACGCCGCCGGCATCGCCCTTGGGGTCGACCGGCTGGTGATGCTGCTGACTGGCGCCGAAACCATCGATGAGGTGGTGGCGTTCACGCCGGAGGAGTTGTAACGAAGCATTTTTGGCTTACTCTTGAGTTACGGGGTGAGAAAAGAGGCGATCGCCTCTTCCATCCCCGCCTGTGGGCAGGCAACCGAGGTGTTGAGGAACGATATGAAAAGCGTGGGAACCTTCTTTCTGCTGCTATTTGTGCTGGCGTTCGCGGTTCAACTCATCGCCTACGCGAGGTACAAGAAATCGGGGAAATGAGCGACCCAGCCCCTGCCTATGCGGCGGGCGCTCCCCGTACTGTATGGGTATCCCTGACCAGCCCCCACAATAGCAGTGCCGCCAGCGCGGCCAGCCCCGCCCCGAAACCGAAGGCCGCCTGCGGCCCGAACTGCTGCCAGATTGCGCCGAAGAGCAGACTGGCCGGCAGGGCGCCGATGCCGATGGCGAAATTGTACCAGCCGAAGGCGGCGCCGCGCTCGGCAGGGTGGGCAAGATCGACAAGCAGCGCCTTTTCCGTCCCTTCGGTCAGCCCGTAAAAAAGCCCGTAGAAGGCGAACAACACCCAGATCTGCCATTCGCTCTGTGCCCGGGCGAAACCGAGGTAGGCCAAGGCGTAGACGCCCCAGCCGGCGAGGATCATGCCGCGCCGGCCGAGTCGGTCGGAGAGGGCACCAAAGGGATAGACCGAAGCCATTTTGACCACATGGAAAAAGGCCCAGAGCAGCGGGATGTGCGCAGCGCTCACGCCGAGCTCGCCGGCGCGCAGCAGCAGAAAGGCGTCGGTGGAGTTGCCGAGGGTGAAAAGGAGCAGGATCAGCAGGTAGCGGCGCAGTGGACCCCGCGGGACCAGGTTCAGGAAGCTGTCGCCGGTGGGCAGGGCAGCGGCGGATTCCACGGCCGCCGATTCGCGTACTTTCATCGCAATCAGCAGCACCGCCAGCAATCCCGGTATCGCCGCCAGGGCGAAGACGATCCGCAGGTCGCTCACCCAGGTGGCGAGCAGGGCGGCCGCCAGCAGCGGTCCGACAAAGGCGCCGGCGTGATCCATGGCCCGGTGAAAACCGAACGCCCGCCCGCGCAGCCCGGGGTCGACCGAGTCGGCGATCAGCGCGTCACGCGGCGAGGTACGCACCCCTTTGCCTATGCGGTCGGCAAAGCGGATGACGAGAACCGCGAGCGGCCCGGTGGCGACGGCGACCAGCGGCCGGACCACCGAGGAGAGACCGTAGCCGGCGAGCACCAGCGGCTTGCGGCGGCGTACGCGGTCGGACCAGATGCCCGAAACGAGCTTGAGCAGCGCCGCGGTCGACTCGGCCACCCCTTCGATGACGCCGAGGAAGGCCGGCCCCGCCCCCAGTACCGCGGTGAGAAAAAGCGGCAGCAGCGGATAGATCATCTCGCTGGAGACGTCGGTCAGAAAGCTGACCAGACCAAGAATCAGGACGTTGCCGGAGATGCCGCGCAGCACACTAAACCCCACTCGCAAAGAGGGGCCGCGACGTCAGCCGATCCTTTAATGGTGCCCGACTATCGTCCACCTTCACTTCGTTCCACTGTCACCAGCTCCATCACCATCTCGACCTTGCCTCTGTTCAGCCGCTCGAAACGAACGGGAATGTAACCGAGCGTCGGCGCATGCCAGATGCGGGAAAGACGTTTCGAACGCGGGCGCGTACTTTCGTAAAGCACCGTTTCGAACTCGCCCGCTTGCGTCTTGATGCGGGCGGCCCCCTGGCGACTGTAGCTGTACGGCTTGATCCGGTCATCGTCGAGCACGGGGATCGTGCCGGGTTCGCGGCCGCGCAACAGTGCGGTCATGGAGGCGACCTGGAAGGAGAGGCGATCCTGCAGCCCCGGTTCGGTCGGCAGGTCGACCCGCTCCCCTTTCACGGTCCCGGTGACCCGTTTCTCATCCCAGGCAAATTCGAGCGCCCCGTCATTTCCCTTGCCCGATTTGCCGTCATCCATAAACCAGGAGAGCGGACGCACCCCGTCTGCGTCGATGCGCATAATGCTGCGTTCGACAGCCTTATTGCTCACCAGGAGGCTCGCCAGCAACCCCGGAGTCGCATGAGTTTCGTAAACAAATCTGCCAGCCTCCTCGGCACGCAGCTCGAAATGAAGCTGCCCTGCGGTCATGCCTTGATATCTGACTGAGTAAGTGGCCGTGTAGGGGGCAGGGACAAGGTCGGTGGCTGCGGCGAACGGCAGCGGCAGCACGACCGCAATTACGATGACGAATCCTATGATTCGTAGCAAGACTATCCTCCTCAACTCCTTGTCGACAGGTTCGGCCTTTCAGTTTCCTCTTCAAGGATAACCCCAATCAGGGCGGGCGCCAGACTTGCCCTGACTGCATTACGCTTATTCCGTCAGAACGTTGGGATACTCGATCCGCTCGCCCCCCGGCGTCCGCAACACCACCGTCTCTCCCAAGCTCTCGACGTATTCGGGAAGGACCGGCACCTTCCCCTTCCCCCCCGGCAGGTCGATGACATAGTGCGGAACGGCCAGGCCCGAGGTCGGCCCGCGCAGCGCCTGGATGATTTCGACCCCCTTCTCCACCCGGGTGCGGAAGTGGCCGGCCCCCTGCACCAGGTCCATGTGGTGGAGGTAGTAGGGGCGCACGCGAATCTTCAACAGACCCTTCATCAACTCGACCATCACCGCCGGCTCGTCGTTCACCCCTTTGAGCAGCACGGTCTGGTTCCCCAGGGGGACGCCGGCATCGGCCAGGCGCCGGCAGGCCCCGGCCGACTGCGGCGTGATCTCCCGCGGGTGGTTGAAGTGGGTGTTGAGGTAGAGGGGGTGGAAGCCCCGCAGCAGGGCGCAGAGGTTCTCGGTGATCCGCTCGGGGAGAGTGACCGGCACCCGGCTGCCGAGGCGGATGATCTCGACGTGCGGAATGCGGCGCAGGCGCTCGAGCAGGTCGCCGAGCGCCTCATCGCTGAGCAGCAGGGGATCGCCGCCGGAGAGGATCACGTCGCGCACCTGCCGGTTCCCGGCAATATAGTCGATGCCGGCGGCGAGGTCGGCACGGGAGCGTTGCATGCCGGCGCAGCCGACCTGCCGCTTGCGGGTACAGAAGCGGCAGTAGACGGCGCAGGCGCCGGAGACCAGCAGCAGGACGCGGTCGGGATAACGGTGCACCACCCCGGGCACCGGGGAGAGGTTTTCCTCGTTCAACGGATCGGCCAGCCCCGTCGCGTCCGCCAGTTCCCGCGGATCGGGAACGCACTGCCGCCAGATCGGGTCGCCCGGCTCCCGGATCAAACCCAGGTAGTAGGGGGTGATCCGCATCGGATAGCGCCTGGCCACCGCCGCCAGAGGGGCGGCGTCGATCCCGAAACGCTCGGCCAGCGCCTCGGGGCAGGTCAGGCTACTTTTAAGGCTGTGCTGCCAGAGTTCCATGGTGGGCGGAAATACCTTGAAAAAGCGGTGAAAACAATAGGTCCCATAGGTCGTATATGTCCCATAGGTCCTATAAGACCGACCGACTTTACCACAGCCGCCCCATTCAAGTCGACGGCGGCGGAAAGAGAAAGGCGTGATTGGAGGTGAACAGGGGCGGCGTGCGCTGGACGATGGTACGGACGGCCGGCGAGGCGAGCAGGCGCCGGTCGAGAAAGCGCCTCGCCTCGCGGCGGCCCCAGCCGACCGCCGGTGCGAAGGAGCGATAGAGCCCCAGCGGTTCGTCCTCGCCGAGCAGCTCCGAGTCGGCGATGTCGGCCGCCGGGTCGGTCAGCAGTCCCGATTCCCGCGGCAGGTTCATGATCGCCAGATTGAGGAAACCGATGGCCCCGGCGTGCTCTTCGAGAAAGCGGAGAGTCAAATCGGCGTCTTCCTCGGTCTCCCCGGGGGTGCCGAGCATGACGTAGACGTAGCTGGCGATGCCGGACCTCTTCAAATTGGCGAGGATGGCGGCGACCTCTGCCAGTTGCGTTCCCTTCCGCAGCCGGTCAAGGACCCGCTGGGAGCCGCTCTCCAGCCCCAACTGCAGCATGGTACAGCCCGAGGCGGCCAGTCCGGCGACCAGGTCAGGATCGAGCAGCGCCTTCTCGAAGCGAACGAAGCCGTGCCAGGAGAGCCCCGGCGGCCCCCCACCGGCGGCCAGCCGCCGCAGGACGCCGACCGGCAGGGCGTTGTCAGCGAAATGGAAATGCCGCACCCCGTGCCGCCCGGCCAGCTCCCCCAGCAGCTCCGGAAAGGAGGCCGGCGGCAGGACGGCGTACGGGTGGGTCGGTGAGGCGGCTTCCGGACAGAAAAGGCAGCGGTGCCAGTAACAGCCGCGGCTGGCGCTGACCGGCAGAACCGGCACCGGCGAAAAGTAGTCGGCGAAGCGGGCGAAGCTGTAATCGGGGAGGAAACCGACCTCCCCCGCCCCTTCCAGAAAGTAGTCGCCGACCGGTGTATCGCCGGCGGCAAGGGCCGCCAGCGGCTCTTCGCCGAGGCCGAAGACGATCCGGGAGAAGCAGGAGAAGCGCAGATCGAGCCGCCGCAGCATCTGGCGCCAGGAGGTGAAGAGTCCGCCGCCGCCGACCACCGGCACCGCCGGCAGCCGGCGCCGCAGCAGGCCGGCCAGCTCGAAGGCGGGCAGGACCTGGTGCCGGTAGTTGACCGAGAGGGCGATCAGCCGCGGCCGCAGCGCCTCGACCTTCGGCAGCAGCTCCTCTTCGAAGTAGCGCGCAAAAAGGCTCGGCGCCTCCCCCGCCGCGAGCCGTTCGAGGTCGGCAGGAGCGAAGGGGGAGAGGCCGGCGCGGTCGTAGTCGCCCAGGGTCAGCCGCTCGCCGCCGCCGTTGCCGTCCCAGACGGCCAAGGCGGTGTTGAGGTGGCGCACGGCGGTAGAGTAGCGGGCAAAAGAAGCAAGGGCGGCCGGCGAGCGCAACAGGTCTAAGGCTGCAGCGCTGTGGCGAAGCGCCCGGCGCACAACTGTGGCCGGCTGCGGGCCGGCGGCCTGCTTGAGGCGCCCTGGGTCGAACAGGTAGAGATAGGCCGCCAGATTGGCGTCGAGGACCGCGGCGGAAAAACCGCGGCTGCGCAGATGGGCGAGCAGCACGGCGACTCCCAGCGGCGGCTCGGCCGGCTTGACCGCTGGAGGATGCAGGAGTAGAACGTCCATGCAAGGAGTCAGGGGGCGGACCGGCCGCGCAGCCGGTAGGTGACGAGGCTCAGCAGCAGGATGCCGGCGTCGCGCCACAGGGCCTGGGCCGCCGTGGTGTGACCACCGGGACGGAAACAGCCGCAGTCGATATCGAGTCCGCGGGTGACGACCGAAGCCAGGATCAGCATGAAGACGGCGGTCAGCCCGCCCGTCACCAGGGCGGCCGGCCGCACCCGCCGGTTGGCGAGGAGCAGCAGCCCGGCCAGGAACTCGATGTAGGGCAGAGTGGCCGCTACCAGGTAGTTCCAGCTGTAGGGAAGAATCTTGTAGTTGGCGACATCCCGGGCGAAGGTGGTCATGTCGCCGGCCTTGACCAAGCCGGCATAGAGGAACAACCCGCCGAGGACGAGGCGACTGAGGTGATAGGCGATTCGGGCGAAGCGGCTCACGGCGCCCCCTGTTCGACCGGCAGACCGGCGTCGCGCCACTCCGGGTAACCCCCCTCGAAGACGCGCACGTCCCGCCAGCCTGCCTCGAGCAGCCGCACGCCCTGGTCGAAGGAGTCGGGACAACCGTAGCCGTTGCAGTAGGTGATGATGACCGCGTCGGTCGGAACTGTCTGGCGGAAGGCTTCGAGCTGCTCGTCCATCTCCCCCAGGGGGAGGGAGCGGGCGCCGGGGAGATGCCCATCGGCATAGAGTTCCGCGGCCCGGGCGTCGACCAGGACCGCCCCGGCCGCCGTCAGTTCCCGCACCCCCGCCAGGTCGACGGGCACCGGATAGAGCGCCCGTGGCTCGGCCTCCTCCTGCGACTGCGGCAGCCGGCCGGAGAAGACATTCAGCAGCAGTCGGCCGTTGAAGGAGAGGCCGAGGACTACCCCGAGGAGAACGATGACGGCAGCCTCGAGCAGGATGCGGCGGGTTTCGGCAGTCACGCTGGCTTACTCGTCGGGAGATTCGGTGAGGGTGGGGGCCAGGCTCTGGAGCATCTCCCGGAATGAGCGGTTCTCCCGCTCGAGACGGCTGAGGCGCTGGTTGCAATCGACGATCTCGCTGTTCAGTTCATCGATGAGTCGAGCCTGGTGGGTAAAACGGATTTCCAATTCGTTCAGGCGTTCCTGTATTTCTTTCACGTGACTTTCTCCTCTGTGCGGCCGTCGTCATGTTAGCAGAAGAGGATGCGGCATGCAACGCGCCAGGACGGCAATTTCTGCCCACTCCGGGATTGCATTATTTTCCCGAATGAGTATGATTAAACCCGGATTTAGCCGAGTCGGCCAGGTATTCGGCACCGGCCTTCGGCACCACCTCCCCGGGACCCCGAAATGAACTCTGTCCTCCGCATCTGCACAAGACGCATGTTTGTTCAGGGCAGGACACTGCTGCTGGCGGCGGCGTTTACCCTGCTGGCGACCGCCGGTGCGAATGCCGGCGAAAACGCCGGTCAGGCGCCGACGTCGATGCACCACCAGGGTCACGGGGAGACGGCGGAGTCGACAAAAGAGCACGTCCACGTCCACCCCCAGCCGCCGGCGGCGACGGATGTCGGACTGGATGAGCACCTTGGCGCCAGCATTCCGCTGGATATCACCTTCCGCGACGAGACGGGCCGCTCCATCAATCTGCGTGACCTGGTCACGGTACCGACCATCATCGCCCCGGTCTACTACAAGTGTCCCAATGTCTGCAGCTTCCTACAGGGAGGGCTGGCGCGGGCGCTGCCGGAGGTGAAGCTGGAGCCTGGGAAGGATTTCCGGGTCCTGTCGGTCAGCTTCGACGAGACCGAGACCCCGGAGCTGGCCCACCGCAGCAAGGCGATCTACATGGACGCGATGCGGCAGAAATTCCCGGCCGGCGCCTGGAACTTCCTGACCGGCGATCCGCAGAACATCCGTAAACTGCTCGATGCCGCCGGCTATCGTTTCCAGCGGCAGGGGGAGGATTTCCTCCACCCGGTGGTCATCTTCGTGGTGACCAGCGACGGCAGGATCGTCCGCTACCTGCACGGCACCAGCGTCCTGCCGATGGATCTCACCCTGGCGCTGGTCGAGGCGTCTGAGGGGCGGATCGGACCGACCATCCGCCGGGTGGCGCAGTTCTGCTTCAGTTATGACGCCGAAAACCGGCGCTACGTCTTCAATCTCTTCCGGGTGTCGGCGACGGTCATTCTGCTGACCGCCGGCGCCTTTCTGGCTTTCCTGATTCGGGGAGGGCGCAAGAACCCCGACCGCCCGAGGTAGACATGACCGAAACCCATTCCGCAACCGCCGACGATCGGGGGTTTCTCGCCCCGGACGGCAAAGGCCTCTTCGGCTGGATCTTTTCCACCGATCACAAACGCATCGGCCTGCTCTACATGTATGCGATCCTCACCTTCTTCCTGGTGGGAGTCGCGCTCGGCGTCCTCGTCCGCCTGGAGCTGATCGCCCCTGGCGAGACGATCGTCTCGGCCCAGACCTACAACGCCCTGTTCACCCTGCACGGGGTGATCATGATCTTCTTCTTCATCATCCCGGGGATACCGGCGATCTTCGGCAATCTCTTCCTCCCCATCCACATCGGCGCCAACGACGTCGCCTTCCCCCGGCTCAACCTCCTCTCCTGGTGGCTCTACATCATCGGCGCCAGCCTGGCCGTCGGATCCCTCTTCAGCGGTGGCGGCCCTCCCGATACCGGCTGGACCTTTTACGTCCCGTTCAGCACCCAGACGACCACCAACGTGCCGCTGGCGGTCTTTGGGGTCTTCATCCTCGGCTTCTCCTCCATCCTGACCGGCATCAATTTCGTCACCACCGTGCACCGGCTGCGGGCTCCGGGGATCAACTATGGGCGGCTGACCCTCTTCGTCTGGGGCCTCTACGCCACCGCTTGGGTGCAGGTCCTCGCCACGCCGATTCTCGCCATCACCCTGGTGCTGGTCATCCTCGAGCGGCTGCTCGGCGCCGGAATGTTCGACCCCGCCAAGGGGGGGGACCCGATCATGTTCCAGCATCTCTTCTGGATCTACTCCCACCCCGCCGTCTACATCATGATCCTCCCCGGCATGGGGATCATCAGCGAGATCCTCCCGGTATTCGCCCGCAAGCCGATCTTCGGCTACTGGGCCATCGCCTTCTCCAGCATCGCCATCGCCGCCGTCGGGTCCCTGGTCTGGGGGCACCACATGTTCGTCAGCGGCATGAGCGACATCGCGATTCTGGTCTTCTCCCTGCTCACCTTCCTCGTCGCCGTCCCCTCGGCGGTCAAGGTCTTCAACTGGGTGGCCACCCTCTACAAGGGATCGATCTCCCTCGATCCCCCCATGCTCTTCGCCCTGACCTTCATCTTCCTCTTCTCCATCGGCGGGCTCACCGGGCTGGTTCAAGGCGCGGCGGCCACCAACGTCCATGTGCACGACACCCACTTCATCGTCGGCCACTTCCACTACACCATGTTCGGCGGCACCGGCTTCGCCTTCTTCGCCGGGCTCCACTACTGGTTTCCCAAGATCTACGGCCGGATGTGCAACAAGAGGGTCGCCACCGTCGCCTGGGCGCTCATGTTCGCCGGCTTCAACATCCTTTATTTCTCGATGATCATCCTCGGCCTGCGGGGGATGCCACGGCGCTATTACGACTATCTCCCCGAGTACACCGACCTCAACGTCGTCGCCACCGTCGGCTCCTGGATCATGGTGACCGGACTGCTGCTGATGTTCATCAACCTCTTCCGCGGCGCTTTCCGGGGGGAGCCGGCCGGACCGAACCCCTGGGGAGGCCTCACCCTGGAATGGACCCTCTCCTCCCCGCCGCCCTCGGAGAACTTCGCCACGCCTCCGGTGATCACCCGCGGCCCCTACGACTTTGACGAAGGGAAGTCTTCGCCATGAGTGAGGCCGGACACGCGACCGTCCACAAGGACTACACCGGAGCCAAGCTCGGCATGTGGCTCTTCCTCTTCACCGAAATCATCCTCTTCGGCGGGATGTTCCTCCTCTACGCCGTCTACCTGGCCCGTTACCCGAAGGAGTTCGCCGCCGCGGGCGCAGAGCTGGACATCGTCCTGGGCACGGCCAACACCGTCATCCTGCTCACCGGCAGCCTGCTGGTCGCCGTCTCGGTGAGCGCCGTGCGCCGGGGGAGCCGCAAACTGGCCCAGTGGATGCTCTGGGGAGGGGTGCTCTCCGGCGCGCTCTTCCTGTTCAACAAATACCTCGAATGGTCGACCGAGATCCGGCACGGCATCTACCCGAACTCGCCGGTCCTGCTCCAGAAGGAGCAGGGCGAGATCATTTTCTTCGGCCTCTACTACATCACCCTCGGCCTGCACGGCCTGCACGTGTTCATCGGTGCGGTGCTGCTGGCGGTGATGGCCGTCTGGGTCGCCACCGGCGCGGTAAACCGTGACGATTTCGTCAAGCTGGAGAATTCCGGGCTCTATTGGCACCTGGTCGATCTCATCTGGATCTTTATATTTCCCCTTTACTACCTGCTGCTTTGAACGGCAGGTCGCGAGCAGTCCAAGGTCCAAGGTCTCTGCATCCGTGAGGCAAGAGATGACCGAACAAGCACATGCTGCCGTCCCTTACCGCACCTTCGTCATCGTCTGGGCATTGCTCCTCGTCCTGACCGCGACCACGGTGGCCGTTTCGCGCATCCACCTCGGGCCGCTGAATATCTGGGTCGCCCTCGGCATCGCCTCGCTCAAATCGGCCCTGGTGATCTTTTTCTTCATGCACCTGAAGTACGAGCGGCTGCTGTTCAAGCTTTTTCTGCTCGGCGCTCTCATCACCCTGGCCATTTTCGTGGGATTGACCTTTTTCGACGTGCTCTACCGCTGAGGTAACCCCGTGAACCCTTCTGCCATATCCACAACCGAGGCCGTCGACACCGTCTTCCTCTACCTCTTCGGCATCTCCGTGGTGATGCTGGTGGGGATCACCGCCACCATGATCTGGTTCGTGGTGAAGTACAACCGCAAGCGCCACCCCCTCCCGGAGGCGACCCCCCGCTACCACATCCTGCTCGAGTCCTCCTGGACGATCATTCCCACATTTATCGTTCTCGCCATGTTCTGGTACGGCTGGGAAGGATACACGACGCTGCGCGACGTGCCGGCGGGCGCCCTGGAGGTGAAGGTCACCGGCCGCATGTGGTTCTGGTCCTTCGAATACCCCAACGGCAAAATCAGCGACGAACTCTTCGTCCCGGTGGGCCGGGCGATCAAGCTCGACATCATCTCGGAGGACGTCCTGCACAGCTTCTATGTCCCGGCTTTCCGCATCAAGCGCGATGCCGTGCCGGGGATGACCACCCACGCGTGGTTCCGGGCGCCTGAACCCGGCTCCTACAACGCCTTCTGCGCCGAGTACTGCGGCGTCGGCCACTCGCACATGATCACCACCGTCGAGGCCCTGCCCGAAGGCGAGTTCGAAGAATGGTACCGGCAGGAGGCCACCGCGGAAGAGGCGGCCGAGGGAGAAAAACTTCTCGCCAAACACCTCTGCATCGGCTGCCATTCCCTGGACGGTTCAAAAACGGTCGGGCCAACCTTCAAGGGGATCTTCGGCCGGCAGGTGACGGTGGTGACCGACGGCCAGGAGCGCACCGTCACTGCCGATGAGGAGTACATCAAGCGGTCCATCCTGCAGCCGCAGGCCGATCTGGTGAAGGGTTATCCGCCGGTCATGCCCACCTTCGAGGGGAAGTTTACCGACCGCGAGATCAAGGAGATCGTCGAGTTTTTGCGGGCGAAAACGGAGGGGAAGAAAGCCGGGCTCTCCGGGGCCGAACTGGCGGTGCGAAAGGGGTGTACCGGCTGCCACACGACCGACGGCAGCTACGGCGTCGGGCCGACATGGAAGGAGCTCTCCGGCCGGCAGGTGACGGTGGTAACCGATGGCCGGGAGCGCACCCTCACCGCCGACGAGGAGTACATCAAGCGGTCCATCCTGCAGCCGCATGCCGACCAGGTGAAGGGCTACCCGTCGGTCATGCCGGCAACTCCCCTGACGGATGCGGAGCTGGCGGCGCTGATCGACTACATCATGGGGCTGCGCTGAAAGGAAACATGGTCCAAGGTCCAAGGTCACGGGTCCAAGGTCCAAGGTCACGGGTTATTCGGGATTTTTTGCCATGTCAATTCTGACTCTCTTTCGCCCGCCGATCGCGCTGCTGACCGCCCTCTCAGCCTTGGCCGGCTACGCTTTGCACCCCTCCCCGCACGAACCGGGTACTGCCGCCCTGCTGCTGGCCGGAGTCTGCCTGCTGGCCGCCGGCTGCTCGGCCCTCAACCAGGTGCAGGAGCGCGACGTCGACGCCCGCATGGAGCGCACTCGCCGCCGCCCCGTCGCCTGCGGCAGGTTAACAGTCCGAGCCGGCTTGGCCCTCGCCCTGACTCTGACGGCCGGCGGTTTGCTGCTCCTCGCCACCGCCGGCGCGATCGTCTTCGTACTCGGCGCCTTCGCCCTCCTCTGGTACAACGGCGTCTACACCCCCCTCAAGCGCCGCACCCCCTTCGCGGTCCTGCCCGGCGCCCTGTGCGGCGCACTGCCGCCCCTGATCGGCTGGGCAGCGGCGGGCGGTGATCCGGCCGACTTCCGCATCGTCCTCTTCGCCGGGCTTATCTTCCTCTGGCAGATTCCCCATTTCTGGTTCTTCGCCCTGAAGCATCGGGAGGACTTCCAGCGAGCCGGCCTGCCGACCGTCTTCGCCCGCTTCACCCCGCGGCAGGTCCACCGGCTGGCCCTGATCTGGGTCCTCTCCCTCGCCTGCGCCACCCTGCTTTTTCCCGCCTTCGGCCTGCTCCAGCACCCTGCCGCCCGCCTGCTCGGCTGGACGGCCGCCGCCGGCCTGGCCGGCGGCGCCGGGCTGATGCTGCTGACCGGCCGGGCCGAGCCGCCCCGCGGCGAACCGTTCGGCCGGCTGAACCTCGCGTTGCTCCTCATCCTCTCGTCGTTGCTGGTGGAGGGATTCTGCTGAAATGCCCTTGGGAAGACCAGGGATGGGTTGTTGACCCAAAAGTCGGACAGGGCTGCAAAAGCCATTTTTGCATCTTGACACCCGTTATTTCCTGGAATCTGAACCGCTTGGACTCCATTTTTGAAGTGTCTACCTCAGGGGGAGTCTTTGATGTCAATTAGACGTTGACCGGGGAAGTCAAAAGCACTTATCATGACAGTTGAACAATTGCTCAACAATGGAGGTATTCAATGCCCCAAAACGCCATCTGTTCAATCACTCTAATTGACGAGGCAAAGGTCGCCGCCGTCAGAAATGCCATGCCCCCGGAAGAAATCTTTTTCCGGCTTGCCGAAACCTTCCGGGTACTCGGTGATCCCACCCGGGTCCGCATCCTTCAAGCTCTATCGCTGGAAGAACTCTGTGTTTGCGACATTGCCAGCCTCCTGGGTACCACCAAGTCGGCAGTCTCCCACCAGCTGCGCCTGCTCCGCTCCTTGCGGGTGGTCAAATACCGGAAGGATGGCCGGATGGTCTACTACTCGCTGGACGACAGCCATGTGGGGAATCTACTCCGCGAGGGGCTCAACCATATCTTCACCACCACCTCACAAGGAGTTTCACCATGATCCGGAAAATCAGCGCGGCTTTCGCCGGCGGCGCGTTGGGCGGTTTGGTTGACAGTTTCAATATCTGGTTCATGGGGAAGGTTGGCATCAGCGATTTGATCGGACTGACCATGAAACCCGAATTCACTGCCCCATGGCTCTACCAGCGGATGGTCTGGGGCGGTCTCTGGATGCTTTTGCTCCTGCTGCCGCTTCTGCGGGACAAGGTCCTCCTGCGCGGCTGCCTCTTCAGTCTTCTGCCGTCGGCCATGATGCTCTTCCTCGTCTTGCCGGGGATGGGTAAGGGAATATTGGGGCTCGGCTTCGGCGCCGTGACACCGATTGTTGTTATCGGCCTGAACTGCATCTACGGGATGGTAGCTTCTCTCTGGTACAGGGAGGGAACGGCCTGACATGCGACAGATCGAACGTGACAAGCTCATCGCCGGGGCTAATCTCCTGGCACTGCTCACCATCGGCTACAACTTCGTGGAAGGGGTCGTCTCCATGGCGCTGGGGGCTGCCGACGAGACCCTGGCCCTCTTCGGCTTCGGAGTCGATTCGTTCATCGAGGTGATCTCGGCGGTGGGCGTCTGGCACATGATCCGCCGGATCAGGCAGAACGGCGGCGAATCGCGGGATGCTTTCGAGCAGCGGGCGCTCCGGATCACCGGTGGAGCCTTCTATCTCCTGACGGCCGGCCTGGTCGCAACAGCGCTCCTGAACATGGGCCTGCACCACAAACCGACAACGACCTTCTGGGGCATCGTCGTCGCACTGGTGTCGATTTCGTTCATGTGGCTCCTGATTCACCACAAGATCAGGGTCGGCACTGCATTGAATTCGCCGGCGATTTTGGCGGATGCTGCCTGCTCAAAGGCTTGCGTTTACCTGTCGGTTGTTCTGTTGTTGGCAAGCGTTGGTTTTCTGCTGACCGGCATCGGCTATCTCGATGCCGTCGGCGCGCTACTGATCGCCTGGTTGACGTGGAGGGAAGGGAAGGAGGCCTTCGGGAAGGCACGCGGCCTGGCCTGCACCTGTTCCTGCAACTGTGGTCAGGCCTCCGAGGCGATGCAGAAGAAGTAAGGGCGGCTTCGGTTAGCTCATACAGTAAGAAAAAAATGCGCGGGATGTCATTTTCCCTTCGTGATATGTCACAGCATTCACGGAGAACCGGCGGAGCTGCCGACCTTTGCAGCGAGGTCGACGGCCAGCTTGCTGAGCGTGCCGGATTCTTGCAGTCCATCGAGGAAACGCTGAGGGATACCGGAGAGGCCGGTCTGGGCACCGACCAGGGCGCCGGCGAGGATGGCACGCGCCTGGTTCTGGCCGCCGCCATTGACGGCGTGGAGCACGGCGGATTCGAAATCGTCGCGGAAGCGCGCGGCAAGGTAGTAGGCGGCGGGGAGCTGGTGATAGATGGCGCAGGGCATGCCGTAAACGATGGACACCTTCCATGCCGGCTCTATGCGGATGTCCGGATCCGCTGCGGCGGCGGCCATGTAGGAGGGCGTGAGCAGGGCATCGGGTGAGGCGAATCGGCCGGCGCGGGGCGGATCGGGATCGCCCGGGCGGGGTGGCTGAAGATCGGCGCGGGTCACGGCGTGAAAGGGGAGTTCCCCGGTTTTAACCAGGGCCATAAGTTTGCCGGATAGTTTCGTATCCAGTGGATGTCCCTGCACCAGAAGGCCCAGCACGGCGCCGTAGGCGACGGTCATCGAGACCACGGTATCATCAATCTGGGTAAGGATGGTGTTGGCCGCGATTGCCGAGGCGAGTCGTCCGGGGTGGCAGGCATAGCGAACGGCGATGGCGAGGATGCGTTCGATGGCTTCGGTGTCGTCCGCGTGGCCGCCGGTCTGACCCCACGGCAGCTTCTGCTGTACGCGGCGCCGCCAGGCCTCGCGAATCGACTGGCTGGTGTAGCCGCCCGGCCCGCACACCGGTGTGCCATCGAGATACGGAAAAAGTTCTTCATCCATCCGGCGGCAAAAGTCTACCTCGTCGTAGCCGCCCCGGTCAACGAGGGAGCGGAGCATGAGGGTGAGGATGAAGCCCGCCTGGGAGAGTTGGCCAGCCTTGAATCCTGCATGGTAGCGGCCGGGTTTGGGATCGGTGTAGCCGGTGATCCATTCACCGTAATCGCGGCGCAGTTCAGCAAGATCGTAATACCAGTGCGGGCCGAGGCCCAGGGCATCGCCGATGAAGGCACCCATGATGGCACCGGCGGCGCGGTCCTGAATGGCTGCGTTTGTCATGTTTATTATCCCCCTATGCTTCCCCCTCATAATCAGCCGGCTACAACCGCCGGCCCTCCTACTCGCCGATGCGGATCATCTGGTCGGTCACCTCGGTGAAGGCGACGTCGTGGCTGATCAGGAAGAGCTGGTCGTACCAGTGTTCGGTCACCTCCTCGCGGCCGACGTCGATGGCGCGAAAGGCATGCGCCAGGTTCTCGCGGCGGGAAGCGTCGAGATTGGAGGTCGGCTCGTCGAAGAAGGCGATGCGGGCGCCGATGGTCTGCAGCAGGGCCAGGCGCAGGGCGACCACGGCGCTCATCGTCTGTCCGCCGGAAAGCTGGTCATCGCTGCGCTCGCGCACCTCCCCCTCCACCATGTCGCGCAGGACGATCTGGTAATTCTCCCCCCAGAGAAGCTCCTCGTCGGACTCGGCGATGGTGCGGTAGATACGGTCGGCACGCAGGCTGATCTCCTCGCGGAAGCGTTCGGAGAGCTGGGCGGATACATTCTTGAATACCCTGAGGCGCAAAAAGGTGACCAGTCTTTCCTTTTCTTCGAAGGACTTCTTCTCGACCAGCCGGTTTTCGATCTCCTGCCGGAGATACATCAGCTTCTCGATTTCGCCCTCCAGACGTCTGCAATCTTTCCCCAGCCCCTCGATCTGCTGGTGCAGGGTTGCCACCTCGCCGACGAGACCGTCTTTTTCCTGGCGGATCGCCGAATGCCGTTCCGGATCGTACCCCCCCCGGAGTAGGGCTAGTTCCTCCTGCCTGTGGGCGAAATCGTTCTTCAGCCCGAGCAGAGCCGCCTCCCATTTTTCCAGGATATGCTGTCGACTCTCCAGTTCCTCCGCATCCTTCCGGCTGGCATAAAATGCATCGCGGGCCGCCTGGCGCTCGGACCGTTCCCGGTCTGCCTGGGCTATCTCCGCCTCCAGCCCGGCAAAGGCCAGAAGTTCTTCCTTGCGCGCGGATGCCAGATTCGCGGCCGCCACCTTCCGGGCTTGCAGCTTTTCCAGTTCGAAGGCACGCCGCTGGTTTTCGCTGCGGCGGGACTCCAGAAGCTTCCCCTGTTTTTCCAGTTCCTGCGTCCGGACCTGCAGGGCGTCCAGCTCCTTTTGCGACTTTTCGGCCGTGCAGACTTCCGCGCTCCGGACTTCGAGCCGCTTGTCCAGTTCGAGCAGGTCCCGGTCGAGATCCTCGACGCGCGTCGTGAAGACGTCACGAGGCGTCTTGCCGACGATGTTCCGACAGGGTTCTTGGAAAAACGGGCAAATTCCATCGGCCAGCTTTCCCCGCCCATCCAGTAGACTGGCCCGCCGACCCTCCAACAGGCCCCGCTCCGAGCGCAGCCGTTCGACTTCCTGTCGTAGTTCCGGAAGCCGAATCGCAGCAGCCTCCAGTTCCGCATTCGCCTGAAGTTTCCGGCGACTCTCGGCCAACCGGCCTTCCTCCTCGGTGAGCCAGTCGTTGGCCGCCACTATTTCGCGCTGCTCGTGCTCCACAGCCAGTGTAAACTTGGCACTCTCCCGGTCGAGAACCAGGATCTCCTGCTCGACGACCCTCCGCTGTTGTTCCCGTGCACGCAACTCCTTCAGAGTTGCTTCGGCCTTCTCGAAGGATTCCTTGCCGGCACGAGATTGCTCCAGGACCTTCCTTGCCTTTTCCGCGTCCGCCACCCGCAGCTGTTGTTCGGCGGTCTTTCCTTCACCGTCGCCAATGCGACTTTCCAACACCTGAATGTGGGACTGGGCAGCGAGAATCGCCTTTTCCTGGCCATCGAGCGCGCCGAGGCGCTCTTCCACCGCCTGCAGGGCGGCAACCTTCCCGGCCAAGGTCTCGTGCCGGACTGCCGACTCATTCTGCAGGCCGAGTAGTTCCTTCTCTTTCTCCGGCAGGACGGCAGCCTGTTCCTGTTTCACCGAAATCTCGGCAGTGAGTACCTTGATTTTTTCCTGCACCGCTTTCAGCAGCGACAGGGTCCCGTCAAAAGTCTTGCGCCAGGCATCGATTCCCAGAATCTCGTCAAATGCATCCTTGCGTTTCGTCGCTTGCCGGATGACGAAGGGGCCGAGAAAGTCGTTCTGGAACGGGCCGATGACCAGCTTGAACTGATCGGCCAGCGGGCGGCCGTTGTCAAGGCCGAGCAGTTCCCTGAGGCGCGCCTCGGTCTCCTGGGCGCTGGCGTGGTCCTCCACCTCGAAGGCGCCGCCGACCTCCTTGTGCAGCAGCCATCTGGAAGCTGCCCCGACGGTCCGGGTGACACGGAACTTCTCGTCGCTATCCAGCTGAAAATCGACGGCGATCTCCCCTCTTTTGGCCCCGATGGAGATGAAACGCTCGATATTGCCAACGAAATCCCGGGCATCGACCCCGAACAGTGCGTAGCCGATCGCCTCGAAGATGGTGCTCTTGCCGACGCCGTTCGGACCGGAGAGGACGTTGATGCCGGGCGAGAAATCGAGTTCGATGTCACGGTGAGACTTGATGTTTTTCAGATGGATGGAGAGAATCTGCATTTTTTCACCAGAATTTCATCGGAAAACGGAAGCAGACGGCCAGGCGGGAACTCTCAGCGGGCAATGAAATCGAGCTTGTAGCGGTCACGAATCAACCGCAGAAAGGACCCGACCCCCTTGAGGGCCTCGCGCAGCCGATCGCGATCCTTGTCGGTCATCACCAGGGGATCGACGGTATTGGCAGGCTTGTTACCTTCTGACAGTGCCCGGAGTTGCCGCTGCAGCCGGAGCTGGACGAGATAGGTAAAGGATTCATCGATGATGTCAAGATCTCTGGAAGACAGGACACCCTGCTCCCGAAGCCGTTCGATTTTTTCCCAGGTGCTGCCGCCGACAATACCGGCTTCGAGGGCCAGGAGGCTAACTCCTTCGGTGATGGCGAAGATACCGGCCTTTTTCAGTTCGACCTTGCCCCGGTGTTCGCCGCGCCGCTCGACCCGGATGCGTCCGAACATCCCGAGCGGCGGTGGAAATCGCACGATGTTTCGCGCCGCATAGGGAAAAAACAGGGCATTTCGCCTGACCGTGGCCAGGAGGTGTTCGTGCAGCTGTCGCTCGAGCGTTTGATCGCCATAAAGAGCCCGAAAATCCTGGAACATGCCGAAGTTGACCATATGCTGGCCCTTGGGCACGTGAATCCACTGGTTGAGGAGCTCTTTCCATTCCGCGAGGCTATGGCGCCACTGGGGGTTGCTCGCCATGGTGTTGCCCGGGCAGCGGGGCACCCCCACTTCGTCCAGAGCGTCGGCGAGCCGGGTGGAGAAGCGTTCCAGGTCACCGAGCCTCTCCGGCGGAAAATCGTCGGCATAGACCATGGCGCTGTCCTGATCGGTCCGCAGGGTCTGTTCACCGCGCCCTTCGCTGCCAAGCACCAGATAGGCTGCGCCGGCAGGCAGACGAATCCCTTCGGTGCTTTCCATCAAAGCGATGATGCGCAAGGTAAAGGCATCGTTGAGATGCGAGATGAGCTCGACAAGGCTTTTGGTGCCGGCGCCGGCGCGGGTGGCAAAACGAACCATTTCGAGCATCCGCACGCTCAGCGCCTTCAACTCACCGATGGACTGGGCAGCGGCAATTTCCTGGTTGAGATAGAGGGGGGTGCGCGTCTGAATACGCAGAAGGTCGGTGTCGGTGATGACGCCGGCAAGCTTACCCTCGTCGTCGACGACTCCGAGCCGGTGAACGTCGTGCTGGGCCATCCTGAAGATGGCCTCGTAGACATGATCCCGGAGCCGGATGGTCACGATACCGGGGCGCATGATGTCCCGGACTTTATGACCGGCAAGCGCTCCGCCGGAATCGGCGATGAGTTTGCGCAGGTCACGGATGGACAAGGTAGCGACCGGCGCATCCCGCTCAACGACTACGAGCCCCGAGATATCATGGTCCTGCATGAGCCTGGCCATGGCGACCACGTCCATGTCGGGCGCGCAGGTGATCGGCGGCCGTTGGCAGAGCGTTTCGATGGTGATGAAGAAGAAACCCTCATCATTGATGGCATTGTACGGCATGGCACCCCCGCCGGGGAAATTCGGCAACGGGTTATTCTTCCTCGATTTGCGTTTCTATGCAACCTTTCATTTGCTGCTGCTTTCCCGATATTCAGGACAGCACGCCATCCCAAGCCGGCACAAAACAGAGTGTCACGGGTAAAACTCACCAACGCCCCTGCAAACTCATGTTTCGCTGCTATACTACTGAAAATAATAGCATGCACTCTGATCTCCGGCAGGAGGAGCATCAGGGATGGTAGAAAATTTCAAACAAAGTTATATTTTTCTGTTGACTACTCGGGAACTGTCGGCTATTTTGGCCGTATACACCTGAATTTACTTGCCTATGACTCCCGAATTCATGCGAACATGGTTTTTATAAGAGGTCGTTTTTATTGAATGAAATGCAAACTCATGTGGTTAAAACAACGTATTTCCGAAAGGGCCAAAACATCGTAACGAAAAACGGGAAAGGAGGTCTGCCGGCACGAAGATCGGTATTCCAGTAAACCAACATTGAACAACCATCAAATGCGAGGAGAGGACAACTATGGATGCAGCAAAGCAACAGGCGTATTGGAAGGAAAACCTGATCATCATCGTCGTACATCTGGCGATCTGGTTTTTCGTGTCATTCTTCTGCGGGATCATGATTGTCGATCAGCTCGACAGCGTAAGAATCGGCGGCTTTCCCCTCGGCTTCTGGTTCGCTAATCAAGGGTCTATGGTCACGTTTGTTATTCTGATTGCTACCTATGTCTACATGATGAACAAGCTCGACATCAAGTATGACGTGCACGAAGGGTAATCTCCCTGAACTTAATGCCGTACACGTATAAACAATAAAAATCATCATGGGGTGACAAATTATGAGTATTCTGACTTGGACATGGATTCTTACGGGGTTGAGCTTTGCCCTGTATATCTACATCGCCATCGCTGCGCGAGCCAAATCGACCGGCGACTTCTACGCTGCCGAGCAGTCGGTTCCCCCGATTCTGAACGGGATGGCGACCGGTGCCGACTGGATGTCGGCCGCATCCTTCATCTCGATGGCCGGCTTGATCTCCTTCATGGGACGTGACGGCTCCTTTTACCTGATGGGCTGGACCGGCGGCTATGTCCTTCTCGCCATGCTCTTCGGCCCCTATCTGCGTAAATACGGCAAGTTTACCATCCCCCAGTTCATGGCGGACCGCTACTATTCCAACACCATCCGGGTCGTCTCGCTCTGTTGCGCCATCTTCGTCTCCTTCACCTACGTCGCGGGCCAGATGCGTGGCGTCGGCGTCGTCTTCTCCCGCTTCATGGGGGTCAGCATCAACATGGGGGTCATTATCGGTATGGCCCTGGTCTTTTTCTATGCCACCCTCGGCGGCATGAAGGGGATCACCTACACCCAGGTCGCCCAGTACTGCGTCCTGATCACCGCCTACCTGGTTCCGGCGATCTTTATCTCGATGATGTTCACCGGTGTCCCGATCCCGCAGATTGGGATGGGCTCTTCCGTCACCGCCGGTGGCGCCGCCATCCTTGGCGATCCTGGTACCCAGGGCAAGTATCTCCTCGATGTCCTCAACGGCATCCAGACGGACCTTGGTTTTGCCAACTACACATCAGGGATAAGACCGCGGATCGACGTCTGGTTCATCACCATGTCGCTGATGATCGGCACCGCCGGTCTGCCGCACATCCTCATCCGCTTCTTTACCGTGCCGAAGATGCGTGACGCCCGCTCCTCCGCCGGTTATGCGCTGTTCTTCATCGCTCTGCTCTACACCACCGCCCCGTCGATTGCGGTCTTTGCCCGCACCAACTTTATCAAGTCGATTCATAACGTCAGCTATGCCGATGCCCCTTCCTGGTTCAAAAACTGGGAAAAAACCGGTCTGGTCGGCTTTTCAGACAAGAACGGCGACGGTGTCATGACGATAGCCAAAGGCGTCTGGAATGATCCCAAGAGCGCCAACGAAGTCAAGATTGACCAGGACATCATGGTTCTCGCCAATCCCGAGATCGCCAAGTTGCCCAACTGGGTCGTCGGTCTCATCGGCGCCGGTGGTCTGGCCGCCGCCCTCTCCACCGCGGCCGGTCTGCTCCTGGTTATCTCCGCCGCCATCTCGCATGACCTGATGAAGGGTGTTGTCACGCCAAACATGTCGGAGAGCGCCGAGCTCTGGTGGGCGCGTGGCGCTGCCGGTGTCGCCGTCTGTATCGCCGGTCTCTTCGGCATCTATCCGCCGGGCTTTGTCGCCCAGGTCGTCGCCTTCGCCTTCGGTCTGGCGGCCGCTTCCTTCTTCCCTTGCATCCTCATGGGGGTCTTCAACAAGAAGGCGAACAAGGAAGGGGCCATGGCCGGGATGATCGTCGGCATCGTCTTTGTCGCCGCTTACATCATCTACTTCAAGTTCGTCAACCCGGCGATCAATAATGCCGACGGCTGGTGGTTCGGCATCTCGCCGGAAGGGATCGGCACCGTCGGCGCCGCCCTCAACTTCATCACCATGTACGTGGTCGGCAAGCTCACTCCGGAACCGCCGCAGGAAATTCAAGACCTGGTCGGCAACCTCCGCTATCCCGGCAAGCTTGCTCCGCCGTCGCACCACTGATCCGTCAGCTTGAAGCTTGGTTCTTCTTCGTTGTGAAATCCCCCCTCCCCCCGTCCAGGGGGAGGGGAATTTTTTTAACCTGCCACCGCCATTTTCGGATATAGTCATCGCCCCAAGGAGCCTGGTATGCATGTCTCGGCATCGACAGTGGAGAGTAGTGGAAACATGATCGTCAAGATGATTCGTCGCTTTAACACAGGAATTATTCATTTCATAATGAGCATCAAGTTCCGTTCGATCGGTGCGACGGTCCTCGGTGGCTTTGCCGGTTTGAGTCTGACCACCACCATCATCCCGACTGCCTTGACAACGATGGTCGGGATGGATACTTTTTCAGGCCGCTGGGGCCTCGGCGGCTTTGCGGTCTACTCGATGATGGCCTGGGCCGTTGGCGGCTGGGCAGTACAAAGAACCGGCAGCAAAATGCTTGGCGCCATCATTCTGGGGTTCGTCGGTGTGGTAACCGGCCTGCTTTTTACCGGAATCGGCATCGGTACGGAGATGAACGTGCTTATGACTGGCGGCGGTGCGGCACTGCTCTATGGTGCCGTCGGCGGCATGATTCTCGCTGATGCCCTGAGAAGCCCCCCTGTGGATGAAAACGACCCGAATGCATCCAGGGGCCGGATCGGGGATATGGGAATATTTAGCTATTTCAAAAAGTAAAAGATCGGAACTCTGTTGATATTCACGACAGCTGCCACCCCTGCCGCAATATACTTTTTTGGTGGACGTCACCTGCTCACCGACCTCGTCATCGTTTCTGTGCGCCTGATCGAGTTCCTAGAGGAGAGTGGTGTGCCGCGCTGCCCCGGTGATACCATGGTGAGCAACCCCAAATGGCGGTTGAGTTTGTCGCCGCATTATTGCCAGCGTAGGCCGCCAGTCTCTTTTCTGCCGCACATGGCGCGTCATGTCTGCCACTTCCCGCCACCGCTCGGCTGGTTCGGCCGACTCAAGGTCGAGTCGCACGGCCCCTATCGCGGCAAATTCAACCTCAAAAAAGCCGGCATCTTCGCCAACACGCGCTGCAGCAACCTTCCCACTATATTGATCCTTACTCCCTGAAAAAGAATGAACAGGACCTCATCAAGGAAGCCTTTCGTGCTGCCGGCAGGCTACAGGATGCTGCCAAACGTCACTTCCGTGTCGGGTAGTTTACCCGCGAAGCGATGGCTCAAAGCGGCAGAGTCGGGTAAACTTCTTTCTGCCTTTATTTCTTAAGCCCCTGGTTTCTGCCAATGCCGGCGAGAAGGGAAACTGCTCATGGCCGAGGAGAATGTCCTCTTTTTACCGGTGAAGACCTTCGGCCGGCGTGACCTGGTGACCTGTCCGGCCGATGCCCTTCTGGTCGAAGCGGCGGCACGCATGCGAGATCGGGACATCTCCA
>Ga0256865_1000093_pt1 | contig 33108 bp, 35 predicted proteins | sample RVTome_14_FD_187337 | JGI IMG/M metagenome (GOLD analysis project Ga0256865, IMG submission 187337) | Soil microbial communities from uranium-contaminated site in the Upper Colorado River Basin, Wyoming, United States - RVT145D125 HiSeq ... | reverse complement strand
GAACATCCGGGCGACGTCGTGCTTGACGCCGATGGCGGCAAAGACCAGGGCGAACTGCTCCTGCTCGCCGATGCGGGCATGGCGGATGATCTGCCCGGCCAGCTCGTTGTGGGGGAGCCCCGAGGCTGAAAAGATCGGCAGCTTCTGGCCGCGCACCAGGGTGTTCATGCCGTCGATGGCGGAGATGCCGGTCTCGATGAAATCTTCCGGGTAGGCGCGGGCGACCGGGTTGATCGGACTGCCGTTGACGTCGCGATGGATGCGGGAGACGGTCGGTGGACCGCCGTCTAGCGGCCGGCCTAGACCGTCGAAGACCCGGCCGAGCATCTCGGGGCTCACCGGGGTACGAAAGGGCTGGCCGAGGAAACGCACGCGCAACTCCGGCAGGGAGAGTCCGCCGGTCCCCTCGAAGACTTCGACCACCGCCAGTTCCTCGCTGACCTCCAGAACCCGGCCGTGCAGCAGACCGCCGTCGGGCAGAGCGATTTCCACCCGTTCGTCATAGCCGACCCCTTCGATCCCCTCGACGAAGATCAGCGGACCTCGGGCACGGCTGACGCCCACGTATTCCCGGCGGACGATGGTCATGGCCCCTTTTCCTCCTCCCTGCTCCCGGCTTCCGTCTCGGCCAACCGGCGGGCGAGCTCCTCCTTGCTCATCGTGCTGCGTCCGGGGATATTCCGCTCTTTGGCCGTCTCGTAGAGCTCGTCCCGGGTGTGTTCGGCCATGAGCTCTTGCGTAATTTCGTCCATCCTTGCTGCAGGTTCCGCCGTCAGTCCCGGTTCCCACTCCTCCAGGGGGAAGAGCCGCTTCATTTCCCGCTCCAGGCGCTCAAGGATGTCGTCGATCAACTTGACCCGGTCGTTGGCCACCACCGACTTCATCCGCCGCAGCTCGGTCAGGGTTTCCAGGTCGCGGAGCCGGTAGATGGGGATCCCCCGGCGTACCAGCACGCGTCCCAGTTCGCTGAAGCGCAGGATCGCCTGGAGCATTCGCACCTGCTTCTGCGGGAGCGCGTACATGTCGATCGGGTCGAAGGCATTTTGCTGCAGAAACCCTTCCTTGAGCAGGCGCGCCGCCAGAACCGTCATCCTCTGCTCATCGGGAAGCGAATCCTCGCCGATCAGCCGGATGATCTGCTGCAGCTTGTGATCTTCGCGCAGCAGATCCAGTGCCTGCCGCTTGAGCTCGCCGAGGTCGGTGCCGCCGGTTTCGGACCACCACTCCGCCACCGGCCCATGGTACTCGCTGTAGGAATCGATGATGTTGATGGAGGGGAAAAAGCGCGCCGAAGCCAGCTCCTTGTCGAGGGACCAGAAAGCCCGGACAAAGCGCCTGGTGTGCTGGGTGACCGGCTCGGAAAAATCCCCTCCCGGCGGCGAGACGGCACCGACGATGGCGACCGACCCTTCGCCGCCGCCGAGGGTTCTGACCCGCCCGGCCCGCTCGTAGAATTCGGCCAGGCGCGTGGCAAGGTAGGCCGGGAAACCCTCCTCGGCCGGCATCTCCTCGAGGCGGCCGGAGATCTCCCGCAGCGCCTCCGCCCAACGGGAGGTGGAATCGGCCATGACCGCCACATGATAGCCCATGTCGCGGTAATACTCGGCCAGGGTCACACCGGTGTAGATGCTCGCTTCGCGGGCGGCCACCGGCATGTTGGAGGTGTTGGCGATGAGGATGGTCCGCTCCATGAGGGGATGGCCGGTGCGCGGGTCTTTCAGCTCGGGGAAGTCGGTCAGCACCCCGGTCATCTCGTTGCCCCGCTCGCCGCAGCCAATGTAAACAATGATGTCGGCATCGCACCATTTGGCCAGGTTGTGCTGGGTCACCGTCTTGCCGGTGCCGAAGCCGCCGGGAATGGCCGCCGTCCCGCCTTTGGCGATCGGCAAAAAGATATCGACCACCCGCTGACCGGTCACCAGCGGAATAGAGGGAGGGAGGCGCTCGAGAACCGGCCGCGGGCGGCGCACCACCCACTCCTGGCACATGGTCAGGCTCCTCTCCCCCTGCTCGCCGGTTACCACGGCCAACCGCTCGTCGACCGTGTAGCTGCCGGCCGGGGACACCTCGGCAAGCTCGCCGCGCACCCCGGGGGGGACCAGGATGCGATGTTCCACCAACGGGGTCTCCTGAACGACGCCGAGAATTTCGCCGCCAGTGACGCGGGCACCGCTCTTCAGCCGGGGCTCGAAGTCCCAGCGCAGACTCCGGTCGAGACGGGGGACATCGATGCCACGGCGGATAAAGGTGCCGCTGGCGAGGCGGATTGCCTCCAGCGGCCGCTGAATGCCGTCGAAAATGCGGGAGAGCAGGCCCGGACCGAGTTCGACGGTGAGCAGGGCGCCGCTGCCGGTGACCGGTTCACCCGGGCGCAGCCCGGAGGTCTCTTCGTAGACCTGAACGGTGCCGAGGTCCCCATGCAGCTCGATGACCTCACCGATCAACCCCTCCTCCCCCACCTTCACCATCTCCAGCATGCGGAAGCCGGTCATCTGCCTGGCCCGGACCACCGGTCCGCTGACCCAGCTGATTCTGCCGACCGGTTTTTCAGACTTTGCCGCTGCCATGGTTTTCCCCGAATAAAAGGGCCTCGATGTCGGCCTCCCGCTCGGCCCGCAGCCGCTGCAACATGGCGTCGAGCGAATAATCGCAGCAGATGGTACCGGCCGAGTTTTCCATCACCAGCCCGTGCAGCCGTTCGTCGTTCACCACTTCGACGTTCTCTTCTCTCGCCAGCCGGTCGCGGACGGACTCCCCTTCCCGGCCGACCCGCACCCGAACCGGCCCCTCGGGCAGCAGACGCCGCCCATCCAGGTAATAGGTCCAGAAGTGTTCGCCGAGGCGTTCCGGTCGTTCGCGGGCAAGGCCCAGATAGCGCTCGCGCACCGCTGCCAGCACCTGGTCGACCAGTTCCCGCTTCAGTTGCAGCAGGCTGTTGCGCCCCTCGAGATCCGCCCGCGAAAGGGCCCGGCGGCGCCGGTCGGCCAGGTCCTGTCGCAGCCGTTCGCCGGCCAGCGCGAGGCGCTGCTCCTGCTCCAGGCGGGCATCGGCCAGCAGGGATTCGGCCTGCCGGCGGGCACGGGCCAGCACCTCCTCCACCTCCCGGTTGATTTCCCGGTCCAATTCTTCCCTGAGCAGCGAACTGGTCCTCATCGGCTATGCCCGCAAGGCCTCCTTCATACCCGGATACCCAGAGCCTGCCGGACCAACTCCAGGGGGGTTTTGCGCTCTTCAACGGGACCGCCGAATCCGGGCACCTCGACCACCAGGGGCGCCCGGACGTCGAGTTTCAGCCGGTCGATCGCTTCCCGCACCCCCTCGGCGACAGATTCTTCAACCACCAGCAGCTTCACCTCGGCCGAAGCGGCGGCCTCCTCCATGACGGCCAGTGCCTCCGCCCGCCCGGCGACCGCCCGTCCGCGCCAGCCGCCAAGCGCAAAGGCGGTCACCATTTCCTTCGAACCGACCACCAGGACGTTCATCAGAGCTTCCCCAGGATCATGATGGCGATGATCAGGCCGTAAATGGCGATCCCCTCGGCCAGGCCGAGAAAGATCAGCGCCCGGCCGCCCAGCTCCGGCTTCTCGCTCATCGCCCCCATGGCGGCGCTCCCGACCGCCGCCACGGCGATGGCGGCGCCGAGGGAACTCATCCCCACCGCCAGGGCGGCCGCCAGATAACCCCACCCCACGCCGGCGAGGGCGGCCGTTTCGCCGACCGCGGCCGGTTCGGCCCACGTCTCGCCGGCACCGAACAGGGCGACGACAGCGCCGAGCAGTCCCAGGATGGCGAGGGTAAAGAGCGACAGGGAGACAACAACGCGCCTGGTCCGCATGATCATGCTCTCCTTTCCGTAACAACCTGCAGGGTCAGGGGGCGGTAAGGCACCCCGCCGCCCCGGAAAAACTTGCTGAAGAATTCGTAGAACTGGAGCCTGACCGCCTGGACCGACACCACCAGCCCCTCCAGCACCACCATGACGACGTTGCCGGCCACATGCACCGCGGCCACCCACAGCGCTCCGAGCGGCCAGTCCTCGACCCCTCGTGCCATGGCATATACCGCCATAAACAGGCCGACGTGGGCCAGGCCGAAGGCGGCAATCCGTAGGAAGGAGAAGGTATTGGCCATGAATCCGAGGACGGTTTCGAGCACCTCGATCGTCCCCTCGGCCAGGAGCATCGAGCGGTGTCGGTCCGCACCGGCTTCATCCCCGGAGACGAAGGGATGACAAAAAACAGCCGCCAGCGGTACCAGCAGCCAGAAGAGCATCGTCGCCGGCGCCAACTGCCTCCAGACCAACAGAACCGTCACCACGGCCCCGGCGTAAAAAACCAGGCCGGCCACCCCGTAGCGGTCGGTCAGGACTGCGGCACCTTTTCCCAGGCGCAGACCATTGACGATCCGCAGGACCAGGCCGGCAATAATGAGGGCGATGCCGAAGGCGAGAGCCGTCCCCATCAGCAGCGGGATGTTGTGCATGGGGGAGAACCAGAGCGGCGGCAGAAGGTCCTCACGACCGAAAATGCTCCCGAACAGAAGACCGAAAAGGGCGGCGGAAAACCCCACCTCGACGATGATCGTCCCTTCCTCGCGGAAACGGGTCCGACGACAAATGAGCCAGCCGGCGGCGACCAGCAGCAGGCCCTGTCCTAGATCGCCGAACATCAGACCGAACATCAGGACGAATCCGCCGGCCAGCAGCGGGGTCGGCTCGATCTCGTCGAAAGCGGGAGTCCCGTAAATCGAGAGAATTTTCTGGAACGGCCGCACGACGGCCGGATTGGTGAGCTGCACCGGCGTCTCCTCGCCCCGGGCGACAGTCTGGCGGAGGATGAACCGCCCGCCGGTCGTCTGCTGCAGCAGCGCCTGCAGGTCGTCGAAACGGCGGCGGGGAAGCCACCCACCCAACAAGACCACGCGCTCGGCGTAGTCGAACCCGGCCTGGGCCTCGAGCAGCAGGGATTCGGCTCGCACGCTGTGCAGACGGCGGCGGAGCAGTTCGCCATGCTCCGCCCGCAGTCCGGACCGCCGGGCCTCCTGCGCAGCCAGGCGCTGACGCAGCCGGATTCGCAGTCGCCCGATCCGCTCCCGGAGCTGCTGAAAGGATCCGGCAAAGGCAGACGAAAGCTCCAGGGGGCGGAAATGCGCCTCGGCCAGCCGCTCCTCGATCCGCGCCCGCTCCCGCCGGACCCCCAGCACCGCCGTCAGAACCTCCCCATCCAGCCGGTGCAGGGTGAAGACCGCCATCCGGGAGGCGGTATCCTGCAGCCGCACCAATTCCGTTTCCGGGAGCCGGCCCAGGGACAGGTGCGTAAAGTGCAGTGAACGAAGCTCCTCTGCACGGCCACGCACCCCCGCGAGCGCTTCCACGAGATGTTCGAAATCGCCCAGCCGTTCCTGCAGCCGAACCAGTTCGCGCCGCCGCTGCTCATTCCTTGCAACGCGGGTGGCGAGTTGAGCCAGCCATCTTTCCCAGGAGGCAAGTTCAACGACAGGAATAACGTCGGAGCCGGCCGTATCCACCCCGAGATCAGCCATGACCTGCTGCAGCCGTGCGGCAAAGGCACGCAGCTCACCGGCCCTTTGCCGGGCGTCGACAGCCCGCGACCTGGCCCGGGGTGGGAGCGTCCGGAGCGGGCGGAGATGGAGGAGACGCGCCTCGGCCATGGCCCGGGTGACGGCGGCCTGGTCCTTCTGCAGCAGCAGTACATCGACCTGGAGCATCGGCGCGGGGCGGAACATATCTACTCCTCCCTGGCGCTGGCCAGAAGCGTCATGATCTCCTCCTGCCGGCGCCCCAGGCGAAGCCCGCTCAGGATCGCCTGGATGTCACGGCACTCTACCTCCTTGAGCAAAACGGTCGCCAGCGGGATCGCCAGATCGAAAGGGTGGGAACGCATGGTCTTTACCAGGTGCCGGAACAGCCGCCGGGTGAGCGCCACCTCGCCGGCAGTCGACAAGGGGGCGTGGAAGCCGGAGATGGGAAACAACCGGTTCAACCCGGCCTCGGGATCCTCGGAACGCAGGGCCCGCCTGAGGTCTCGGGCGGGATAGGCCGTTCCAAGCGGCGGCAGAGCCTCCAGAATTTCACTCTCCCTGAGGCCGGCGCGCCAGCCCCGGTGGACGACATTGAAACGGTCGAGGTCCGCACGCAGGTCCAGCAGCTCGACGGCGGCGGCCCGGTCGGCCCAACCCAACTCGCTCAGGCACTCTCGAACGGCCTCCCAGGCCGCACGATCGAGCGCCAGTTCGATGCTGAGCAGCCGATGTTCCTCCGCCGCAGCAAGACCCTGCCGAATCGCCCGGACGAGTTGACGCTGGCGAAGAACTCCAACAAGCTCGTCAAGGCTATGCACCTGCCGCAACTTCTCGTCCGTGATGCCGCCGACCGAAGCCGCAGGAATGAACAGGTACTGGAATTCTTCGACATTCTGACCCTGCAACAGGCCACGGCAGGCAATCTTCAGGTTTTCTGTTTCGGCCCGGCGCAACCAGGCTTCAACCAGCCGGCGGCCCCCCGACGGAAGAGCCCTGGCCACTTTTCTGCCCAGCACCTGGTAGTCCGCCCGGATGCGCCACTCCACGCCCGGCCAGGAGGCGGCCGGAAGCGAAAAAAACGGCTCCAGAAATGCAGCTGCCTGCTCTCTGGAAGACAGGGAGGCGAGTTGCTCCACCCGGTCCGGTTTGAGAAAACCGGCAGCCAGAAAACGGGAGCGGGTGTTGGCATAGGGGTAACGCAGCAACCGCAATAACATCAGTGCTCCTCCCAGAGCCAGGCCATGACGCGCTCGACGGTGCTTTCGCCAGCCTTTTCGGCCTGGTCCCGCAAACGCCTTGCTTCGGCGGCCGTTCGCTGGCGAATGGCGTCGATTTCGCCGGCGACCGCCTCATCCGACCGGGCCGTCTCCACCTCCCTGCGGCGGGCGATCTCCTTTTCGGTCTCGGCGACCAGGCGCCGCGCCGCTGCGCGCCCTTCCTCCAGCATCTTCTCTGCCTTCCGCCGGGCGCCGGCAAGCCGTTCCTGTCCTGCCTGTTCGATCTCCAGGACCCTGCGGATTTCATCGGCAAAATTCATGCAACCTTCTCCCGAGGATCGTGCCCGTTACTACTAAGCTATCAATTATTCTCGCATTTGCAAGGAAGAGGGCAGCCTTGACCATTCGCCTGCCGGAGATGGTTGCGCCTCTCCGACAGCCATGCTAACCTCGCTTCGCCTCAAGACCTTTTCCCGGGAGACCGTATGCTGTTCATCCAGATCATTCTGCCGGTCTTCCTGATCATCCTGTCCGGCTTTGTCCTCGAAAAGCTCGCCCGCCTCGACTTCCGGACCCTCACCTACTGCTCCCTCTACCTGTTTTCGCCTTGTCTGGTTTTCGCTACCCTGATGAAGCGGCCGGTCCATTTCGAGCTGGCCCTCGACCTTTTCGTTTTCATGCTGCTTTATACCGCCCTCCTGCTTGCTGTTGCGGCGGCGGTCGGCCGGTTGCTGAAAATGGAAAAGGACGCACAAGGCGCCCTTTCATTGACCACGGTGATGATGAATGTCGGCAATTTTGGTCTTCCCCTGGCCTATTTTGCCTTCGGTCAGGAGGGGCTCGACGTTTCCGTGCTGACCTTCATCATTTTTAATATCCCTCTCAGCACGCTGGCCATCATCATCGCCCAGGGTTCACGGGTTCCCCTGCGGCAGGCGCTGGCCAACACCTGCAAAATTCCGATTTTTCACGCGGTTATTCTGGCCTTTCTCCTTAAGGGAACCGGCATCGTCGTCCCGGCCTTCCTGCTCAACCCGATCGATCTCCTCGGGCAGGCTGCCGTCCCGCTCATGCTGGTTCTGCTTGGAATGCAACTGGCGCGGACGCGCCTGCAGATACTGCCCGGGTTTCTCTCCCTGGCCACCGGCATCCGGCTGATTCTGGCCCCGCTCGTCGCCTGGGGTCTGACCAGCCTCCTCGACCTGCAGGGGTTGACCCGTAACGTAGTCATTCTGCAGACCAGCACCCCTTCGGCCGTCCTGCCGCTGCTCTACTCCCTGCGTTTCGGCACCCGCCCCGACCTGGTCGCCGGCGCCATTTTCGTCACGACCCTGCTCAGCGCCGTTTCTCTGACCCTTATCCTCTATCTGCTGCAATAAGTAAGGAGTGAGGCGTGAGGAGTAAAGGCTTCTTCGCCTCACTCCTCACGCCTCACTCCTTACCTAACTCCGTCGGTTTTTCCGGTTGTCGTTTCTCGCTCTACTTGATCACCCGGGTGGCCATGCTGAGGGCCTGGAAAGGAACCTTGAGGCCCAACTTTTCCGCCGTCTTCAGGTTGATGACCAGCGATACCTTCTTCGGGGTAAATACCGGCAGGGTGTGGGCTTTCTTGCCGGCGAGAACCTGCAGCGCATAGACGGCAACCAACTGGCCCTGCTCGGACGGGTCGGCCTCGAGGGTGATCAGAGCCCCCCTGTCGCTCAACCCCGGAGTCTGGGACAGCAGGGGCAGTTTATTCTGAACGGAAAAATTGAGAATATCATCCAGGCGAAGGTTCAGTACGGCACTCTCTGCGGCGAATAGACAATCGACCTGTCCGGTGAACGCATTGAGGGCTTCCGGAACTCCATCGGGACGTTTTACGTCCTGCTTGAGAACCTTGAAACCGTGATTCCTGGCCAGCGCCTCGAGCTGCTCAACCTGCAGCACCGCCCCCTTGTCGTCCGAAGAAAACAGGACACCCATTTTCTTTGCCGGCTGGATTTCCCCATAGGCCTTGATCAGGGTCTCGAGCGGCGTCTTGCCGCTGACGCCGGTAATTTCCCCGCCCGGCACAACCAGGTCCTTGACGATGCCGAGCGCCACGGGGTCGTAGACGTCGGCGAAAAGAACAGGGACGTTGCGGGATTCCTTCTTCGCCGCCAGGGAGGCTGGCGCACCGTAGGTGACGATCAGGTCGGCACCGACCCCGACGGCCTTGCGGATGCTGTTGATCCAGGACATCGGATCCGGGTTCGGCGTCTGCACGTAGATTTTGACTTTTTCCTCCGTCAGGCCGCCAGTGCGAAGGACCTTGATGAAGGCCTCGTGCGCCTCCCTGTAACGGGGAAGATCACCGGTGATGATGACGGCAACGAACTGCTCCTTGGCTTCGGCAGACGTGATCCACAGCCCTCCGGAGATCGAAAACAACAGGAAAAGAAGAAGAAATATTTTCATTGCACGAAGGTACACCATAAATCCCCCGCCTGACATTCTTACCAAACCTTAGCCGCGCTGACCATGTAGGTCTGGGCGGTTCCATCAAAAGTGCTGCTGTCTCGGTCTTCGTAATCGTTGTAGGTGTAGAGGAGCGAACAAGTCCAGGTAGGCACCGGGATCCAGTCAAGACCGGCGCTCAGACCGTTTTGGCGGATGTCCAGGCGGCTCAACTCCTTCAGGTCTGCCGAAGAGGCGGGCAAATCGAGAGGAGGTGAATCGACGAAAAATTCTGGCGAGAATTCGGCGAAGGAGCGGATGTGATAGCCCTCTATCCTCAAGTTCAAATTCTCCGCAACCCGAAGGCCTGCATTGGCCGAGACTGTATGGACACGCTGGGAATACTCGACCAGTTCGTCGAGGATGCTGTGAACGCCCACAGGCGGAACAACTCCGCTATCACCAAGATCGTTTCCGAACAGGAGATCCTGACGGATTCTGGTGCGCAGGTATCCGTAGTTGACGCCAGTCGACAATCTTGAAAAGGGATTGGCCCAAAGGCCGAGAGCAAGGTCCTGCTGTTCCCGCTCGCGGTCCAGGTCGACTGGAATTTCCTCGTCAGCAATCCCCCCGGTAGTCGTCCGGAAAAGCACTTCCCGGTGCCTGTCATTCTCCTCGTCCAGGGCCTTGGCGGTCAGGTTGAATCCCCAAAAGGCCGACGGGGAGTAGGTGGTACCGAAAAAAAGTTCGTGGCGGTTTTCGTACGACGCGGCGTACGCCGGATCGTCGGAGGTCCGGTACTGGTACCAAAGATTCATCTTCAGCGCCCGACTGCCGAAAGGACGGGCCAGGAGACCGACCTTGATCCGCTGCAGTACTTCGTCCTTCGGCAGTTCCCAAACATCGTCGGTCACGCCGCCAAGAGCAATCGGGGCCTGAAACCCGTGGTGGGGTTCGGGGCCTCCCGTGTTGCCCCGGTGGAGCTTTTCGAGTTGGTACTCACCCTTGAAGGTCCAGTTGCGCGTGGGCCGGTAGGCGATGATCGCCTCATGGTTGGCGCGACGCAGGTCGACATTCTCCCGCACATTGAAATTATTACCAAAGGCTGAAACGATCTCGGGGTTATCCGTGTCGAGATCGAGCAGGCGGTAGCGGAAATTAAGTGTCCATTTCGGCGAGGGAATGTAGGTTACGTCACCAGCCGCCTTATAATAATCAGTTTTGGCCTCTACACCATCGACTCCGAATGGCTGGCCGGCAAGGTCCGAACGATTCTTCCGCTCGCCGACAACAAAACTGGCGCCGGCGACCACACCTCCCGACAGGGAAGTATGCATTTTGATGGAGGTTTCGGTCAGTTTGGAGTCTGGATCCTCATCGTGCTGAAAGGTCCCGGCCGGGCGCAGAGTGTGCCCCTGGAAGGTATCGAACGGGATCGGCTCCCGATCCCGGAACTCCCGGTAAAGCTGCTCAATGATGAAGTCGATGGGGCCGAGATGGGCGTCGAGGCCGGCGGTGATTTCGTCGGTAACGCGATCGATGTTACGGGTTTTGCTCTGCATATGACATTCGTTGCAACTCTCGGGAGGGCCGTTATTGTCATGCCCCTCGTCGACAAACCGCAACTGACGGTCACCTTTTTTTTCGAAGCGCCAGTAGCGGAGATTGAGGTGGGCCGGAAAAGCCTTGAACTTGCCCCGAAAGTGGGCCTCGTTGGTGTCGAGCCGGATCCCGTAATCTTCACCGGGGTTCTGGTCCGCAAACTGGACCCGTGTCGTTCCGTTCGAAGTTGCAGCCTGGCCGTTGACATCACCGCGAGCCTCCGGCACGCCAGGAGCATAGGGGATGTGATCGAGATTGTGGAAGAAACGTTCGGTCCGCAGATTGAGACTGGCAAGGCCATTATGGTCGAGGTGGGCCTCGGCGTGGTAGTCATTTTCGTTCAGAAATTTGCCTTCGAATATGAAATGGTGCCCTCCCGTTCCACCCCGCAGGTCCAACCCCAGAGTTGGGCTGGAATCGAGAAAACTGTACTCCGCTGCACGGTCGGGATTGGCGTCGAGGCTGACCGCCTGATAGCCCACCTCGATTTTACCGTTCGAGGTTGGGGCCTCGACTTCGGCGGCGGGCAGGGACGGGGGTGACAAAAGAATGAAACCGGTCAGAGCAAGGAGCGTGGCGCAGAGTCGCAAGTTCACGATCGCCTCCTGAAACAGCAATGGTCATTGAAAAATCGACTTGTACTCTAGCGGGCAATGAAACTTCCTCGCCCGTGACCCGAAGGGATATCGGTACCGTGGATGGACGAATGGCAATCGGTGCAGCGGGAATAGAGCGCTGCCTTCATCTCCGGCGTGGAGAGCGTTCCTTGGGCAGAGCGAGTACCCCGGCTGAGGTGGCCGGCATGACACTGCATGCAGAGGAAGGGCTGCGCCGCCGTCAGCAGGGGATCATTGGGTGAGCCGTGCGCCTTGTGACAGTTGGTGCAGGTCTCGGTCACGTCGGCATGCTCATAAACAAAGGGCCCCTGGTATTCCATGTGGCAGCGGGTGCACATTGCCTTGACCGTCTGCCCCAGGAGAAGGGACTCCTGGGTGGTCCCGTGTGGCTCATGACAGTCGATACAGGCCATCTTGTGTTCGGGGACGGGATGATGCGAGAACTGGGCGAACTGCATGCGAACCTGCTGATGACACCCGTAGCAGAGATCTGACATCTCCTGCCGGCTCACTTTCTGCCGTGGGCCCTGGTGCAGTTTGTGACAGTCGAAGCAGCTGACATCGCTGTTGGCATGGGTGCTGGCGTTCCAGTGCTGGAGATTGGGGGTGGAAGCGGCGGAATGGCACTTCAGACAGATGAGCGTCTGGGCCTGGGCGGGGAGGTCCTTCAGCGGCAGCAGGGTTTCGAAACTGCAACGCTTTTCGCCTGGTGCCGTTTCGATCAACTGTTCGACCGCAAGATCGCCGGGACCGTGACACGATTCGCAGTTGACGAGGGGAAGGCCGCTCTCCGCCGAAACCTGGGCACCATGCACGGAATGCTGCAAGTCCTGGGATATTTTGTCATGCTTGTGGCACTTGGCGAGACATGCTTCGTTGCCGATATAGTTGGCATCGAGCCGGCCAACGATCATCTTTTCAAATTCACGGACGGGTCCGATCGGCCGGTCGGAGCGGAGGGTGGAAAGGTCGGTACAGGCGGCAAGAAGAGCAAAACCGATCGCTGGGAGGGAAATGATTTTAATAACTTTATGCATCAAGACGGGCCTCCTGAGAACAATAAATATTCCTAATCAAAAAGGTCGCGTCCCGCCCGGGATACGATGCCTGAATTTTGACAGGATGCAAGAAACATGGAAACCGGAATCAAACAAATCCTGGTTTAATAATATCTGACATTTCGAACAGTTAAGCCATATGGACGAAAACCGGAAGTTGTCAACGCCGCCAATTGACGTTTTTGCCCGCCAGGGACAAAGCAAAACCACCACATAAAGGATGCGGGTTTTTTCACGAAAGGGATCAGAACAGGGTCCCGACGACGACTCCGAGGGCCGACAACGGTCCCTGGTCGCTCAACCCGTCAACGGCTTTTTCGACTTTATGCAGAGTGGTCTTGGCGTCACGGTACAGGTCGTCCTCGTTGACCAGCCGCCCAATGGTCCCCTTGCCATCATCGATCTTGGTGGCAATACTGTTGATCCGCTGCATCGAGGCGCGAGTTTCCTCATAGAGGGCGTCATCGTTCACCAGTTTGCCCAGCGAGCCGGTTCCGTTGTTGGCCTTGGCGGAGACGTCACGGATATTGGCCAGGGCATCGGAAGCATTAATGTAGAGTTCGTCCTCGGCAAAAAGCCTCCCGACAGAGCCCTTCCCTTCCTTGACCCGCCCGGTAATCTCGCTCAGGTTGGCGAGGCTGAGAGTGGCGTTGTCGTAAAGGGCGGTATCGTTGACCATTCGGCCCAATGACCCCTCGCCACTTTCGATGCGGGCAAGAATGACCTGAAGGTTGGCGGCCGCGCTCTGCACCTCCTCGTACAACGCCGGGTCATTGACCAGCATCCCCAATGTCCCTTCTCCCTGGTCGATCTTGCGGGTGATGTTGTCGATCTGCGTCATCGTCTCGACGAAAGGGCCCCGGCTCTCTTCCACCATGTCGCCAAGGGCGCCCAGAACCCGTTCCTGATTCCGGTCAAGATTGGTTATCAGCTGATCGATATTGGAGCCTTCCCGCGTCTGCACCGTGGAACCGGGGGGCAGCGCCTTGCTCTGGTCGGACCCGAAGTCGAGGCCGAGGAACTGCCCGCCGAGAAGATTCGTTTGCCGAATCATCGCCACCGAATCTTCCTTGATGCGGGTCCCATCCACAACGTAGAAGTCGATACGGACCTTATTATCCTCGATGCCTACTGTCTTGATTTTCCCCACCTCGACGCCGGCCAGGCGAACCGAGTCACCGGCATTGATGCCGACGGCTGCATCAAAATAAGCAGTGTAGTCGTTGTGGGTCTCAAAAGGACGCCAGTCCTCGACCAGCTCGATCACCACCGCCAGCGCGAAGATCGTAGCCAGAAAGAACAGTCCCACCTTTTTTTCCGTGGACAGGGCCATCTTAGTCCTCCCCCTTGATGCCTTTGGTCGTAGTGTAGATGAAATTGCGGACGACGGGATTCTGGCTGGCCTTGATCTCCGCCGGGGTCCCGACCTCGACAATCCGGCCTTCGCTGATCATGGCGACCCGATCCGAAAGATAGAGTGCGAAGTTAAGGTCGTGGCTGACAATGACAGTCGTGAGATTGACCTGCTTTTTCAGGTTCATGATGACCTTGGCCAACTCGTCGGAGGTGACCGGGTCGAGTTCGGCGGTCGGTTCATCGTAGAGAATCAGGTCCGGGTTCATCGCCAGCGACCGGGCGATGGCTACCCTCTTGCGCATCCCGCCGGAAAGCTCGGAGGTCATCAGTTCCTCTTTGCCTTCCAGGCCGACCAGGCGAAGTTTCTCCCGAATGATGCGGCGAATGCGCGACTCGCCGCACACCCGTTTTTCCCGCAGCCACAGGCCGACATTCTCCCCGACGGACAAGGAATTGAAGAGAGCCGAAGACTGGAACACCATGCTGTAGCGGAAATTCCGGCGAGCCTGGTCCAGGCTAGGTTCGTAGATGTCCTGATTGTCGATGAAAATATGGCCGCTGTCCGGCTTTTCCAGTTTGACGATATGTTTAAGCAAAACGCTCTTGCCGGTCCCGGAAGGACCGATGATGGAAAAGGTTTCGCCGGGCAGAATTTCGAGATTGATGTCCTTCAGGACATGGTTGTCGTTGAATGATTTGTGAAGGCCCTCGATGCGGATGCCCACCCCGCGTGGCTCTTCATAACTGGATTGGCACTCTCCTTCTTCGTAAATGGAAGCGGAAAAGCCATGCAGCAGTTTGGTCAGGATGCCGTTCTTTTGCTTTTGATCTTTGTCGTTGCCGTCGGCAGAAGCCATTGGTCCATCCGTTTAAAGCATGAGTCTGGTCAGGAAATAATCCGCGATGAATATCAGCAGAAACGAAAGAACAACCGAACGGGTCGTCGATTCACCGATCCCGCGGGCACCGCCGGAAGTCTTGAAACCGACATAACAGCCGACCTGGGCAACAATCCCGCCGAATACCATGGCCTTGAGAAGGCCCTGGAAAACGTCCTTATAGTCAATGAACTTGATCATGTTGTCGTAATAGACGTTGAAGGGGAGATTGATCTTCGGATTGATATCGGCGATCAGCCCGCCGCCGGCAATGCCGATGATAATGGAAAAAACCGTCAGTGCCGGCACCGCGAACAGACAGGCCAGGAGCCGCGGCATCGCCAGATAGCGGACGGGGTTGATTTCCAGGGTCTTGAGCGCATCGATCTCTTCGTAGACTTCCATGGCCCCGACCTCCGCCGCCATGGCCGAACCAACGCGACCGGCCACCAGAAGGCTGGTCATGACGGGACCGAGTTCCTTGACCATGGAAAGGCCGACAATGATCCCCAGCGCTTCCTGCGACCCATAAAGCGCCAGAGTGCCCCCCGTCTGCAGCGCCAGGACCATGCCGATGAACAGGGACATCAGAGAGGCGATCGGCAGGGTGCCGATACCGACTTCGCTCATCTGACGGAAGATCGCCGGCAGATTGCGCGGCGCCTCCTTGCAATAGTAGACAGTCTCCAGCAGCAAGGCCAGCATCTCCCCGGCGCTCTGGGCAACGTTCAGGATTTTTCTTCCTATCGTTTCAAGAATTCGCATGCAACTCACCCTTCGGTTTTCGTCGCATCGACGTGACTGCCTATGCCCCAGGGAAGAAACAGGAAATAGACTTTTTTCCCCTCCGAGTCGGAGCGATAGCGAAACAGACCCTTCAGCAACTGCCAGTCAAGCAACTCTCCTGCCTGCTGCTGATAGCGGAAGAGAGGGAAAACCTCCATCGCCAGATCGTCAGCCCGGCGCTCTTTCCAGTAAAGGTTCCACAGAAGAGAAGATACTTCGTTGCCCTGGGTGTCCCATTTTCGCTGATAAAGGCGCCACAAGGGGGACCAGTTTCGTTCGATTCCGCGGTTTTCCGGGAAAAACGGCTCCAGCAGGGAAAGCGTGTGAAAATGCGAGACGCCCCTGAATCTCTTGTAGGTGAAAAGCGGCCACAGGGATACTTCCCGTTTGTGCGGGGTATCCTCCTCCAGCACCCTCTCCCTGATATCGGAATAGAGAAAATAAAGGACCCGGTCGCGTCGGCGCTCCAGAAGGTCGGTACGGGTTTCCTCGATCTTGTAGACCGGCCACAGGTACCATCGTTTGTACTGGGAACCCGTCCGCTCGTTGGCGTAGATGGGGAGAAACCTTACGGATTCCATAAACGTGCCGTGCGCAATCCTGAAAAGCGGCCAGGGGAAATTCCACTCCTCGTAATCCTTGCGCCGATCCTCCCGGTGGCTGAAAAAAGGCCAGAGATAAGTCCGGGAACTCAGTTGCGGAGACTCTTCCCCGACGAACAAGGGAAAAATTGCACGTCTATACATGGGATTTGCGGTATCGAGCTGCAGATCGTAACGAAAAAAGATTGGCCAGAGATAAAAACGCTTGCGATAGACACCTTGCTTCTCGGCAGTGCCGAAAAGTGGCCAAACCTTCAGGCCCGATTCGTCTTCGCCGCTGACCCGGGCAAAGACGGGCCAGAGAAGATTGGTGATTGTCGTCCCCTTTTTACGGGTCTGACTGTAAGCCGGAAAGAGGGCAAAGCGGATTTCGTCCCGCCCGAACAGGTCGTAAATCTTGCCGCCCAGCGGGAAAAATGCGAAATAACTCCCCCGGTCCTCGGTGCGGCCGTAGAAAAGGAACGGGAAAAGAGAGAACTCGTTGCCGCTCCCATTTTCTCGCGAGCCGAAATCGTAGTTGAGCAGATGCAGCCCCTGAAAATAGGAGAGGTCCGGCTCCCTCTTTCTGGTGGCCAGCGGATAAAGGTATTCGCTGTAGCCGATCCCCTCAGCAGGCTCCGCAGCGTGGAAATACAGGGGCCTTAACCCGAATTCCCGCTCCTCGCCCTTTCGTTCGTATTTCAGAAAAGGACCAAGGGCATTTACACTGACATAGTCGAGTTGTTCGTCCTGACGATAGTCGACAAGGGGCCAGAGCGTAAATATTCTCCCCTCGCCTGCCCAAACCCGGAGAGGAGAAAAAAACAACAGCAATGCCACTTGTATGAGAAGAATTTGACGTTTCATCCGCAGCAACGGCAGGAGTCAACAAAAATAAAATTTATCATTAACGCGCGATACTAACAGGAGCCAACGGGAAAGACAACAAAAGAGACTCCTTCGGGGTTAATTCCAATCAGGTCGGCGGCGAGGAATCCTTGTCGCTTCTCGCGCGGCGGGCGCGGTTCACGAGCAGCATTATCCCCCAGATGAGCCCGCCAATGAGCACAATAAATAGAATGTCACCAACTGAAAATCCTGACATGTCAGGGACTCCCTTCATCAACGAGTCGACCTTTCGCCTCAATGGCCGGAGCAAACTCAGGGTCCAGGGACAAGACGTATTCAAAGGCGGCAAAAGAGCCTTCCGGATCCCCCCTCCTGCCGCGACACATTCCGAGCAGATAATAGAATTCAGGGGAAGGGAACTCATTCGGCACGCGACCTTCTTCCTCGAGCCGTTCCAGAATCAACAGGGCACTGCGCAGGTCGCCTTCGCCGTACAGGTCGAGGGCCTCGCCGATTGCCTCCAGATCATCAACGAGAGGATGGTCCGGAATGTCCTGTCCCGCCAACTGGACTATCTTTTCGCTCAAGGCCAGTCGGGTTGGTCCTTCCGGAAGCAGTTCGACCACTCCCTGCCAGCGGCGAACCGCCGACGGGTAGTCGCCAAAGAGATAATCAATCTGTCCGAGCTGATTGAGACAGGAAGGGTTGTCCGGCTGTAATTTGAGTGAGCGCTGCAGGGCGCCCATAGCTTCCAGCAGGTGCGGGCGGCAATTCTTGAGCTGAGAAAAAAGCAGGCCCAGCTCCAGGTTCACCATACCGATCTGCTGGAGAAGACCAGGGTTTTCGGGTTCCAGCAGCGCCAGAATTTTCAAACTGGTCAGCTTGCGCCGGATATAGGGAGCATCGACCTCCTTGTGATCCAGCATGACAATCTGGGCTCCCAGATCGGCAATATAATGCGGAAAGGCATCACGCAGCAGCTTGGCGTAGCAGCTATTGTGCGGGCAGTCGGGAAACTGGCGGAGATAATCGTATAGTCCGTGGCCGATGGCATCGCCAGTCGGCTCGCCGGCGAGATCCTCCCGGTGCAGTGGCAGTGGCAGCTGCGGCAAGGCGACCGGATGCTGGTCGGCACCCGCTTCAACCATTCTGCCCGGGGGCGGAGTCCAGAGCACATACTGCTGCGAATCAAGTGCGGACTCTGTTCCATTCGTGTGTTTCATAGGTTTCGGTCCTTCATCCTTTCCGCAGGGATAACGTTTTGATCTGAGAAGTCACCGGCAGACACACTAAAACGTCCGGCCGGGGAACGTGTCGATGCCGGCATCGACACCCGGGACCTTGTAGATTCTGACCCCATCCCAGGACCTCTCCAGAATCCCGTCGTGGATCGCCCAACTCCGGCCGCGAACGCTCTGTTCCATGCCGGGCCGGCGAAACGGCGATGCCCCATCCAGCCGCTGGTAAAGGCAACCGCCCGACTGGAATTCCCGGTCGATCCAGAGCATGAGCTGCTTGCCGGTGATATAGTCGAAACCATATTTTTCATAACGGATGGCATTGTTGTAGGACAGCGGCTCGGCCACAATGGTATCGATACCGAGAGCCATGACAAACGCTTCGAATCGCCGGAAAAAAGGGGAAAAGAGCTGCAGACCTCGACGCACCTGGTTGGGAGAAAGTCCTGCCGCCATGGCTTTGAGTTCTTCGCCGAAGTTCCGACGCAAGGTTCCGAAACAGTTGTCCCGGCCGTTCTCATCGATGTCGATGTCGTAACGCTCCGCCTCCGGATCGTTGATCAGACAGAAGGCAAGCTCGATCTGCCGGTATGGGGTGTCGGCGATTTCGACGAAAAACAAGCAGTCCCGATCGCCCGGTCGGCGGCGAACCTCCATCCGCAGCAGACCCAGTCCCTCAGGGCAGATGAAATGCACCAGGCGATGGCCTTCACGGTCGCAGAACGTTGTATGGTCGATGGCAATGTCATCGAATACCGCATCGGGAATCAGCTGTGCATAAATCCGCTCTTTTTCCTCACGCTGTAATCGGTTGATGTCGCCAAGGCTCAGGAGGGGAAAACCGTCCGGGTCCTGGAGAAGAGGAATCGGCGGCTTCATCGCCCGCCTCCTGGGAGCAGGCCGTGCAGAGGAAAGAGTTTTCTCTCCAGAAAGGCCAGATGGCGCTCCAGCCGACGTTGGGCGCGGGCGAAGTCATCCGGCTGCGCGAGACGGGGAAGATCGCGCAACCGCTGTCCCTGGTAACCGAGTTGAGCGGCGACCTGCACGAAACCGGGCGGGAGCAGGTCGGGAACCGGCATGTCCAGAACTATGGCCCAGATCAGCGCCCAGCCTCGGGCCACGTTCACTTTGTCGTAGCCACCCCCTCCCAGTATAACCCAGGGCACTCCCGTTTCGCGGAAGGCTCTGGCGGCCAGCTCCAGAGAACCGGTCGTCAGTTCGAGACGGGTCAGCGGGTCGCTGCGCAGCGCATCCACTCCCATCTGGGTAACCAGAACGTCAGGGCGATAAGCACCCAGCAGAGGCATGACAATACGACGCAGAGCCTGCTCGAAAATCAAATCATCCGCATGCGGCGAAAAGGGAATGTTGACCGCATAGCCGTAGCCCCTGCCTTGTCCCAGCTCTTCGACAAACCCGCTACAAGGGAAAAAGTCATTCCCGGCTTCGTGCAGGGAGATGGTCAGTACACGATCGGTATCGTAGAATGCCTCCTGAACGCCATCTCCGTGATGCGCGTCAATGTCGACGTAAGCGACACGCAGGCCCCGATGCAGCAATTCATTGATGGCAATGACCGCATCGTTGAGGTAGCTGAACCCCGAAGCCCTGGCTGCATGGGCATGATGCCAGCCCCCGGCCATATTGAAAGCCGCGCGGCATCCTCGCACGGCTACCTGCCTGGCGGCTTCCACGGTTCCGCCGCAAACCAGCCGTGACCAGTCGTACAATCCCTGGAAAACCGGGTTTTCCACATCCCCGAGGCCATAACGGAAATTGGCGCGCGGCTCTTCATGCAGGCTGAACTCACGCAAAGTGGCAAGATAATCCTGGCGATGAAAAGCCAGCAGTGCCTCCTCAGCCGCGAGTGGACTTTCTACTATCCTGACCGAAGGAACGGCGAGCAGCCCCATTTCGTGAATCAGATCATACGCCAAGCGGTAACGAAGCACATTGAACGGGTGCTCTGTCCCATAGGAATATTCGCCGAAGCGGCTTGAGTAGATGAAGGCAAAACGACCCGTCATGGCAGCGACGTCCTCCGCGTTTGTTGTACACCGCCGTCTGGAAAAGGTCAACCGACGAGAACTACTGCGAAAACGCTGGGGTGCTGCCGACGGCAAAAAAAAGGTGGAGCAAAAGCTCCACCTTGGTACCTTCCCTCGGGAAGGTTTGGAATGGTGATCCCTACGGGAATCGAACCCGTGTTACCGACGTGAAAGGCCGGTGTCCTAGACCGCTAGACGAAGGGACCGTATATGTCAAGGAGCGAACCCCTTGGTGCTGGCTGGGGTGCTAGGATTCGAACCTAGGGATGACGGAGTCAGAGTCCGTTGCCTTACCGCTTGGCGACACCCCAATCGGAGTGATGTATTTAACAAAGAAGCCATTCGGAGTCAAGAGGTAAATTCCATCACGCGTTGATTTCCTGACACCTGACTCCAGGGATGGCGCGTTATCCCCCTTCCCTGCCATAATCGTCATCTTTGACGCCGAATTTTTCCAAGCGATAGAGGAATGCTTTGTAGTTCATCCGGAGCAGCTTCGCCGCTTTGGTGGCGACGCCGCCGGTGCGTTTCATCGCCTTGAGGATGAGTTCCTTTTCCAGATTTTCGAAGTCGAGTCCCTCCTCCGGCAAGTCGAAGAGGACCCGGTTTTCCGGCTTGCGGCTATGCAGCAGCCTGCCGATGTCACGCAGGGTGATGACATCGCCATCGTTCAGCAGAATGGCCCGCTCGATCAACGCCTCCAACTGCCGGACATTGCCCGGCCAGCGGTATTCAACAAGAGCCTGCAGCGCATCGGGCCGGATTTCCCGGACGCGTTTGCCGAATTCGGCATTATATTTATGCAGGAAATGTTCGACGAGCACCGGAATATCCTCGGACCGCTCCCGCAATGCGGGCAGTTCGAGGAAGACCACATTGAGCCGGTAGTAGAGATCTTCGCGAAAATTGCCCTGCTCGACCTCCTTCTCCAGGTCCTTGTTGGTCGCCGAGATGATCCGGACATCGACTTTGAAGGTTTCCTTGCCGCCGACCCGGCGCACTTCCCGGCTCTGCAGGACGCGCAACAGTTTGGACTGCATGGTCATCGGCATGTCGCCAATCTCGTCCAGGAAAAGGGTGCCTCCATTGCTCATCTCGAACAACCCCTCGCGGCGGGAAGCGGCGCCGGTAAAGGCCCCGGGCTCATGCCCGAAAAGCTCGCTCTCAAAGAGGTTTTCGGGAATCGCAGCGCAGTTAAGGGCAGTAAAAGGGCGCGACTTCCTGGGGCTGTTGTAGTGGATGGCCCGTGCCACCAGTTCCTTGCCGGTACCGCTTTCGCCGCGGATCATGACCGTCGCCGGCGAGGAAGAGACTCGCTTGAGTACTTCGACCACCTCTTTCATGCGGGGGGAGCGGCCGACAATCCCCTCCATGCGGAAACGAGCGAACAGCGCCTGCCGGAGACGGGCATTCTCCTTGAGGATATCGACCCGTTCACAGGCCTTGCGTACCGTAAAGAGGATCTGGTCCTTGTCAAGGGGCTTGGTTAGGTAGTCGAAGGCGCCGCGCTTGAGGGCATCGACCGCCGAAGAGATCGTCCCGTGCGCGGTGATGATGATGACAGCCGGCGGCACGAGCGTTTCGGGCAAGGATTCAAGCAGTTCGATCCCGTCCATTCCCTCCATCTTCAGATCGGTCAGGACGACATCCGGCGGTAATTTGGCAATCAGCGCCAGAGCTTCGGGGCCACCGCCGGCCGTATGGGTCTCATATCCCTCAGCATCGAGGATCGTTTTCATGATTTGACGCTGGAGAGGTTCGTCATCGACAACCAGTATGACCGGTTTCATCCGCGCTGCTCCTCCTCGAGCGGGAAATGCAGTGTCACAACACTCCCTTCGCCAGGCACGCTGTCAAACTGCACTTTGCCGCCATGCTCTTCGATCACCTTGCGCGTCAGCGCCAACCCCAGCCCCAATCCACGACTCTTGGTGGTAAAGAAGGGCTCGAACACCTTGTCGAGCTTCTCCTTTTCCACCCCGACCCCGCTGTCGGCGAAGGCAAGCGAAAGGCGTTCGTGCAACCTCTCGGCCCGGACCGTCAACCTTCCGCCATCGGGCATGGCTTCGAAAGCGTTGAGGACGATGTTGTAAAGGCAGGTGCGGATAAACTCAGGATCAAGCGAAATCTCCGGCAACCGATCGTACTCTCTGACGATGGCTATTCTGCCCTGCTGTGCCTTGGCCGTGGCCAGCTCCAGTACGCTGTCGACAATTATGGCCAGGGACGTCTTGCGGCGACGCAGCTCAAAAGGCCGTCCATACTCGAGAAAGCTCTCGGCAAAGCGGCTAATTCGCTGGATTTCACCCTTGATGTTCTGCACCAGTGAATCAAAACTCTCCGTCTTGGCCGGATCGGCCGGCCGGTAGACCTCCCGCATGTGATCGATGGAAAGACTGATGAAATTGAGCGGGTTCTTGATCTCGTGGGCAATGCTCTTGGCGAACTGGCCGACACTGGCGAGATGTTCAGCCGTGCGCAGTCTTTCCTTGAGGTCGCGATCGTCACGCAAGCGCTCGACCATGTGATTGAAGCTGCGGGAGAGTTCGCCGATCTCGTCACGCCGGTCGGTGGGCAGTTCCTGGCTGAGGTCGCCAGCGGCCACCTTGCCGGCAGCACCGACGACCTGCTTGATCGGCCGGATGTAGCGCCCGGCAAGCACCACCGCCAACAGCGTTCCGAGGCCGATAACCACTTGCGCAGCGATAGAACGACGAATAGAATTGAGACGCAGAAAGACGGAGAAGTCCTCGGTGTTGAGGGTCAGATGGATGTAACCCACCGTAACGTTGTCCGAAACGACCGGAATGACAACATTGTAGAAGAGCCCGTCGCCGGTGACCGGTTCGCCGAGTTCCGCCTTGAATATCATCTCCTTGCGGCGCTCGGTGATCCACTTGCCGACACTCTCTTTCTTGGTGCTGGCGATGATCCTGTCCGCACTGCTGATGACCGAGATCTCCTTGATTCCCTTCGGATTGAGGCTGCTCAGGTATCCTTCCAGACTTTTAGCATCGCTGAGATTCTTGCCGGCGGCACTTTTCAGCCCGATCTGGACTGCCTTGGAAAGTTCTGACGTCCGTCGCTCGAACTCGTTGAAGAGAGCTTTTTCAGTTTGATAGTAAAAAACGACGAGAATGCTGACCAGGGACAGGCTGGTGAAAAGCATGATCGCCACCAGCCTGAGCCGCAGGGAGGGTTTAAAAAAGGAGAGTCGCAAAAAGTTGATTTTTGATCCTGCCAACTAAAACCTCTCGAATGCCGACATGATCAGAGTGCTGCCACCCGTTACCGGTCAGTTGATGAGAAGGCAACTGGAACCGTCGGTCAACGACCAGTAGAGCAACTGGGCATCCTTCGGCGGTATCGTCAGCAGTATCTCGGCATAGGTCTGTTTATGGAGAAAATTCCAGACGGAATTCAGTGGGCGGCTCAAATGCCAGAACCCTTTGCTGAGCGCCCACCATATCCGGCGGAAGAATCCCTCAGGGGCAGGCTTGACCGATACCAGAAAACCATCGTCGAAACGCACCTGAAATGAGGTGGGCATATCGGAGAGTTCCAGCGCCGCAAGCTCGAATTTCTTCGGATCCGCCTTGGCTTCAGCTTGCGGTTTGGCTTCGGCGCTCTGCTCCGGTGGCGGGATCTTCAGCACTTCCCGTTCAGGCGTACCGTAACTGTGCTTGGCAGCAACGGTCCGAATCTTGTCGCCGCCGACCTGCCCCCAGAAATCCGCCCTCTGCACCGGCAACTCGGCTATCGCCATACCACTCGCCTTGAACTGCACTTTTTTCGCCGGCAGATCAAAAACGAAATAAAGCTGAGACTTACGAGCCAGTTCGTATTCCGCCCTGAGTTGTCGATTGGTGGCTTCCAGGGCCTCAAGATCATCTGCCTCCGCGATTGTCGGGCACAGAACACTGCAAAGGAAAAGAAGAATAAGGGTGTAGTATCGCATCAGAAGATGAAGACTCGCGTGCCGATGCCGGCAGTTTCATAAAGGGCTTTCAGGTCCTCGTCCCCCAGACGGACGCAGCCATGTGAAACGTTGCGCCCCAGGAGCCGCTTGTACATGGTTCCGTGGATGAAATAGCCCTGCCCAATGCCCAGGGCGTAGTCGCCCATCTCCCCCGGCTTGGCCCGCTCGGAGCTTCTGTCAGGGATCGGTTCCCCCTCTTCGATAAAGGCCCAGTCAGGCTTGATCCAAATCGGGTTGGTTATCTTCGAGCGGACCTGAAATTCGCCGCGCGGGGTTTCAAAGGTCCACTTGCGGTCGGCGACCGGATCTTCCAGAACGTTGCCGCTGCCGCAGGAAGCAATCATTTCCCGGAGGGTCTGGCTATCTTTTTTGAGATAGACACGGTTATTGGCCGTATCGATAACCACATATTGGCCCTTGGGCGCCAAGGCGGCGATCTTTTTTCGGAGCGCGGCATTTTTCGACTTGAGAATCCGGGCCCGGTTGTCGCGAGCGCCGGGAGGGGCAGGTTCCGCCTCAGACTTGGCCTCCTGCCGCCGGGCCAGCACACAGCCGGCAACCTCAAGCAGCAGGAAGAGGGATGCGACGACAATGGCCGACACCAACAGGAACCTGCGCTGAAGGCGACGGCCGCCAGGCTGTTTCGACCGACCTGACTGATTATTCAGTGTGTTTGAGGAACGAGGATACAACATTGTCAAATTCGACAGCTCCTACGATAACGACTGGCGTACCGACTTCCACGGTGTTGTACAAATCAAGAATCTGCTTGTCTTCCAGGGCGATGCAGCCGTAAGTCATGCCGTCCTTGCCGCCGCCGTGGATTTCAATGAGCCCACCGATCCTGGCACTGGCGGGAAGCAGTCCATCTCTTTTCGCCCGGGCAAAGCGTCTTTGATCCTCAGCATTGGGATAGTCAATCAACAGGCCGCGGAAATACTTGCTCGCCGGCAACTTTTTTATGATGCGGTAATTTCCTTCGGGAGTGGCCCGGTCGCCGGAGTAGAGCTTGTCGCTGAGGAAATTGAAACCGAGTCCGGCTTGATAGATACGTTGTGGGACCCCGTTACGGTAGAGGGTTAACTCCCCGTCGATTTTGCTGACCACAATGAGATGGCCACCGTTCTTTTTCGACTGCGCAACACCCTCGTTGAGCATCCGCCGCCAATAGGCGATCTGCTCGCGGTCGGCGTAGCGTTTGACCAGTGGGGTGATGGCTTTAAACACCCATTCGACTTCGGCATTGGCCTGATCGAGACGGGCACGGGCTTCCCGGTGCTTTTCCGTCTTCGCCAGGGCGGTGGCCTCATCGAGGAGAACCTCCGCTTTCATCAGACGGCGGGCCGCCAACCGGTTATCCTTGACGCTCTCCGAGAGGCTCCTCAGTCGCCTGATTCGCTTTTCAACATCGCCGATTTTTTCGGTGAGTTCAGACTGTTGCTGGGTCTTGTTGCCTTTTGCCAGAGAACGAACCGTTTCACCCTTCGCCAGAACCTGACGAAAGGTTTGAGTCGCCGGCTCATAGTTCCTGAACCAGATAAAACGGGATTTTTCTCGGGTCAGCAGTTCCTGACTCGACTTCAGGGCATCAAGGTAATCGCGGTATTCCTTCGGGGCATACAGTGGAGCGCCGGCCCGCCAGAGCTCCTGATCCTGAAGGATCGAGGCGTGGAACTCTGACGGAACCGGCGGTTCACTACAACCCAACAATACGGAAATAGCCGCGATGACCAGGCCCGTCTGCAGATAATGAAAGTACTTCAACGGGCCAAGTCCCTTACCTACTTCAGACCCTGCATTTTTTCCTGGACAGCTTTGATCTCGTCGGACACGGCAACCGCGCGGGTCTTGATGGCGGTCGCCTTCTCCACGGCCGAAGCGTACTCACCGGCGTCGATCAGCGGCTGGATTTCCTTGAGGGCCTCTTCCAGGCCGGCGACGTCAGCTTTCATCGCCTCGATGTCAGCCGCGGTGCCTTTGCCACGGGGAGCGGAGTCGAGAGCGGTCTTGGCATCAGCCACAGCGGTGGTCGCTTCGCCGAGAAGAGTGTTAGCGCTGTTCTTCATTTCTTCCTTAACGGTACCCACTTTGCCTTTGAGGGCGTCAGCGTCGGCTTTGGCTTTAGCCAGCATTTCCTTCGCCTTGTCGTAATTCTTGAAGAGCTTGTCGTCCTGGACCTTGATTTCAGCATTCGCAGCGTCCATCTGGTCGTTGATCATCTTCAGGTCTTCGGGGGTGTATTTCTCAGCCCCTTCGGCCACGGCGGCATCGATCGAAGCGCGGGTGGCACCCATTTCTTCCGTCGGCTGCTTGCCGCAAGCCGACAGAGAAACCACGAGAGCAAGACCGAGCAGCATTACCGAAATCTTTTTCATCTTCTTTTTCCTCCTGAACTTTGGTTTGTTGGTGTGCCACCACCACGGTGACACGCATTATACAGCAATCATCGTGCCTGGCGCAACCTGCTGAATTTCAACTACTTACAATCGCCCACACTCCCCATTTGGGGATTCATGTCCCCAGATGGGGATTTTTCGCAGATATGGAAGATCAGCTGCGCCACCACCGCCTTCCGGAACATCAGGGGGAAGTTTCACCTTGCCGCCGGGTGAAAAAAAGCACCCGGGCCAACCAGGCCGGGTGCTTACAATTCTGGTGGGCGTTGCAGGGATTGAACCTGCGACCCCTGCCGTGTGAAGGCAGTGCTCTCCCGCTGAGCTAAACGCCCTTCTTGGTGAATGGAGTGGTTATATAGCAATTCACCTGCCGGATGTCAACGAAAATGTTCCGTCCGCTTACCGCACGGCGTGCCGAAAAACCTGCTCGCCCAACTCTATTGAATTTTGGCAAGAACTGCGGCCGGCAGGGAAGCTGGCCGCCTGTCGGCTCCGAGGACCACATGCAGTGTACGTCCTTCGGCCAGGGTTGTACCTGCCTGATTGAGCGCCCGATAGGTGAATTCCAGGATCTTCCCCCTGGCTCGCTGCAGCGTTGTTTCAATTGTGATCCGGTCCTCGTAGAATGCCGGTGCCTTGTACTGCACCTGGGCCTCGGCGACCACGACGAAGAAGCCACTTCGCTCTATGTCACTGTAGCAGAGCCCCTTCTGCCGCAGATGGTCGGAGCGACCCTCTTCGAACCAGACCAGGTAGTTTGCGTGATGCACTACTCCCTGGGCATCGGTTTCGGCGTAGCGGACGGTCAGGTCAAAAGAAGTCGTCATGTGATTTCATCGTTTCACCGATCAGGAGAGGTACAGGTCTAGAGCCCGGCGATAGCCCGGCTCGGTGACCAACCACTTAGCGAGGATGGCGCGAATCTGCTCCGGACTCTTGCCTGGCACAACTTCGTCAAGGTTGACCAGGGCGTCGGCGTCCCAGAGGATGCGAAACTCGGGGGAGTCGACGCCGCCCGGGGTGTGGTGCTTGCCGATCATGGCGCAGACCGTCTCGATCAGCTCGGCGGGCGCGCCCAGACCGCTCAGCAGCTCTCTGGCCACCGGCGGCCCCAGTTCTTCCTGATAAGGGCCGGCGCAGGAACCGTAAATGCGTTCGGCGGCCGGAATGCCGATGTCGTGCAGGTAGGCCGCGGTCAGCGTCACCGTCGGATCGGCATCGATATAGGCGAGTAGCTCATCGGCATAAGCCGTCACCTGCAGGGCATGTGCGATGCGCCGGGCATCGGCGCCAAAATAGTCTTCCATGGCTTGCCGGACTTGCTGCAGAAAATCGGGCATGGAAGATTCCTCCTGACCAAGGTAATAAACAAACAGCAATAAAAGGTACTCATCGCATGAGACGCGCCGCCGGCGCGTCTCTACAATGACGATTATTTGCGTTCGCCCTGGATGCCGATGCGGATGGTCTCAAGGGGGACATCCTTCCCGCTGGCGGCTATCGCCTGGCGGGCAAGCATGACCAGGCCGGAGCAGCAGGGAACCTCCATGTGCAGCACGGTCAGACTGCGGATGTCGTTCTGGCACAGGATGGCCGTCAGTTTCTGCAGGTACGCCTGGCCGTCATCGAGCTTCGGGCAGCCGATCAGCAGCGCCCGCCCCTGCAGAAAATCCCGGTGAAAATCAGCATAAGCGAAGGGAACGCAATCGGCGGCCAGCAACAGGTCCGCATCCCGCAGAAACGGCGCGCTCGGCGGCACCAGGTGCATCTGCACCGGCCACTGGCGCAGCTCGGAAGGTCTCGCCGAGATCTCGTCGGCAGGCGCGGTCGGCTTGTCGAAACTCATCAGCCGCGCTGAGGGACAGCCACCGCCATAAGCGGGAGCCGTGAAGCTCTGCACCTGTGCCGACGGACAACCCCCGTGAGCCGGCTCCGCATGCGTCGCAGTTTCACGGCCGGTGCTTTTGAGGTGCTCTTCAACCGCCTCCTCATCAAACCCATCGGCCGCTCTTTTTTCGACAATGATGGCATCCTTCGGGCAATGGCCGAGGCAGGCGCCGAGACCGTCGCAGAGGTTATCGGCGATCAATCTGGCCTTGCCGTCGATGATCTGGATCGCTCCTTCGGCGCAGGCCGGCACGCAGAGGCCGCAGCCATCGCATTTTTCTTCATCGATCTTGACGATTTCCCGAATCATAAGCGAATCCTTTCGCTTTTTGGCTACAGATTATATACGAAATGCCGATTTCTTGTCGGTCTTCAGACGTCTTCGCATTCCTCGACTTCCCGCCGGCGGCGAATGGCGCGCAACGGGCAGAAGGCCACCAGAACGAAAGCAAGCCAGACCGCTGCGAGGGTACTGGCGAAGAGCGTCAGAAACATCTATGATCTCCGTTGTCTTAGAAATAATAGTGCCAGAGTAGGTCGAGCCGCCCGCGCAGGATCAGGTGCCGACCGGAGAAACGCATGATTTCCCGCACCTTCTCCCGGTGACCGGGCCGGTAGCAATGAACATGACAATGCTTGCAGGTCGGTTTCGGGTCGAGAGGGCATTTGATCCGCCGAGCGAAGGCATAGTCGAGAAACTCCCGACATTCGCCGCAAAGGTGGAAGCGCTCGAGACCCAGTTCCTGCAGTTCCGACTCGGCGGCCTGCAGCGGCGACTTTGCTCCGCTGTGTTTGGCGCGGCAGTAGGCGGCGGTGAACAGGGCAAGGATCTTGAGATCCTTTCTTTCCTGCGCGCTCAAACCCGGCTCTGCCTGACACCCGTTGACTTTCATGCCATCAAGTATAGATGAAGTCATTCCGGCGGTCCTTGACGAAAATCAAAAGAACGGCAGCGACGTTCAGAGGAGCCGACCATAACCCGCGGCCCAGAGGACCAGCAGCAGCAGAACGGCTTTCAGCAGGTTGCATTGCAGTAGACGTCGTAATCTGTCGATCATGGCGACCTCCTCAATTCAGAAGTTGGCCCAACCTACAACACCGACCCAAAAGGCGCCTTGACCGGGGTCAAACCGACGGACACAAAAAAAGGCCCTGAAAGCAGGGCCTAATGGTTGACGATAGGGGTGCGTTATTCGCGGTATTTCTCCGCCAGGTCTTCGAGGCGGTCACGGTCGAGGATGTCGATCACCTTGCCGCGTACCTCGATGATGGCATCGTCGGCGAGCTTGCGAAAGGTCCGGGAGAGGGTCTCGCTCACCGTCCCCAGGTTGGAGGCGAGTTGGGTCTTGGAGATGGGCAACTCCACGCTCTCGGCATCGTCGCCGGCCAGGTCGAGCAGGTAGCGCGCCAGGCGGGCGGGAACGTCCTTGAAGGTGAGTTCCTCGATCTGGGTGGCGAACTGGCGCAGAAAACGGGAGAGCCCGCCGATCATGTTGATGGCGATCTGCGAGTGGTCGTGCAGCAGGTTGAGAAACTCGTTTTTCGGGAAGAAGACGAGTTGGGACCTCTCCAGCGGCTCGGCGTAGGCGGGATAAAGCCCGCTGCCGAAGATGGCCGCCTCGGCGAAGGTACCCCCCGGATGGACGATGTGCAGGATACGCTCCTTCCCCTCGGGGGAGAGCTTGTAGATTTTCACCTTGCCGGCGCCGACGACGTAGAAACCGAGGGCCTTCTCACCGTCGGAGAAGAGGACTTCGTTCTTCTCGTGCTCGCGCAGCTTGCCAACGCGGGTGAGATAATCGAGATCGTCGTCGGTGACTCCAGCGAAGAGATGACAACGCTTGATAATGCTTCGGGTATCCATGGGGCGGAAGTCTAGCAGAGGGGGACGACGATGACAAGAATCTTTGGGGAACGCAGGCAAAAATGCGGAGACACCCCCGAATCCGAGCCGGTGAGTGCTCAATTGTGGTACACCGTGAGCCTTCCTGGAACTCGCTGTCGGGCCAGAATGACAAAGCGCTCCCTGAGCCGCCTGGCGCCGGGCAGCAAGCAGGGCCACGCTGCCGTAGCCGGCAGAATTGGCACACCCTTCGCTCCCAATATGTGGGAAGCTCCGTCTTGCCGGATTTTCCCGGCCGGTTCCGAGACGACCAAAACTCCCGAGACAGGATGATCAGACCATGTTTGAAGTTATCCGCAACGAGACTCTTGCCCCCAGCCTGCACCGAATGGTGATCCGCGCCCCGCGAATTGCCGCCGCCCGTAAGGCGGGACAATTCGTCATCGTCCGCGCCGCGACCGACGAGGAGCGCATCCCGCTGACCATCGGCGACGCCGATCCGCAGGCCGGAACGATCACCCTCTTCATCCAGGCGATCGGTGCCTCGACCCACCGCATCGTCGCGGTTCCGGCCGGAGGCGCTCTGCGGGACGTGGCCGGCCCCCTCGGCATGGCGACGGAAATGGAGCGTTGGGGACGCGTCGCCTGCGTCGGCGGCGGCGTCGGCACCGCCGTCCTCTACCCCATGGCCAAGGCGCTGGCGCAGATCGGCAACGAGGTCACCACGATCATCGGCGGCCGCTCGGCGCCGTACATCATCCTTGCCGACGAACTGGCCGTCTTCTCCGCCACGGTCAAGATCACCACCGAAGACGGCAGCTGCGGGCGTCAGGGATTCGTCACCGCCGAGCTCGCCGAACTGATCGCCGACCCCGACCGGCGCCCCGAGGCGGTCTTCGCCGTCGGCCCGGTGCCGATGATGCGGGCCGTGGCCGAACTGACCCGGCCGGTCGGCATCAAAACCATTGTCAGCCTCAATCCGATCATGATCGACGGCACCGGAATGTGCGGCGGCTGTCGCGTGGAGGTCGGCGGAGAATCGAAATTCGCCTGCGTCGACGGGCCGGAGTTCGACGGACACCTGGTCAATTTCGCCACGCTAGCCGACCGGCTCACCATGTATCGGGACCATGCCGGCAGCTGTCGACTTGGCTGACACCCCGAAACAGCAACCTTCACACGGATCAGGTGCGATGACAGAGAATCTGAGCATAAAAGATCGTATGGCGATCGAGCGGGTGCGCATGTCCGCGCAGGAGGCTGACGCTCGCAGCCGAAACTTCGCCGAGGTCAATCTGGGTCTCACGGAAGCCGAGGCAATACGCGAGGCTCGACGCTGCCTACAGTGCAAAACCCGAAAGTGCGTCGAGGGGTGTCCGGTAAACGTCTCGATTCCCGAGTTCGTCACCGCCCTCGCCACCGGCGATCTCGCCAGGGCAGCGGCAATTCTGCAGAAAGACAACGCCCTGCCGGCGGTCTGCGGGCGGGTCTGTCCTCAGGAAGTCCAATGCGAAGCGCACTGCGTGCGCGGCGTGAAAGGAGAGCCGGTCGCCATCGGCTACCTCGAGCGTTTCGTCGCCGACTGGGCGATGGCTCATCCGGGCCGGCTCACCACCGACAACCCCACTCCTCCGGCTTCAGGGAAGCGGGTGGCGGTTGTCGGTTGCGGCCCGGCCGGTCTGACCGCGGCTGGAGAGCTGACTCGCCTCGGCCACGAGGTGATCGTCTTCGAGGCCCTGCACGACACCGGCGGCGTCCTTCGCTACGGCATCCCCGAGTTCCGTCTCCCCAAGCGGATCATCGACAGCGAGGTGGCCCGGCTGGTGCACTCCGGGGTGGTCATCGAGTGCAATGTCATCATCGGCAAGACGCTGACCCTGCAGCAGGTGCGCGAGGAGTTCGACGCCGTCTACGTCGCCAACGGCGCCGGCCTGCCGGTAATGCTGGGGATCCCCGGGGAAAACCTCAAGGGGGTTTACGCCGCCAACGAGTACCTCACCCGGGTCAATCTGATGGGGGCCGGTCTCGACCCGGCCGCCCGGACGCCAATCCTGCGCGGGCGACAGGTGGCAGTCATCGGCGGCGGCAACACGGCCATGGACTGCGTCCGCACCGCCCGCCGGCTCGGCGCCGAACGGGCCATGCTCGTCTATCGGCGCAGCGGAGCAGAGATGCCCGCCCGCGCCGAGGAGATCCACCACGCCCGCGAGGAAGGAGTGGAATTCATCATGCTCACCTCGCCCTTGGCGATCGTCGACGATAATCAGGGGTGGGCACGGGCACTGCGCTGCCAGCGGATGGAACTCGGCGAACCGGACGCGTCAGGACGCCGGCGGCCCCTTCCTGTCCCCGGAGATGTCTTCGATCTGGAGGTAGATGTAGTGGTCAATGCTCTCGGCACCCGCGCCAATCCACTACTGACCGCGACGGCCCCGGAACTGGCGCTGAACCGCTGGGGGAACATCGAAGCGGCGCCGACGGGGGCAACCAGCCAGCCCGGAGTCTACGCCGGCGGCGACATCGTCCGCGGCGGGGCGACGGTGATTCTCGCCATGGGGGACGGAAAGCAAGGAGCGGCCGCCATCCACACCTATCTTCAGCAGTCGGTCTGAGCGCCTCCTCCCCGCTCCACCGAAAAGGAAAAACCGCGACCATACCGGCCGCGGTTTTTCCTTTTGGGTGTGCCACCTGTGCCACTATTGGCACGCCACCTGACCAATTGTGCCTCAGTCCGTCTCAGAATGTTGCAAAATGGTACAATCGGGCCCGTGTCCAACTCGCATCATCCCGTTGTCCACCTTTAGTTAACCTACC
>Ga0256865_1000092_pt1 | contig 33194 bp, 30 predicted proteins | sample RVTome_14_FD_187337 | JGI IMG/M metagenome (GOLD analysis project Ga0256865, IMG submission 187337) | Soil microbial communities from uranium-contaminated site in the Upper Colorado River Basin, Wyoming, United States - RVT145D125 HiSeq ... | reverse complement strand
CACCCGCTGCGGCCCGCCGCCCGGACGATCGTCGCGTTCGCCGGTGATGCTCATGACTCCGCCCATGCCCTGGATCATGAAGTCGTAGCCGGGGCGCTCGCGGTACGGCCCGGTCTGGCCAAAGCCCGTCACCGAGCAGTAGACAAGACGCGGGTTGATCTTGCCGAGATCATCGTAGCCGAGCCCGTAGCGCGCGAGGTCGCCGTACTTGTAGTTCTCCAGCAGCACGTCGCTCTGCGCGGCGAGCCTGCGCGCGAGATCCTGGCCGGCGGGCTTCGACAGGTTGACGGTTACGGACTTCTTGCCGCGATTCGCCGATGCGAAGTACGCCGATTCGCGCGTCTCCTTGCCACCCGCGTCCTTGAGCCAGGGCGGCCCGAAGGCGCGCGAGTCATCCCCGCTCTTGGGCCGCTCGAGCTTGATCACTTCGGCGCCCAGGTCGGCAAGGTTCTGCCCGGCCCAGGGCCCGGCGAGCACGCGCGAGAGGTCGAGCACACGGATATGAGTCAGTGGTCCCATTTTTACCCCTGTGAGCGGTAAGCGGGTAAGTTAGAGCGCGCATCAAAATGACGTCGCTCCTGCTCAAGCGATCTCCAAAGCGCAGACACAAAGGACACGAAGGACACACAGGACAGACGATATTGAATTTCCTTCGTGTCCTTGGTGTCCTTCGTGTCTACGCTTTTCATTCTGTTACCGGCCCTTAGCGCGAATGGCGCTGGAGGTTCTCTCACCGACCGCTCACTGCTTACCGCTCACCGCTCACGCGCTAACGTGTGCAGCTGCGAAGACAGTCATTTTCCTGTGAACTTGGGCTTTTTCTTGTGTAGGAAAGCATCGTAGCCGATGCGGTAGTCCTCGGTGTTGAAGTACCCGAAGCTCTCCTCGATCTCCGCCTCCGTGAGCGGCACCGGCATCGGCGCGATGCGCCGGATCATCTTCTTGTGCGAGCGGTTGACGAGCGGCGCGGCTTCTGCGATCCGCCGCGCGGCTGCCGCCACTTCCGCCGCAAGGCGCGCATCGGGCGCGACGCGGGTGAGAAGCCCCTTGTCGTAAGCCTCGCGCGCATCCCACATCCGCCCCTCGATGAGAATCTCGAGCGCCACGGCCCGGCCCACGAGCGGCAGGAGGGCAGCGAGCTCATCGTAGGCTATGGAGAATCCCAGGCGGCTGATCGGCACGCCGAAGCGCCCCGATCTCCCGGCGATGCGCAGATCACACATGCAGGCGATCTCGAGCCCGCCGCCCACGCAGGGCCCGTGGATCATGGCGATCGTCGGGTGCCGGCATTCGTCAACGGCCCTGAGCGCGCCGAACACATCCTGGCGGTGGTAGCGTTTGCCCTGCCCGGCATTGTTGCGCACGCGCGCGAACTCCGCGATGTCCGCGCCGGAGGCAAAGGCCTTCTTCCCCGCGCCGCGCAGCACAACGCAGCGAAGGTCGTCCTGCGCGGAGAGCTCGTTCATGACCCGCGCGAGCTCCCGCCACATCGCGACGGTGATGGCGTTGAGCTTCGCGGGATTGCTCAGCGTGACGGTCGCAACCGCGCCGTTGCGCTCTACCCGGACACTTGGCCTCATACTTCCCTCGGCGGCATTCTAACAGCCAGCGAAACGTACGGTTCCGGGACGTATCGCGTGATGCCGCGGCTCTCAGGGTCATCGGGTTGCGCCGGCCCTGCATCCTGGTTCACCATTCGGGTTCCACAGGAGGCGGGCATGAAGATCAAGAGAATCGAGGCGATCGGGATCAGCATCCCGATGGTGAAGCCGGTCAAGATGTCCTTCGAGGAAGTCCGCGCCGCGAACAACGTCGTGGTGCGCCTCGAGACCGCCGAGGGAATCGTGGGCTGGGGTGAAGCGGGCTCCGCGCCGTCGATGACAGGCGAGACGCTGCAGGGGATGGTCGCGGCCGTGCGGCACCTGGCGCCGCGCCTCGAGGGCATCAAGGTCGACGCCATCGCGTCCGTCATGAAGCACTCCGACCGCTATCTCTACGGCAACGCCGGCGCCAAGTCGGCGATCGAGATGGCGCTGCATGATGCGCTCGGCAAGACCCTGGGCAAGCCTGCCTGCGAGCTTCTCGGCGGGAAACGCCGCGATCGCGCGCCGCTGCTGCGCCTCGTCGGCACCGGGAAAGGAACCGCCGGCGATGTCGACTACGCGCTCAAGGCAAAGGCGGAGGGCTACATCGCCTTCAAGGTGAAAGTCGGGGTCGGCGATCCGCTCGACGACGCGGCGCGCACGCTGGAGGTGGTGAAGGCGCTCGGCAACGGAAACGTTCTCGTCTGCTCCGATGCCAACCAGGGGTGGAATGTCGACCAGGCGATCGCGTATGTGCGGGCGCTGGGGGACACGCCGCTCGCGTTCTTCGAGCAGCCGCTGCCCGCCGGCGATCTCGAAGGCATCCGGCGCCTCGTCGCCGAGACCCGCATCCCGATCGCCGCCGACGAGGGCCTGCATTCACTGGATGATCTCGAGCGCCACCACGATGCGGGCGCGGCCGGCGGGAGCCTCAAGACGATCAAGCTCGGCGGAATGAGCGCGGTGATCGAGGCCGGGCGGCTGTGCGAGCGGCTCGGCATGAAGGTCAACCTCGCCTGCAAGATGGCCGAGACCGGCATTGCTTCCTCGGCGATGACTCATATTGCGGCCGCGATCCCCACGCTCGATTGGGGTGTGAGCCTCACCAGCCCCTATCTGACCGATGACCTCATCGAGCGCCCGCTGGATCTCTCGGGCGGCCACGTTGCGCTCACCGCCGGACCCGGCATCGGGGTCGAGGTGGACGAGGCGAAGGTGCGCCGCTATACAAGAGAGGTGTGACAGGTAAGCGGTAAGCGGTAAGCGGTAAGCGGTAAGTGGTAAGCGGTAAACGGTAAGCGGCAAATTCAGAAAGGCGACTCGAGCTAAGGGTTCTGTCACTTACGGCTCACCGCTCACCGCTTGCTGCTTGCTGCTTACTGCTTACTGCTTACAGTTTGATCTTGGGATCGAGCCAATCCCTCAGCGAATCGCCGAAGAGGTTGAAAGCGAACACCGCGAGGCTAATCGCGAGACCCGGGAAGACGATCATCCACGGCGCCTGCACGTAAAACTCCTGCGAAGCGCCGGACAACATCAGCCCCCAGGCGGCCGTCGGCTCGGTGACGCCGAGGCCGAGGAACGAGAGGGAGGCCTCCAGCAGGATCGCTTGGGCAATGAACGCAGTGAACATGATGAGGAACGGCGCAACGACATTGGGCGTGATGTGCCGGAAGATGATGCGCGTATGACCGTAGCCGGCGGCGCGGGCAGCGTCGATATAGGGCATCTCGCGGATCGCCAGCGCCGAGGAGCGGACCACGCGCGCGACCTTGGGCACCATGGGGATGGCGATGGCGATGATGAGATTCAGGTCCAGCCCGCCGACGGGCCACTTGCCCAGCACCGCGACCACCGCCAGCGCGAGCACGATGATCGGGAAGGCCAGCAGAATGTCCATAAAGCGCTGGATCAGCATGTCGATGCGGCCGCCGAAATAGGCCGAAACCACGCCGATCACGGCGCCGAGGCCCGAGCCGGCCAGCGATGCCAGAAAGCCCACTGCAAGCGCCGTGCGCGCGCCGTAGATAATGCGCGAGAAGACGTCGCGCCCGAAGGCGTCGGTGCCCATCCAGTGCTCCAGGGAGGGCGGAGCAAGCATGGCGCTGAAATCGAGGTCCAGCGGATCGTGGGGCGCTACGATATGGGCGAAGAAACCGGCGATGAACATGATGATGATGACCACCAGCCCCGCCGCGCCCAGGGGCTGGGTCATCGTGAACTGGATCACCGGATGGCGGCGCTTCGGAATCTTGTACGTAATCGCGGTGGTTGCGGTCGACATCATGTGCTCCGCTTCCGGATGCCGCCATTGACATGAAGCTCTCGACTAAGCGAAACGTGAAAGGCGTTCGTGTGGAAGCCGCTTCCCGCCCCGGAAAATCCGGAACGGCGGCTTGCGCGGATGTCCTGGAGCCTGCCTTTCACGTTTCGCTCAGCGATAGCGGATGCGCGGGTCGAGCGCCGCGTAGAGCAGATCGACCACGAAATTGACAAGGATGAAGAAGGTCGCGACCAGCATCACCAGCGCCTGCACCATGGTGTAGTCGGCGCGCGTGACGGTCTCCACGAACAGCTTGCCGATGCCGTTCAGATTGAACACCTGCTCGGTCACGACCAGGCCGCCGATCAGAAAGGCGAACTCGAGGCCGATCACGGTGATGACCGGCAGCATGGCGTTGCGCATGGCGTGGCGCGCCACCACCAGCCGCTCGAACACGCCCTTCGCGCGCGCGGTGCGGATGTAATCCTCCTGCAGCACCTCCAGGATGGCGGAGCGCGTCATGCGCGTCGCCACCGCCGAATACCGGTAGCCCACGGCCAGCGCAGGCCAGACGAGCTGCGAGAGGTTCTGCCATGGATCCACGTAGATCGGGGTGAAGGTGAGCGGCGGGATCCAGTTGAAGGTGAGCAGCAGGAACAGAATGATCAGCATGCCCAGCCAGAAGGAGGGCACCGCCAGCCCGGCAATGGCGAAAACCTGAATGATCCGGTCTATCCAGCTGTCCTTGAACAGCGCGGCCAGCGTGCCCAGCGGAACGGCGAGCAGGGTCGCGAGTATGGTGGCCATGACGGCGACCTGCAGGGACAATTGCAGCCGGCTCGAAATCTCCTCGATCACCGGCCGGCCGGTCCACATCGAGATGCCGAAGTCGCCGACGAAAATCCCCGTCATCCAGTCGCCGAATTGCCGCCACACCGGCTTGTCGAGCCCGAGCCGGGCGCGCTCCGCGGCGATCACTTCGGGGCTGACCTGGCCACCCTCGGCAAGAAAGCGCAATTCGACGATGTCGCCGGGCATCATCCTGAGCAGGATGAAGACCAGGATCGCGACCCCGATGAGGGTCGGGATCATCAGGAGCAGGCGGTTGACGATGTAGCGCAGCATTGCCTGATGAAGCGTGACCGGTGACCAGTGACCCGTGACCGGTCCACGTCCGCTGTTAGTTTACGTTCTGCTCTGCAAAGCATGGCGGCGGCCGGTAGGCCGCCGCCATGTTCCTGGTCACCGGTCACGCGTCACCAGTCACTGTGCTGCTATTGGTCGAGCCAGACGTCCTGCAGATCCTGGTTGATGTAGTGGCTCGGCGACATGTACCAGCCTCGCATTTCCTTCCAGTGGACGATGACCCGATGCCACCAGATGGTCGGGAAGGTGTAAGCCTCGGTCAGGGCGTGCCGCTCGAGCTCGCGTAGAATCTTGGCCCGCTTCGCCGGGTCGAGCTCGCCCTTCTGCTGGTCGTACAGCGCATCGAGCTTGCGGTCGTTATAGCGGCCGTAATTGATCGGCGACCTGTCGGCCGAGATGTATTTCGCCAGCTGCAGGTTGGGGTCGTCCACGGCGTCGCAGTTGAAGTCCATCCCCACCTCGTAGTTGCCGCCCCGCAGATTGGAGATGTAGGCCCTGGTCTCCGGCAATTCGTGCTCCACCTGCACCCCGATCTGCCGCCACTGGTCGATCACGAACACGCCGACGTGCGTGTAGGGCATCGCTACGTTGCGGTTCAGGAGCTTGAACTTGAGATTCGGGACACCCGCCTCCTTCAGCAGGCGCCGCGCTTCCGCGCGCGCCTTCTTGATGTCCCTGCCGTAGCCCGGATACTGCACGAGCTCCTTTTCGGAGGCCGCCAGCTCGTAGCCGGGACGCAACAAACCCCCGACGTGGCGCACGATCGCGATCTTGGACAACGCCTTCGCGCCCTGCCACCGGTCGATGGCAATGGAGAGCGCCCGGCGCACGCGCGCGTCGTCGAAGGGCTTCCTCTCCGTGTTGAAGGTCACCACCAGGCTGCAGACCCATGGGCTTTCATGCACTTCGATCTTGTCGCCAAGCGCTTTTACCAGCTTGTCCCGGTCGGCTGGCGATTGGCCGCGGAACTCGGCCAGCACTTCACCCGCCTGCAACGCGGTCACGCGCGCCGACGTGTTGCGGATGAAGATCGCGCGGTAGCCGTCGAGGTAGGGCTTGCCCTTCTCGAAATAGCCGTCGAAGCGCTTGCCCACCCAGTGCGAGCCGGCGGCGTGCTCGACGAACCGGAATGGCCCGGTGCCGAGAACGTTCTTGACGGGAAACTTCGGGTCCTCTTTAAGCTTCGCCGCGCTGTAGATGCAATCCCAGGGTGAGGCGAAATTCGTGAGCATGGACGCGTTCGGCTGTTTGAGCCGGAACACCACGGTGTGGGCGTCTGGCGTCTCGATGGAGGCGATGTCGGCGTACGCCGCCCTGCGGATCGAGCGCACCCCCTCGGGCGGATTGGCAATGCGTTCATAGGTCGCCTTGACGTCGACCGAGCTGAAAGGCGAGCCGTCGTGGAACTTGACGCCGCGCTTCAGCCTGAAGGTGTACGTGAGCCCGTCCTTCGATACCGTCCACGATTCGGCGAGGTCGCCTTTCACCTGCGGATACTTCGGCTCGTCAAACTTCAGCAACGTGTTGTAGTGCGGTCGGACCGGATGGATGAAGGCGAACGAGGTTGCCGCGTGGCAATCGTAGTCCGGCGGCTCCGCGCTCACCGCGAACTTCAACTCTCCACCGCGCTTCTGCGCGTAGACGCTTCCCGCCGACACCGCAAGCGCCGCGGCCATCATCAACAACAGAGACAGACGTTTCATTTTCCCTCCTCCTTTCATGGAACTTCGTGATCTGTGACCCGTGACCCGTGTCTGGCTTGTGATTTTGACCGGTCACCGGTAACTGGTCGCCGGTCACGCATTCTAGATCTTGATGCACGCCGCAAAATGCCGCGGCCGGACTTCACGCAACTCGGGAATGACCATCTTACACTCCTCGCTCGCCATTGGGCAGCGCGTATGAAAGACGCAGCCGCGCGGCGGATTGAGCGGGCTCGGCACCTCGCCGCCCAGCAGCCGGTGCTCGCGCTTCGCCTCGATTTCAGGATCCGGAATGGGGACCGCGTCGAGCAGCGCCCTGGTGTACGGATGCAGCGGGTCGGCGTAGAGCGCATCGCGCTCCGCAATCTCCATGACGCGCCCGAGATACATCACGATGACGCGGTCCGAGATGTGCCGCACGACGGCGAGATCGTGCGCGATGAAGAGAAACGTGAGCCTGAATTTCTGCTGCAGGTCCTCGAGCAAATTGATGATCTGCGCCTGGATCGAGACGTCGAGTGCGGATACCGGCTCGTCGCAGACGATGAAGGAAGGCTGCATCGCGAGCGCGCGCGCAATGCCGACGCGCTGGCGCTGCCCGCCCGAGAGCTCGTGCGGATAACGCTCGGCCATGTAGTCGAACAGACCGACCTGCGTCAGCAGCTCGGACACTTTTGCGCGTGCGGCCTTGCGGTCGAGCACGAGCCGGTAGACCAGCATGGGCTCGGCGATGATCTCGCCCACCGTCATGCGCGGATTGAGCGAGCTGTAGGGATCCTGGAAGATGACCTGGATCTTGCGGCGGTAGTCCTTGAGCGCTTGTCCCTCGATGCGGGTAACGTCGACGCCGTCGAACACGATCTCGCCCGCAGTCGACCGCTCGAGGCGCAGCAGCGTGCGGCCGACGGTGGTCTTGCCGCACCCTGACTCGCCCACCAAGCCCACCGTCTCGCCGCGGAAAACGTGGAACGACACCCCGTCCACCGCGCGCACCTCGAGTTGAGCGCGCTTGAAGAGTTTCAGCCCCGTGGAGACATCGAAATAGGTGCAAAGCTCGCGCGCCTGAAGGAGCGGCCGGGTCTTGTCGAGCTTTTTGGCCACAGTCGTCTCGGTCGAAGCGCTCTGCAAGCCCAGGCCCGCCGGTCCGACCTGGGCCATCTCCTCGGCGCGAAAGCACGCGGAGTAGCGATGGGCCGCGACGCGCGCCAGCGGCGGCACCTCCTGCTCGCAGCGCTTGATCGCCGCCGCGCAGCGCGGTGAAAAACGGCAGCCCGGCGGCGGATCGAGCAGATTGGGCGGCAGTCCCTCGATCGTCTCGAGCTTCCGGCCGCGCACCTTGTCCAGGCGCGGCACCGAGCGCAGCAGTCCCGCTGTATAGGGGTGGAGCGGCTGCGCGAACACGTCCGCCGCGCTGCCCTGCTCCGCCAGGCGCGCCGCGTACATGACGTTCACGCGGTCGGCATAGCGCGCCACGATGCCGAGGTTGTGCGTGATGACGACCAGCGCGATGCCGAGATCGCGCGAAAGGTCCTTCATGAGCTGGAGGATCTGCGCCTGGATCGTCACGTCGAGCGCCGTCGTCGGCTCGTCCGCGATGATGAGCCTGGGATTGCACGCGAGCGCGATCGCGATCATGACGCGCTGGCGCATGCCCCCCGAGAACTGGTGCGGATACTGCTCGAGGCGGCGCTCCGGATCCGGAATGCCCACCAGCTTCACGAGCTCGATGGCGCGCGCCTGCGCCTGCTTCTGCGTCATGCCGAGATGGATGAGCAGCGGCTCCATGATCTGGAAGCCTATCGTTAGCACCGGGTTGAGCGACGTCATCGGCTCCTGGAAGATCATCGCGATGTCGCGGCCCCGGATTTCGCGCATCTCGTCTTCGGTGAGATCCAGGAGATTCTGTCCCTGGAACAGGATCCGGCCCGCGACGACGCGTCCCGCCGGCTTCGCAAGGAGCCGCATGATCGCGAGCGAGGACACCGACTTGCCGCATCCCGACTCGCCGACGAGCGCCACGACCTCGCCGGGCCGCACCCGGTAGGAAATGCCCTCGACCGCGCGCACGACGCCGCGCGTCGTCACGAAGTGAACGTGAATATCGTCGACTTCGAGCAGCCAGGGACTGGCACCGGCCAGGGGCGCGGCCGGGCCTTGCGTTGCGGTGGGCTGATCCATCCTCCGGGGAACCTGCTTCTTGTAGTCGGCTGAGGCTATGTGACCACGATGTGGATTGTCAAGCGACGGAACTTGCCGCAAGAGCAGGGCCACTAACATCACGGTCTCCGCCACCGAAATCGGCCATGCTGAAAGCCTTCAAAACCCTCTTCGATGACACGCCGCCGGCATCGCAGCCGCTGCCGGGCCACGAGCAGCGGCACTTGCAGCTTGCAGTCGCGAGCGTGCTGCACGAAGCGACTCGGGTGGATCTCAGCGACGCACCTGGCGAGCGCGCGGCCGCCGAGCGCGTGCTCGCGAGCCTGTTCGGCACGAGGCCCGCTGACAGCAAGGCGCTGCTCGCGGAAGGCGGGGAGCGGGCGCGGCGGCTCACCTCGTACTACGCGCCCATTTCGGTGATCAAGCGCGACTTCGATCTGCCGAAACGGGTGCTGCTGATCGAACACTTGTGGCGCATCGCCTATGCCGACGGGAAGCTCGACCAGTACGAGGACCATTTCGTGCGCAAGATCGCGCATCTGCTCTACGTGCCCAACACCCAGTGCATCCTGGCGCGCAACCGCGCCCGCCCCGCGCATTCGTCAAGAACGTGACCGGTGACCCGTGACCGGTAACCGGCGCACGGTATGATGAACGACACTCTATATACTATGGACATCGGAGAGGCATGAGGCTTCGCAGAACTGTGATGGCATCGCTCGTGGTGCTCGTTGCGATCTCGGCGGTCGTGGTCGTCGTCGCGGCCGGGCGCGCTGCGGACTGGCGCACGGCGAGCCGCGAGCCCGTCGGCCTCGCGCCGGACCCCGCGGCGACCCCGGAGCCCGTCGTGCAGGTGTACGCCGCACGCACCGTTGGATGGCGCGGAGTCTGCGGCGTCCATAGTTGGGTTGCGGTGAAGCGGGCCCGCGCCGCCGTGTATACGGTCTACGAAGTGATCGGCTGGCGCCTGCGCTGGAGCGACAGTGCAGTGGTCATCGGGCAGCGCGCGCCCGACGCGCGCTGGTTCGGCAATGCGCCCGAGCTCCTGGCCGAGCGGCGCGGCGCGGGCGTCGATGCGCTCATCGATCGCATCGAGCAGGCCGCCGGACGCTATCCCTACGCAGGCGAGTACTCGCCGTGGCCCGGGCCCAATTCCAATACCTTCACCGCATGGATCACGCGCGCGGTTCCCGAGCTCGAAGTGGATCTACCTCCTACGGCGATCGGAAAAGACTACCTCGGCGACCGCATGGTCGCGACGGCGCCAAGCGGCAGCGGCTTCCAACTCTCGGTCGCCGGGTTGCTGGGCCTCACCATGAGCGGCATCGAAGGCGTCGAGGTGAACCTCCTCGGCCTGAGCTTCGGGCTCAACCCATTCGACCCCGCATTCAAGCTGCCCCTGGCGGGGCGCATCGGCCCGGCGCGTCGGCAAGCCGAGGCGCCACGGATCACATCGGTCAGCGATCGCCCCTACTCCAATCGCGCGACGCGATGACAGAGCAGCGGTGGCGTTGTAGCCGCTGAAGGCCGGCTGATTTCTTCGGGCAGTACACGAAATTCCTCTGATATCGTCCTGTCCGCTCGCGCGATCGGGCGCCAGCGGGTCGATTCGAAATTGTCGCTGATCGGCAAAACAAAATTCCGCCGGGAATCATCTGTCTGCTTGAGGCGCGCGGCCCGCGCGTTGCCCGACAGCGACATTCATCCCGCCGTCAGTGGCCACACGCTTCCTGGTAACGGACTGATTCCGTGCAATTTGTCACGCCTGGCACGATTGTCGCTGTTCATCGGGTGCGAACGGGTCGCGACTCGGTCGTTTCATCAACTTCCTGAAAGGAGCCGATCTGATGATTACGATGAAGAAAAGCCCTCTATTGCTGGTTCTCGCATTGCTCGGGACCTACGCCAGCGCCACATTGGCATCGCCTGCCGCATCGCACTCGGTGCGCTCGGAAGGTGTAATCGTGGCGCAGGCGCAACCGGACACGCCGGTTGACTGCAAGAAGAATCCCAAGGATCCGCGCTGCGAGAAGCGGTAACCACGCAATCGAAGTCGGGGCGGGGCCGCATCGGCCGCAGCGGCCTCGCATCCTCCTCGCCCGACCACGCGGCCCGCGGGCCCCTCCGGGGGCGCCGCGTCTCATTTGAGTTGAGCGGCTAGCGGTGCGCCGTATGCACGCTGTCCGCAGCGCCCCTGCGGCGCCAGTCGATCACGGTTCCAATCAATCAACGGAGAGACCATGACCTTTGGCAACCGACAAACCACCTTCCGATCATTACTTTTGCTGTTCTTCGGCGCCCTGGCAATAAGCCTCGCCGCATGCGGTGAGGGTGAGCAGCCTTCGGGCGAGAGCATCGGGCGCAGCATCGACCAGACCGTCGAAAAGGGCAGCGAACAGATGAACCAGGCCGCCGAGACCGCTGGCGAGAAACTCGCTGCAGCGGGCCAGGCCGTCGACAACACCGCTTTGGCAGCGCGCGTCAAGGCCGCTCTCATCGCGGCGCCGGGCCTGAAGTCCGCGCGGATCGACGTCGATGCGGCAAACGGGGTCGTCACCCTCGTCGGAACCGCCGAGAATCCCGACAAGCGTGATCTCGCGGCACAGCTCGCGTCCAACGTCGAGGGCGTGGCCTCGGTGCGCAACCAGATCGTCGTCGCAAGCGGTTCGTGACGGCGGGCAAGAATCAATCATGGCGATCCAAGTCATCCTGCCGTCCGGTTTCCAGAACCCGTGACACGCTGCCGCCGTCGGGCACGCGCCGTGTAGTAGGGCGCGTGCCCGCGCGGGCGCGGGAACCGTTTCGAATGGAAAAACCGCCAACACGCGTCGGCCGGATCGGCCGCGCCCTGGTCGACTGCTTCCAGACCATCGCGCTCTTCCTGCTTGGCGCCACGATTGTCTGGGCCGCCGGTCATGAGTACCTGCAGCTGCTCGATGCGGGACGTGTGCGCCTCCATGACATCCTGCTGCTGTTCATCTACCTCGAGCTCGGCGCCATGGTCGGCATCTATTTCAAGACGGACCGGCTGCCGGTGCTGTTCCTGCTGTATGTTGCAATCACGGCACTGACCCGCTTCCTGGTGATCGACGTAAAGGACCTGCCGACCAACCAGGTGCTCGTCATCACGGGCGCGATTCTTCTGCTGGCGCTCGCCGTGCTGGTGCTTCAGGTCGTCGCGTCGAAATTCGGCAGCACGCAGGATCCGACGGCGGCTCGGTACTAGTGCCGTTCCAACTTGTTCGGACAAAGGGAGAGTTATCGATGCATGGCCATCGTGGATTCGGGACAACAAGTTGGAACGGCACCAGCTGCTCCAGGATCCTGTCGCCGATTGGCAAAGATGTTTTCCGCGGCAAATCATCCGACTGCCAAACGCGCGCCGATGGGCGTTGCCGGACGGCGACGTTTGCGCGCTTCATGCGGCCGCGCGGCTCACGGATAACAACCTGTTTCTGTGCGATTTGCCACAACTGGCACGGATGTCGCTAAGGCTTCTCGCAAGCCGATCGCGATCCGGTGGTTTCCAGTCGAATCCTTCAAAGGAGTCCGTTCAATGAAGCTGGTGCAAAAGCGTTCGTGTTTACTGATCCTCTCCTTCCTTCTGGCCTATGCCGGTCTGTCGTTCGCTGCGCCGGTCGCGCCGATGTCTGGCGAGCCGCGTAGCAGCACCGCCGCACAACCGCAGCCTGACAAGCCGGTCGATTGCAAGAAGTATCCGAAGGACCCGAGCTGCAAGAAGACGCAATAGCGCAACGCTGTCGGGGCGAAGCCGCCCGGCCGCGGCGCTTCGCAGTCTCCTCCCCCCCGATGCGGTCAGGGGACCCCCTTCGGGGGGTCCCGCTTTTCCCCTCTTCCGGCGACCAGGACTGAGCAGTGTCGATTTCGATCAGTTTCCGGTTGCCACTTAGTTCCTTCATCAGCGCATTGCGTTGCCCGAGAATCGGTGCTCATGCGCTACCGTATCCGCAGGTTCATTCGTAAGGTGCCGCGTATAGCGCTTGCCGGCGCGCTCGCGCTCGGTCTCGCTGCATGCGAGCAGGCTTCTGGCGAGAAGGAGCTCGCCCCACGGGCGGGCAGTCCGGAGACCACCGGGTCAACTGCAAGCGCGCCGGGGACAACGCTTGCCGCCGCACGCAGCCCCGTCGATGACAAATCGCTCGCCGTCAACGTCAAGGCCGCGCTCATGGCGTCCGCTGCCCTCAACACCACGACGATCGAGGTAAGCGCCAGGGACGGCGTCGTAACGCTTTCCGGCACCACCAATACCTCCACCAGACGCGATCTCGCCGGCTATCTCGCGTTGAAGGTCGACGGCGTGGTCCGGATACAAAACCGCATCGCGGTTGTCAGCAGCATTTGAGCTCGGCGTGACGCACCCGCTCGTTTCTCGCGAGCGGATAAGTCCCACGCGACTCCGCCGCTCATCGCCGCGCACTCTGCCGCGCGCGTCCGGCTGCGTCACCGCCGTGAGGACGCCTCCGGCGGCTTAGCGGCGGCAGCCTCTCAAACAACGATCGTTCTCGCGCACTGCCCCCGGTATCGGGTCCCCGCGGTTTTGTTGCATACTCCGGAATCCGGACCGGACGCCGTGGAGTAGGCAACAGGACGAGAATAATCTCCGTTAGGTAACGCTCCGTCCGCAATTCGCCATGTGGCTCACGCATCACGGGTCACTGTTTCAAGAACTGACAATAACTCCGACACGCCCTGATGTCGCTCACCGAGAAGCGCCTCGCCGCGCTCACGCCTGAAATACTGAGGGGGCTGCGGCGGGGAATCGAGAAAGAGAGCCTGCGCGTGCTGCCCGACGGCGCTCTCGCCGAAACGCCGCATCCGCCGGCGCTCGGGTCCGCGCTCGCCCACCCGCACATCACGACGGACTTCAGCGAAGCGCAGCTGGAGCTCATCACCGGCGTGCACACCGACGCCGCCGCGTGCGTCCGGGAACTCACCGAAATCCATCAATTCGTCTACCGCAACATCGGCGATGAGATGCTCTGGTGCTCGAGCATGCCGTGCAAGCTGCCGGCCGACGATGCCATCCCCATCGGGCGATACGGCCGCTCCAACATCGGGACGGCGAAGACGGTGTACCGCATCGGGCTGTCACATCGCTACGGGCGGCGCATGCAGACCATTTCCGGCGTGCACTACAACTTCTCCCTGCCCGAAGCGGCCTGGCCGCTGCTGCGGCAGGCGGATGGCAAAGGCGGATCGGAGCGCGAGTGCCAGGATGCGGCGTATTTTTCCCTCATCCGCAATTTCCGCCGCCATTCGTGGCTGCTGCTCTACCTCTTCGGGGCATCGCCGGCCGTGTGTGAAACCTTCGTCGCCGGCCGCAAGCACGGCCTCGACAGGTTCGACGGCGGGACGCGTTACCTCCCCCACGCGACGTCGCTGCGCATGGGGCCGCTCGGCTACCAGAGCGAGGCGCAAGCGGCGCTGGCGGTGAGCTTCAACAGCCTGGAGAGCTATGCGCGCTCGCTCTACCGCGCGCTCACCGAAACCTATCCGCGCTACGCCGCCATCGGGATACGCGACGGCGAGAACTACCGCCAGCTCGCGACGACGCTGCTCCAGATCGAGAACGAGTTCTACGGCACCATCCGGCCCAAGCGGCCGGGCGAGCCGGGCGAGCGTCCCCTGCACGCGCTGGGCGAGCGCGGCGTCGAGTACGTGGAAGTGCGGTGCATGGATCTCGACCCCTTCTGTCCCGTCGGCATCGCCGAGGACACCATGCGCTTCCTCGACATGTTCCTTCTGCACTGCGTCCTGAGCGAAGGCCCCGACGATACTCCGGAGGAGATCGCCACGATCTCCCGCAACCAGCATCGGGTCGCCGAGGGCGGCCGTGATCCCGACCTGCGTCTCGACCGGGGCGCGGCGCGGATAACCCCGGCGCAGTGGGGCGCGGACATTCTCGACGATTGCGCGCCGATCGCCCGGGCGCTCGATGCTGCGCAGGGCAGCAATGCACACCGCGAAGCGCTCGCGGCAGCGAGGGCGGCATTGCGCGATTCATCGTTGACGCCGTCGGCTCGCGTGCTTCGGGAGCTGCAGCAAACGCACAACCGCTCCTACCTTGCGTTTGCTCAAACGGGCTCCGCCGAATATCGCCGTCACTTCCTCACACTGCCCTTCCCCCCGGAGACGCAGGCGCGCTACCGGCGCCTGGCCGAGGAGTCCCTTGCCGAGCAGCGGAGAATCGAGAGCGAGGACACGCTGCCATTCGAGGCCTTCCGCCAGAAGTACCTGTCGCAGGATCTCCTGAGCGGCATCCGCCTTTAGCTCATAAGGGGCGACCGGGTAACCGGGGAGCGAACATGGAAAAGCTGACCATCCTTGTCATCGCGGTGACGGTCATCGCGTTTGCCCTGGTCTCGGGGCGGCTTGAGCGCAGTCCGGTTACGCTGCCTATGGCGTTCGCGCTGGTGGGGCTTCTGATCGGCCCGCAGTGGCTCGGATGGATCGAGATCCCGCGCGACAGCCCGGTTCTCCATGTTCTGGCCGAGGTGACGCTGATCCTGGTGCTGTTCACGGACGCGGCGCGCATCGATCTCAAGTTGCTGAGACGCGAGCACGATCTGCCCGTGAGGCTTCTCCTCATCGGCCTGCCGCTCACGATCGTGCTGGGGGCGGCCGTCGCGGTACCGCTCTTCACCGGGCTCTCGTTCTGGGAATGCGCGGTGCTCGCGGCGATCCTGGCGCCGACGGACGCGGCGCTCGGTCAGGCGGTCGTGAGCAGCAGCGTGGTGCCCGTGCGCATCCGCCAGGCGCTCAATGTGGAAAGCGGCCTGAACGACGGCATTGCGTTGCCCGTCGTTTTGTTCCTGGCGTCCTTCGCGGCCATGATGGATTCCGCGCAGGGCGCCAGTCATTGGCTGCGCTTCATTTCCTTGCAGCTACTGCTGGGGCCGCTCGCGGGAATCGCGGTCGGCTACGCGGGCGCGCGCCTGATCGAGCGTTCGGCGCGGCGCGGCTGGATTACCCACAGCTTCCGGGATCTCGCGGTCGTCGCGCTCTCGCTCGTCGCCTATCTCACAGCCGAGTTGATCGGCGGAAACGGCTTCATCGCCGCGTTCTGCGCCGGCCTTACGCTGGGCAATCTCGCGCGGAGCCTCTGCGCCTGCCTCTACGAGTTTGCGGAGGCCGAGGGCCAGCTGCTCAGTCTGCTCATCTTCCTGCTGTTCGGCATCGCGCTCGCGCCGCTCGTGTTGAGCGCCGCAACTCCTGCAATGATCGTCTATGCGCTGGCTAGCCTGACCGTCATCCGGATGCTACCGGTCGCCCTGAGCGTGGCCGGCGCCGGGTTGCGCTGGCAGACCACGATTTTCCTTGGCTGGTTCGGGCCGCGCGGGTTGGCGTCCATCCTGTTTGCGCTCCTCGTGCTCGAGCGCGCGGGGCTGCCCGGCGGGCAGGTCATATTCGACACCGTGCTGACGACAGTGCTGCTGAGCATCGTGCTGCATGGCGCGAGCGCGCACTGGGGTGCTGCGCGCTACGCCGCGGCACTGGCGCGCGCAGGCGCCCCCGCCGCTGCGGCCGCGCCGGAGCATCGGCCTGTTACCGAGATGCCGCTCCGCCTCCCGGGCTCGGCCGACAAGTGATCGCCGCCTCGCCCGGGGAGGACGAACAAGACGCACGACCGCTATGAGGCGCACGCCGTCGGCGCGCAGCAGCCAGCGCTCGACGATATTCCTGCGGGTGGCTGGATCAGTGCTCACGGCGGAAAGCCCTGCACCTCACTTCTCGCTGGTCTTGAGCGCCGAGTCGGGCTGCGGCTCGGTGGACCCGAGCCAGGCGCGAAACAACCCGTAGCCCAGCGTGAAGATGACGGCGCCTATGAAGAGGCCGATGATGCCCGACTGGACGAATCCGCCGATGGCGCCGATGAACACCACGATCATCGGCACCTTGACGCCGCGGCCGAGAAGCAGCGGCTTGAGGATGTTGTCGATGGGACTCACCAGGACGGCGTAGATCAGGAACGCGACAGCGGTAAACGTGTCGGCCGTGGAGAAAAGATAGATCACGACCGGGATCACCACGATGACGACGCCGATCTGGATCACGCCGAGCACGATGCAAACCAGCGTGAGGAGCCCCGCTCCCGGAACACCGGCCACGAGAAACCCGAGCCCGGCCAGCAGGCCCTGCAGCAGCGCGACACCGAGTATGCCCAGCGCCACGCTGCGCACGGTCTGTTCCGCCACTTCCGCATATTCCAGTCCGCGCTCCGGTGAGAGCCGCCCGGCAATGGCGCGGGTCGCGCGGCCGCCGGTTTCGGCATGCGCGAGAAGCGCGCCCGCGATGAGGATTGCCAGCAAGAACTGCAGGGCTGCGATGCCCGCGCCGGCCGCGGCACTCAGCAGCCATTTGCCGGCGCTGCCGAGCCACGGTGAAAGCTGGCGCACGGCCTGCGTGATGTTCTCCGACGCCAGCTGCCAGAAGGCGTGCAGGGATTCTCCGACGAACGGCCACGATTTCACGCCATCCGGCGGCGGCGGAATGTCCAGCTGGCCGGCCTGGAACGCGCGGGCGGCCTCGCGCGCGCCGTTCGCCATGGAATCGCCGAGCACCACCGAGGGCACGGCGATCACGACCAGCATGATGATCGTGAAAACCACCGCGGCGAAAATGCGGCGCCCGCCCAGCCGATCCTCGAGCCTGCGGTATGCCGGGTACGTGGCCACCGCGATGATCACGCCCCAGACGAACGGCACCAGGAACGGGCGCGCGATCTCGAAGCACCATACCGCCAGCGCCGCCAGCACGCCGATGCGAATCGCGGCTTCGACCGTTCGGTTGATGAACTGGCGATCGTTATCGCCTGCGTCAGGCGTCGCGCTCATGCTGCGATCATTCTACTTGAGTCACGACGGGGCCGTGCGCCGCGCCCTGGCGCGATATTTGCGGCGGTGAATTGCCGTTTGGGGGCGGGAAGCGTTGTGTGCGACACTGAAAGCAGCAAAGCCACACGGACAGGAGCAGCGCATGACAAGAACGGCGATGCCGACCGGCGCGATGCAGGCCTTCCTCCGCCGGGAAGCCGATCGAATCCTCACCGCTTGCACCCGGTGCGGCAAGTGTTTCGAGGCGTGTCCCATGACGCGTTACGCCCCGCAGCTCTCCGGCGCAGATCCGAAGGCAGTGGTAACGGGCATTCTGGGGATCCTCAGCGGCGAGGACGGAAGTCCCGAGGCGCTTGGCTGGGCGTCCGTCTGCGTGCGCAGCGGCTCGTGCGTTCCGGCCTGCCCGGACGCTGTCGATCCCAGGATGATGATGCGCATCGCGCGCATGACCGCCTCCGGCGGGCTCGGCGGTCCACGAAGAATCCCTGTCCGCGATGATCGCGACTACTTCGACCGGGTGCGGGCGTTCGCGAAGCTGCAGCTCTCGGAGGACGAGCTGCGGGACTGGATGTAGGAATCTCCGCACAATAGTGCGTGCGGAGACTCCTTAGCAAGTTCGATACTTGTGCACGGACTCCTGTAGCGAGGAAGTCAAAGTCGTGTTATGAGCGAGAAGATCATCTTCTGGTACGGATGCAACGTGCTGCGGCACGGAGATATCGTCCACAGCTGCCTCGACATCCTGCGCCGCCTCGGCGTCGATGCGCGGCCGGCCGGGGGCCCGGATTACTGCTGCGGCAGCGTCAAGGAGGCCAACCAGGCCGCTGCCGACGGCATGGCGCGCCGCACGGTGACGAAATTCAACGAGATGGGGCGCGAGCGCGTTGTCGCCTGGTGCCCATCGTGTCACGCGCATATGACCGGCTTCATGGGCCAGGCGTACGAGCCTGAGTTCGGGCTGACCTATCTCGTTGACCTGCTCTATGAGCGGCGTGCGGAGCTCGCGGCGTTTCTCGAGCGAGCGGTTCCACTGCGCGTGCTCGTGCACAAGCATGTCGGGTTCAACGACAAGGTCGCGGTCAACGACCGCCTGCCCGCCCTGCTCCGATTGATCCCCGGCGTGGATGTCGTCGAGGACGACTACGCTGCGCCGGGATACATGTGCGCCTCGCTCGCCGCGGTTCCCGCGGCGATGAAAGACATGGTGCGCGAAACTGTGCGCCGCGTCGCCCTGCACCGCGCCGATGCCGTCGTCACGATCTACCACCAGTGCTACCGCGAGCTCGTCGGGCTGGAGCCGCACGCGAACATCAGGACGTTCAACTACATCCACCTGCTCGCGCAATCGATGGGCCTGCCCTACGAGGATGAGTACAAGGCGTGGAAAAAAGCAGGCGCCGGCGCTGCCGCGGCGATCGGGGACAAGCGCCTCGAGCAGGTCGGCGTCCAGTTCTTCGAGCGTGCGATGCTGCCCGAGCTCGTCAAGCGGCCTCCGGGCCTTACCAAGGATGAAGGATGAAGGCGGCCTTCTTGGCGACTAAGCAGTACAGCAGCGCCTGATGTTCCGCGGTTATCCCTTCTGAAAGATCGTCCGGAATGAAGTGGCGCTTGAAGGCGGCGACTGCCGCCTCGAGATCCCGGGTATCGTAACCGAGCGCTGTCAATAAGAGCGCCGCATCGGCCGCCTCCGGCACTACCGGATAGGGCGGATCGCACCACAGTCCGAAGCCGTGCTCCGCGAGGCGCCGCCAGGGAAACCTGCGGCCCGGATCGCTCCTGCGCACGGGCGCGACGTCTCCGTGCCCCAGAAAATTCGCCGCCGGGATCTTGTAGCGTGCCCGGATGTCCGCGAGAAGCTCCAGCAGCGACTCGATCTGCGGCTCGGTGAAGGGCTCTTCGCCGTTGTTGTCGAGCTCGATGCCGATGGACGCCGAGTTGAGGTCGCGGGTTCCGCCCCAGTACGAGTCCCCGGCGTGCCATGCGCGCGCGAGCTCATCGACCAGGCAATAGATCGCGCCGTCGCGCGCCACGAGGTAATGGGCGCTCACTTCGCGCAGCGGATCGGTCAGCGTCGCGAGCGAGCGCTCCGCGTTGTCGTGGGTCGTGTGGTGAATGATGACGAAGTTCGGGCGCCGCTCATTGAAGTTCGGGGAGGGCCGCTCCTCGTAGGAGACGTTCGCGCGCGGCGTGATCTGCGTGCACGCGCAGAGCGCGGCAAGAACCGCCAGCCCCGCCCCGACGCGGGCGATGCACGTGAAAGCTTCGTTCATCTGCACCTGTCCCGCGCTTTCCCGTGCCGGGGGCACACGGTCTTGCCGCTCCTATTCGCGTCCTACGGGTTGCTAGTAGTGTTGGACTACGGCCGCTAGTGCAAAACTATACGCTCAACTTTCTTTCGCCGGCGCGACGATGCGCGCCGCGCGCTGGTGTGGCATCCTCGTGAGGAACCAGGGAAACGCGAGTTTCGCGCCGCGATGCGGGTGATCCGTACCGCGATACTTCAAGAACAAGATGGGGAGCGTCGTGGCCATTCGGCCTTTCCGCAAGCCGTATCTGCTGGGCTACGTGCCAAGCGTCGACCGCCTGGGCGAGACGATCCAGGTCGTGCGCATCACGAACGGACGCGGCACTCTGCTGAGCGATGATCCCGCCGAGTCGAGCCGCGTCTACAAGGGACGGGCGACCGGCATGGCGTTCCGTCTTTTCAGCGCCGCGGCGGACGCGAAACCGGGGATGCTTCCCTTCGTGCGGCTCGCGCGCAGCGAGGGCCGTCTCACGCGGTTCGCCTATTTTCCGAGGGATGACGTGGCGTATCTCGAATTGCGCCAGCAGGGATGGTCGGAAGAGCGCGTGCTCGGTTACGTGTCCGCGCGGCAGCTTCTCAACAGCGTCCCCCTGTTCTTTCAGCCCGCGACGCCTGCATTGACGCTCGCCGCGATCGGACAGGGCATCGCCAACGCCGCGACCACGTCGGATGCCGCCGACATCCAGATGGGGGACCTCTTCGAGGATAGCAAGCTGCCGCGCGAGGCGGCGACGGGTTTCCTGATGGTCCCGAAAGACGTGTCCGCCCGGAGCGTCCGCGTCTGGATCGGCAAGCTCGATGATGGCGCGCCGTCCCGGGACTTGAGGCTGAGCGTCTGGGATCCCGCATCCCGCACGAAAGTGGACGAAGCCCTGCTGCGGCCCGGCGACTGGAAGGCAGCGGTGAACAAGGACGGATTCAACTGCTGGTACCGGGAGATCACGCTCTCGGGTCTTCTGCCGGGAAAGCACTACAGCCTGGTGCTGGTCAGCGAGCGGACCGGCGCGGACGAGGCGTACGCGGAGGCCGCGACGCTGCCGTGGGGGCTGCCGGTGCACGTTCCGCTGGAGCGCTGGAGCATCGAGCGGGATCCCGGGCCGCGGCGCACCTCGCACGTGCCCGAAGCCGCTCCGGCGGCAACGTCCAGGGCTCAGGCGGACATCCCGTACCATCCGGCGTTTCCGGCGGCCGAGCAGACCCGCCCGTTCAAGCTGTTCGCGGGCTCGTGCTATGCAAGACAGCAGGACAGCGGCCGGGTCGCGCAGCACTACCTGCGGCTCTACGGGTCGATCACCTCGCGCCCGGATCTGAAGCTGCTGCTCGGAAACCAGGTCTATCTCGACGCCCCCTACTACCGTGGTCTGTTGAGGGAAATGAGCGGCGGCTACTCCCGCGACCGGCTGGCGGATGCGTTCCTGCGCCGGTACGGCAGCACCTGGATGGAGCTTGGGAGCCTCCTCAGCCTGGGGGCGAACTGCTTCATTACCGGTGAGCACGAGTACTGGGCGGGCTACCCGGAAGACACGCTGTCCCTGCCCCAGCTCTTCGAGCCGCAGCGGTGGTCGGACTGGGAAATCTTCTCGACGGCGTTGCGCGACGCGTTTCAGAGCGTGCGCGCCACGTACACGATGGATCTCGGAAACGATCTTTCGATCTTCGTTCTCGACACGCGGCGCAACCGGACAAGACGGGATGCGGCGGAGCCGCGCTTCGCGGACGCCGCCGATCTCCTCGCCCTGCGGAACTGGGTGCTGCGGTTGAAGGGCCCGGGCGTCATCGCCGGCGGGCAGCTTCTCTTTGACGGCGCGCCCGGGGCGGAATCGAATCTGCGCTCGTTCCCCGGCCAGTGGAGCGAGCTCTGCCAGTTGCTCGCTGCCACTCCGCACGATCTCGTGTATCTCGCGGGCGACTCGCATTTCGGCCGGATCTCCCAGGTGCAGTTGCCCGCCGGACACAGGCTCATCGAGATCGTGACCTCGCCCATGTCGCTCGTGGAGGACGACGGGAACTACATCTGGACCGCGACCGGGACCGGCAGCCAGTACGCGAAGGATGTGTGGCTTCTCGGCCAGGATCTCGAGCCGCGGGAGTGGCCGCCAGGGCCCGTGGCGGGCATCGCCCCGGCGCCGATCACCTATCTCGAAGCCGTGCCGGCGAGCCGCGACGATTCCGAGCGCACCGAAGAGAACTTCATGATCCTCTCCTTCGCGAAAAACGCCCGGACAAGCGCGGTGCGGATGAAAGTGAACTGCTACCTGCCGCGGCGCGGGGAGAAAGCGTTTTCGCGGGTATTCGAGCTGAAGTAAGAATCAAAAGCGCAGACACGAAGGACACGAAGGACACCAAGGAAAACCTTTTCCGGCGAAAACTCCAAGGAAAGTAACCGCCTCACCCATCACCCATCACCCATCACCCATCACGAGACTTCGTCAAGCTCGGAATAGTGCCGGAACAGCCCCTTGTCGTTGAACGCGAGCCGGCGCGGTGATTTCAGATACGCCGCCGTGTTGGGCCTTGCCGCCACCTTGTCGCGCAGCGCCGTCAAGCCCGGATATTGCGGCTCGGCCTTGCTCATGTTTCGCGGGAAGGCGTAGCGCAGTCCCTCGATCAGCTGGAACATCGAGAGATCGACGTACGAGAGGCTGCGGCCCACCGTGCAGCCGTGGCCGTTTGCCTTGAGAACGCGCTCGAAGTAACCGAGGTACTTGGGCAGCCGCTCCGCCAGGAACAGCTTCGTTCGCCGGAGCGCCTCGGGTTTCTGATCCTCGTAGTAGAGGCTGTTGGCGATCGGGTGGTGCGTATCGTGAACTTCCTTCACGAAATCCGTCACCGTGAGCTGCAGCTGATGTGCCCACAGGCGCGGACCCTCCGCTTTCGGCGCCAGTCCGATCCTTGGGCCCAGGAAGTGCAGGATGTTCGCCGTGTGCGCGATGACGAGCTTGCCCGCCTTCAGAAACGGTGGTGCATACGGCGGGTGCTCGATGCTCTGGGCTTGCAGGAAATTCCGTATCGCCTCGACGCCCATTCCCGGCCCGGACTCGCGCCCGATATCAACGTAGTCGGCGCCCGCCTCTTCCAGCGCGAGACGCACGAATTCCCCCCGCCCCTGGATGTGGATCCAGTAATACAGTTCATAACGCACTTGAGCTCCTCCTTGCCTTCTCGATACCTTACCTCACAAGACAGCTCGTCAATTCCCGCGTAACCGCCACGGCGTGAGTGGTGAATGGATTAAAACGAGGGTTTCCCGTCATCCCTCATCCTTCATCCCTCATCCTTCATCCCTCATCCCTCATCCCTCATCCCTCATCCCTGATCCCTGGTCAGACGCCTTCGGCAATCCGGATTTCCCGCTCAACCGCATCGCCGAGCACCTTGAGCGCCTCCTGGTAGGCAGCGCTGTCGTGGGCCGCGATCGCCTGCTGCACGTTGTCGAACTCGAGGACAACCACCCGCTGGTTGAGGCCCGCCTCGTACACCTTGGCGGGGTTGCCGCGGACCAGGAACTTCCCGCCTGCCGCCTGTATCGCCGGGCCGGCAAGCTTCGCATACGCCGCCAGTTGCTCGGGCTTCTTGACCGATCGATAAAACGCAATCCAGTACGCCTTCGCCATCTCCAGTCTCCTTTTCCGTGTCACCAGCAAGATCGCGCTTCACGGTACCGGGCATGAACTCTGCCCCGCTCGAGACCCCGGTCGGGGGCAAGTGGTTTATCGGCGCCGGAATCGGGTTACTTTATGGTGCTTCCGGCGCGGCATCAACACTGATTGCCTCGCCGCGGCCGGTGCCCGGCGCCTGCCCGCGCGCTGTGATATCGTAAAGACGGGGATTTCTCGAGCAACAAGAGCTACCCCGACCCGCTGTGGTCGCCGACCGTGGCAACGCACGGTGCGATTGTCATGAATCCGTTTCGTCCGAGGAGGGCTCGATGAGAACGACACTGCTATTGGCTGCCGCCGTCTTTGCTTTTGCACAGGCACCGGACGCCGCCGCCCAGAAATATCCCACCAGGCCGGTTCGCCTGATTGTTCCGTTTCCACCCGGCGGCGGAACCGACATCATGTCGCGCTTGCTGTCGATACCGGTCGGCGCGGCGCTGGGGCAAACCGTCGTCGTCGATAACCGGCCGGGGGCCGGGGGCTCGTTGGGCGCCGGGATCGCCGCATTGGCGCAACCCGACGGTTACACGATCATCATGGTCTCGAGCAGTTACACGGCGGGGGGAGCGTACCGCAAGTTGCCCTACGATCCCGTGGATGGCATCGAGCCCATCATCCTCATTGGCACGACAGGTCTCTGCCTGTCGGTGAACCCCTCGGTTCCCCCGAAGAGCGTCCCGGAGTTCATCGCCTACGCCAAGACCCGCCCCGGCCAGCTCAACTACGCGTCGGCCGGGACCGGCGCCGTGAATCACCTCGGAACCGAGTACTTCAACCTCCTGACCGGAACGAAGCTGGTCCATGTCCCGTTCAAGGGCGGGGGCCCGGCCCTGAGAGGCGTCATCGGCGGCGAAGTGCAGCTCAGCTTCACCAGCCTGGTGCCGACCCTGCCGCACGCGAAGGCGGGGCGGTTGCGCGCCCTCGCGGTTACCACGCCCAAGCGGATGAGCCTCGTGCCCGACTTGCCGAGCGTCAGCGAAACGGTGCCGGGGTTCGAGGTGACCCATTGGTACGGCATGTGGGGCCCGAAAGGCATGCCAAAGCGTATCGCCGTCCTCTGGAACCAGGAGGTCGCGAAAGTGGTGCGAACGCCCGAGATGACACAGCGATTGAGAAACGAGGGGCTCGTCCCCGCGGGCGGACCGCCATCGCAGATGTACGAGATCGTCAAGCGCGACGTGAACAAGTGGCGGGACGTCATGAAGAAGGCAAACATCAAGCAGTCGCGCTGAGCCCGGTCGCTCGGGTTGCAGGAAACGCCCGCTCTCGCAGCGGGCGTTTTTTTGCCCGTGGCGCGACGAGCGCTGATTGGACTGAACCGCGGAGACGCGGAGAGAACCTTGGATAATTGAACCGCCAGGACGCCGAGACCGAGAAACTCGTTTTACGTTTCACAGCTCTGCTTTCCAGATGGTGGTAAAAGCGGCCTGACGTCCCCGCCGACAAGGCGTCGATCTCGCGCGTCTCGCCCGGCGCCTTGGCTGGCGTAGCGGGTCCGCCGCGGTCACGCCGACGGGCGCCCAAGATCTGACCATATATTGGAATCTCCCTCGCGTCCGGCCGGGCGCCTGCCCTAAACTGATCGTGTTTCCGGTGCGGCTTCCCCCCCGGTTTTTGGCAACAACGCGACGTTTCATGGCCACCAGCGAGTCGAGACCTGCTCCCCAGCGCGGGATGACCGCGCGCGCGCACGGGTCCGTTTCCGGGCGCGGAAAGATCGTGCTCATGGGGACGGCGGCCCTCCTGCTTGCGGTCTCGGGGACGCACTGGGTGTACAAGCGGTGGACTCACGTCTACCTCGACGACGCGCGCATCGACGGCAAGGTGGTCACGATCTCGAGCCGGGTGTCCGGATGGATCACCGAGCTGCCCGTCATCGAGGGCGACGCCGTCAAGAAGGGTCAGCTGCTCGCCCGGGTGGACGAGCGCGATTCGGTCCTGCAGCGGGAAGTCCTGGCTGCGAAGCTGAAGGCGCTCGAGAACCAGATGGAGGCGGTCAAGGCACAGACGGGCCAGGTCGACGAGGAAACGCTCGGCAAGTACCAGAGCGAGCGCAACCGGCTCGCGGCCGCGGAGGCGGAGGTCGCCTCGCTCGCTGTGCAGTTGAAGCAGGCGCGCTACGACTACGAGCGCGCGAAGGAGCTTGCCGATTCCAAGTGGGTTTCCCCGCAGGCGATGGAGCGCGCGCGCAGCACCTACCACCAGACCCAGGAGAGCCACCGCAAGGCGCAGGCCGAGGTCGCGGCCGTGCGCGGCATGCTCGCGGCGGCGAGCGGCAGCCGGCGCCAGATCGAGGTGATGGAGCACCAGTTGACCGTGCTCCGGCACCAGGCGGAGGAAATCCGCGCCGAGATCCGCCGGCGCGAGATCGACATTTCCGACCGCACCATCGTCAGCCCCGCCGACGGCCGCGTCGTGATGACCTTCGTGCGCCAGGGAGAGCATGTTTCGCCGGGCCAGCGCATCCTCATGTTCCACGATCCGAACGAGATCTGGGTCGAGGCCAAAGTGAAGGAGACCGAGATCCGGCTCCTCCAGCCCGGCATGAAGGTCGAGGTGCGCGTCGACGCCTATCCCGGGAAGGTGTTCGAGGGCGAGATCTATCGGATCGGGCGCACGGCGACCAGCAAGTTTGCGCTGCTGCCCGACCCCAACCCCAGCGGCAACTTCACGAAGATCACGCAGCGCCTGCCGGTGCGGATTCGCCTCGCCGAGAAAGATCCCTCGTTGCGCCCCGGCATGATGGTCGAGGTCTCGATTGCCGTCCGAAAGCACTGAAGCGCTGTTCGAGCGCTACGGCCCCGCGTACCGCTGGCTCGCCACCGTCACGGTGATGCTCGGCACCATCTCGGCGGTGCTGACGACGACATCCGTCAATGTCGCCATCCCCGACATCATGGGCGCCTTCGGCATCGGGCAGGACCGCGCGCAGTGGCTCGCCACGGGAATGCTCGCGGCCATGACGGTCGGCATGCTGCTTAACGCCTGGATGATGACGACCTTCGGCCAGCGACGCACATTCATCGGGGCGCTCTGCATCTTCGTCGCGTCCCTGGTGCTCGCCGGCGCGAGCCCCAATGAGTCGGTGCTCATCTTCTGCCGGATCGTGCAAGGCGCGGTCGCGGGCCTGCTTCAGCCGCTGTCGATGTACACGCTCTTCCGCGTGTTCCCGCCCGAGCGGCGCGGGAGCGCCATGGGCTTCTTCGGCATGAGCGTCATTCTCGGCCCCGCGCTCGGCCCCACGCTCGGCGGCATAATGATCGACCAGTTCAACTGGCGCTATATTTTCTATGTCGCCGTCCCGGTCTGCGCCATCGCGATCCTGATGGGGAGCCTCTTCCTGCCCGACCGTGAAGAAAAGGGCGCGCGCGTGCGCTTCGACTGGCTGGGATTTGCGCTGCTCGTCACCGCGCTCGCCTCGCTCCTCACGGGGCTGTCCAACGGCCAGCGCGAGGGCTGGCAATCCGACTACATCATCGGGCTCTTCACGATCGCAGTGCTCGCCGCCGTCAGCTTCGTCCTCTGGGAATTGCGCGCGCCGCAGCCGCTCGTGAACCTGAGGGTCCTCGCCAACCCGCAGTTCACCGGCGCGGCGACCGTGGCCTGCATCTTCGGCGCGGGGCTGTTCGGGTCGACCTACCTGGTGCCTCTTTTCGTGCAGACCGTCCAGCATCTCACTCCGCTCTCGGCCGGCCTCATGCTGATGCCGGCGGGACTGATCATGGGCGTCCTCATGCCGTTCGCCGGCTACCTGAGCGACCGGGTGCCGGCGCGCACGCTGATCATTGCAGGCCTCCTTTGCTTCGGCATTTCGTCTTACTGGCTCGCCGGGGTGGATGCCAACATGTCGTTCTGGACCATCGCGTGGTGCGTCATCATCTCGAGGGTCGGCCTGAGCCTCATCAAGCCCGCGCTCAATGTGTCGGCCCTGCGCTCGCTGCGGCCCGAGCTCCTCGGCCAGGGCGCCGGCATGATCAATTTCTCGCGGCAGCTGGGCGGCGCCTTCGGCGTGAACCTGCTCTCGGTCATACTCGACCGCCGCACCTTTTTCCACACCGACGCCATGACGAGCCTGCAGACGGCGAGCAACAGCGCCGCGGCGGAGCTCCTGCGCACCATGGAGGGAATCCTGGCGCGCGCCGGCGCGCCCCCGGAGCTGCAGTCGGCCGGCGCGCTCGATTATCTGGGACGCGTCGTCTACGCCCAAGCCTACACGATGGGCTTTCGCGACAGCTTTCTCTTCGTCGCCGTCGTCTTCACCCTCGGCTTGATCCCGGCCTGGATCATGGGCCGCACGAAGCCCGCCGCTCCGGCGTGACGGTACGGTAACCCGACCGCGCGTCGCGTCCGGGAAGGCGGTGGCCGGCGCGCTCCAAACCCTCGCTCGCTCGCCCTCCGCGGCGCCAGCCGCGCGCCTTTGCCCGTTTCCGTTTGGGGGAGCCCTCGCCCAGCGTCGCCAGCAGACGACAATAGATTAGGTTTCCTAAGCTATTTCCTGAAAATTCATGCCCGCGAGTTTTGAACCTAAGCGTCCGTTTCTTATCGAATATAACAGTAGATATGGAAAGGACTTGTGATGAGTAATATGACAAAAAGATTTCAGCTTCCAACGCCCGAGGAAGTGCGGGCGATCGAGCTCGCTGCGAAGCGAGCCCAGATCGAAGAACTGCACCGCCTGGCAAGCGCGGCAGCGCGCGGCGCGAAAGCGTTCATCTCGCGCATTGCGGGCGCATTGCGCGCGAAGCTGCGCCGTCGTGCAGGCGGCGGAGTCGCCGGACACGGCGCCTAAGGGCGCGGCAGCGCGCGCGTCGCGTTCTGCCTTCTGACTTCTGACTTGCCCTACAAAGTGGGGCTGTGAAACTCGCCGCCCAGGGCTACAAGCCCCCAGGGCGGGAGCTGCGCGTCGGTGCTGAAGCTGATGTGGCCGGCGGCTGCGCGCGCGTCGCGGAAGATGCGCTGCAACGGATAGTGGTCGTAGATGCCGTTGGCGCCCGCCATCTCGTGCAGGGAGTCGACGGACTCCAGGCATAACCGCACCGCCATTGCGCAATTGCGCCGGTAGCGCAGGCGCGTTTCCGTGTCGAGCGTGCGGCCCTCCTCCACGGTGCGCTGGGCCTCGAGGCAGTCGTTGCGCAGGAGCAGCCCTGCCGCGTCGGTTTTCGCGCCGGCGGCGCCGATCCGCAGCTGCACCGTCTGGAAATCCCGCATTCTCGCGCCGGTGTAGCTCGTGCTGCGCGACTTCACGAGGTCGATCGCGAGCTCGAGCGCCGCGCGCGCGTTGCCCACCATGCAGCCGCCGATGCAGTGACAGCCGAGCGCGGAGGTCGGAATCCGGTAATGGGGATTGCGGTTCGTCGCGAGGCCCGGCCAGGCGTGATCCGGGCGCGCGAGCTGCATGGACACGACCCGGTAGTCCGGAACGAACACCTCCTTGCAGCGCACGGTCTTGCTGTTCGTCGCGCGCATGCCCAGCGTGTGCCAGTCGTCCACCACCTCGTACTGGGAGCGGTGCAGCAGGCCGAAGGCGTAGTCGACCGGCTTGTCGCCCTCGCGCACGATGCAGGCCAGCAGGCTCCAGTCCGAATGGTCGGTACCCGAGGAAAAACTCCACTCGCCCGACAGCACGACGCCGCCATCGGCGCGCCGCCCGCGGCCCTGGTGGAAAGCGATGCCGGAGGCGATTCCCGCGTCCGGGTTCGCGCCCCAGACTTGCTCCTGCGCCCTGGGCTCGAACCAGGCGAGGTTGCGGTGGTGCGAGGCGAGGTTGGCAACCACCCAGCCGACGGAAATGTCCCCGCGCGAGAGCATCTCCGGTATGTCGAAATAGGCGACGAACGGCAGCTCCATCCCGCCCCAGGCCTTCGGCTGCAGGTAGCGCAAGAGCCCGGTGCGGTTGAGCGCGTCGATCACGTCGGGCGTGAGCTTGCGGGCCTCCTCGCACGCGGGGGCCCGCTCGCGCAGAAAAGGAATCAGCTCGCGCGCCCGGCGCATGGCCTCGTCGTAGCCCACGTCGGAAAAGCCGAGGGCCGGTTTCGCGGTATCCATGCGTCGTTCTCCGTGCGCTTTTCGCGGTCGCGTGACAGGGACCGATTCTAGCCTACAGCCATTGGGCGTCCTTCATGCGCCCTTTTTCCCCTGCTCCTGCCAATAGTCCCGTGTGAGCTTGAAGATCACAGGGCTGAGCAGCAGCAGGGCGATCAGGTTCGGAATCGCCATCAGCGCGTTCAGGGTATCGGCGATCAGCCAGATGATGCCGAGATTGGCGACTGCGCCGACGGGGATGACGATGACCCACGCTATCCGGAACGGGGTGATGGATTTGACGCCGAAAAGATACTCGACGCACTTCTCGCCGTAGAAGCTCCAGCCCAGCAGCGTCGTGAAAGCAAAGAGCGCCGATGCCAGCGCGACGACGACAGCGCCCGCGCCGGGGATCGCCAGGTCGAATGCCGCCGAGGTCAGGGCAGCCCCGGTCTTGCCCGAGGTCCAGGCGCCGGTGAGGATGATTGCGAAGCCGGTGACCGAGCAGACGATGATCGTGTCGATGAAGGTCCCGAGCATGGCGATGGTTCCCTGCCTGACCGGGTCCTTCGTCGTCGCCGCGGCGTGGGCAATCGGAGCGCTGCCGAGCCCTGCCTCGTTGGAAAAGATGCCGCGGGCGACGCCGAAACGAAGCGCCGCCCACACGGCGGCGCCGGCGAAACCGCCTTCGGCCGCCGCGGGAGTGAAGGCGTGCTTCACGATCAGGGCGATGGCCCCCGGTATGGCGTCCACGTACATCACCATGATGATGAGACCGGCAATCAGGTACGCGATGGCCATGAACGGCACCAGGTACTCGGCCACGTGGGCGATGCGCCTGATGCCGCCGACGATCACCAGGGCAACCAGTACCATGATTACCACGCCAGTCAGCCAATGGGGCACCGAGAATGTCGCGTGCATGACGTCGGCGACGGAGTTGGCCTGCACGGTGTTGCCGATGCCGAAGCCGGCGATGGCGCCGAAAATGGCGAAGGTGGGCGCCAGCCAGTGCCACTTCTTCGCGAGTCCGTTCTTGATGTAGTACATCGGTCCGCCGACGTGATTGCCGAGCTCATCCACCTCACGGTAGCGCACCGCGCAGACCGCTTCGGAGAATTTGGTCGCCATACCGACAAGCGCCGTGCACCACATCCAGAACAAGGCGCCCGGACCGCCGAGGAAGACCGCCGTCGCGACGCCGGCAATGTTGCCATTGCCGATGGTCGCCGAGAGCGCCGTCATCAGTGCCTGGAACGGACTGATCTCGCCCGTGCCCGCTTCTCCCATGGCCCGGCCCTGCCACAACAGCCTGAAACCGAAGCCCACCTTCAGGATCGGCATGAGCTTGAGGCCGATCGTCAGGAAGAGACCGGTGCCCAGAATGGCCACGAGCATCGCCGGTCCCCAGACGAAGCTGTTAATCTCGCCTACGATTTTGGTGAGCATTTCCATGGCGTGCGCCTCCCTTTGAAATTATCGTTCGGCACGCGGGATTTTGCGCGTGAAATCGCCGGCTTTGCAATGCCGCCCGCGGCAGTAGGCGTTGGCCCGTCATGCAGCACGTAGTAAAGTCACTCTTGTAATCAACGAGCTCCGTTTCTTCGGCGCCCTCCGCAAACCGGGAATTCCATGGCAACACAGCGGCGTGACATCATCACCGGACCCGGCGCCTGGATCGGTCCGCAGATTCAGAACGACAGCGCCTGGATCCATCACGTGGATGCAGCCGCGGCGAAGGAGGTCGACGCGGCGCTCGCGCACGTCAAGCATATCGGGGCCCGGATTCCCTTCGCCGCAGACGCCTTTCCGCTGCCGCGCTTTGGCGCCCAGCTCGACCGGCTGCTCGACGAGATCGAGAACGGGCTTGGCTTCGTTCTCGTGCGCGGCATTCCGCGCGATCGCTACACCGACACGGATTGCGAGCTCGTCTACTGGGGCATCGGCAGTCATCTGGGCACGCCCGTATCGCAGAATGCACGCGGTCACCTCCTCGGCCATGTGCGCGACGAAGGCCGCATCCAGGCCGACCCCAACGCCCGCGCCTACCAGACGAACGAGCGCATGGATTTCCACACCGACATGCTGCCGGTGGATGTGCTGGGGCTCTTCTGTCTGCGCACGGCGAAGTCAGGCGGTGCGAGCAAGCTCGTGAGCGCGCTCACCATACACAACGTCCTGCGCGAAGAGCGCCCCGATCTCCTGGAGGCGCTCTATGGCACGTTCCATGTCGATTGGCGCGGCGAGGAGCCCGCGGGCGAGAAGCCCTGGTTCTCGCTGCCCATGTTCAGCGAGCGCGACGGCCGGGTGACGACGCGCATCAACAGCCTGCCGTATTACGACTCGGCCGCGCGTCATGGCGCGCGATACGGCCCCACCCCCATCCAGCGCGAAGCCCTTCAAGCCGTTCAGGACATCGCCAACCGCCCCGAGCTGATGCTCAGCATGGATTTCCGGGAAGGCGACATTCAGCTCATCAACAATCACATCCTGCTGCATGCGCGCGAGAGCTACGAGGACTACCCTGAACCCGGTCGCGAGCGGCACCTGCTGCGCATGTGGATCGCCGTCGACGACGAGCGCCGCCGCCCGCTCGCCGATTCCCTTGCCAGCCGCTACCGGTGGGTGAAGGAGGGCGGGATTCCCATCAGTGAAGGCTCGAGTCAGTTGGCCTTGTCGAAGGATAGAACTTCAGGCTGATTGCCGATTCGACTAGAATCGAGCGGTTCCCGATCTTCAGCGGCTCGGCGAGCGCGGCGCGGACTTTCTGCTCGGCGCGCTCCGCGTTCTCCGGCGACACCAGGTCTTCCAGGATAACGGAGAACTTTTCCTGATCGACACGCGCAACGGTGTCGGTCTCCCGCACGCTCGCCGTCAGGCGCGCGGCGACCTGCTTGAGCATCTCGTCGGCTTCCTGTTCGCTCAATGCCCCCGCAGCGACGCTCTTTGCGAGCGACACGTCGACAGACATGACCGCGAAGAGCTTCCTGTTCCGGCCCGCCCGCGCCCGCGCCATGGCAAAGCGCACGCCGAAGGCGCCAACGCTTGGCAGGCCGGTCAGCGGATCGTAGATCGCGGAAGTCGGCGGCTCGGGGTGGCGGCTGCCCAGGTTGTACGCCTTCCGCAATTCTCTCGTCAGCCAGCGAATGTCGGCCTGGGCCTGGGAAGGATAACCGGCCAGGCGATCCTCGATTTCCGCAAGCTCCATCTCTATCACGGCGAACTCCCCTGCGCGTTCCGGAACTGGTGATGAATAGAACCTATTTCATATATAGGCGCGTGATGCGTTGCGGCCAGGACGGACCGGATGCAAGGCGCCCGACGAAGGCCATATGTCGATATGGTCGAGGAGGGCAACGACGCAGCCGACCGTCCTGGCCGCAACCCGGAGGGACGGGGCGATCTGGGCGCATTTCTTCGTCGGGGGCCCTCGCAATATCGACATATTCCTTCGGGCCCTCCTCCTCAAACTGCATCCCACATCGCCTCCGTCGCACGCGTG